>Ga0228535_1000761_pt1 | contig 74248 bp, 69 predicted proteins | sample SJ1metagenome_FD_168457 | JGI IMG/M metagenome (GOLD analysis project Ga0228535, IMG submission 168457) | Enriched culture of PCE-dechlorinating microbial communities from Ithaca, New York, USA - SJ1 | ecosystem: Engineered > Modeled > Simulated communities (microbial... > Unclassified | place...
GCCGTGGCCGCGGGCCTGCTCAAGCCCACCCAGGCGATGGCCGCCTGGAACAAGCCCGCCTTCGAAGCCAAGAACGTCGGCGACGCGATGAAGGGCCTGGGCGTGTCCGCTCCCGCCGATTCCAAGGACATCGTCATCAAGGCGCCGGACATCGCCGAAAACGGCGCGGTCGTACCCGTCGAAGTGACCAGCAACATCGCCGGCACCAGCAGCATCGCCATCTTCGCCGAGAAGAACGCCACCCCGCTGGTCGGCAGCTACGCTTTGGCCGGCGGCACCGAAGGCTACATCTCCACCCGGATCAAGATGGGCCAGACCGCGCTGGTGCGCGCCGTGGTCAACGCCGGCGGCAAGTCCTACACCACCGCCAAGGAAGTCAAGGTCACCATCGGTGGTTGCGGCGGCTGATCGCTCCCATTCCCGACCGTTTCCCGATTGAACTGAACATATTTAGGAAAGGATAGCCAAATGGCTGAACCGATGCGTATCCGTGCCACGATGGCGGGCGATGTTGCCGACGTCAAAGTGCTGATGAATCACCCGATGGAAACCGGTCTGCGCAAGGACGCCAAGACCGGCCAACTGGTCCCCGCCCACTTCATCCAGGAAGTCACCGCGACCATCAACGGCAAGGAAGTGCTGTCCGCCGACCTCGGCAGCGGCATCTCCAAGAACCCCTACCTCGGCTTCAAGGTCAAGGGCGCCAAGGCCGGCGACAAGATTGCCGTCAACTGGGTGGACAACACCGGCGACAAGAACACCGCCGAAGCCGCCATCGGTTGATCGGCAGGTCGAAAGCGGGGCGAAAGCCCCGCTGGTTTTTGCATGGAACGTAGAATTCGCAAGCAGAGAACCGCATTTTTGATCGGCAACGTTGAGAAAAGCGGCGTATCCACTCTAAAAATAAAATCATTCCGCTCAAGCGGCTTTATCACCGCTCTTCACCCACTGCCCATCCTTTGACCTTGGCTGGTGAACCTCCGGGTGCCGTGGATGGATATGGTGTCGTTTTTCGTCATTGTTATCTTTAAATTTAGTGGAGGTATGCATGTTCAAAAAAGCCTTGCGTACGCTGGCCGTCACAGCTACGGCCGCCCTCATCATGGGAGCCCAGGCGCCTGAGGACATTCTTGACGCGCTTGCCAAGAAAACCAACAACGCCCCGTATCTGGTCCAAAGCCCCCAGAACCGCATGATGATGCCGGACAACCCGGCATATGATGTCGCGGAAGAAGGCGAGCGCTTGTTCAAGACGCCGCGCGGGCCCAAGAACGTCTCCCTGGAAAAGTGCGATTTCGGCAAGGGCCCGGGCGTGCTGGAAGGCGCCCATGTCGAATTGCCGCGCTATTTCGCCGATGCCGGCAAGGTCATGGACCTGGACAGCCGCCTGGTGTATTGCATGAAAACGCTGCAAGGCTTCACAAACGACGATCCGGCGATCAAGAAGAAGCACGGTTCCGACAGCGACATCATGAAGCTGCAGACCTACATCGCCGGCAAATCCAACGGCATGCCCTGGAATCCGCCGATGAATCATCCAATGGAGAAGGCCATGCGCGACGCCGGCGAGGTCATGTTCTATCGCCGCTCCGGCACCATGGATTTCAGTTGCGCGACCTGCCACACCCAGGACGGCAAGCGCATTCGCGCCTCGGTGCTGCCCAATATCAACCAGCCGGATGAATGGACCAAGGCAATCTCCTGGCCGGCGTACCGGACCAGCCACGAGCACGTCCGCAGCAGCCAGCACCGCGTTCTCGAATGCCTGTGGCAGATGCGCTATCCCAACATCAAGAATGGTTCCGACGCCTCGATCGCGCTGATTTCGTTCTGGACCGACGCCGCGCGCGGCGCACCGGCCATTCTGCCCGACATGAAGCGCTGATCGCCGACTCACGAGGAGAATCCTAAATGATGCTCAAGAAAACCTCCATTGCCGCAGCCGTTACCGCCGCGACCGCCTTGGTCCTGATCGTCGGCGGCTGCGCCGCCACCGACGCCGGCAAGACCGAAGCCGCCAAGCCGGCTCAGGATACGGCCAAGGCCAAAGCGGTCGATTACACCGCCATGACTCCGAAAGCCCTGGCCGAATACCTGATCTTCGAATCCGGCAGCTATGAACTCGACCAGCCGACCCAGGAAGGCACCAACGGCCGCGCCCGTCTGGTCCAGGACGAAATTCAGAAAACCTGCTCCCTGATGAAAGGCGAGGAGTTGAGCGACAAGGACCGTGAGAAGGTCATGGCCCTGGCCGCCGCGTCCATCAAGTATCCGGAAGGCGGCATCAAGCTCGGCGACTGGAAGAAGGGCCGGGAACTGGCCTGGTCGGGTTTCGGCTACCGTACCGCGCACAATCCGGACAACCATGCCAATCGGGAGGCCGGCGGCAACTGCTACAACTGCCACCAGATCGCCACCGACCGCACCGGCGGCGACATCGGACCGAGCCTGACCGGCTACGGCAAGAATCGCGGCAGCAGCCCGGACATGCTGAAATACACCTACGACGTGATCTACAACGCGCACGTTTATTTCGCCTGTACCAACATGCCGCGCATGGGGGCCAGCGGCGTACTGAATCAGCGGCAGATCGCCGACATCATGGCCTATCTGTTTGACCCGGAGTCGCCAGTCAACAAGTAAGCGTCCCACATCGTCATCACGAAAAACACCGGCGTCGCAGCCGGTGTTTTTCATTCGTAATCAGTATTTTGGAATCTCCAATTCTCTTAATATTCAGTGGCATTTATTTTTTATACTGATAGTAATTTTCATAAAAGAAATGTAGTCTTTTACAATTAAGGCAAGATTTTCAAAGGAGGAAGGAGGACGGCATGAAACAACAAATCGTGAAATTGCTGACAGGAATGGCCGGTCTGGGAATCGTCTTCGGCGCAACCAGCGCTCAGGCGTCGCCCGAACAGGACAGGCAGGATCTCGTCAAGTACTACACAAGCAAATATCCGAACATCAAGATCGAAGACTACGTCTACGGCGCGCTCGCTTTCGACCCCGACAGCAAGGCCCAGTACGACGCGATCATGGAGTTCCCGCCTTTCGAATCCGATCTCGACAAGGGTCGCAAGATGTGGGAAACGCCGTTCAAGAACGGCAAGACCTACGCCGACTGCCTGCCCAACGGCGGCAAGATGATCGCCGGCAACTACCCCATGTTCGACGAGGCCAGAGGCAAGGTCGTGACCCTGCAGGATGCGCTCAACAACTGCCGCACCGCCAACGGCGAAGAGGCCTACAAGCTCAACGACATGAAGACGATGGGCGTGCTCACCGCCTACATGCGGACGCTGTCCGACGGCATGCTCATGAACATCAAGGTCGAAGGCCCGAAGGCCGCGACCGCATACGAAGACGGCAAGAAGGCCTTCTATTCGCGCAAGGGCCAGTTGAACTTCGCCTGCGCCAACTGCCACGTGCAGAACGCCGGCGTCCGCCTGCGTTCGGAACTGATCTCGCCCGCGATCGGCCATGCCGTTCACTGGCCCGTGTTCCGCGGCGGCGACACCCTCGTGACGCTGCAGCAGCGTTACGACGGCTGCTTCAAGCAGGTGCGCGCCGTGCCGCCCGCGCCGGGCAGCGCCATGATGAACGACCTGGAGTATTTCCACTCCGCGTTGTCCAACGGTCTGCCGATGAAGGCCTCGGTCTTCCGCAAGTAAGCGGCGCGCCGCGGTCGAAGAAGCCCGGGCGACCGGGCTTTTTTCATTCATGCCAAGCCGGCATGAACCGGAGGTACTATTTACCCGCGTCCGACATCAAACCGACAATATCGGACGCATCACCATCGATCCGAGGATACGCCCATGCACATGAACCGCCGTGAATTTATGCAACTGCTGGCCGTCGCCGCCGCCTCCGGGATGGCGCTGGACAGCAGGTCCGCGCTCGCCGGAAAAGCGCCCGCGAATTTCTACGACATGCCGCGCCACGGCAACGTCTCCTTCCTGCATTTCACCGACTGCCACGCCCAGTTGCTGCCCATCTGGTTCCGCGAGCCTAACGTCAATCTGGGCGTCGGCGAAGCCGTCGGCAAGGTGCCGCACATCGTCGGCCGGGATCTGCTGAAAACCTACGGCATCAAGCCCGGCAGCGCCGAGGCGCACGCCTTCACCTATCTCGATTTCACCGAGGCCGCCAAGGTCTACGGCAAGGTCGGCGGCTTCGCCCACCTGAAGACGCTGATCGACAGGATGCGCGCGCAGCGTCCCGGCGCGCTGCTGCTCGACGGCGGCGACACCTGGCAGGGCTCCGCCACCTCGCTGTGGACCAACGCGCAGGACATGGTCGACGCCTGCATCAAGCTCGGCGTGAACATCATGACCCCGCACTGGGAATCGACCTTCGGCGCCGAGCGCGTGATGGAGATCGTCAACAAGGATTTCAAGAACGCCGACGTCGACTTCGTCGCGCAGAACATCATCACCAACGATTTCGGCGATCAGGTGTTCAAGCCCTACGTCATCAAGGAACAGAACGGCGTGAAGATCGCCGTCATCGGCCAGGCCTTCCCCTACACGCCGATCGCCAACCCGCGCTGGATGGTGCCCGACTGGAGCTTCGGCATCCGCGACGACGGCATGCAGAAATGGGTCGACGACGCCCGCGCCAACGGCGCCCAGGTCGTCGTCGTGCTCTCGCACAACGGCATGGACGTGGACCTCAAGATGGCCAGCCGCGTCACCGGCATCGACGCCATCTTCGGCGGCCACACCCACGACGGCGTGCCGCAGCCGGTGCAGGTCAAGAACGCCAAGGGCGTCACGCTGGTCACCAACGCCGGCTCCAACGGCAAGTTCCTCGGCGTCATGGACTTCGAGGTCAAGGGCAAGCGCGTCGCCAGCTACAAGTACCGTCTGCTGCCGGTGTTCTCCAACCTGCTGCCGGCCGACAAGGACATGGACGCGTTCATCAAGACCGTGCGCGCGCCGTATGAAGCCAAGCTCAACGAGACGCTGGCCGTCACCGACGACTTCCTCTACCGCCGCGGCAACTTCAACGGCACCTGGGACCAGGTCATCGTCGACGCGCTGATGGCGGTGAAAGGCGCCGACGCCGCCTTCTCGCCGGGCTTCCGCTGGGGCACCACGCTGCTGCCGGGCGACCCCATCACGATGGAGCGCCTGATGGATCAGACCGCGATCACCTATCCGCAGACCACGCTGACCGAGATGACCGGCGCGACCATCAAGACCATCATGGAAGACGTCTGCGACAACCTGTTCAACGCCGACCCTTATTACCAGCAGGGCGGCGACATGGTGCGCGTCGGCGGCATCGAATACACCGTCAACCCCAACAAGAAGATCGGCGAGCGCATCGGCGACATGATGCTCAAAGGCAAGCCGGTCGAAGCCGACAAGACCTACAAGGTGGCCGGCTGGGCGCCGGTGGGCGAAGGCGCGACCGGCGAACCGGTGTGGGATGTGGTCGCGGCCTATCTGCGCGACAAGAAGACCATCAAGGGCGTCAAGCTCAACACGCCCAAGATCGTCGGCATCGGCAAGAAGAACCCGGGCATCGCCGACTACGACGGCAGCTACGCCTGACCGCCGTTTCGGCGCGACAAGAAAAAGGGGCCTTGCGGCCCCTTTTCATGCGCGGCTGCGGCCGGCGGCCTCAGTACTTCACCGAGCAGCCGTACGCCCGGGTATTGGCGTTGCTCAGCGGCTTGCCCGCCTGCGCTTCCTTCAGCCCGGCCTTGACGTAGTTGGTGGCGGACGCGATGTCCTCCGTCCGGGCCGACGGCTTGCTGTCGATGGCGCCCGCGTAGATCAGCGTGCCCTGCGGATCGACGATGTACAGGTGCGGCGTGGTCTTGGCCCCATAGGCCGTGCCGACCTTGCCGTCGGTATCCATCAGCGTCGCGCTCGCGGCGGCCTGCTGCTCCTGCATCCACTTGCCCATGTCGGCCGGCGAGAGGTAATCGCCGCTGCGCTGACTGGTGGAATTCACCGCCAGCCACACGGCGCCGCCGTCGACGGCCTCGCGCTGGGTCGCCTGCATGTTGCTGGACGAATAATGCTTGCGCACGAAGGGACAGCCGGGGTTCACCCATTCCAGAACCACGTACTTGCCCTTGTAATCCGCAAGACTGTGTTTCTTGCCGGCGGTATCGACAGCCGTGAAGGCGGGCGCCGGCTGGCCCACGGTCGCGGCGGCCCAGACGGCGGCCGGCAGGACGAGACTGGCGCACAGGGCCAGGGCGGAAAGACGTGCGGTATGTCTATTCATAAAGTCTCCTTTCGTTTCAGTTGAGCAAGCGCGTCCCGGATTTCTCCGGGGGAAAGAATCTCGGTCAGCACCTGCGGCGGCCCGTCGCCGCCGGGGTAGAGCGCGTACACCGGCACGCCGCTGCGGCCGAGCCGCGCCAGCGCGGCGGTGATGGCGGCGTCGCGCGCGGTCCAGTCGGCGCGCAGCAAAGTCACACCGGCGCGTTTGAAATCGGCCAGCACGGCGGCATCGGCCAGCGTCGTGCGCTTGTTGAACTGGCAGGTCACGCACCACGCCGCCGTGAAATCGACGAACACCGGCGTGCCCGCCGCGCGCAAGGCGTCCATCCGCTCCGCCGACCAGGGCGACCAGCCGGGACCAGCCGGCGTCGGCGGGCTGTTGCCGGCCTGCAAGCCCGGCAATGCCCAGGCCCCGACCGCCAGCACCAGCGCGAGCGCCGGCACGCCCAGCCCGATACGGCTGCGGCCCGGCTGCGCCCAGGCCCAGACGGCGAACGCGAACGCGACCAGCAGCCCCAGCAGGCCGACGACGCCGTCCACGCCCACCTGCACGCCCAGCACCCAGAGCAGCCAGACCACGGTGGCGAACATCGGGAACGCCAGCGCGGTGCGCAGGCGCGCCATCCACGGCCCCGGCCGGGGCATCGCGCGCGCGACGGCCGGCACCAGGCTGGCGAGCAGATAGGGCGCGGCCAGCCCCAGGCCCAGCGCGGCGAAAATCAGCAGGGTCTGCGCCGCCGGCAAGGTGAACGCGAAGCCCAGGGCGGCGCCCATGAAGGGCGCGGTGCACGGCGAGGCGACGGCGACCGCCAGCACGCCGGTCAGGAAAGCGTCGGCCGCCGGGTGATGCAGACGCCAGCCCGCCACCGACCCCGGCAGCAGGCCGCGGAACTCGAACACCCCGGCGAGATTGAGCCCGATCAGCGTGAACAGCAGCGCCAGCGCGGCGACGAAGGCCGGCGCCTGCAACTGGAAGCCCCAGCCGAGCTGCTCGCCGCCCGCGCGCAAGGCAATCAGCGCGCCGGCCAGCGCGAGGAAGGACAGCACGACGCCGGCGGTATAGGCCAGACCGCCCGCCGCCAGTTCACGGCGGGCGCCCGCATGGCGGGCGAAACCCAGCACCTTCAGCGACAGGATGGGAAACACGCAGGGCATCAGATTGAGCAGCGCGCCGCCCGCGAACGCCAGCACGAGCACCGCGGCAAAGCCGGGATTCGCGGGAGCGGGCGAAGAAACAGCCGGGACGGCAGCGGCGGACGCGGGCCGCCAGCCCGCGACCGGCGCTTCGACGCGGAAACCGCCCGCCTCGGACAGCAGCACCATCGCCAGACGATCCGGGCTTGCGCTGCGCTGCGGCGACAGCGGCACCTGCGCCTGCCAGCGTCCGTCCCGCCAGGTCTGCGCAATCGGCTGCGCGTGGTCGATGAGCCCTTCGGCTTCCGGCAGCAGGCGCAGGGACGCGCCGGCCAGAGCCGCCGGCAGGCCCGCGACCTCGACGCGCAGCGTCTCGCTGTCGACGCGGGCCGTCGCCCGCGCGCCGGGCGGCGTCGACGGCCGGGCGGCGAACGCCGCCTCGAACGCGGCACGGTCGGCATCCAGCACCCGGCCGGCCGGCAGCACCAGCGCGAATTCGCCGCTCTCGGGAATGCATTCCTCCCTGCACACCAGCCAGTCCGCGCGCAGGCGCACCGGCAGGTCGCGACCGGCGGCCGCGGCGGACACCTCGATCGGCACCGGCAGCAGCACCGTGCCTTCGTAGCCGTAGTTCACCAGCGGCCCGAACGGCAGCGGACGCGGCGCCGGCCAGTCGATGCCGCCGGCGGCCACGCCGGGCGGCAGCGTCCATTCGAGCGTGGTCGGCAAGCCGGAATCGCCCGGATTCTTCCAGTAGGTATGCCAGTGGGGACGGTGCCGCAGTTGCAGGCCCAGCCAGACCGGCTTGCCGGGCGCGACGCCTTCGGGCGCGTAGGCGAGCAGGGTCGCGCGCACGTTGGGCGTTTCGACGGTCGCGGCGGCGTGGCCGGCGCCGGGCATCAACAACGCGAGTCCGCAGACGAGTCGGACCAGGAACTGTCGCAAATCGGCCTCCCCGGGCAGGTTTCGCTGAGTGACCCGCAAGCCGTCCGGATGGTTCCGGCGGCCCGCGTGGCCGCGCGGGCCCGTGCTAAACTGGCCCATTCGCCCGCGGCGCGGGCCAGCCCTTGAAATCCCGGTCCGAAAATCCATGAAGTCCGCTGAAATCCGCGAGAAATTCCTTCAGTTCTTCGAGTCGAAAGGCCATCAGATCGTCGCCTCGTCGTCGCTGGTGCCGCACGGCGACCCCACGCTGCTGTTCACCAACGCCGGGATGAACCAGTTCAAGGACGTGTTTCTCGGTTTCGACAAGCGCCCCTACAGCCGCGCCGCCACCGCGCAGAAATGCGTGCGCGCCGGCGGCAAGCACAACGATCTGGAGAACGTCGGCTACACCGCGCGCCACCACACCTTCTTCGAGATGCTGGGCAACTTCAGCTTCGGCGACTATTTCAAGCGGAACGCCATCCAGTACGCGTGGGAATACCTGACCGCCGTGCTGAACCTGCCGACCGAGAAGCTCTGGGTCACGGTCTACGCCGAGGACGACGAAGCCCACGACATCTGGCACAACGACGTCGGCGTGCCGAAGGACCGCATCGTGCGCATCGGCGACAACAAGGGCGCGCGCTACGCCTCCGACAACTTCTGGGCGATGGGCGACACCGGCCCCTGCGGCCCCTGCACGGAAATCTTCTACGACCACGGCCCGGACGTCGCCGGCGGCCCGCCCGGCAGTCCGGACGAGGACGGCGACCGCTACATCGAGATCTGGAACATCGTGTTCATGCAGTTCAACCGCGACGAAGCGGGCGCGATGCATCCGCTGCCCAAGCCCTCGGTCGATACCGGCATGGGTCTGGAGCGCATCGCGGCGGTGATGCAGCACGTGCATTCCAATTACGGGATCGACCTCTTCCAGGCGCTGATCGCCGCCGCCGCGCGCGAGACGCAGACCGCCGATCTTTCCAGCGCCTCGCTCAAGGTGCTGGCCGACCACATCCGCGCGTGCAGCTTCCTCGTCGCCGATGGCGTCATCCCCGGCAACGAAGGCCGCGGCTACGTCCTGCGCCGCATCGTCCGCCGCGCGATCCGCCACGGCTACAAGCTCGGCGCGCGCGCACCCTTCTTCCACCGGCTGGTGCCCGACCTCGCCGCGCAGATGGGCGCGGCCTATCCGGAACTGATCGCTTCGCAGACCCGCATCGTCGACACGCTCCGGCAGGAGGAAACGCGCTTCTTCGAGACCATCGAGAACGGCATGGGCATCCTCGAAGCCGCTTTGAAGACGCTGCCGACGGGCCGGCCGCTCGACGGCGAACTCGCGTTCAAGCTGCACGACACCTATGGGTTTCCTTTGGACCTCACGGCCGACGTCTGTCGCGAGGCCGGCGTCGCGGTCGATACCGCCGGCTTCGACGCCGCGATGGCGCGGCAGAAGGCGCAGGCGCGCGCCGCCGGCAAATTCAAGATGGCCGGCAATCTCGATTACGCGGGTGCGGCGACCGCCTTCCACGGCTACGACACGCTGGCGCACGACGGCACGGTGCTGGCGCTCTACCGCGACGGCGCGGCCGTGCCGCAACTGAACGAAGGCGAGCTCGGCGTCGTCGTGCTCGACCGCACGCCTTTCTACGCCGAATCCGGCGGTCAGGTCGGCGACCGCGGCGCGCTCCTGGGCGCGAACGGCCTGTTCGAAGTGGAGGACACGCAGAAAATCCAGGCGCAGGTCTTCGGCCACCACGGCGTCGTCAAAACCGGCGCGCTCAAGGTCGGCGACGCCGTGCTGGCCAAGGTCGACGAGGCCACCCGCGCCGCGACCATGCGCAACCATTCGGTCACGCACCTCATGCACAAAGCCTTGAGGGAAGTGCTCGGCGAGCACGTGCAGCAGAAGGGCTCGCTGGTCGACGCGGAGAAGACCCGCTTCGACTTCGTTCAGCCCGTGCCGATGACCGCCGCGCAGATCGCCGAGGTCGAACGCCGCGTCAACGCCGAGATTCTCGCCAACACCGCCACCCAGGCCCGCGTGATGCCCATCGACGAAGCGCAGAAAACCGGCGCGATGATGCTGTTCGGCGAAAAATACGGCGACGAGGTGCGCGTGCTCGACATCGGCAGCTCGCGCGAGCTGTGCGGCGGCACCCACGTCGCCCGCACCGGCGACATCGGCGCGTTCAAGATCCTGTCCGAAGCGGGCGTGGCCGCCGGCGTGCGCCGGGTCGAGGCGACCACCGGCACCGGCGTACTCGCCTATCTCGGCGAAACCGAGCAGGCTCTCGGCCGCATCGCCGGCCTGGTCAAGACCACCCCGGCCGAAGCCGCCGAACGCGTCGGCCAGCTCATGGAATCGACCCGCGCGCTGGAAAAGGAACTCGAACGCCTCAAGTCCAAACTGGCCAGCGCCCAAGGCGACGACCTGCTCGGCCAGGCGGTCGACGCGGGCGGCGTCAAGGTGCTGGCCGCCCAGCTTGAGGGGCTCGACGCCAAGGCGCTGCGCGAAACCGCCGACAAGCTGCGCGACAAGCTCAAGTCCTGCGCCCTGGTGCTCGGCACGGTGGCGGACGGCAAGGTCAGCCTGATCGCGGCCGTCACCCCGGACGTCGCGGGCCGGATCAAGGCCGGCGAACTGGTCAACGCCGTGGCCCGGCAGGTGGGCGGCAAGGGCGGCGGCAAGCCCGACATGGCGATGGCCGGCGGCAGTGATCCGGCGGCGCTGCCGGCGGCGCTGGCTTCGGTGCGCGGCTGGGTCGAATCCCGGCTGGCGTAGGCCGTGCGGCAATTTATAGGTACAGTATTTGCTGAAATCGCCGTAACTAATGTTCGACATATACCCCTGACTCTACGCAACCATGAGCTCGCTGGCCGGTAAACTCACCTCGGGAATCGCCCGCCTGGCCGCCTTGGGCAAGCGCGACGACGATCCGCTGACCAGCCTCAAGGCCGCCACGCGCTGGGTCAACAGCCTGCCGGTGGGCGACGTCTACAAATGCCAGCAGACGATCCTCGAAGAGCTCAAGCGCTTCAACGAAAACTCGTCGGAAGTCACGAAAGATCGACTCGCCGTGCTGATGCTGCTCGACGAGAAATCCCACGACCTGCAGGACACCCTGGTCCGCCAGTACCTGCGCAACCCGCGCATGTCGCGCCAGGTCGAAAGCCAGCTCTGGCACGCCGTCTACAGCCTGTACTGGGAAATCGCGCGCGGCTATCACGCCTTCGTGCTGGATTTCGCGCGCGGGTCCGGCAAAAGCGTCCTCGAAGGGCAGATTCCCCTGATCACACTGCGGGCCGTGCGCATTTTCGGCCAGTTGCTGAAGTGGCGGGCCGTGCGCTATCTGGCGCCCGGCGAGAAACTCTGGCTGCGGCTGCACAACCTGTACCGGGTCGCCGAAAACGAGGGATTCCACAGGCAGCGGATGAAGGTCTACGCGGGCGACGCCGCCCCCTGCACCGTCGAATCCGTCTACCTCCACGTGCTGATGCTGAATCTGGCGAATTCCGGCACGCTGTATCCGCGCCAGCTCGATCTGCTCGACCGCTGGCTCTGCAACTGGCACAGCCTCCTGCATCTGGAGCCCAAGCTCGACCCCGACCGCCATACCTTCGCGGTCGATCTGTCGACGGATCACGGCCCGCGGCGCGTGCGCAAGCTCGACAGCGAGAAGCCCGTCCGCTACTGGGACACGGCCGCGCTTCTGGAAAAGCTGCAGGGCCTGCAGACCGCCCTGCGCGATGGCGGCACCCCCGCCGAGCTCGGCCTGACGGACGACGCCCGCACCGGCGAGAGCGTGGAACTGCTCGACCACCTGCAGCATCACTGGGCCGCGCTGTCGTCCCGCGAGCAGCGCCGCGCGCCGCGCGCCGCGGTCAAGCGCCTGGTCGACGTCACGCACGGCCTCACCGCCATCATCAACCAGATCAAGCTGTCCACGACCGCGCCCGAGCCTGCCGCCTCCCCTTACGGCCAAGGCATCAGCCACAGCGAGGCGGACGACGTCCGCGTATACGGCTTCGTCACCGAGCGCACGCGCGAACGCGTCTCGCAGATGAAAATGCCCGTGATCCAGACATCGCCCGACGTCGAACGCTGGGTGATGCAGGACGAAAGCGAATGCGGCTACGGCGTGATCGTCGAATCGCGCGACAAGGACTGGCTGCGCGTCGGCGCGCTGCTGGGCGTGAAACCGCACGACGGCGCCGAATGGAAGCTGGGCATCATCCGCCGCCTGTCGCGCCTGAACGACGACACCAGCTCCGTCGGCATCGAAACGCTGCCCGAAACGTCCGCCCTGGCAATTCTCTACGACACGGCCTCGTCCTCGGGCTACACGGTCAACGGCCTGGACAACAGCGGCGCCAGCCGCCCCAACGCCAGCCTCTGGCTGGCCGGCGCGACCGACAGCCTGATCCTCGATCCCGTGCTCTACATGCCGGGCCGGGTCTTCCAGGTCCAGGGACCGCAGCCGTCCCGATACATCTCCCTCGGCCAACCCCTCGAACGCAGCGAAGGCTGGATTCGCGTCGGCATCGAGCCTGTCGCCGCCTGAGGCCCGGCGCCCGTTTCCGCCGGTTTAACTTTCACCGGCTCTCTGGCACAATCGTCGAAAGTCCGACACGCTCGTCCGCCGTGCGGGACGCGCGCAGTGCCATAGACCTGGAGAACACGTGGCCCACACCAACAAGCCGAGCCTGCTGATCGTCGACGACGATCCCCTGATTTCCGACACGCTCACCTACGTCCTCAGCAAGGACTTCGACATCTCCGCCGCCGAGTCGCGCGCCCAAGTCAAGAGCCTGATGATGCAGCTCGACGAGCCGCCGCAGCTCGCGCTGGTCGACCTGGGCCTGCCGCCCCAGCCGCACAAGCCGGACGAAGGCTTCGCGCTGATCGCCGACCTGCTCGGCATCTCGCCCAGCATCAAGATTCTCGTGCTCTCCGGCCAGAGCGACGAAGCCAACGCCCGCCACGCGCGCGCGCTCGGCGCCATCGATTTCGTCGCCAAGCCCTGCGAGCCCGAGCGCCTCAAGTCCCTGCTCTTCAACGCTCTGCTGGTGCAGGACGCCGAACGCAGCGCCGACAAGGCGCCCGTGCCGGCGCGGGATTCCGGCATCGTCGGCACCAGTCCGGCGATGGACAAGCTGCGCGAGCAGATCAAGCAGTACGCCGCCGCCCCCTTTCCCGTGCTGATCGAAGGCGAATCGGGCAGCGGCAAGGAGCGCGTCGCCGCCAGCCTGCATCAACTGTCGCCGCGCGCGAACAAACCCTACCTCGCGCTCAACTGCGCGGCGATCTCGCCCACCCTGGTCGAGCCCACGCTGTTCGGCTACGCCAAGGGCGCTTTCACCGGCGCCACCAGCGCCCGCGCCGGCTATTTCGAGGAAGCCGAGAACGGCACGCTGTTCCTCGACGAGATCGGCGAGCTGCCGCTGGAACTGCAGGCCAAGCTTTTGCGCGTGCTGGAAAACGGCGAATACCAGCGCGTCGGCGAGACCCAGCCGCGTTTCTCCAACGCGCGCGTGGTCGCCGCGACCAACCGCGACCTGCGCGCCGAGATCAAGGCCGGCCGCTTCCGCGCCGACCTCTTCCACCGGCTCTCGGTGTTCTCGATTTCGGTGCCGCCGCTGCGCGACATGGGCGAGGACAAGATCACGCTGCTCAACCATTTCCGCGACTTCTACGCCCGCGAGGCGAAGAGCCAGCCGTTCGCGCTCGACGCGCGCGCCCAGCAGATGTGGTCGGACTACCACTTCCCCGGCAACGTGCGCGAACTGCGCAACATCGCCATCCGCCTGACGACCAAGTACCCGGGCATGCCGGTCAACCCGCAGCAGCTCGAAGCCGAACTCGACACCGACCAGGCCTATCCGCAGGAAATCCCGCTCGCCAGCGACGGCAAGGCGCTGATCGAAATGGCGCGCAAACAGTTGCAGACCCTGGCGAACTTCAATCTCGACGCGACGCTCCGGCAGTGGGAGAAGGCCTATGTCGAGGCCGCGCTGACCATGACCCACGGCAACCTGTCGCAGGCGTCCAAGCTTCTGGGCATCAACCGCACCACGCTCTACAGCCGGATGCAGACCTACGGAACGGACTAGGGCGTGTTAACACCCATTTCACGCCTGCGACGGGTTCGATTCGGGATGCAGTCCGCGAAACGAGGCGCGCCGCAGTGCGATCACTGCAAGCGGCGCGTGACAAAGGAATGCGCCCGAATCGAACCCGTCCCTCCAGGTTGCGGCGAGAAAGCGCGTCTGCTGCGTTGCGGCGCTAGGCAAGGGATGACCCTTGCCTTCGCACCACGCCTTGCATCCATCGCTTTCTCGCCGCAACGCAGGCGCGAAATGGGTGTTAACACGCCCTGAACCCGCCGTGTATTTCGACTTTTTCGGCCTGAAAGAAGCCCCCTTCCGCATCACGCCGAATACCGAGTACTGGCATGACGGCGGGCAGCGCGGCGACGTGCTGGCCGCCCTGCTCTACGCCATCGGTCAGGGCGAAGGCATCGTCAAGGTCGTCGGCGAAGTCGGCAGCGGCAAGACCATGCTGTGCCGCAAGCTCGTCGCCCAGCTCCCGGACATCATCGACAGCGTCTACCTCGGCAATCCCACGCTCGACGCCGACGACATGCTGGCCGCGATTCTGGCCGACCTGGGTATCGCTTCGCCGGAAACCGGCCGGCAGGCGCGGCTGGCCCAACTCAACGCCCTCCTGCTCGAACGCCACGCGGCCGGGCGGCGCGTCGTCGTCTTCGTCGAGGAAGCCCAGGGCATTCCGCTCGACAACCTCGAATTCCTGCGGCTGCTGACCAATCTCGAAACCGCTACCGACAAGCTCCTGCAGATCGTGCTGTTCGGCCAGCCCGAACTCGACGCACTGCTCGCCGACCCGCGCATCCGCCAGCTCAAGGACCGGATCACCGTCAGCCTGCGGCTGTCGCCGCTCGGCGAGGCCGAGGTCGGCGACTACGTGCGCGCCCGGCTCGCGGTGGCCGGCTACCGCGGTCCCGATCTGTTTCCCGCGCCGCTGATCGCCCGGCTGGCGCAGATCTCGGGCGGCCTGTCCCGGCGCATCAACGTGCTGGCGGACAAGACTCTGCTCGCCGCCTACGCGGCGCAGACCCACACGCTCGCCCCGGCGCACCTGGACGCCGCCGCGGGCGACGCCGAGATCGCCTCGACGCCCGAGCCCGCCCGGGCGCGCCGCTGGCTGTGGCCGGCGATCGGCCTCACGGCGGCCATCGGCCTGGGCGGATTCGTCGCCTGGCTGGCGCAGAACGGCGCCCCGCCGCCCGGCCCGGCCGTACCGACTCTACCCGCCCCGGCCCAGCCCGCGGCGGCCGTTTCCCCGGCCACCGCCCCAACCGCCGCGCACGCGGTCGAACTGGCGCGCCAGACCGCACAATGGCTGGCTTCCGCGCCCAGCGACACGCACGTCATCCAGCTCGGCTCGGCTAAAGAAGCCGCCGAGGCGGCCGTTTTATTGGGGAGCCTGAACGCCGCCACGCCGCAGCCGGTCAGGCTGCTGCATGGCATGAGCCGGGGAAGCCCCGCCTGGATGATTCTGGCGGGCGAATTCCCCAGCCGCGATGCCGCTCTGGCCACCCTGCGCGCCCAACCCGAGGTGGCCGGCACGAAGCCGTTTTTGCGCACGGTCGGGAAAATGCGCACGGTCGCCCTACCGACGGAATGACGATGAACGCTGTGTCGAACCCCCTTACGAGACGCCTCGCGCTGGCCGGATTGCTGGCGCTGGCCGGCTGCGTGCCGCCGCCCGCGTTCGATACCTCGCCCGGCCACATCACCCGGTCCGGGCCCGCCGCCGAACCCGTCGGCGCCCCGCCCGCGCCGGTCCGCGCCGCGCCGGTGCTGCCGCCGCCCAGGGCCGAGCCGCCGGCGCCCACCTACACCGTGGTCGTCAACGACGTGCCGGTGAAGGACCTGCTGTTCTCGATCGCCCGCGACACCCAGTACAACATCGACCTCTATCCCGGCATCGCCGGCAAGGTTTCGCTGAACGCCGTGCAGGAGCCGCTGCCGGCCATCCTCGACCGCATCGCGCGGCAGGCCAACCTGCGCTACGAGATGAACGGGCGCACCGTGTCGGTCATGCCGGATACGCCCTACGTCAAAACCTACACCGTCAACTACGTCAACGTCGCGCGCAACACCACCTCCAGCGTGGGCGTGGCCGCGCAGATCGCGAGCACCGGCGTCGGCAGCATCAGCAACGCGTCCGGCGGCGCCGGCGCCTCGACGACCGGCAACTCGTCCACCACGACCGTCGCCAGCCAGTCCAACAACGACCTGTGGAACGTGCTCGCCGACAACATCCGGACCATCCTCGCCGGCACGCGCGCGGTCACCCAGAGCACCGAGGAACGCGCCGCCCAGCTTGAAATCGACAAGGCCGCGCGCGCCGAACGCGTGTCGCAGGCCGAAGCCGCCAGCAAGGCCGGCGACGGCGCCGCCCGCCTGTTCAGCGCCGCGTTCTCCACCCTGCCGGCCGGGGACGGCAAGCACGACGTGGCCGTCAACCCGGTCGCCGGCACGGTCACCGTGCTCGGAACCGCCCGGCAGCAGGAACTGGTGCAGCAATACCTCGACCGCGTCATGCAGTCCACCCAGCGGCAGGTGCTGATCGAAGCCACCATCGTCGAGGTCACGCTGAAAGACCAGTACCGCGCCGGCATCGACTGGTCGAAAGCCTTGCAGAACGCCACCGGCTGGTCCATCAACACGCTCGGCGGCGGCACCAACGCGCTGGCCGGCACGCTGACGCCCTTCGTCCAGGCCACCTACACCAACAGCGGCAGCAACGGCTTCACGGCTGCGATCGACCTGCTCGAATCCTTCGGCAACACACGGGTGCTGTCGAGCCCGAAACTGATGGCGCTGAACAATCAGACCGCGCTCCTGAAGGTCGTCAACAATCTGGTCTATTTCACCCTCACCGCCGACACCACGACCGCGGCCAACGTGGCGCAGACCACCACCTTCACGTCCACCCCGCAGACCGTGCCGGTCGGCGTCGTCATGTCGGTGCTGCCGCAAATCAACGAAAACGGCATGGTGTCGCTGACCGTGCGCCCGACCATCTCGCGTCAGGTCGGCACGGTCGAGGACCCCAACCCGGAACTGAAGCGGAACAATCTCAACATCAGCAACCGCATCCCCGTCATCCAGGTGCGCGAGATGGAATCGCTGCTGCAGGTCAAAAGCGGGCAGACCGTCGTGCTGGGCGGCCTGATCCAGGACGATACCAACAACGCCCGCGACGGCGTGCCCGGCCTGTCGCGCCCGGAAGGCATCGGCGCGGTGTTCGGCCAGCACGAACGCATGAACAGCCAGACCGAACTGGTCATCTTCCTGCGCCCCATCGTCGTCTCGAACCCCACGCTGGACAGCGACGAACTGCGCTCATTCCAACGCCTGCTGCCGACCAGCGCGAGGGGCGCGCCTTGAGCCTGCTGCTCAAGGCCCTGAAGCAGGCCGAAGCCGGCGACAAGGGCGGCGCGGACGCGCGCGCGCCGGACCGGCGTTCGGCGTCGCCCGATTTCGACCTCGAACCGCTCGGCGCGCCCGGCATTCAGGCGCGCGAATGGGTGGAGCCCCCGAACCTGCTGTTCGGCAACGGCGAACCGCCGCCCGCCGCACCCGCCGCCGCCCGCCGTTTCAACTGGCCGCGCCTGTCCCTGGTGCCCGCCACCGCCTTGCTCGCCGTCGCGATCGCGCTGGGCTACGGCGTCTATCTCTATTTCGCCCTGCAGCCGCCGGCCGCGCCGTCGTCCGCCAACGCCGACCTGTCGCCCGCCCGGCCGGCGCCGATGTCGGTCATCGCGCCGCCCGCGGCGTCCGAACCGCCGGCGCAAGCCGACGCCGCGCCTGCGCCAGCCGCGACGCCCGCCGCCGCTGCGCCAGCGGCCCGTCCGGCCGCCAACCCCATGACGCCGCCGACGCCGCGTCTGCGGCCGCAGCAACGCCCGGACGCGCCCGCTCCGAGCGCCCAAGCCATACCGAGCTTCCAGCCCGACGCCGAATCGGCCGCGCTGGCGCGGGGCTACGCCGCCTACCAGCGCGGCGCGCTCGACGAGGCGCAGCGCCACTACGCGCAGGCGGCGGCCGGCGGCCGCAGCGTCGACGCCCTGCTCGGGCTCGCCGCCGTCGCCAGCGCACAGAACCGCGACGCCGACGCCCTGCGGCTCTACCGCCAGGCGCTCGAACGCGACCCGCGCAACGCGATCGCGCAGAGCGCGCTGCTCGATCTGCTCGGCAGCACCGACACCCCCGCCGCGGAAAGCCGCCTGAAAGCCCTGATCGAGCGCAGCCCCAGCCCGCAGCTCTACCAGTCGCTCGGCAACCTGTACGCCGGCCAGCAACGCTGGAACGACGCGCAGGCGGCTTACTTTGAGGCTTACCGCGGCGCACCCGACAACGCGGACTACGCCTTCAACCTCGCGGTCAGCCTCGACCAGTTGCGCCAGTACCCGGCCGCGCTGACGTATTACCAGAAAGCCCTGGCCGCGGGCGGCGCGCACCGCTTCGACCGCGCCCAGGCCGAAGCCCGCGTCCAGCAGCTTCTGTCGGTGCGGTAGGGGCGCGTCATGGAGCGCCGCAAGAAACTCCGCATGGGCGAAACCCTGGTCTCCCAGGGGCTCATCACCGTCGACCAGTTGCGCATCGGGCTGAAGGAGCAGAAGGCCACGGGTCTGCCCATCGGCCGTCAGCTCGTCGCGCTCGGCTTCATGACCGAGGCCGTGCTGCGCGACCAGCTCGCCAACGCGCTCGGCAGCCAGGGCATCGACCTCGCGCAGGTCGTCGCCGACCCCGAGGCCCTGCAGCTCGTGCCCGAGGAATTCGCGCGCCGCCACCACCTGCTGCCGATCGCCCACGACGCCGCGCGCAACGTGCTGACGCTGGCCACCACCGACATGTTCAACGTGGTCGCGCTCGACCAGTTGAAGGCCGCGCTCGGCGGCAAGATTGAGATCGACACCCTGCTCGCGGCCGAGGCGCAACTGCTCGAATTCATCGACAAGTTCTACGGCTTCGACCTCTCGCTCGACGGCATCCTGCGCGAGATCGAAACCGGCGAGGTCGACTACGCGAGCCTCAATCCCGAAACCGAGGAATACACCCAGCCCGTCGTGCGGCTGGTCGGCGCGCTGCTGACCGACGCGGTGAAGCGCGAATCCTCGGACATTCACTTCGAGCCCGAGCACGCCTTCCTGCGCATCCGCTATCGCATCGACGGCGTGCTGGAACAGGTGCGCAGCCTGCACAAGACCTACTGGCCCGGTATCCTGGTGCGGCTGAAGGTACTGTGCGGCATGAACATCGCCGAGACGCGCGCGCCGCAGGACGGCCGCATGTCGCTGACGCTCAACGGCCGCCCCATCGACTTCCGCGTCTCCAGCCAACCCGGCATCCACGGCGAAAACCTGGTGCTGCGCATCCTCGACCGCGAGAAATCCATCATGCCGCTGGAGCAGATGGGCTTCACCGCCGACGCCCTGCGCGAACTGCAACTGATGATGGCGCGCCCCGAAGGCATCCTCGTCGTCACCGGGCCGACCGGTTCGGGGAAAACGACCACGCTCTATTCGATGCTCTCGCACCTGAACAACGAGACCGTGAACATCATGACGCTGGAAGACCCGGTCGAATACCCGGTCACGCTGATGCGCCAGAGCTCGGTCAACGAAACGCTCAAACTCGACTTCGCCAACGGCATCCGCTCGATCATGCGGCAGGACCCGGACATCATCCTGGTCGGCGAAATCCGCGACAAGGACACCGCCGAGATGGCCTTCCGCGCCGCGATGACCGGCCATCAGGTGTTCACCACCCTGCACACCAACTCCGCCCTCGGCGTATTCCCGCGCCTGACGGACATCGGCATCCAGCCCGGCATCCTCTCCGGCAACATCATCGGCGTCATCGCCCAGCGCCTCGTGCGCAAGCTGTGCCCGCACTGCAAGGAAGCCTACACGCCCGACACCGACGAAGCGCGCATCCTCGGCATCAAGCCGGAAGCCGCGCAGCTCATCTACCGCGCGGCCGGCTGTCCCGCCTGCGGCTACAAGGGCTACCGGGGCCGGCTGGCCCTGATCGAACTGCTGCGCCTCGACCCCGCGCTCGACGAACTCGTCGCCAACCACGCGCCGCTGCACGAAATCCGCCGCGCCGCGTTCGAGCACGGCTATCGTCCGCTGGCCGAGGATGGCGTTCAGCGCGTGAAGGACGGCGTCACGTCGTTGGCGGAGGTGGCGCGGGTGGTGGATTTGACGGGGAGAGTGTGATGAGAAATTCAGGGGTCAGGATTCAGGGGGCGGGGGTCAGAGAGGCCTTGAGCGGCTTCGCCGCGATCAATGAATTCGTGAGGCTCGGCGAAGCCGCACAAGGCCCCCTGGCCCCTGAATCCTGACCCCTATCCCCTGACACCATGCCCTTCTTCGACTACCGCGCCATCGACCAGACCGGCCGCTCGGTCAAGGGCGTGCTGTCCGCCGTCAACGACGTCGATCTCGAACTGCGCCTGAAGCGCATGGGGCTCGACCTCGTCACGCTCACCGAACTGTCGCGGCAATACGCGCCGCAGGGCCGCGAGCGGGTGACGCGCCGCGATCTGGTCACGTTCTGCATCCACATGCGCTACATCACGCGCGCCGGCATTCCGCTGCTGGAAGGCCTGCGCGATCTGCGCGACAGCATGGAGAAGCGGGGCTTCCGCGACGTGCTGACCGCGCTGCTGGAAGACCTGGAAGGCGGCAAGGTGCTGTCGCAGGCGCTGGCCGCGCACCCCGCCGTGTTCGGCGCGGTGTTCGTGCACAGCGTCAAGGCCGGCGAGCAGACCGGCCTGCTCGACGAGGTGTTCGAGCGGCTGGGCGAATCGCTGAAATGGCAGGAGGAAGTCGCGGCCAAGGCCAAGCGGCTGATGATCTATCCGGCGATCGTGCTGGTGGTGGTCGGCGTCGCGATCCTGTTCCTGATGATCTATCTCGTGCCGCAGATCCTGCAACTCGTGCAGACGATGGGCGTGACGCTGCCGCTGCCCACGCTGATCCTGATGGCGGTGTCGAACGCGCTGCGTTCCTACTGGCTGGTCGGGCTCGCCCTGCTGCTGGCGGCCGGTATCGCGCTGCCGCTCTGGGTCAGGCAGACCGAAGCCGGCCGCACCTGGTGGGACCGCATCCGCCTGCGCCTGCCGGTCATCGGCCCGATCGTGCAGAAGATCGTGCTCGCCCGCTTCACCAATACGCTGGCGATGATGTACCGCTCGGGCGTGACCGTGCTCGACGCCCTGCGCGCGGGCGAACTGGTCGCGGGCAACCGCGTCGTCGCCGCCGGCATCCGCCGCGCCGCGCAGCAGATCGCCGACGGCCGCGGCCTGTCCGAGAGCTTTCAGTCGCTTGCGCTGTTTCCGCCGCTGGTGATCCGCATGCTGCGGGTGGGCGAGACGACGGGCGCGCTCGACGAGGCACTCGACAACGTGACCTATTTCTACAACCGCGAAGTGCTCGACGCCATCGAGAACGGCCTGCGCGTGCTGGAACCGCTCCTGACCGCGATCCTCGGCCTGATCCTCGGCGGCATTCTGGTGTCGGTCCTGCTGCCGATCTACGACCTGATCGGCAATCTGCCCCTCTGATCATGTTCGACCGCCGCCTCGTCCTGCTCGCCACGCCCCGCCAGATCGGCGCGCTCGACTGGCGTCCCGGAAACATGCACTGGCTGGGCGAATTCGACGCCACCGGCGACGGGCTGCTGGCGTTCCGCGAGGTCGTCGAGCGTCATGCGCGCCAGCCGGCGCTGGTCATCGCCGACACGGTCGACGAGGACTACCGCAGCGAAATCCTGCCGCACGTGCAGGGCCGGGCGCGCGAGGAAATGGTCGCCCGCAAGCTCAGGCAGGTATTTCGCAACGCGCGCTTCACCGGCGCTTGGCGTCAGGGACGCGAAACCGCCGGCCGCCGCGACGACCGCTATCTCTTCGCGGCGCTCACCGACGCGGACTGGCTGACGCCCTGGCTCGCCGTACTCGAACACGGGCGCGCGCCGCTCGCCGGCATCGCGCCGCTGGCGCTCGCCTGCCAGCATCTCGTCGCCGCGCTGCGCATCCAGGAGCCGCACGTGCTGCTGGCCTACCGGCTCAACAACCGCCTGCGGCTCTCGTACTACCACAACGGCCTCCTGCGCTTCTCGCGCCTGATCGGCGGCGACGCGCCGGCGGCCGCGCCGGGCAACGCCGCGGACGAAATCGCCAAGACCCAGCTCTATCTCACGGGCCAGCGCATTCTGCCGCGCGAAGCCCGCCTGCACGTCGTGCTGATCGACCCGAGCGGCCAGCTCGACAGCGCGCAGGCCCGCCTCAACGCCGATCCGGCCTTCAGCACCCGGCTCGTCGGCCTGCCCGCGCTCGCGCAGGCCCTGCGCATGCCCGACGATTTCCTGTCCGCCACACCGGCGATCGCGCCGCTTGCCGCGATCGCCGGCGCAGGCCTCACGCTCAACCTCGCGCCCCACGAACTGCTGCAGCGGCACACCGAATTCCGCTGGCGGCGCAACCTGCACGTCGCCGCGGGCGCCGTCGCCCTCGCCGGCGTCACGCTCACCGGCGCGATCTGGCTGCACGCGCAGGACGTGCTGGATCAGGCCGGCAGCCTCGACGTGCAGCGCCAGCAGCTCGACGCCCGCTACCGGGCGGTCGCCCGCGCTTTCCCGCAAGACCTGCCCGATCCCGCGCGACTGGCCCGGACCGTGGCGCTGGCCCATACGCTGGAAAGCAGTCCGGTCCAGCCGGAAACATTGTTCGCCTTGCTCGGCCGGGCCTTGCAGGAGACGCCCGACATCCGGCTCGACACCTTCGCCTGGGCGGACGGCCCTCCCGGCCAGACCACCGCGCGCACGCTCCGGATCGAAGCCGCGGTCGTGCCCTTCGACGGCAACTACCGCGCCGCCATGCTGCGGATCGATGCGTTCATGCGCGCCCTGCGCGCCGCGCCGGCGGTCGGCGACGTGCGCCTGCGCGCCAGCCCGGTCGACACCGACTCGGCCCGCACGCTCAGCGGCAAGACCTTCGACGCACAATCCGGCGCCGCCGCGCCGGCGGCCCGATTCAGCCTCGAAGTCGCGCTGCGGGAGAACGCGACATGAACCGCCCGCCCTTCGCCGCCCTCAAGTTTTCGCTGGCGCTGGTCGCGCTCGCGCTGGCGCTCGCCGCCGCCGGCATCGTCTGGAGCTGGCATCAGGCCACGGCCGCGCGGCTCGCACTGGAAACCGCGCGCAGCCAGGTCGCGGCCGCGCAGCAAAGCCTCGATCGCAGCCGCGAGGAAGCCCGCCTCGTCGCCACCCATCTGAGCAGCTACCGCGCCCTGGTCGCACGCGGCTTCGTCGGCCCCGAAGCGCGGCTCGCCTGGATCGAGGCGGCGCAACTCGCCAACCGCGACGCCGGCCTCTACGGGCTCGACTACCGTCTGGCCCCGCGCCAGGCCGAACGCCCGGAACGGACGCAGGGCCTGCCGCTCGGCAGCACGGTCATGACGCTCACCCTGCCCCTGCTCGTGGAAACCGATCTGCCGCGTTTCCTCGCCGCGCTGCGCGCGCGCGCGCCGGGTTTGATGCGCGTCCAGGGCTGCCGCCTGACGCGCCTGAGCGACGGCCCGTTCCAGCTCAGCGCGCAACCGCGCTTGCAGGCCGAATGCGATATCGCCTGGTTCACGCTCGCCCCGACCGGAGGCGCGTCATGAAAACCGGCGCCGCCTGCCTGCTCGCGCTGCTGGCCGCCGGGCCGGCCTGGGCGGCCGATCTCGGCCGGCTCTTCTATACGCCGGCGGAACGTGCGCAACTGGAAAACGTCCGCGCGCGCGGCACGCCCTCCAAAACGGGCAACACCTCCGACGCGGCCGACGCCGTGCGCTACGACGGCCTCGTCGTGCGCTCCGACGGCCAGCGCATCCGCTGGGTCAACGGCAAGGCGCAACTCGACGCCGCCGGCGTCGAAGGCCTGAAACCCGGCCAGATCCGCGCCGGCAAACGCGTCTACGAACCCTATCAAGTGCTGACGCCCGCGCCGCAGGCTGTGGAAAAGGAAACGCCATGAAACGCACGCGCGGCTTCACGCTGATCGAACTGGCCATCGTGCTGGTCATCGTCACGATCCTGATCGGAGGGTTGGCGGTGCCGCTGTCGGCACAGATTCAGGCGAGGCGGATTGCGGAGACACAACGGACGTTGAACGATGCGCGTGAAGCGCTTATTGGGTATGCAATGACAAATACCAATGCAGCGGGACAGCCCTATTTACCCTGCCCGAATCGGAATGGTGACGGCAAAGAAGGATTACGTGAACTGAACGATAAATGCGTTGAACCAGAAGGCTACTTACCTTGGGTAACCTTGGGTACCGCAGCCCAAGATGCCTGGGGCAATCGTTTACTGTATTCAGTCACCGAAGGTTTTGCGAAAAAAAATACTGGCCTTCAAAATACTGACTCTGGTGATCGCCAGATTTGCAGTGCAAGCTCCAATACAGATCCACCTAACGATTGCGCAGCGCTGAAGTATGTGGCCGAGAATGTGCCCGTTGTAATCCTTTCCCATGGACCAAACGGATGGGGTGCACATAGCATTCATGACACTAACATGGCCCCTCCACCAACTACCAATACCGATGAATGGGAAAATACAAACGGCGATAAAAAATTTGTCAGTCGCACCCCGTCAGATGATTTCGACGATCTGGTGACGTGGATTTCAGCCGACCAACTCAGAGGCCGGATATGCCCTCCGGGCGGTTGTCCCTGACCTGCAACCGAAACGCCACATGGCCGGCCCGGTTCTCGGCCAGTTCCAGCCCGTACCCCATCTTCGCCGCCTGCCGCGCCGCCTGATACAGCCCCACGCCCAGCCCGAAATCCGACGCCACCGGGCTCAGGAACAGGTTGCGCGCCACGTGCTCGGGCGCGGGCGCGCCGCTGTCGCTCACCGTCAGGCCGGTCAGGGGCGCCAGCGTCAGGCGCAGTTCGACGGCCACGTGCCCTTCGCCCTGACGCTTGCGCAGCGCATTGGTCAGCAGGTTGTCGGCCACGCTGTCGAACAGGTCCTGCGGCAGCGGGGTCTCGTCGGGCGGCGTCTCGGCGACGAAGCGCACGTCGTCGTGTTCGTAGCGCGTGCGGACCGCGGCCCACCAGTCGCGCGCGGGGATCGTTTCGCAGGCGGTTTCGGCCGGCTGCTTGAGCTTGTCCACCGTCTGCGAGAGCCGGTTCGCGAGCTGCGGCAGTTGACGACGCATCAGCGCCAGCAGCCGTTCGCCGTCTTCCGGCGTCGAGGCGTCGGCCGCCGCGAGCAGGGTCTTCATCGACTGCAGGATGTTCTTGACGTCGTGCGTGAGGCGCGCGCCGGTATCGTGGATGGCCTGGCTGTAGGCCTGTTCGCGCAGGGTCTGCTCGCGCACCTTGGCGGCGTAGAAATAGCCGAGCAACTGGGACAGCAGCCGCACGTGCAGCGCCAGCGCGGGCGTGAGCGGGCGGGCGGACTGCCAGGTCAGCGCGAGCCCGTGGAATTGGTGCGTGACCGCGTGCGATGCCGGCTCGCCGAACGCGCCTTCGCCGCGCGCCGCCTGCCAGCGTCCGCCGCGTATCCACGGCAGCTCGCGCAGGTCGGCCAGCGCGTCGCGGACGAAGGATTCGGGATCGCGCTCGCGTTCGGCCAGGGTGGCCAGCCGCCGTGCCCAGGCCTCGAAGGGCAGGCCGACCGACAGCAGGTAGCGCGACGTGACCTGCCCCAGACCCGCGAAGCCGGCGCGCGGATTCCACAGCAGCGACAGCGCCAGCAGCAGCGCCGCCATGCCGAGCAGCGTCTGCACCAGCGCCCAGGCGTAGCTCGCGCGCGAAACCGCCACCACGGCGAACACGCCGAGCGCCAGCACGATCACCAGCAGCGACAGCATCAGGCCGTACACGAAATCGAGCGTGGACGACGCGCCCCGCTGCCGCGACGCCGGCAGGAACACGATGGCCAGCGGCAGCAGCGGCAGGCCGTAGCGCACGCCGGCGTGCAGGCCGTCGGGCAGTTCCATGCCGCCCAGGCTTTGCGGCAGCACCCAGGCGAGCAACAGCGCCAGCAGATAGGCCAGGGCCAGCAGGTAGGCCAGACGCGGCCCGCGTTCGGTCTGCCCCGCCGCCGCGGCGCCGACGAGGCCGGTCAGAATCGCCAGCCACAAGGCCATCACCCAGGCGCTGTCGACCAGCACCAGCAAGGCCGCCATCGCGAACACCGGCAGGGCCAGGCGCGGCTCGATGCGCGCCTCGCTGCGCACCAGCGGCTGCCACAGCAGGAAAAGGCCGTAATGGACGAGCAGAAAGGCGCGCGTCACCGCCGCGTCGGCGTCGAACACGACGGCCGCGTGCAGCGCCAGCAGCATCAGGCCCAGCCAGCGGCCGGGCGTCACCCGCGTGAAGCGGGCGGCCAGCGCGGCCAGCCAGGCCGGGCCGGGCGTCGCGCCGAGGCGTTCGATGTTCATGCGGAAATCGGGGGAAACAGGTGGATCGGCATGCTTTTGCTTATCGGCAGCCGGCCCGGGAAATGGAGGCGCGCGAGGCGATCGGCTTGACGGAATGCCGCCAGGGGCGTCGTATTTTCATCAAGAATCATGCCCAACTCAGCCTTGTCAAGCATAATTTTTATATTAATCATGTATTTACAAACGACCCCGCGTGGCATGTATTTTGCACGACATCCGCGGGGGAAACCAGAAGGGAGAACAGGAAACCATGAAGAGTTCACATTTTCCGCGCCGCCAGACCGGCTTCACGCTGATCGAGATCGCCATCGTGCTGGTGATCATCGGCCTGCTGCTGGGCGGCATTCTGAAGGGGCAGGAGCTGATCACCCAGGCCCGGATTCGCAATGTAGCAAACGATTTCCAGTCGATGACGGCTGCCATCAATCTCTATCAGGATCGTTATCGCGCCCTACCGGGCGACGACCCCGGTGCAGCAGCCCGTTGGGGCATCGCGGCGCCCACGGGAGGAACCCTCGGTGACGGCGTGATCGCCGGCAACTACAATTCGACCACCGCCACTGACGAGTCGCGTCAGTTCTGGCTGCATCTGCGCCGCGCCGGCTTGGTGGGCGGTGCCGTCGACGACGACACACTCCCTCCTAACGCCGCCTCCGGCCGAACCGGCGTGCAAAATGCCGCACAGGGCATTCCCGGCCTCGTGATTTGTTCGAACAACCTGCCCGCCAAGATCGCCCAAGCTATCGACGCTCAGTTCGACGACGGCAATGCTCAGACCGGCACCGTGCGCGGCAACACGGGCACCGCCCCGGCAGCGAACGCACCGGCCGGCAATTATGTCGACGACGGCACCAACTTCTACGTCGTCTGCAAGGCGCCTTGAAGCTGCAATGGCCTGATCACCCCTGCATCACCCTGAACTCCGCCGCCGCCAGCCCATCGGCGGCGCCGCGCAGTACCAGTACGTCGCCGGGTTCGACCACGGTATCCGGCTGCGGCTCGATGCCCTGGAGGCCCTGGCGGCGGATCGTCACGACTTCGACCAGCAGTTCTTCCAGCGCCAGCTCGTCGAGCGTGTGACCGGCCGCCGCCGCGCCCTGCGTGATCAGTACGGTGTTCAGGCGCGGCTGGGCGTGCTGGTCGAGTTCGTCGTCGGCGTCGCTGGCGCCGCGGAAGAATCCGCGCATGAGCGCGTAGCGCGATTCGCGCACGGTGCGGATGCGTTTCAGCACCTGCGACAGCGGCACGCCCAGCAGCATGAGCGCGTGCGAGGCGAGCATGAGCGAACCCTCCATCACCTCGGACACGACCTCGGCCGCGCCGGCCGCTTTCAGCGCGTCGATATGGGTGTCGTCGATGGTGCGCACGACGACCGGCAGCTCCGGCCGCAGTTCGCGCACGTGGCGCAGGATGGCCATGCTGGAATGCACGTCGGCGTAGGTGACGACGACGGCTTCCGCGCGCGACAGGCCCGCCGCGACGAGCACTTCGCGCCGGCTGGCGTCGCCGTAGACGACCGACACGCCGGAGGCCGCCACCGCGTGGATGCGCTCGGGATCGGCGTCGAGCGCGACGAAGGTGATGCCCTCGGCTTCGAGCAGGCGCGCCAGATTCTGTCCGCTGCGGCCGTAGCCGCAGACGATCACATGCTTGTTCTTGCCGAAGGTCTTGACCGCGATGTCGTGGACTTCCTTCGCCTTGCCCGCCCATTCGCTGCCGGCGATCAGACGGGTCAGCGCATCCATGCGGTTGATGAGGAGGGGCGCGATCAGCATGGACACGACCATGGCCGCCAGCACGGGCTGGGTGATTTCCGCGCCGAGCAGGCGCAGGTCCGCCGCCTGCGCCAGCAGCACGAAGCCGAATTCGCCCGCCTGCGCCAGCCCCAGCGCGGTGCGCACGGCGGTCGGCCGCGCGTTGCCGAACGCGCGCGCCAAGCCGCCCACCAGCAGACCCTTGCCGACCGCGATGGCCATCACCAGCAGAAGCACCTTGTCCCAGTTGGTCACCACCTGCATCGGATCGAGCCGCATGCCGATGGTGACGAAGAACAGGCCGAGCAGCACGTCGCGGAAAGGTTTGATGTCGTCCTCGACCTGGTAGCGGTATTCGGTTTCGGACACCAGCATGCCGGCGAGAAAAGCGCCGAGCGCCAGGGAAAGGCCGGCGCTTTCGGTCAGGAAAGCCAGCCCCAGCGTGAACAGCAGCAGGTTCAGCGTGAACAGCTCCGGCGATTTGCGCGCCGCCACCCACTGGAACCACGGGCGCATGACACGCTGGCCGACGAACAGCAGAAAGCCCAGCACGGCGACCGCCTTGAGCATCGCGAGCGCGAGATCCACCGTCATCGTGTCCGACTCCCGGGCGAACGCCGGGATCAGGATCAGGAGCGGCACCACGGCCAGATCCTGGAACAGCAGCGCGCCGAAAATCTGCCGTCCGTGCGTCGTCTGGATTTCCAGCCGCTCGGCCAGCAGCTTGGAGACAATGGCGGTGGACGACATGGCCATGATGCCGCCCAGCGCCACCGCGGCCAGCGCGGGCAAATCGAGCAGCCAGGCGATCAGCGTGGTCAGGGCGATGGTCGCGCCCACCTGCGCGCCGCCGAAGCCGAACACGGTCGCGCGCATGGTCATCAGGCGCGGCAGGCTGAATTCGAGACCGATCGAGAACATCAGGAAGACCACGCCGAATTCGGCGAGGTAGCGCTCGTCCGCGCTGTCCGGAATCCAGCCCAGCGCGAAGGGGCCGATGGCGATGCCGGTCACGAGGTAGCCGAGCATCGTGGGCAGGCGCAGCACGCGCGCGGCGGCCGCCACCAGCACGGCCACCGCAAGCAGGATCAGGACGAGCGGGAGGCTGGCGTGCATCGGGGAGGCGGCGGTTCGGACGGGCTTTAGTATACTTGCCGCCCATGCGCTCCCAACCCCCGTCCCACGAAGAATTGCTGGCCCAGGCGCGCCGCGTGCTCGACATCGAAGCCGACGCGCTGCGCGCGATGGCGGGCCGGCTCGACCGGGGATTTTCGGACGCCGTAGCGCTGATTCTGGCCTGCACCGGCCGGGTGGTCGTCACCGGCATGGGCAAGTCCGGCCACGTCGGCGGCAAGATCGCGGCGACGCTCGCCTCGACCGGCACGCCGGCCTTTTTCATGCACCCGGGCGAAGCGAGCCACGGCGATCTCGGCATGATCGCCCACGACGACGTCGTGCTCGCCCTGTCGAACTCGGGCGAGAGCGGCGAGATCGTCAGCATCGTGCCGCTCATCAAGCGGCGCGGCGCCAAGCTCGTGGCCATGACCGGCAACCCCGCCTCCACGCTCGCGCGGGAAGCCGACGCGCATCTGCACGCCGGCGTGGAGAAGGAAGCCTGCCCGCTCAACCTCGCGCCGACCGCCAGCACCACGGCCGCGCTGGCGATGGGCGACGCGCTCGCGGTGGCCCTGCTCGACGCGCGCGGCTTCTCCGCCGACGATTTCGCCCGCACCCATCCGGGCGGCAGCCTGGGACGCCGCCTGCTCGTCCACGTGCGCGACGTGATGCACGGCGGCGACACGCTGCCGCGCGTCGGCACCGACGCGACGCTCAAGGCCGCGCTGTTCGAGATGACGCAGAAAGGCCTCGGCATGACCGCCGTGGTCGACGGCGACGGCAAGGTCGCGGGGCTGTTCACCGACGGCGACCTGCGCCGCGCGCTGGAACGTCCGCTCGACCTGCGGCAGGCGATGATCGCCGACCTCATGACCCGTAACCCGAAAACGATCCGCGCGGACGCGCTCGCCGTCGCGGCGGTGGAAAAAATGGATACGCTGAAAATCAACGGTCTGCTCGTGGTCGACGCCGACGACACCCTGGTGGGTGCGCTCAACATGCACGACCTGCTGCGCGCGGGGGTGGTCTGATGACGGCCGGTCTGCTGGAACGCGCGCGCCGGATCAGGCTCGTCGCCTTCGACGTGGACGGCGTGATGACCGACGGCACGCTCTTCCTCGCCGACGACGGCCAGGAGTACAAGGGCTTCAATTCGCTCGACGGCCACGGCCTGAAGATGCTCAAGGACACGGGCGTGCGGCTCGCCATCATCACCGGCCGCAGCTCGCGCGTGGTCGAACACCGCGCCCGGAACCTCGGCATCGACATCGTCCACCAAGGCGCGCACGACAAGCTGGCCGTCTACGAGGCGCTGTGCCGCGAACTCGGCCTCGCCTGCGAAGCCACCGCCTACATGGGCGACGACGTGGTCGATCTGCCGGTGATGCGGCGCGCCGGGCTGGCGATCACCGTGCCGGCCGCGCCGGAGCTGGTGAAGGCGCACAGCCACTACACCACGACGCGCGAAGCCGGCCGCGGCGCGGTGCGCGAAGCCTGCGAATTCCTGATGCGCGCGCAAGGCACGCTCGACGCCGCGCTCGCGCCCTACCTGAAATGAATCCCGGGGCCGGCACAACCGGGGAAATGAGTGATGACAGGCCCTAGTGGGGGACGCGGCGCATGATCGGGCGCGGCTCGCTCTGGCTGCCCCTGCTCGTCCTGCTCGTCCTGGCCGGCCTGAGTTTCTGGATCGAACGCACCGTGCAGCCGTCCGGCGAAAGCGCGAGCGCCGATCACGTCGACCCCGAGGGCATCATGGAAAATTTCGACGCCGTCCATACCGATCCGGCCGGCAATCCGCAGTACCGGCTGTCGGCCGCACGGCTCAAGCATTACAGCGGCAGTAAGCTCACGGAACTCGAAGCGCCGCACTTCGTCCAGCTCGACAAGCAGGCCGGCGACGTGAGCGCAACGGCCAAGCTGGCCAAGGTTTCGCCCGACGGCGACGAAGTCGATCTGCGCGACGATGTCGTCGTGACGCGCGCCGCGACGCCCGGGCAGTCCGCCATGACCCTGCGCACGGCCCGTCTGCTGGTGTTTCCCGATCGCAATCTGCTGCGCGCGCCGGGTGCCGTCGAGATCGCCGACCGGACCATGACGCTGCACGCCGGCGCGATGGAGTACCGCGCCGACCCGCGCATCGTCAAACTGACAGGACGCGTAAAAGCCCGTTATATTTCCCAGGCAAAATGAACGCCACATCCCTTTCCTCATTCGTTTCGACCGCGGCGGGCCTGCTCGCCCTCTGCCTGGGCCTCGCCGCCGCGCCCGCCTTCGCCGAGCAGGCCGACCGCGACAAGCCGGTCAATCTCGAAGCCGACACGGTCACGCTCGACGACATCCGCAAGGTCAGCGTCTACGAAGGCAACGTCATCCTGAGCCAGGGCACGATCCTCCTGCGCGCCGACCGCGTGCAGGCGACGCAGAACGACGCAGGGCTCGACAAGGTCGTCGCGACCGGCCGGCCGGTCGCCTTCCGCCAGAAGCTCGACGGGCAGGACGAATTCATCGAGGGCTTTGCCGACCGCGTCGAATACAGCGGCGCAACCGGCCAGCTCGAACTGATCGGACAGGCCCGCCTGCGGCGCGGCAGCGACGAACTGCGCGGCGCGCGGATCTCCTACAACGCCAACACCGCGTTCTACAAAGTGGTCGGCCAGCCCGACGCCCAGACCCCGTCCGGCCGCGTGCGCGCGGTGATCAAGCCGAAGCCGCGCACCGCCGAACCGGCGGCCAGGCCATGAGCCGCATCGTCGCCCGGGGTCTGAAGAAGACCTACGGCAAGCGCACCGTCGTCCACGACGTGTCGTTCGAGGTCGGCAGCGGCGAAGTCGTCGGCCTGCTCGGCCCCAACGGCGCGGGCAAGACGACCTGCTTCTACATGGTGGTGGGACTGGTCGCGGCGGACGGCGGCAACGTGACGCTCGACGAACACGATCTCACCCACATGGCGATCCACCGGCGCGCGCGGCTCGGCCTGTCGTATCTGCCGCAGGAGCCCTCGATCTTCCGCAAGCTCACGGTCGAGGAAAACATCGAGGCCATCCTCGAACTCCGGCCGTATACCCGGGACGAACGCAAGGAACACCTGGACAATCTGCTCGAGGATCTGCACATCGCGCACCTGCGCGACGCGGCCGCCATCAGCCTGTCGGGCGGCGAGCGCCGGCGGGTCGAGATCGCCCGCGCGCTGGCCATCAACCCGCGCTTCATCCTGCTTGACGAGCCCTTCGCCGGCGTCGACCCGATCGCCGTGATCGATATCCAGAAACTCGTGCAATTCCTGATCGAGCGCGACATCGGCGTGCTCATCACCGACCACAACGTGCGCGAAACCCTGGGCATCTGCCACCGCGCCTACATCATCAACGAAGGCCGCGTGCTCACGGCCGGCACGCCCGACGCGCTGATCCGGGACGACGACGCCCGCAAGGTCTACCTCGGCGAAAACTTCCGCCTCTGATTTCGCGGCCGCGGCGCGCGAAATCGGCGTCCGTCGGGTACGGGCGTCCCGAATCGCGTTACACTTGCCTCAAGTCGGCACATTTCTTGCCGTAGTCCAGTTTCATGAAACACAGCCTGCAGCTCAAACTCGGTCAGCACCTCACGCTGACGCCCCAGTTACAGCAGTCGATCCGGCTCCTGCAGTTGTCCACGCTCGAACTGAATCAGGAACTGGAGCAGATGCTCCAGGACAACCCCCTGCTCGAACGCGAGGATGAGGACGACGCCGCGTTCGACGCCGAGGCGAGCGCGCCGGCGCACACCGCCGAGGCCGAATCGAACAGCCTGGAGACGCCTCAGCAGGCCGACAACGCGGAAGCCGGGCCCGCGGCCACGCTCGACGACGCGGACTGGAACGACTACGGCACGGCCGGCGGCGACGACGAGGACAACGACTACGTCCACGGTTCCGTGACCGGCGCGACCCTGCGCGAGCACCTGCTCAACCAGCTCATCGTCAGCCCGCTCGGCACGCGCGACCGGACCCTGGTCGCCGCGCTCATCGACGATCTCGACGACGCCGGCTTCGTCACCCAGCCGCTGGCCGACATCGCCGACGCCCTGCGAACCGAGATCGAGGATCTCGAACCGGAAGAGCTCGAAACCGCGCTCAAGCATCTGCAAAACATGGATCCGACCGGCGTCGGCGCGCGCAATCTCGGCGAATGCCTGACCCTGCAACTGCGCACGCTGCCGGCCGACACGCCGGCGCGCGACGCCGCCATGCGGCTGACCGCGCACTACCTCGACCTGCTCGCCGCGCGCGACGTCGGCAAGTTGAAGAAAATGCTCGGCATCGACGACGCCACGCTGCGCGCCGCGCGCATGCTCATCCTGTCGATGAACCCGCGCCCCGGCTCGGCGTTCAGCGCCGACGAAACCCACTACGTCATCCCCGACGTGTACGTGCGCAAGATCAAGGGCATGTGGATCGCCAGCCTCAACGCCGACGCCATGCCCAAGCTGCGCGTCAACCGCGTCTACGCGGACATCCTGGCGCGGCACCGCGAATCCGGCGGCAGCCAGCTCGCCAGCCAGTTGCAGGAGGCGCGCTGGCTGATCAAGAACGTGCAGCAGCGCTTCGACACCATCCTGCGCGTTTCGCAGGCCATCGTCGACCGGCAGAAGCATTTCTTCGAGCACGGCGAGGTCGCGATGCGGCCGCTGGTGCTGCGCGAGATCGCCGACGCGGTCGAGCTGCACGAGTCGACCATTTCGCGCGTCACCACGCAGAAATACATGATGACGCCGCGCGGCCTCTACGAGCTGAAGTATTTCTTCGGCAGCCACGTCGCCACCGACAACGGAGGCGCCTGCTCGTCGACCGCGATCCGCGCGCTGATCAAGCAGCTCGTGGCCGCGGAAAACGGCAAGAAGCCGCTGTCGGACGGCCAGCTCGCCGAAGTTCTGGGCCAGCAGGGCATCGTCGTCGCCCGCCGCACCGTCGCGAAATACCGCGAATCGCTCCAGATCCCCCCGGCCAACATGCGCCGCACGCTTTGATCCGGCAGGGCTTTTCGGCGCCCCGCCGCAAGGCCGCCGCCGCGCGCTTGAATGTGCCCTGCTTTCGTCCCACAATGAAATCGGGCGCAGATGCGCTCCCGGCGTCGGGACCACCCCGCCCGGCCAACCCCAGAAGACTTTTGGAGGGTCTATGAATCTGACAATTTCCGGTCACCACTTGGACGTGACCCCGGCTATCCGCGAGTACGTCTCCGAGAAACTCGGCCGCGTCAAACGCCATTTCGATCACGTCATCAACGTGACGGTCATCATGCAGGTGGAAAAACTGGTGCACAAGGTGGAAGCCACCCTGCACGTCAAAGGCCATGATTTCCACGCCCGCAGCGAGGACGGCAACATGTACGCCGCGATCGACCTGCTGGCCGACAAGCTGGATCGCCAGATCGTCAAGCACAAGGAAAAAACCTCGGATGTCCATCAGGGCAGCGGGGGCCTCAAGCACCAGGCGGTGCAGAACGCCACCTGATACGTTGTAGCCACGCCACGCCCGAAGGCGGAATCCCGCCCCGGGCGTATAATCCGCCTGTACCGGTTCTCCAAGCCGGCTCGGCAATCGGCATGAATCTCATCGCTCCCCTCGTCACCCCGGACACCACGCTGCTGGATCTCAGCTTCACCAGCAAGAAGAAACTGTTCGAACACGCCGCCGAACTGTTTGCGCGGACGCACGATCTCAAAGCCGTCGACATCTTCACCAGCCTGTTCGAGCGCGAACGCCTGGGCTCGACCGCGCTCGGCTGCGGCATCGCGATTCCGCACGGCCGCATCAAGGGCCTGAAAGACGCGCGCGGCGCCTTCTACCGCCTGAAGACGCCGCTCGATTTCGACGCGCCGGACAACCAGCCGGTCGCACTGTGCTTCATCCTGCTCGTACCCAAGGACGCCAACGAGCGGCACTTGCAGATCCTGGGCGAACTGGCCCAGTTGTTCGGCGACGAAGCCATGCGCGAGCGGCTGATGAAGGTCGCCGATCCGGCCGAATTCATCGCCCTGCTCGGCGCCTGGTCCGGCTAGACGCGCGATGCTCGACCCCGCCCACGTCGCCGTCGAGACCCTGTTCAACGACATGGCCGAACAGCTCGGCCTGCAATGGGTGGCGGGCCGGCAGGGCGGCCGCCGCATGCTGTCGTCCGAAACCATCCAGAAGCCGACGCTGGCGCTGATCGGGCACCTCAACTTCATCCATCCCAACCGCGTGCAGGTGCTCGGCCGCGCCGAGATGGACTATCTGCGCAGCCTCGACGCGGCGGGCCTGGCCGACGCCATCCGCCATCTGTTCTCGACCGAGCTCGCGGCCATCGTGATCGCCGACGGCGAAGCCGTGCCCGGCACGCTGCTCGACGCGGCGGAAGCCGGCCAGACGCCGCTCTTCACCTCGCCCCTGCCCGGCCCCGTCCTGATGTCGCACCTCGGGCATTACCTCACGCAGGAGCTGGCGGAGACCGACTCGGTGCACGGCGTTTTCCTCGAAGTGCTGGGGCTCGGCGTGCTGCTCAAGGGCGACGCCGGCGTCGGCAAGAGCGAACTCGCCCTGGAACTGATCACGCGCGGCCATCGCCTGATCGCGGACGACGTGGTCGAGCTCAAGCACGTCGCGCCGGAGACGCTGGAAGGCGCCTGCCCGCCGCTGATCCGCGATTTTCTCGAAGTGCGCGGGCTGGGCGTGCTGAACATCCGCTACCTGTTCGGCGAAACCGCCGTCAAGCAGCAGAAGAATCTCAAGCTCATCGTCGAGCTCGTGCGTCCGCAGGAAATCGGCGAGGTGGGCCTCAACCGCCTCGACATGGTGGCGTCGACGGAAGCCATGCTCGGCGTCGCCATTCCCAAGGTGCGCGTGCCGGTCGCCGCCGGCCGCAACCTGGCCGTGCTGGTCGAAGTCGCGGTCCGCAACCACATTCTCAAGAGCCGCGGCATCAATCCGGTGGAGCAGTTCATCCGCCGCCAGCAGGCGGCGATCGACGGGAGCAACTGATGCGGGCCGACGGCAGGCGCGGCGCGCGCCCGGATCGCACGAGCGCATAAGGACCGTCCATGCAGATCGTGCTCGTCTCCGGCCTGTCCGGCTCCGGCAAGAGCATCGCGATCGCGGTGCTGGAGGACATCGGCTACTACTGCGTGGACAACCTGCCGCTGGCCATGCTGACGCCGCTGGTCGAACATCTGCAAAGCGAAGGCCACACCCGCGTCGCGATCGCCATCGACGCGCGCAGCGGCGAGCGCTTCGCCCACCTGCCCGAGATCGTCGAGACGCTGCGCGCGCAGGGCCACGATCTGCGCGTGATCTTCCTCGAAGCGAAAACGCTGTCCCTGGTCAAGCGCTTCTCCGAAACGCGGCGGCGGCATCCGCTGTCCAGCGACGCCGTGTCGCTGCCGGAAGCGATCCAGCTCGAACGCGAACGGCTCGCCGACATCGCGCCGCTCGCCCACCGCATCGACACCAGCGACCTCTCCGCCTCGGCGCTGCGTTTGTGGATCAAGGATCTGGTCGGACAGGACCGTTCGCGCATCACGCTGCTGTTCGAGTCCTTCGGCTTCAAGCACGGCATTCCGCTCGACGCCGACCTGGTGTTCGACGTGCGCTGTCTGCCCAACCCGCACTACGTCGCCGAGCTGCGCCCGCTGACCGGCCGCGACGCGCCGGTGCAGAACTTCCTCGAAGCCAGCGCCGACGCGATGGCGCTCTTGGCCGACATTCGCGGCTTCGTCGAGAACTGGCTGCCCTGCTTCATCCGCGACCACCGCGCCTACCTCACCGTGGCCATCGGCTGCACCGGCGGCCAGCACCGCAGCGTGTATTTCGCCGAGACGCTGGCCGCGGCCTTCCGCGAACGCGAACAGGTGCTGGTGCGGCACCGCGAGCTCGCCTGATGCTGCGCGCCGGCGACTGGAGCGTGCTGGCAGGCGGCGCGGCCGTCGTGGCCGGGCTCGCCTGGCAGGCCTGGTTCGCGCCGAACGACGCCGCCGACACGGCCGTCATCCGCGCCGGCGGCGCGATCGTCCGCACCGTCGCACTCGCCCAGACGCAAATCGTGGCCGTGCCCGGCCCGCTCGGCGTCACGCGCATCGAGATCGCGGCCGGCCGCGCGCGCGTGCAGGCCGATCCTTCGCCGCGCCAGCTCTGCGTGAAACAGGGCTGGCTCGCGCGGGCCGGCGAAGCCGCGCTGTGCCTGCCCAACCAGGTGAGCCTCGAGCTCACCGGCCGCCGCGCCGCCCATGACACGCTCGCGTATTGAACTGCCGGTCACGGCCGACGACCGGCGCATCGCGCGGCTCGCCGCGCTGGCGGTCGGCCTCACGCTCGCCGAGGCGGCCCTGCCCAGCCCGGTGCCCGGCGTGAAGCCGGGGCTGGCCAACATCGTGGTGCTGCTCGTGCTGCTGCAATACGGCTGGCGCGCGGCGGCCTGGGTTTCGGGCCTGCGCGTGCTCGCGGGCGGCCTGCTGCTGGGCATGCTGTTCGCGCCCGGCTTCTGGCTGTCCGCGGCCGGCGCGACCGCGAGCCTCGCGCTCCTCGCCGTCGCGCGGCATCTGCCCGAACGCCATTTCGGCCCCGTCAGCCTGTCGGTGCTGGCCGCCTTCGCGCACGTCGGCGGCCAACTCGCGCTCGCCGCGGCGTGGCTGCTGCCGTTCGCGGCGCTGATCAAGCTGCTGCCGGTCTTCGCCGCCGCCGCGCTCGTCTTCGGCGCGGTCAACGGCCTCGTCGTTTCACGCCTGCTTGCCGCGCCCAACCCCGACAAGCGACAATCCGCCCCATGCCTTATCCCCTGAACTCCGTCACCCTCGCGCTCTCGGGCGCCTCCGGCATGGCCTACGGCCTGCGCCTGCTCGAATGCCTCGTCGCGGCCGATCTCGAAGTCAACCTGCTCGTCTCGCAGGCCGCGCATCTGGTCGCCAAACAGGAGCTCGGCGTCGCCCTGCCCGCGCGCGCCGTCGACCTGCAACGCCAGCTCGACGACGGCCTGGACACCTACGACGGCCAGTTGCGCGTGTACGGCCGCGAGGACTGGAACGCGCCGGTCGCCTCCGGCTCCAATCCCGCCGACGCGATGGTCGTCTGCCCCTGTTCGATGGGCACGCTCGCCGCGATCGCGCACGGCCTGTCGGACAACCTCATCGAGCGCGCCGCCGACGTGATGCTGAAGGAGCAGAAAAAGCTGATCCTGGTGCCGCGCGAAACGCCGTTCTCGGTTCTGCACCTGGAAAATATGCTCGCGCTCGCCCGCATGGGCGCGGCGATCCTGCCCGCCAATCCCGGCTTCTACCATCATCCGGCTTCGGTCGAAGCGCTGGTCGACTTCATCGTCGCGCGCATCCTCGACCAGCTCGGCATCGCGCACACCCTGATGGCGCGCTGGGGCGAAACGCCTTGAGCGAAACGCTGCCGCTGTTTCCGCTCAACACCGTCCTCTTTCCCGGCGGCCGCCTGCCGCTCCGCATCTTCGAACAGCGCTACCTCGACCTGGTCAAGCGCGCCATCGCCGACAACGCGACTTTCGGCATCTGCGCCATCCGCGAGGGCAGCGAGGTCGGCACGCCGGCCGTGCCGCATGCCGTCGGCACCCGCGTGCGCATCGTCGAATGGGACATGCCGCAGACCGGCATCCTGCACATCGAGACCGAAGGCCTCGACCGCTTCGTCGTCCGCAGCACGCATACCGAAGCCTCCGGCCTGCTGGTCGGCCGGGTCGAACCGGTCAGCGTCGAGGCGCCCGCCGCGATTCCCGACGAATTCGAACTCGCGGCCGAAGTGCTCGAACACATCGTCGGCGAATACGGCGAAGCCCGCTTCCCGCCGCCGCATGCCCTCGACGACGCCGTCTGGGTCGGTTATCGTCTGTCCGAAGCGCTGCCGCTGAAGCTCTCGATCCGGCAGAACCTGCTGGAAATGAACGACAGCCTCGCGCGCCTGCGCATCCTCGTCGAGATACTCAGGAAACACATGAACTGAGGCGTAAAGATGGCCCGCTTCTACCCCGCGCTCGAAGACCGGCACCGCGACTTCATCGCCGCGCAGAAAATCTTCTTCACCGCCAGCGGGACCGCGACGGGCCGCCTCAACCTTTCGCCCAAGGGTATGGACAGCCTGCGCGTGCTCTCGCCCAATCGCATCGCCTATCTCGACCTCACCGGCAGCGGCAACGAGACCGCCGCGCATCTCAAGCACGACGGCCGCCTCACTTTCATGTGGTGCAGCTTCGATGCCGACCCACTCATCCTCCGCACCTACGGACACGGCCGCACCGTGCACCGGCAGGATGCCGAATGGCGCGCCCTGCGCGCGCATTTCCCCGACCTGCCCGGCGAACGCCAGCTCATCGTGCTCGACATCGAATCGGTGCAGACCTCGTGCGGCTACGCCGTGCCGCTGTATACCTACCGGGGCGAACGCGAAACGCTCGCGCGCTGGGTCGAGAAAAAAGGCCCGGTCGGCTTGCTCGACTACTGGCGCGAAAAGAACCGGACCAGCATCGACGGCCTGCCCACCGGCCTACTGGAGGACAATCCATGAAACGCCTGCTCATCCCCCTCGTACTGACGCTGGCCGCCTGCGACGCCAGCCCGCCGCCGCAACCGCAAACCGAAGCGCGCTCGCCCAACCCCGTGTTCGAGACGCAGATTCAGGCGGTGGAAAAGGCGCGCGCCGTGGAAGGTCAGGTGATGGACGCGGCGGCGGCGCAGAAGCAGCAGATCGACGAGGCGGCGCAGTGATTCGGCCGGCGAACACGTCTGCTTGATGGTGCATACAAGCGCGTTCACAATGCTCCCCTAACGTCCCGCATTCGTCGCACCTCACTATTGCGCAAGGAGACCGGCATGGACTACCGCGACAGAATCACCGTAGAGCCCGATAAACGCGGTGGCAAGCCCTGCATACGCGGTTTGCGCATCACCGTCTACGACGTGCTGGACATGCTGGCGAACGGCATGAGTGCCGACGACATCTTGGCGGACTTCCCCGAACTGGAAGCCGCCGACATCCAGGCCTGCCTCGCCTTTGCAGCCGACCGCGAACGCCGCCTTCTCATCGTCCATTGATGAAGCTGCTGCTGGACGAGAATCTGTCGCGTCGCCTGGTTCCCTTTCTGCAAGCAGCTTCCCCCGGCAGCACCCAGGTAGCGCTGGAAGGCTTGGAACGTGCAAGCGACCTTGGCATCTGACAGTACGCCAAGGCGCGCGATTTCGTCATCGTCACCAAGGACGCTGACTACTATGACTTAAGCCTGCTGCTCGGCGCCCCGCCCTTCGTGATCTGGCTGCAGACCGGAAATGCAGACAAGGCCGGCGTGCTTGCAAGCCTGATCGAAGGTCAGGCCGTCATACAGGCCGGATTCGACAGCGGACAGCACTGCGTTGAAGTGTTTGCCTGATCGTCCGCAGGTCTGGCGGCAGACCGGAACACAGAAAAACAAGTCGACGAGATGGCGCGTCCGCGATCAGCCGAATAGCTTGCCCTTCAGCAGCGCCAGCCCCTGCGCCATCAGGTCGTCGCCTTGCGGCATCTGCCCGTTGGGGGTGAGCGTGTCGATCACCTGCGGCAGCAGGTCGGCCAGCCCGCCGGCGGTCTGCGATTCGTTCATGCCGAGCTGACCGGCGATCTGGCCGAGCTGGCCGCTGCCGAGCACGGCCTTGATCTGGTCGGGAGAGACGGGCAGGTTCTGTCCGGTGCCGATCCACGAAGCGATCAGTTCGCCCAGACCCTTGTCCTGGAAGGCTTGCACCAGCCCCGCCAGGCCGCCGTTCTGCCCTGTGTTCGAGAGCAGTTGCATCGCCGCGTCGAGCATGGGATTGCCGCTTCCGCTGCCGCCCGCGCCGCCCAGGGCGCCGCCGAGCGCGCCCATCGCGCTGTCCAGAAGTCCCATCGTTCTCTCCTTTCGTTGGAAAATCTCAGCTTGGCACGGTACGACGACGCGCGCGTCCCTGCCGACGAAAATTTACGATGCGGCGATGAGCCGCTGCACGACGGCGCCGGCGAGCATGAGCCCGAACAGCGGCGGCATGTAGCTGATGGTGCCGTTCACGGCGCGCGCGCGGCCGCGGCCTTCGACCGGCTGCGGCGGCAGCGGCGCGCGGCCGGGCTCGTCGGAGAACACCGTGAGCACGCCCTTGGCGATGCCGCGCTTGCGCAGCCGCTTGCGCATCACCGAGGCGAGCGGACAGACGCAGGTCCGGGAGATGTCGGCGATCCGGATGTGCGTGGGGTCGAGCTTGTTGCCCGCGCCCATGCTGGAGGCGACATCGAGGCCGCGCTGCACGCTGCTGGCGACCAGCGCGACCTTGCAGTTGAGCGAATCGATGCAGTCGATGACGAAGTCGGTGTCGTCCGGCACGGTCTCGGCCACGGTCTCCGGCACCAGGAATTCGCGCAGCACGGTGAGCCGGCAATCGGGATGGATGTCGCGGATGCGCGCCGCCATCAGTTCGGCCTTGGACTGGCCGACGGTGGACAGCAGCGCGGGCAACTGGCGATTGATGTTGGACAGGGCGACGTCGTCGTGGTCGATGAGGGTGAGCCGGCCGACGCCGGCCCGCGCCAGCGCTTCGGCGCAGTAGGAACCGACCCCGCCCAGGCCGGCGACGAGTACGTGCGCGCCCGCCAGACGCGCCTGCTCCTTGGGTGTCAGCAGGATGCGGGTACGTTCGAATTGCGGCGGCAGGAAATCGTCCATCGGCTAGAATCGGGGCATGTTGAAATGGCTGATCACGCTCGTCGCGGCCCTGCTGGTCCTGGGACTGCTCACGCCCTGGCTCAACCGCCTGGGCTGGGGCCGCCTGCCGGGCGACGTGCGCATCCGGCACAAGCGCGGTCTATTCTACTTTCCATTCGCCAGCGTCGTGCTCGGTTCGCTGCTGCTGTCGCTGATCGTCTGGCTGCTCGGCCGCTGAATCCGGTTTTTCGCTCATGAACAAGGCCTTCGTCAAGGAATCCGACACACCCGACGACGACGAGAACGACGTCGGCCTGCCTGCGCTGCCCGCCGGCAGCAAGAATTACATGACCCCTGCCGGCTACGCGCAGCTCGACGCCGAATTCAACCATCTCTGGAAAACCGAACGCCCCAAACTGGTGGACACCATCGCCTGGGCGGCGAGCAACGGCGACCGCTCGGAGAATGGCGACTATCTCTACGGCAAGAAACGCCTGCGCGAGGTGGACCGCCGCATCCGCTTCCTGTCGAAACGGCTGGAGCACGCCGAGGTGGTCGATCCCGCCACGCGCGAAGACACCGACCAGGTGTTTTTCGGCGCCACCGTCACCATCGCCGATGCGGACGGCATGGAGTCGACCTATGCCATCGTCGGCATCGACGAGGCCGACGCCGCGCGCGGCCGCATCGCCTGGATCTCGCCGATGGCGCGTGCGCTCCTGAAGGCGCGCGAAGGCGACACGGTGAGCGTGCAGACGCCGGAGGGCCGGCGCGAGGTGGAGATCGTCGAGGTGCGCTACGAGGCGCTGCCCTGAGCCGTTCGGCGACGCACGCGCGATATGACAAAATGATGACAACCGGCGGCTTCGGCCGCCTTACGTTTCGCCAAACGAGGTTGTCATGCACGTTTCCCCCCGCCTGTCCGTTGCCATCCTGTTCGCCTGCATCCTGCTCGCCGCCTGCGAGAACAGCCGCGCCCCCGCGCCCGTGGACCGCAGCGCCGACAGCCGGCTCCCCGACCCGATGGACGTGATCTACGCCCTGCCGCCCGAAGCGCAGCCCTACGGGCTGGACGTGTACGCCGCGCATTGCGCGAGCTGCCACGGCGCCTTGGGGCAGGGCGTGGACGGCAATCCGGCGCTGCGCGGCCTGTCGGCCGCCGCGATGATGCAGCGTCTGAAGGATTACCGCGCGGGCACGGCGCAGGGCGAACGCGCCGCCATCATGGCGCAGGCCGTGGCCAAGCTCGGCGATGCGGAAATCGCGGCGGTGTCGCGCTACGCGGGCGAGTGACAGGCCCTAGTTGAGCGCGCTGGCGAGCATGCGCCGGTAGCGGCTCACCAACTCGCCGCCGCCCAGCAGATCGAACACCGACAGCAGGGTCTTGCGGCCGACGTCGTCGCCGAAGGCGCGATCGCGCCGCACGATCTCCAGCAACTGCTCCATGCCGGCTTCGTAGTCGCCGGCCGCGACCAGCAGGTTGGCGAGCTTGAGCCGCGCGTCGAGATCGCCGCCGTCCGTTTCCACCCGTGCGCGCAACGTGGCGGCGTCTTCGCCGGCCGCGCCGGAAAACCGCAGCCGCGCCTTCAACTGCGGCACGCGCGGGTCGGCGGCGTCGGGCACGCTCTGAATCAAACGCTGCACTTCGTCGGTCTCGCCGAGATCGAGCAGGATCTCGGCCGCATCCAGACGCACGCCCACGTTCTGCGGATCGAGCTTCGAGGCTTCGGCCAGCAACTGCAGCGCGCCGGCAGTGTCGCCCGCCATGCGCGCGTCCATCGCCTGCGCGCGCAGTTCGTCGGCCGGGCTGGGAATGAGGCGGTCGAGAAAGGCGCGCACGTCGCCTTCCGGCAGCGCGCCGGAAAACTCGTCGACCACCTGCCCGTCGAGAAAGGCCTTGACGCTGGGAATGCCGCGCACCGCATAGCGCGCCGCCAGTTCCTGGTTCTCGTCGGAATTGATCTTGGCGAGCAGGAACCGGCCATCGTATTCCGCCACGAGTTTCTCCAGGACGGGTTTCAGCGATTTGCAGGGGCCGCACCACGGCGCCCAGAAATCGACGACCACGAGACGGCGTTTCGATTCGTCGAGGACGTTCCGGTCGAAGTCGGCGAGGCCGACGTCCAATGCATGTTCGGACATGAAAAACTCCGCTCAGATCTGGCGCGCGAGTTCCGCCGCCATGCCGGTATAGGACGCCGGCGTCATCGCTTTCAGGCGAGCCTTCTCGGCCTCGGGCATCGCCAGGCCGTCGATGAAGGCGTGCAGGGCGTCGCGCGTGATGCCGCCCTTGCCGCGCGTCAGTGCCTTCAATTGCTCGTAGGGATTGGCGACGCCGTGGCGGCGCATCACGGTCTGGATCGGTTCGGCGAGCACGTCCCAGTTGGCGTCGAGATCGGCGGCGAGCGCGGCCGGGTTGGCTTCGAGCTTGGAAAGGCCGCGCAGGCAGGATTCGTAGGCGAGCAGGCTGTAGCCGAAGCCCACGCCCATGTTCCGGAGCACGGTGGAGTCGGTGAGGTCGCGCTGCCAGCGCGAGACCGGCAGCTTCTCGGCGAGGTGGCGCAGCACCGCGTTGGCGATGCCGAGGTTGCCTTCGCTGTTTTCAAAATCAATCGGGTTGACCTTGTGCGGCATGGTCGAGGAGCCGACCTCGCCCGCCTTGGTTTTCTGCTTGAAGTAGCCCAGCGAGATGTAGCCCCAGACGTCGCGGTCGAGGTCGGCGAGGATGGTGTTGGTGCGCGCGATGGCGTCGTACAGCTCGGCCATCGCGTCGTGCGGCTCGATCTGGATCGTGTAGGGGTTGAATGCGAGCCCCAGTTCGCCGACGAACTCGCGCGCGAAACCTTCCCAGTCGAACTCGGGATAGGCGGCCAGGTGGGCGTTGTAGTTGCCGACCGCGCCGTTGATCTTGCCCAGCAGCTCGATCGAACCGAGCGTGTCCCAAGCGCGGCGCAGCCGGTAGACGACGTTGGCGAGCTCCTTGCCCAGCGTGGTCGGCGACGCGGGCTGGCCGTGCGTGCGCGACAGCATCGGCTGGTCGGCCAGATCGTGCGCCAGCTCGGTCAGCCGCGCGATCACTTTTTCCAGCGCGGGCAGCAGCACGCCGTCGCGCGCGCCCTTGAGCATCAGCGCGTGCGAGAGGTTGTTGATGTCCTCCGAGGTGCAGGCGAAATGGAAGAACTCCGACACGGCGGCGATTTCCGCATGGCCCTGCGTGCGCTCCTTGAGGAAGTATTCGACCGCCTTCACGTCGTGATTGGTCGTGGCCTCGATGGCCTTCACGCGTTCGGCGTCGGCGACCGAAAAATGGTCGGCGAGGCCGTCGAGCAGCGCGACGGCCTCGGCGGAGAAGGCCGGCACTTCGGCGATGGCGGGCTCCGCCGCCAGCGCCTTCAGCCATTCGATCTCGACGATGACGCGGTATTTGATCAGGGCGTACTCGCTGAAGAAGTCGCGCAGGATCGCGGTCTTGCCGCCGTAGCGGCCGTCGAGGGGGGAAAGGGCAGTCAGGGCGGTCAGTTCCATCATGTCGTCCGGTTCGGGTTGTCTGTCTCGGTTGTATATTCGCCGTCGCCGGCTCAAACGCTCCGTCGGTCGCGGACGGCCTGGGCGAGCGTGCCGCTGTCGACGTATTCCAGCTCGCCGCCGACCGGCACGCCGCGCGCCAGACGGCTCACCTTGAGGCCGCGCGCCTTCAGCAGTTCGCCGATGGTGTGGGCGGTGGCCTCGCCTTCCGGCGTGAAATTGGTGGCGAGGATCACTTCTTCCACCGCGCCGTCGAGCGCGCGCGCGATCAGGCGTTCGAGATGGATCTCGCGCGGGCCGATGCCGTCGAGCGGGCTCAAGCGGCCCATCAGCACGAAATAGAGGCCATTGTAACTTTGCGTGGCCTCCATCATGTTGAAGTCGGCCGGCATCTCGACCACGGCGAGCTGCCGGCGGTCGCGGCGCGGGCTGGCGCAGACCTCGCACACCTCGGCTTCGGAGAAGTTGTTGCACAGCCGGCAGTGCACCAGATGCTTCAGGGCATGGTCGAGTGCGCCGGCCAGCGCCTCGGCGCCGCGCCGATCGCGCTGCAGCAGATGGTAGGCCATGCGCGCGGCCGATTTGGGGCCGACGCCGGGCAGCACGCGCAGGGCGGCGATCAGGTGGTCAAGCGCAGCGGGCTGCACGACGGGCGGTACGCGTTCAGAACGGCAGCTTCATGCCGGGCGGAATCGGCAGCCCGGCGGTCACGCCGGCCATCTTCTCCTGCACCGTGGCCTCGACCTTGCGCACGGCGTCGTTCACCGCCGCGGCCACCAGGTCTTCCAGCATCTCCTTGTCGTCGCCCATCAGGCTCGGATCGATCTCGACGCGGCGCACGTCGTGTTTGCAGGTCATGACGACCTTGACCATGCCGGCGCCGCTGGCGCCCTCGATCTCGGTCTCGGCCAGCTTGGCCTGCATCTTGGCCATGTTCTCCTGAACCTGCTGGACCTGCTTCATCATGTTGCCGAGGCCGCCTTTCATCATGGGTGTTCTCCTGTCGGTTGTATGGTCGAGGCGTCGATCCGGCCGCCGAAGCGGTCGACCAGTTCGCGCACGAAGGGATCGGATTCGATCGCCGCCACGGCTTCGGCCTGGCGCGCCTCGCGGACGCGGGTGCGGACCTGCTGCGGCGTCTGCTCGGCGGCCGCGCCGATTTCGAATACGACTTCGAGCGCCGCGCCGTGCTTCTCGCGCAGGGCGGCGACGAGCTTGTCCTTGTAGCCGGCGTCGAGCAGATGTCTGTGGGCTTCGCCCACGCGCAGGGTGATCCGGTTCGCCTGGCGCGACGCCAGTTCGCAATGATCGGCCAGCATTTTGGCCATGCCGCCCAGACGCAGCGCGGCGACGACGGCGAGCCAGTCCCATTCGCTGGCGGGCGCGGGTTCCTGCGCAACGACAACCGACGCGGGCCCCGGCTCGACGGCTGCCGGGGCGGCCTGCCGCGCGGGCGGGGCCGCTTCGACGTGCCGGACGGCGGATGCGGCGGCCTCGGCCTGGCGCGACGCGACGGGCGCTTCGCGCACCGGCGGCGCGGCCGGTTTCGACGCGGCGGCGACCGGCGCGCCACGCCTTGATTCCGCGCCGTCCGGCGCGAAGGCCAGCATGCGCAGCAAGGTCATGCAGAAGCCGGCATATTCGTCCGGCGCGTACGGCAGGTCGCGCCGGCCGTTCAACGCGATCTGGTAGTAGAGCTGCACGGTCTCGGCGTCCAGTTGCGCGGCGGCAGCCTGCATGCGCGCGTGATCGTGCCCGGCATCGAGCGCGTCCGGCGCGTGCAGCAGCATCGCCAACTGGGCGAGCAGGCTGCCCATGTCCTGCAGGGCCGCGTCGAAGGCGATGCCGCGCTCGGACAACTGGCGCGCCTGGTCGAGCAGGGCGTCGCCGTCGCCCGCCGCCAGCGCGTCGAGCAGGTCGAACAGGTAGTCGCGCCGGACGGTGCCGAGCATGGCCTCGACGGCGGCGGCCTCCACCTTGCCGCCGCCGTAGGCGATGGCCTGGTCGGTCAGCGACAGCGCGTCGCGCATCGAGCCGGCGGCCGCGCGCGCCAGCAGGTTCAGCGCCGCGGGGTCGGCGGCGACGTTCTCCTGCGCCAGCACTTCGCCCAGATGCTGCGCCACCAGCGCGGGCGGCATGGGCTTCAGGTTGAACTGCAGGCAGCGCGACAGCACCGTCACCGGAATCTTCTGCGGGTCGGTGGTGGCGAGGATGAATTTCACGTGCGCGGGCGGCTCTTCCAGCGTCTTCAGCATCGAGTTGAAGGCCGGCTTCGACAGCATGTGCACTTCGTCGATGATGTAGACCTTGTAGCGGCCCACGGTCGGCGCGTACTGCGCGTTGTCGAGCACCTCGCGCATGTTGTCGACGCCGGTGTTCGACGCCGCGTCGAGTTCGAGCAGGTCGACGAAGCGGCCGGCGTCGATCTGGGCGCACGCCGAACAGACGCCGCACGGCTCCGGCGTCACGCCGGTCTCGCAGTTCAGGCATTTGGCGAGGATGCGCGCCAGCGTGGTCTTGCCGACGCCGCGCGTGCCGGTCAGCAGGTAGGCGTGGTGCAGGCGCCCCTGGGTGAGTGCGTTCGACAGCGCCTGCACGGCATGCGCCTGCCCCTTCAGGTCGGCGAAGGCGCGCGGCCGCCACTTGCGCGCCAGCGCAAGCGCGGGGGATGCGGAGTCGCCGAAGAGGTCAGTCATGTTTGAGGGGCCAGGGATCAGGATTCAGGGGTCAGGAAAAGCATTTACTCACGGTTCGCACTGCAAATCCGTACACCCTGATCCCTGAATCCTGACCCCTGAATCCTGGAAAAGTGGCGAGCCGGAGCCCCGGCACTGACAACGATCCGCTGTGGCTGCTTCCTTCCGGACCTGACCAGGTTCGCAGGGCTGTCATGCGGGGAGGCCCGCCGCTGGACATTCTACTCTGGAAGCGCCCGTCTCTGACCATTCCGGCCGGAAAGGCCGGGCCGCGCAAGCGGCTTATTCCTCGTCCGCCGGCGCGGTGAGGCGGCGTTTCCGTACCGCGCCGGCGAGCAGGCGCAGCAGCGGCTCCGTATCGTCCCAGCCGATGCAGGCGTCGGTGATCGACGTGGCGTACGCCAGCGTCTGCCCCGGCAGCAGGTCCTGGCGCCCCGAATTGAGGTGGCTCTCGATCATCGCGCCGATGATGCGCGTGTCGCCGCCCGCCACCTGGGCCGCGACGTCCGCGCCCACGTCGAGTTGGCGCTGGTACTGCTTGCTCGAATTGGCGTGCGAGAAATCGATCATCAGGTGCTGGCGCAGGCCGGCGGCCGCGAGCTCGCCGCACGCCAGTTCGACGCTCGCCGCGTCGTAGTTGGGCGTCTTGCCGCCGCGCAGGATGACGTGGGTGTCCTCGTTGCCCGAGGTGCTGAACACGCCGACGTGGCCGGACTTGGTGATGGAGATGAAATGGTGGCGCGCGCTGGCGGCCTTGATCGCATCGACCGCGATCCGGAGGCTGCCGTCGGTACCGTTCTTGAAACCGACCGGGCACGACAGCCCCGAGGCCAACTGGCGGTGCGACTGCGATTCGGTGGTGCGCGCGCCGATCGCGCCCCAGCTCACCAGATCGGCGATGTACTGCGGCGAGATCAGGTCGAGGAACTCGGTGGCGCAGGGCAGGCCGATCTCGTTGATTTCCAGCAGCAGTTTCCTGGCGAGCCGCAGGCCCTCGTTGATGTCGAAGCTCTCGTCCAGATGCGGGTCGTTGATGAGGCCCTTCCAGCCCACGGTGGTGCGCGGCTTTTCGAAGTAGACCCGCATCACCACGATGAGATCGTGCGCCAGTTCGTCGGCCAGCGGCTTCAGCTTCCGCGCGTAATCGAGCGCGGCCCCCGGATCGTGGATCGAGCACGGGCCGACGACGATGAACATGCGGTCGTCGGCGCCCCGCAGGACGTCGTGGATGGCGGCGCGCGCCTGCGCGACGTGCGCGAGCACGGGCTCGTTGGCGCGCAGTTCGCGCATGATCTGCATCGGGGCGAGCAGCTCGCCGCTCTGCTCGATGCGGGTGTCGTCGGTTCGGGTGACAGACATTTTCAGGGCTCCGATCACTAAGTTGTGCGACCCGCGACGGCACAAACAAAAAACCGCCAGCGGGCTGGCGGTTTCGTTAGGCTCGTGCTGTTCGTCTCAGCGCCTCCCGACCGCCTGCGGCGTGGGATAAAAGCGGCTGAAGAAGAAGCAGTCGACCGAGTGCATGCGCGCCAGTCTATCAAAACGCCCCGTGGCCCGCCAGTCGCCCGCGCAAACGGTGATTTTCCGCACCGGCCCCCTATAATTCCTCGCAATCACGTGGGCCATCAAGGTAGGGGCATGGACAACGACACGACGCGGCCATTCACCGGCCAGGATTTGCGGCGGGACCGGCGTTTCCAGGTTTCGCAATCGGCCATCATCACCCAGCCGGGCCATACCGAGATCGCCTGCGAAATCCGCGATTTCTGTCTCGGCGGCCTGTTTCTGCGTTTCACCAATCCGGAAGCGGCGATCGCCTCGCTGGCCAAACGCGCCGACGCCGAGGTCGAAATCGTCTTCACCCCGGCCACGACCGACAATCCGCGCACGTTCTGCGTGCCGGCCCAGCTCCGGCGTCTGAGCCCGCTCGGCGTCGGCGTCTCCTTCGTGCGCCAGCCGACCGAGGCCCTGCGCGCGCTGCAGAAGCTGCGCATGGCGGGGCACCGGCAGAAGCTCGCCGCCCTGCCCGCCTCGGCCGCCCATCCGCAGTTGCGCGAAGCCGGCACCACCCTGCTCGCCGAAACCCTGCAGCAGGTGCACGACCAGATGATGCGGCTGATCGGCGACAAGCTGAATGCCGCCGCCGTCCAGGCGACCGGGATCGCCGAACACAGCGGCCTGCTGTCCGCGGTGCACGAATTCACCCGCCAGGCCGCCGCCGTGCAGACCCGCTTCGTCGACCAGGTGCTCGAACCCCTGAAGCAGGCGCGGCCGGCCCACACGCCCATTGCAGCGGCGTCGGGCAGCGATCTCGCGCTGGTCGACGAGCTGGACTTCGAGGACTGGCTCGCCACGTCGTCGGAAGTCAACAAGCTGGAAGAACAGTTCCGCGAGCAACTGGCCGACCTCGAACCCCGCATCGGCCAATTGTTCGGCTTCAGTTGCGATCACAACAACAACCCCTTCGGCCCGGCCGTGATCGGTCACGCCTACCGCGCCGCGCTGCAGGACGTGCAGGTGCTGGCGCGCGCGCGTCAGGTGGCCTACGCCACGCTGCGCGACGTGCTGTCCGAGCAGCTCGCGCCGCTGTACGCCGAACTGCTGGCGCTGCTGCCGGTGGCCGAGATCGCGCCCAAGCCGGCGCACGAACCGGGCCGGTATCCGGCCGCGCAAGCCGCGCAGCCGGGCGACGCCACGCAGGCGCCACCCGCGAGCCCGCCGCAAAACGCGCTGAGCCGCATGGCCGGCTCGCTGCTGGATTTCTTCCGGGGCCAGCCCGCCGCGCCGTCCATGCCGGCCGCTTCGCCGATGCCCGCGGGCATGCCGACCGGCGCGCCCGCAGGCGGCATGGCCGCCCCCGCCCCGCAGGGCCCCGCGCTCGGCGTGACGCATTCGCCGGTCCTGCAGCGGCTGGCCGCCGCGGGCGCGCTGCCGCCTGCCGTCACGCACGAGATGCAGCGCTCGGTGGACATGTTCGGCGCGCTGTTCGATTCCATGCACGCGGAAAAATCGGTGACGGAAGGCATGAAGCCTTTCTTCCATCAGCTCGAAAGCAGCCTCATCAAACTGGCGATGTCCGACCCGACCTTCCTGGCGTCGCCCGCCCACCCCGCGCACAAGGTGCTGAACACGCTCGACCGCATCAGCATGGTGGCCGGCGACGACGGCAATATCGCCGACCAGCGCCTGCTGCGCCTGATGAACCGCTGGACCGACCGGATCAACGCCGAGGCGGAAAAGAATCCCGGCGTGTTCGAGGAAGCGCGCACCCAGCTCGAACGGGTGGTGAAACCGCTGCTCAACGAACGCGCCGCGCGCGTCGCGCGTCTTCAGGAAATGTGCGAAGGCCGGCAGAGCGCCGAAGTCGCCAAGCAGCGCATCCTGCGCGCGCTGCTGGCCCGGCTGGAAATGCAGCCGGTGCCGAATCCGGTGATCGAGCTGCTGAACGGCGGCTGGCGCAACGTCCTGCTGATCGCCGAAATGCGCCACGGCGCGGACAGCGAGACGGCGCGCGAAGCCTGGGACACGCTGGACCGGCTGTCGGCCTGGCTCGCGCCGGACCGCGAAACCGCGCCGTCGGCGTCGGACATCCAGAGCCTGCTGCAGCGCATCGACCAGCCGCTCACCCAGGTGTGCGCCGACAAGTTCACGCAGGACCGCATCGTCGACCAGCTCGCGGCGGCGCTGTTCGACCAGGGCGGCACGCAGCAGACCACGGTGGCCGCCCGCCTCAACGAAGCCGCCGAATCGCTGACCGAAGCGCGGGACAATCTGGTCGAACGCCTGCGGGTGGGCGACTGGCTGAAGTTCGCGTCGCTGGATACGCCGCTCAATCTGATCTGGATCGGCGACAGGCCGCACGTCTACGTCTTCGCCAACTATCGCGGCATCAAGAAGCTCGACCTCAAGCGCGCCGATCTGCTGCAGTCGCTCGAAAACGGCGAGGCCGAATGGACCGAGGATCTGGAGCTGCCGCTGATGGACCGCTCCTACAGCGCGATGATCCAGAAGATGCAGCGCGATCTGGTCTGGCAGGCCGCGCACGACCCCGCCACCGGGCTGTCGAACCGCAAGAGCTTCTTCCGCGCCATCCGCCGCGCCTGGCTGCGCGGCCAGGGCAGCGAAGCCCAGGTCCTGGGCGTCGCTCAGCTCGACATGCTCAACCCGGCGGGCGAAGCCGCGAGCGCCGCCGTCCGCACGCTGATCCTGCGCGAGTTTTCCCGCCTGCTGCCCGCGCAATTGCCCGAAGGCGCCCTGTTCGCGCGCGCCGGCGAATCCGGCCTCGCCTTCTGGTGCGAAGCCGCGGACGAGGCCGCGGCCCAGGCGCGGGCCGAAGCCCTGCTCGCCGCGATCGCCGCGCACCCGCAGGAAATCGAGGGCGTGCGCTACGCCATGAATCCCGCCGTCGGTCTCATGTGGATCAGCGATTGCCTCAGCCCCGAAACCTACTACGACAACGCCAACGCCGCCTGCGCCACGGCACGCGAAACCGGCGCGTCCATAGTCGCGTATCGCAGCGAAACCGGGGACGCCAGCGGCGTGCTCGCGCTCGCGCAGTGGGCGCACGATCTCACCCGCATCCTGGCCGACAATCAGCTCGCCCTCAACATCCAGCCGGTTGCCGCCGCCGCCGACGCGGCGCGCACCGCGCTCTACTACGAGGTGCTGCTGCATCCCGTCCTGCGCGACGCGCATCGCCCCATCGAAACGCACGACCTCATCGCCGTCGCCGAGCGCCTGCAGCGCATCACCGAAATCGACCGCTGGGTCGTCCGCCACGTGCTGCAATGGATGCGCGACCACGCCGGCCGCGTCGCCGCCATCGGCGGCTTCTCCATCAATCTCTCGGGCCAGTCGGTCATCAATCCGCTGTTTCTCAAGTTCGTCCAGTCCGAACTGGCGCGCGGCGACATCCCGGGCAACAAGCTCATTTTCGAGATCAGCGAGGCCGACGCCGTCGAGGGGCACGCGCAGACCCAGCTCTTCATGCGCCAGTTGCAGCGCTACGGCTGCCGCTTCACGCTCGACGAATTCGGCGCCGGCACCAGTTCCTACACCAGCCTGAAGAGCATGAAGCTCGACTACCTCAAGCTCGATCGCGCGCTGGTGCGCGAAATCGCCACCAGCATGATCGATGAGGCGCTGGTGCGCTCCATTCTTGAAACCGGCAGTTTCCTCGGCATCAAGACCGTCGCGGGCTTCATCGAGGACCCGGCCAACCTCGCCAAGCTGGCCGAGATGGGCGTGGACTGCGTGCAGGGGTATCTGATCGGGGAACCGAGGCCGCTGGCGAGTCTGACCTGACGCCGTCGCCGGGCGCGCGGCGCGGCCGGCCATGCAAAAAGAAACGGCGACCCCTGTCGCCGTTTCTTTTGCTCAGCCCGCGCGGAAAATCAGACGGCGGCCCTGCGCCGCACGAAGCGGCCGAGCAGGAGCAGCCCCAGGCCGGTCAGGGCAATCGAAGAGGGCTCGGGTACCGGATTCGGATCGGGGTCCGGCTCCAATGCCTCGGTGGTGCGGATACCGAACGTGAAGCCGTGCCAGTTCTCCGGCGTGGGCACCGTCCACGAGAAGGTGGAGAACGTGCCGATGAACTGGATCGTGCCGTGTCCTTCGTTGCCGCGCAGGATGTCGCCCGGCAACTGCTGCAGCGTCGAGCCGTTTCCGCCCCAGTAGCCCGTCCCCTGGCTCACGATGGTGAAAGGGGAATCGAAATCGTAGGTCGTGGGAATCGCCGGAGAGCCCAGACTCACGATCGCCATGATGGGATCCTTGATCGCCTCGGACAGGGTCACGACATAGGTCTGGTTGACGCCGCCGACCAGCGCGAGAATGTCCGTGCCGGGCGGCGCGTTGTCGACCTGGCTGCTGATGTAGGGCGTCGAGGGATTCCAGTAGTTCGTTCCGCCGTTGGTCTGGCCGAAGAAGAACGTGCCCGGTGAACCGTCCGGGTTGTAGGCCTGGAAGCCGACCGTGACCGTCGACGCATCGGGCAGGGTGATCGTCCCCGAGGCCGAGCCCGCCGCCGGGTTGGCGGTCTGCCAGTCGACGTAGTAGTAGGGGGCCGCCCAGGCCGAGCCGGAAAGCATGGCGGATAACGCAAGCCCGCGCCCGATATGCTTCAGCTTCATCGATTTCATCTTGGAATTCTCCCGAGTTCGCAAAGGCTCAAAGCCTTCTACCGGGGCTCAAGCAAGCTCTGTGCTGGAAATTATTTTCTTTACGGATCAGTCGGTTGCAAACCACACCGCCCTTATCTGGGCGGGCCGTCGTAAAATTTTCCGACGCCCATTCCGCATCGCTGTGAAAATCAGGGGGCGTCGAAAAATCCGGCGCAGCGCATGCGCGCCGACGCTCAACGAACTGAGCGGGCTTCCGCTTCGTAGACCGTCACGCCCACGCGCCGGATGTGATCGGTCAACGCCGGATTGTCCAGGGCGTGAAAACGCGAGAGATCGATCTTGTAAGGCAGCAGCAGATCGTCGAGTTCGGATTCGATCCTCAACTGCTGCGCAAGCGAGACGGCCTCGCCCACCAGGCACAGATCGATATCGGAGCCTGCGCGGAAATTGCCTTTTGCACGCGAACCGTAAAGCACCGCCTTCTCGATCTCCGGATGCGCCGCGAACACGCTGCGGATGCGTGCGAGCGTTTCATCCGGAAGACCGTAGGGCATGGCGCGGTCAGGGCGCGGTTCTGCGCGCGTTCATGCCATCGAGGAACCGCTCGAACAGCGCGAAGTAGCGGCTCACCACATGGCCGACGATTTCGTCCGCGATTTTCTGCTGGTAGGTATGCGAAGTCAGGTTGCGGCTGCGGATCATCTCCATCCAGCCCTCGCCATCCTCGATCAGGCCCTTCTGGAACGCCTCGCGTGCGGCATCACGCGAACCGGTGATTGAAACGTTGCCCTGCCAGGCGAAGTAATCCTTCATTACGTTCCAGGCGAGTTCGTGGGTGAACTCGAAGGCCTGGATCAGGCCTTGTTTTTCGAGATCGGACAGTGGGCGCCGCCGGCTCGTGGCAACTGCATCGCGAAGCTGCTCCAGCGCCTTGCCGTAATTCTCAAGGCGCTGTTGCCAGCGGATGTCGAGATCACCCACGGAATCCGCTCCGGGGGCGGCTCAAGCCGTCCCACCTACCGTCAATCCATCGATCCTGAGCGTGGGCTGCCCCACGCCCACCGGCACGCTCTGGCCTTCCTTGCCGCAGGTGCCCACGCCGGAATCCATCTCCATGTCGTTGCCGATCATGGACACGCGCGTCAGCGCGTCGGGCCCGTTGCCGATGAGGGTGGCGCCCTTGACCGGGTAGGCGATCTTGCCGTTTTCGATCATGTAGGCCTCGGCAGCGGAAAAGACGAATTTGCCGCTGGTGATGTCGACCTGGCCGCCGCCGAAGTTGACGGCGTAGAGGCCGTTCTTCACCGAGGCGATGATCTCGTGCGGATGTCTGTCGCCGCCGAGCATGAGGGTATTGGTCATGCGCGGCATGGTGAGGTGGGAATACGACTCGCGGCGGGCGTTGCCGGTGGTCTTCATGCCCATGAGGCGGGCGTTCATCATGTCCTGCATGTAGCCGGTGAGGATGCCGTCCTCGATCAGCACGGTGCGCTGGGTGGGGTTGCCTTCGTCGTCGACGTTGAGCGAACCGCGGCGCAGCGGAATCGTGCCGTCGTCGATCACGGTGACGCCGGGCGCGGCGACGCGCTCGCCGATGCGGCCGGAAAAGGCCGAGCTGCCCTTGCGGTTGAAGTCGCCTTCGAGGCCGTGGCCGATCGCCTCGTGCAGCAGGATGCCGGGCCAGCCGGCGCCGAGCACGACGGTCATGGCGCCGGCGGGGGCGGGACGCGCGTCGAGGTTGACGGTGGCCTGGTGCACGGCCTGGCGCGCGTACTGTTCCAGCACGTCGTCGGTGAAGTAGCCGTAGTCGAAGCGCCCGCCGCCGCCGCCGGTGCCCTGTTCGCGGCGGCCTTCCTGCTCGGCGATGACCTGCAGCGACAGGCGCACCAGCGGCCGCACGTCGGCCGCGAGGTGGCCGTCCGAACGCGCGATGAAAATCACTTCGTATTCGGAGGCGAGGCTCGCCATGACCTGAATCACGCGCGGGTCCATCGCGCGCGCCTTTTTCTCCAGCCGCTCCAGCAGCGCGACCTTGGCCGGATCGTCGAGGCTCGCCAGCGGATCGACGGCGTTGTACAGCACGCGCGGTTCGCCGCGACGGGCGACGGCGGCGCTGCGCGATTGGCCCACGCGCGCGATGGCGCGGGTGGCGTCGGCCGCCGCGGCGAGCGCGTCGAGGCTGATGTCGTCGGAATAGGCGAACGCGGTTTTCTCGCCCGAGATCGCGCGCACGCCGACGCCCTGATCGATGTTGAAGCTGCCGGATTTGACGACGCCCTCCTCCAGGCTCCAGCCTTCCGAGCGCGTGTACTGGAAGTACAGGTCGGCGTAATCGACGTCGTGCGCCATCAGCCGCGAGAACACCGGCGCGAGCTTGTCGGCGTCGAGGCCGTTGGGCGCGAGCAGGGTCGACTCGGCGGAGCGGAACAGGGCTTCGGCGGACTGGATCGGGGTGAAGGCGTCGGTCGGGTTCATGGCGGTCCTCATTTGGCGGGTTCGCGCTTGCCAGGCGCGCGGCGCTCGGCTTCCAGCACGTCGATCTGCGGCGTGCCGATGAAGCGGTGCTGCAGCGCGGGCAGGCTCTTGCGCAGGCTGGCCTGGTAGGCGGGATTGATGTTGGCGATGACCACGCCCGAGCCACGCGGCAGGCGGTCGAGCACGACGCCCCAGGGGTCGACGATCATGCTGTCGCCGTGCGTTTCGCGGCCCGAGAGGTGATAGCCGCCCTGCGCCGGCGCGACGACGTAGGCGAGGTTCTCGATGGCGCGCGCGCGGATCAGCGTCTCGAAATGCGCGCGGCCGGTGGTGGCGGTGAAGGCCGAGGGCACGACGATGATGTCCACGTCCGGCATCGCGCGGTACAGCTCGGGAAAACGCAGGTCGTAGCAGACCGACAGTCCGATGCGGCCGAACGGGCTGTTGATGACGACGATGGTGTCGCCCGGTTCGATGAGGCTGGATTCCTGGTAGCGCTCGTTGCCGAGGTCCAGGCCGAACAGATGGATCTTGTCGTAGCGCGCCACCTGCTTGCCGCGCTCGTCGTAGACGAGGCAACTGTTGCGCACCTTGTTGGCGGCGCGCGCTTCCAGCGGCACCGAGCCGCCGATCAGCCAGATCTTGTGCTTCTTCGCCATGCGCGACAGGAAGGCCTGGACCGGCCCGCGGCCCTCGGCCTCGCGCGCCTTGACCACGTCGGCGTCCTTCATCGCCATGATGGCGAAGAATTCGGGCAGCGCGACCAGCCGCGCGCCGCCGCCGACCGCGAGCTCGATCAGCCGCTCGGCCTCGGCGAGGTTGGACGCCACGTTGGGGCCGGAGGCCATCTGGATCGCGGCGACCCGCACGGCGCCCGCCTGCGCGGCCGGCTTCTTGACCTGCGCGCCCTTGGGCCGCGCGATGGAGGATCGGGTGATTTTCTTCGTCATCATCTGGCAATACCGGGATCAGGGTTCGGTGGCTTGCGTATCCTGCTTGGAGGGGGCTTTGGTCAGGCGTTTCACGTCGGGCGACTGCCAGGGGCCGCTCACCAGGTATTCCTGGCTGATGGCCTCTTCCACCGGGTCGCGCAGGAGTTTCTGCGCGGCCAGCGCGCCCACGCCCGCGATCGGCCCGCCGATGAGCGCGCCCGCCACAGCCACGCCTTCGGACAGCTTGGGAGTCACCTTGACCCGCAGTTGCACGCTTTCGCGTTCGAGATCGGCCAGACCCGACATGCCCACCTTGGCGGACGGGCCGCGCATCCGGAAGTCGTCGCTGTACACCACGCCGCGCGCGATGCGCAAGGTGGCGCCGATATCGTCGAAGGCATAGCCTGAGCCGAAGATATCACGGAAATCGAAGTTGAGCCGGCGCGGCAGGGATTGCAGGCTCAGCACGCCCAGGAGCTTGCCCACGCCGGGTTCGAGCTTGAGGAACTGCCCGCCTTTCGCCTTGAAGTCGAGCTGCCCCGCGAGCGTGTCGAAGGCGAAGTCGGCCGGCGAACCTTCCCAGGTCGCATTGCCGGCGATCTCGGCGCTGCCGCGCCGGACGGCGTCGGGGTAGCCGAAGCGGGCCAGGAACCGGCCGGCGTCGAGCACCGACAGATTCAGGTCGGCGCGCGTCTCGCCCACCCCACCGTCGCGCCACAGGCCGCGCATCCGGAACACGCTGTCGGGATGCGTCAGTTGCAGGGTCTCGATCGCCAGCCCTTCCGGCACGGCATGCGCCACGACCTCCAGCCGGCCGAGCGCGCGATCCTGCAGGCGGAAATCGTCCACCGTGAGATCGAGAACGGGAAAATCGGCGGCCTTCATGTTCTGCGCGGCGCTCTCGCCCGATGCCGGCGCGGACGCCGGGATGACCAGTTGCCGGAACTGCGCGGACACGCGCGCCGGCTGCGCGCCCGCCGGACGATAGGTCAGCGTGCCGGACACGTCCTCGCCCGTGACCTGGGTGCGCAGCAGGCCGTTGCGCGTGCGCCCCTGCAGGCGCACGTCCTTGAAGCGCCGTCCCATCAGGTCGAAGGCGTCGAAACCCAGGTCGATCGTCGACACCTGCATGCCGCCCTGGCCATTGGGCAGCAGGCCGGTCCAGCCGCTGATGTCCAGGCCGCGCCCGCTGCCGGCCAGCCGCAGGCCGGGGTCGGACGGCATGACGGGCGCGCCGCCGAAGCGGATTTCGCCGCGCGCGAAGCGGCCTGCGTCGTCGCTGCGCCAGACCGCGCCGACGATGCGGCCCAGCCGCACCTCGTGCATCCGGCCGTCGGGCAGGGGCTGCAGGCTGGCCGTCAGCGGCAGGGGCTGCGCGGCGGCCTTGGCCAGCGGCGCGGGCAGCGTGGACCCCAGGCCGACGAGATCGGACTCGATGCGCACCCGGTCGCCGTCGGCGCCCAGATCGATCCGGCCGCGCCAGGCGCTCTGGCCGGTCAGGCGCGCGCCCAGCGCATCGCCGAGCCAGGGCCGCAGGCCGGCCGCCGTGGCGCGGCCCTGGGCAAGAATGCTGACCACGCCGTTCTGCGTATTCGCGTCGACGCGCAGCGGCCCGCCGAGAAACTGCGCGGTGATCCCGCGCGCATCGAGGCTGCTTCCGGTGAACGCGATGTCGCCGCGCGCCTGTTCCAGCCGCGGCAGCCAAGGCGAATACAGCGCGTTGTCGAGAAAGGACAGGCGACCGGCCAGCGTGGCGTCGTGGCTGTGCCGCAAGGGCACGCGCAGATCCAGCGCGAGCCGCATCGGGCCGTTGCCGTCGAGCGCGTCGGTAAAGCCGTGCAGACGCTCGCCCAGCGGACTGAAATTCGCGAACCGGATGAAATCCTGCGCCGGGCCGTTGGCCTGGCCGCTCACGTACAGCTCTTCCTCGTGATGGATCAGGTCGGGAATCGCGGCCTGCACGGGCGCGAGCGCGACGCCGTAGATGCGCGCGCGCTTCGCGGTCACTTCCATCTTCCGGCCGGCGAACACCAGGCGCGCGTCCACGTCCTCGATGACGGGCCAGTCGTGCACGTAGCGCAGGGTGCCGTCCTTCACCGCCGCCTCGACGCGGAAGACGCCCTCGCCGCGGTCGAACGGGAAATGCGCGAGATCGCCGCGCAACACCATCCGCACGTCGTCGGAACGCCCCGTCAGCACGCCCAGCTTGACCCAGTCCACCGTCTGGTCGCCGATCCGTTTCGGCAGATAGCGGTAGACGGCCGGGCCCGCCGCGCGCGTCAGGCGGCCTTCCAGATCGACTACGCCGTGGGTGCCGGGCACGTATTCGTAGCTGCCCTTCAGGGTGCCGGCGGCATCGGCGTTGGCGAAGGCCATTTCGTCGAAGCGCAGCAGCCGCCCGCGCGCGGTGCGCGCCCAGCCGCCGCGCACGCGCAGTTCGTCGAGCTGCATGCGCGGCTCGCGGAACAGGGCCGGCAGGTCGAGCGCCAGCCGGCGCGTATCGATCTCGATTCGGCCGCCGCGCGCATCGCCCGCGATATGGCCGCTGAGATTGTCGAAACCCGGCAGGCCGCCGTCCGCATTCGCGCCCAGTTCGCTGAAGCGGGCGTCCACGCTGAAATCGTCGAGGCCGGGCTGCGCGCCCTGCCAGCCCAGCCGCAGGGTTTCGATCCGCCCGCGCGGCTGGAGCGCGACCAGCCGCGCCCGCAGCGCGGCGTCCATCGGCAGGCTCGGCAGGAGCGCCCGCCAGCCGCCGAGCCGCAGCGCCCGCGCGGTCAGCTCGCGCGCGGACGCATTCCAGGCGAACCCCAGGTCGAACGGTTCGCTTGCAGCGGCGCCGGGCAGGGCGACGCGCAGGTTTTCGAGGGCGACGCGCTGCCCGTCCGCACCGCGCTGCCAGCTTGCCTGGCCGCGCACACGCGCCAGCCGCATCGCCGGCAAATCCGCATCGAGCGCCAGTTCGACATCGCGCAGATCCAGGCCGGCGCCCAGTCCGCTCAGCGCGCCCTCGCGGATGTCGAAACGCACCCGCAGCGCGCCCCAGCCGGCGCGCGGCAGGTAGGGATGCGTCACCCGCTGCGCCAGGCGGGGAAACGCCACGCCCGCCGCCACGGCCTCGACGGTGCCGTTCCAGGTGCGCAGGACTTCCACGTCGCGCGCGGTCAAGTTCGCGCGGATCGTGATCGGCCGGGCCAGATCGGCGGGCGGCGTCGCGCGCAGTTCGAGGCGATGGGCGCGGTGCGCGTTGTCGATGCGCAGGTCCACCGCGCGCAGCCGCAGCGGCGGCGCGTTGCGCACTTCGTCCAGCCAGACGAGCGTCGCGCGCCCGACGTGCACGTTGCCCTGGCGCAGGATCCAGCTCGAAAACCGGCTGTCGGGATCGGCGGGATCGATCGGGATGCCGCCCACGTAGAAGTGGCCGTCACGCGCGCGCCGCACGTCGAGGGTCAGCCCCTCCAGCTCGATGCTGTGGAAGCGCGGTTCCAGGAACAGCAGCGAACGCCAGGCGAAAGCGGCTTCCAGTTCGGGCAGTTCGAGCGCGAGCCGGCCCTGCCGGTCGTACAGGCGCACGCCCTGCAGGCGGAATTCGGGACGGGCCTGCTGCCATTTGCCCGACACGGCGTCGAGCGTGACCTGCTGGCCGAGCGCGCGCGACAAGAGGCCGGCGACCGCGTCGCGATGGTCGGCGATATTGGGCAACACCCAGAAATACATCAGCGCAGCGGCCACCGCGAAGGCGGACACGGCCAGGGCGACGAGGAATCCGGCAACCGCCACGAGGCGGTGCAGCAAGGGGGACGATGCGAACGGCGGATTCATCGCGCGGCGAATTCGGAAAACCGGATTGTAGGCGTCCGTCCGGAAAATGCCGGGACCGCGCCGAAAAAAACGCGGCCGTTCATTCGCCGGTGAAGCGGTGGATCAGGCGCCGGTCGCGCTTGGTCGGCCGTCCCTTGATCGCGGCGGCGGGCTGCGCGCTCAGCTTGCGGTCCTGCACCTGCCGCTGACGCCGCGCATGGCTGTCCGCATCCTCCTCGTACAAGGCCTGCGCGACCGGCGCCGGGCCGCGCTGCGCCGACAGCGCGCGCACGGTGACGATCCAGTCGTGTTCGCCGATCCGGATTTCGACGCGCTCGCCCGGCCGGATGTCGCGCGCCGGCTTGATCCGCTGTCCGTCCATCTTCACGCGGCCGTTGTCGATCGCCTGGATGGCGAGGCTGCGCGTCTTGTAGAAACGCGCCGCCCACAGCCATTTGTCGATCCGCATCGCGGCGAGCGGCTCATTCGGCATCGAGCACCCCCGCGAACGCGCCGGGCTGCGACAGCGCGCGCACGAACCAGTCGAGCGCACGCCCCGATTCGCCGCTGCGCCAGGCGAGGTGGAAAGCCTGGCGCGGATTGCCGCCCGCCCAGGCGCAGCCGGCCAGGCGGCCGGCGGCGATCTCGGTCTCGGCCAGCCAGCGCGGCAGCGTCCCCACGCCCAGCCCCGCCTGCTGCGCGGCGAGCTTGGCGGGCAGATCGTCCACAGTGAGCCGGGGCTGCTGCCGCAGCCAGCCGGCGCTGCGCAGCGGCAGATTGCGCGCGGTGTCGGCGATCACCACGGCGCGATGCGCGGCGACGTCGGCCTGCGCCAGCGGCTTTCCGGCGCGGCTCAAGGCATGGCCCGGCGGCACGCAGAAGACGAATTCGAGCGAGCCCAGCGGCCGCGTGCGCAGGCCCGCACCCGGCGGCGGCTCGCCGCCGGCGACGACGAGATCGGCGCAGCCCGAGACGAGCGCGTCCCAGGCGCCCGCCAGCACCTCCCGCCGCAGGCGGATTTCGGTGGTCTGGCCGAGGGCGTAGAAGGCGTCGAGCAGCGGCAGGACAGGCGCAAGCGGCAGCACGCCCTCCAGCGCGAGCGCGAAGCGCGGCTCCCAGCCGCTCGCCGCCTGCCGCGTCCGCTCTTCCAGCGCCTGCGCGGCGCCGAGCAGCGCGCGCCCCTCGTCGAGCAGCAACCGCCCGGCGGGCGTGAAACGCGCACGGTGGCCGGAACGGTCGAACAGGAGCACGTCGAGCTCGGCTTCCATCTGCTGCACGGCGTAGGTCAGGGACGACGGCGCGCGGTCGAGTTCCTCCGCCGCGCGCGCGAACGAACCGCGGCGGTCGATCGCGTCGAGAATGGCAAGCGCGTCCAGCGTCAGCGGCATGTTCGGATAATTTGAACGAGTCGATCGAATTGTGCCGGTTTTTATCCGGCGGAACCACGCCTATAGTCGTTCCATCGCCAGAACAAACCCCAGGAGACCGACATGCTCACCGTCCGCAAATCCCACGAGCGCGGCCACGCCGATCATGGCTGGCTGGACAGCTACCACACCTTTTCGTTCGCCGGCTACCGCGATCCGCGCTGGATGGGCTTCGGCCCGCTGCGCGTGATCAACGACGACCGCATCGCGCCCGGCGCGGGCTTCCCCACGCACAGCCACAGCGACATGGAGATCGTCACCTGGGTGCTCGCGGGCGCACTGGAACACAAGGACTCGCTCGGCAACGGCGGCGTCATCCGTCCCGGCGAGGCGCAGCGCATGCGCGCCGGCCACGGCATCGCGCACAGCGAATACAATGCTTCCGGCACCGAGCCCGTGCACCTGCTGCAGATCTGGATCGAGCCCGACGCCTACGGCCTCGAACCCGGCTACGAGCAGGTAGCCTTCGCCCCCGGGAGCCTCGCGGGGCAGTTGCGGCTGATCGCCTCGAACGACGGCCGCGAGGGTTCGGTGACGATCCATCAGGACGCCGCCATCCGCGCCGGCCGACTCGCCGCCGGCGACCGCGTCACGCTCGCGCTGGCGCCCGGCCGCCGGGCCTGGCTGCACGTCGCGACCGGGCGGGTCACGGTGCGCGGTTATCCGCTGGAAGCCGGCGACGCCGTCGCCGTCGTGGGCGAAACCGCCGTCGAGATCGAAGCGCTGGACGCCAGCGAAGTGGTCAGCTTCGATCTCGCCGCATGAACGATAGAGTTGAACTGGAGCCAGACATGCCGAAAATTCTCGCCTTCTCGGGCAGCATCCGCCGCGATTCGTGGAACCGCAAGCTCATCGGCGTCGCCGCCGACGCCGCGCGCGCGGCCGGCGGCGACGTCACCCTGCTCGACCTGGCCGACTATCCACTGCCGCTCTACGACGGCGACCTCGAAGCGCGTGACGGCCTGCCCGCCAATGCGCAGCGCCTGAAGGCGCTGTTCAAGGAGCACGACGCCTTTCTGATCGCCAGCCCGGAATACAACAGCTCGATCCCGCCGCTGCTGAAGAACACGATCGACTGGGTATCGCGCGAATGGCAGGGCGAATCGGGGCTGGTGCCCTATCAGAACAAGGTCGCCGCCCTGCTCGCCGCTTCGCCCGGCCAGTTCGGCGGCATGCGCATGATGCCGCACCTGCGTCAGGTGCTGAACACGCTGGGGGTGCTGGTGCTGCCGGGTCAGTTCTCGCTGCCGCATGCCGACCAGGCCTTCGACCCGGAGAACGGCATGCTGAAATCGCCCGCGCGCCTGCACGCGCTGGTGATGGAGCTGGTGCGGACGACCGGCCTGCTCCGCAAAGCCGGCTAACCGGCCGCGGCGGTCACGGGCGGCGGCGGCGCGGCCTGCCCGTGTCCGGCATAGCCGGCCAGCAGCGCGACCAGCAGCAGGGCCAGCGTGAAACCCGGCGCGCTGCCGGAACGGTAGCAGCGGCGGTTGTCGGAAAGCTGAACGGGAAACGGGCATTGGCGTGACATGGTCGGCTCCTCGGGCACACGGACGTTCCGGAGGGGGCATGGCACGCGGCCAACTGCGGTTCGATGGCGGCCCCGCTATCCTGGACGCCAGGACCGGAAGCTTTGCGTCCCTGCCTCGCGGCGGGTTTGCCTGTTACGGGTAAACCCATCAACGGCCGGCGCGCGCCGAAACTTGAGCGCCGCCGTTGCGGGAATGCTTACTGCGGCAGCATACGGTCCTTGGCGGCGAAGTATTTGCGCGCGTAGGCGACCAGTTGGCCGTCTCCCGGATGATCGACGGTCTCCACCCCCACCACCTTGTCGGCGAAATCGCGGTCGTGCGCATGGATGTGCTTGATCAGTTCGAGCTTGGCCTGGCCGGGACCGACGACGAGGACCTCGGACGCGCCGGCCAGCGCCTCCACGATCTCGTGGTAGTAGTGCGGATCCTCGGGTGCGCGGCCGCCGCTCACCGAACCGCGCTTGCGCTGCAGGTGCCGGTGCGGATGCGCCGGATGGATCACCGACTTCTCGACGTCGTCCGGGCTGATGTGCATGACACGGGCTTCGTTGTGGTCGAGCCAGACGACGGCATGGTAATGCGACATATGCGATTTCCTTTTCCAGAACAGGACAAACTCGTCCTCATTTATCAGAGTAAGACCTGAGGATGGAATTTCAAGCCGCGCCGCGTCAAACCGCCTCTTTCAACTGGTCGAGAATCGCCGGATTCTCCAGCGTGGAGACGTCCTGGGTGATCGCCTCGCCCTTGGCGATCGCGCGCAGGAGACGGCGCATGATCTTGCCGGAGCGCGTCTTGGGCAGGTTGTCGCCGAAGCGGATTTCGTCGGGCTTGGCGATGGGGCCGATCTCCTTGCCCACCCATTCGCGCAGCTCGGCGACGATCCGCTTCGCGGCGTCGCCGGTCGCGCGGCTTCCCCGCAGCACCACGAAGGCGACGACCGCCTCGCCCTTGATGTCGTGCGGCCTGCCGACGACCGCCGCTTCGGCGACCAGCGGGTTGGCGACCAGCGCGGATTCGATCTCCATCGTGCCGAGCCGGTGGCCGGACACGTTCAGCACGTCGTCGATACGGCCCATGATCCAGAAATAGCCGTCGGCGTCCCGGTGCGCCGAGTCGCCCGCCAGATACATGCGGCCGCCGAGCTCGGGCGGGAAATACGTCTTCACGAAACGGTCCGGATCGCCCCACAGCGTGCGCAACTGGCTGGGGAACGGCCGCTTGACGACGAGGAAGCCGCCCTGCGCCGCCTCCGCGACGTCATGCCCCGTCTCGTCGACGACGCCGGCCTGGATGCCCGGCAGCGGCAGCGTGCACGAGCCGGGCTTGGTCGCCACCGCGCCCGGCAGCGGCGCGATCAGGTGGGAGCCGGTCTCGGTCTGCCACCAGGTGTCGACGACGGGGCAACGCCCGCCGCCCACGGTCTCGTGGTACCACATCCAGGCTTCGGGGTTGATCGGCTCGCCGACGCTGCCCAGGAGGCGCAGCGACGACAGGTCGTGCTCGAGCGGCAGGTCGGCACCCAGCTTGATCAGGCTGCGGATCGCGGTCGGCGCGGTGTAGAAGGTCGTGACCTTGTGGCGCGCGATCATCTCCCAGAAGCGGCCGGCGTGCGGATAAGTCGGCACGCCCTCGAAGATGACCTCGGTCATGCCCAGCGCGAGCGGGCCGTAGGCCACGTAGGTGTGGCCGGTGACCCAGCCCACGTCGGCGGTGCACCAGAACACGTCGCCGTCCGGCTTGGCGTCGAACACCCACAGCATCGACAGGATCGCGCCGAGCAGATAGCCGCCGGTGGAATGCTGCACGCCCTTGGGTTTGCCGGTGGAGCCGGAAGTGTAGAGGATGAAGAGCGGATGCTCGGCCGACACCCAGGTCGGCTCGCAGGTCTCAGCCTGGGTCTGCGTCAGCTCGTGCCACCACAGGTCGCGCGGCGTCCAGTTCACCGCGCCGCCGGAGCGGCGGAACACCACCACGCGTTCGACACAGGCGGTGTCGCCCATCGCCAGCGCGTCGTCGACCGCCTTCTTCAGCGGCACGGCCTTGCCGCCGCGCAGGCTCTCGTCGGCGGTGACGATGAGCTTGGCGCGCGCGTCCTCGATGCGCTCGAACAGGCTCTTGGCGGAGAAGCCGCCGAACACCACGGAATGAATCGCGCCGATGCGCGCGCAGGCCTGCATCGCCACCACCGCCTCGACGCCCATCGGCATGTAGACGATGACGCGGTCGCCCGCCGTCACGCCGAGCGACTTCAGGCCGTTGGCGAACTGGCAGACGCGCGCGTGCAATTCCCGGTACGTCACCCGCGTCACGCTGCCGTCGTCCGCCTCGAAGATCAGCGCAGTCTTGTCGCCGCGCGTCGCGAGATGGCGGTCGAGGCAGTTGTAGGACACGTTCAGCGTGCCGTCCTCGAACCACTTGTAGAACGGCGCGTTCGTCTCGTCGAGCGTGCGGGTGAAGGGCGTCTTCCAGTCGATGTGCCGCTTCGCCAGGCCGGCCCAGAACCCTTCGTAGTCCGTTTCGGCCTGCCGGCACAGCGCGCGGCAGGCGTCCATGCCCGACACGTTCGCCTGCTCGGCGAAGGTCCGGCTGGGCGGAAATACGCGGGTTTCGGTCAGGATCGACTCGATGGCGGCCATGGCAAGCTCCACTGATAAAGTGTTGGAATAGCCCAAGATTCTAATCCAGCCCATGTCCAATCCCGCACTCGACCGCGTCGCCTGCTGCTCGCGCTTCGGCCGCCGCCTGATCCAGGCCGCACCCGCGCTCGTCGACGCGATCGCGCTCGACCGCCCGTTCGACCGCGCCGCCATGCAGGCCTTTCTCGCCGATCCGCCCTGCGCCGACGAGGACGCGCTGAACCGCCGTCTGCGCCAGTTGCGCCAGCGCGTGTGGCTGACCGTCACCGCACGCGATCTCGCCGGCACGGCCGACGTGGCGGAAGTGACGACGGCCTACACCGATCTGGCCGAGGTCTGCATCGCCGCCGCGCTCGGCTTCCATCACGCCCGGCTCGCGGCGCGCCATGGCGAGCCGCGCGACGAGGCCGGGCAAGCTCAGCAGATGGTCGTCGTCGGCATGGGCAAGCTCGGCGGCGGCGAGCTGAACGTCTCGTCCGACATCGACCTCATCTATCTCTACGCCGAGGAAGGCGAGACCGACGGCGCGAAACCGGTCTCCAACCACGAATTCTTCGTCAAGCTCGGCCGCAAGCTCGCCGGCGCGCTGTCGGAGAACACCGCCGACGGCTACGTGTTCCGCGTCGATCTGCGGCTGCGGCCCTGGGGCGACTCCGGCCCGCAGGCGATGGGCTTCGCCATGCTGGAAGACTATCTCGTCGCGCACGGCCGGCCGTGGGAACGCTACGCCTGGATCAAGGCGCGCCCGCTCACCGGCGGCCAGGACGCGGCGCTGGCCGGGATCGTGCGGCCGTTCGTATTCCGCAAGTACCTCGATTTCGGCGCCTTCGCCGCGATCCGCGACCTGCACGTGCAGATCCGCCGCGAGGTGGCGCGCCGCGACATGGCGCATAACGTCAAGCTCGGGCCCGGCGGCATCCGCGAGATCGAGTTCACCGCGCAGGTGTTCCAGTTGATCCGCGGCGGCCAGATTCCCGCGCTGCAACAGCGCCCGACGCTGGCCGTGCTCGCCGAACTGGCCCGCGCCGGTCTGATCACCGACGACGCGCGGCGCGAGCTCGCCGAGGCCTACGATTTCCTGCGCCGGCTGGAGCACCGGATCCAGTATCTCGACGACGCGCAGACGCAGTTGCTGCCGGACGACGCCGAGTCGCGCGCCATGCTCGCCGAGGCGATGGATTGCGCCGATTTCGACGCGCTGACGGCTGCGCTGGAGCGCCATCGCGCCAAGGTCACGCGGCATTTCGAGCAGGTGTTCGCCGCGCCGCAGACCGACCAGATGAGCCATCCGCTCGCCGCCGTCTGCTGCGGCGCGGCCGGCCCCGAGGCCGCGCAGGCGCTGCTGGAAAACGCCGGCTACGCCGATCCCGCGCGGGTGCTGGCCGCGCTCGACGCGCTGCGGCAGCACGCCGCCCGCCTGCCGGAATCGACCCAGTTGCGCCTCAACGCGCTGCTGCCGCCCGCGCTCGAAATCGTCGGCGCGCTGCCCGAACCCGAAACCACGCTGGAGCGGTTTTCCGCGCTGATCCAGGCGATCGCCCGCCGCGCCACCTATCTCGCGCTGCTCGCCGAATACCCGGCCGCGCTGCGGCAACTGGCGAAGCTGCTGGCCGCGAGCCCGTGGGCCGCGCGGATGATCACGCGCCAGCCGCAACTGCTGGACGAGCTGATCGCGCCGCAGCACCTGATGAGCGCGCCCGACTGGGCCCAGCTCGCCGCGCAGCTCAAGGTCGAACTCGACGCCCGCGACGGCGACACCGAGGCGCAGATGGACCTGATGCGCCGCTTCAAGCAGGTGCAGACGCTGCGTCTGCTGGCGCAGGACGTGGCGGGCCGGCTTACGCTGGAGGCGCTGTCGGACCATCTCTCGTATCTGGCCGACACGCTGCTCGCCGAGACGCTGGCGCGCTGCTGGGCGAACCTCAAGACCCGCCACCGCGACGCGCCGCGCTTCGCCGTCGTCGGCTACGGCAAGCTCGGCGGCAAGGAGCTCGGCTACGCCTCCGATCTCGACCTGGTGTTCCTCCACGAAGACGACGACGAGCGCGCACAGGAAATCTACGCGCGGCTGGCGCAGCGCATCAACACCTGGCTGGGCACCACCACGCCCGCCGGCGTGCTGTACGAAACCGACCTGCGCCTGCGGCCGGACGGCGCCTCGGGCCTGTTGGTCAGTTCCGCCGAGGCCTTCCGCAACTACCAGCTCAACCACGCCTGGACCTGGGAGCACCAGGCAATCACCCGCGCGCGCTTCGTCTGCGGCGACGCCGACATCGGCCGCCGCTTCGAGGCCATCCGCCGCGCCATCCTGTGCGCGCCGCGCGACGCCGCGAAGCTGCGCGAGGACGTGCTCGCGATGCGCGAGAAAATGCGCGCCGGCCACCCCAACCCCACCGAACTGTTCGATCTCAAGCACGACGCCGGCGGCATCGTCGACGTCGAATTCTGCGTGCAGTACCTGATCCTGCGCGACTGCGCCCGCCATCCCGAACTGGCCGACAACGTCGGCAACATCGCGCTGCTGGGCCGCGCCGGCGCGGCCGGCCTGATCCCCGCCGGCATCGCGCAGGCGGCCGCCGACGCCTACCGCGAACTGCGCCGCCGCCAGCACGCGGTCAAGCTCGCCGGCGCCGAGCACGCGCGCGTGCCGGCGGACGAACTCGCCGCCGCGCGCGACGCCGTGCGCACGCTGTGGGAGGCAGTTCTGGAAGCGGCCTAAACGCCGCTCAGGCAGCGCAGGCCGCCGCCCGGCGCGCGAAATACTTGCGGATTTCCTCCACCCACAGCACCAGGCTGGCGGCGGCCAGGATCGCCGGATAGTCGGCCAGCGGAATCGGCGTGGTGTGGAACAGCGCATTCAGCGCCGGCAGGTAGACCACGGCGAACTGCAGGGCGATGCCGAGCCCCACGCCGCCCATCAGCCATTTGTTGCGCATCACGCCCAGCCGCAGGGCCGAGCGGGTCTCGGATTCGCAGTTCAGCACGTTGAACCACTGGCAGACCGCGAGCACGGTGAAGGTCTCGGTCTGCACGAGCGCGAACGGCACGTCGCACGACAGGCGCCAGATGAAGAAACCGAGCGTGGACGCGGCCATCGCCGGCGTCATCAGCACGATGCGCCTGAGCAGGGGCCGGTTCAGCAGCGGCTCGCCCGACGGCGTCGGACGCTGCCGCATCTCGTCGCCTTCCGGCGGCTCCATGATGAGGTTGACCGTGACCGTGCCTTCGGTGATCAGGTTGATCCAGAGAATCTGCACGGCGGCCAGCGGCAGCGGATAGCCGAACAGCAGCGCCAGCATCAGCACGGCGATCTCGGCCATCGAGGTGGCGAAGAGATACAGGATGACCTTCTTCAGGTTGCGGTAGACCAGCCGACCTTCCGCCACCGCCTTGACGATGGTGCTGAAGTTGTCGTCGGTGATCACGATCTTGGCCGCGTTCTTCGCCACCTCGGTGCCGGTGATGCCCATCGCGACGCCGACGTCGGCGCGCGCCAGCGCGGGCGCGTCGTTCACGCCGTCGCCGGTCATCGCGACGACCTGGCCGCGCGACTGGAAGGCTTCGACGATGCGCAGTTTCTGCGCCGGATAGACGCGCGCGAACACGGCGATATGGTCGAGATCGCGGCGCAGATCCTGTTCCGGCATCTGCTCCAGTTCCCAGCCGTCGACCGCGCGGTCGCCGTCGCGCGCGATGCCGAGCATGCGCGCGATGGCCAGGCCCGTGATCTTGTGGTCGCCAGTCACCATCACCGGCCGGATGCCGGCGCGGCGGCAGGCCGCGACCGTCTCCGCCATCTCCTCGCGCGGCGGGTCCATCTGGCCGACCAGACCGAGCAGCACGACCCGGCCGCGCAAGGGCGCAAAACCGGCTTCCGGACGCAGCTCGACGCCGTCGCTCATGCCGACCGCCAGAACGCGCAAGGCCTGCCCGGCCATCGCCTCGGCCTGCGCCAGAACCGCGGCGCGCCGGTCCGCGTCGAGCGCGACGGGGCCGTCCGGCCCCTGCACGGCGCCGCACATGTCGATCAAGGCTTCCGGCGCGCCCTTGAGGTAGACGCGCGGCGTGCCGTCCGGCCCGAGATGGGCGGTAGCCATCATCTTGCTCGCCGAGTCGAAGGGAATCTCACCCCGGCGCGGCCGGCACCGGCCAAGCGCGTCGGGATCGACGCCGCCCTTCATCGCCAGCGTCAAGAGCGCGGCCTCGGTCGGATCGCCCAGCGGGCGCCAGCGCGGGTCGTCGCGGTCGGGCGAAACCAGGCGGGCGTCGTTGCACAGCGTCACCGCTTCCAGCAGGGTCCGGATCGCCGGCGCGTCCGGCGATGCGCCCGCCAACGCGCCCTCGGGCGCATAGCCGATGCCGCCGACGTCGAGCGTGCGGCCGTCCGGCAGCCAGACCGCCGTCACCGTCATTTCGTTGCGCGTGAGCGTGCCCGTCTTGTCGCTGCAGATCACCGAGGTCGAGCCCAGCGTCTCCACCGCCGACAGCCGTCGCACGATGGCGCCGCGCCGCGCCATGCGCTGCATGCCCACCGCCAGCGCGATGGTCATCGCCACCGGCAGCCCTTCCGGCACCATCGACACCATCTGGCTCACCGCCACCATGAAGATGTCGACGAAGGGCAGGCCGCGCGCCAGCCCCAGGCCGATCACGAGCACGAGCATACCCAGCGCGGCGGCGACGAGATAGCGGCCGAACTGCGCGATGCGAATCTGCAGGGGCGTGTCGGGCTCGCGGGCGGACGTGGTCAGTTCCGCGATCCGGCCCACCTCGGTGTGGAGGCCGGTGGCCGCCACCAGCGCGCGGCCCCGTCCCGACGCGATGTGCGTGCCGGAGAAGACCATGCTGCGGCGGTCCGCGAGCAGGGTGGATTCGGGCAGGGCGTCGGCCTGCTTGGAAACCGGCAGCGACTCGCCGGTCAACGCGGCTTCCGCGGCCTCCAGCGCGGCCGTCTCGATCAGGCGCGCATCGGCCGCCACGGCGTCGCCCGCGGCCAGCAGCAGCAGGTCGCCCGGCACCAGATGGCGGCTTTCCACGATCTGTTCCGCCCCGTCGCGCACCACGCGGACGCGCAGGCTGGCCAGCCGCTGCAAGGCCGCCATCGAGCGTTCCGCGCGTCCTTCCTGGATCGTTCCGATGACGGCGTTGACGAACACGACGACCAGGATGACGAAGGCGTCGCCGTGCTTGCCGAGCAGTAGGGCGAGCGCGGCGGCGACGAACAGGATATAGATCAGCGGGCTGCGGAACTGTCCCAGGAAAAGCTGCGCGAGCGCGCGCTTTTCCGCTTCCGGCAAGGCGTTCTCGCCGTGCTCGTCCAGGCGGCGGGCCGCCTCCGCGTCGCTCAGGCCTTGCTGCGCATCCGTGCGCAGCCGCGCCGCGACGGCGTCGACAGGCAAGGCGTGCCAGGGCTGCGCGCCGGCTTCATCGATCCGTCCGTTCTCGTCGCGCGTCTTGATATCGCGGGCCACGTTCATGCTCTCCCTGTTTCATATTCTGTCGCGTGCAGGTCTGCACGACTGCGTCTTTTACCCTACTATCGGGAGGGTGACAGCCCCGGCCCGGCGAAAGTTTCCCGCGCGCCGGTTCGCCTGCAGATCCACGCGCCGTCGTGTTTTGCGGGCGCCTTCCCGAAAACCGGTCTGTCGCTTCGTCTTTTCCGTACTCCGCCGCAAGGATTGTCCATGACCCGAACGCTGCTCGCCGCCACCGATTTCTCCCCGCCCGCCCGGCACGCGCTGGAACGCGCCGCGCTGATCGCCCAGGCGCATCCGGACGCGCGTCTGACGCTCGCGCACGTCGTCAACGCCACGCTGCTCGATCAGTTGCGCCATCTGCTGCCCGCCGAGACCGGCCCAGTGGAGACCGGGCTCGTGGCCCAGGCCGAACAGAAGCTGGCCGAACTCGCGGCGGCCCTGGCGACGCGCTGTCCGTGCGCCATCGACACGACGGTCGTGCAAGGCGCGGCGGCCGACGCCCTCCCCGTGCTGGCCGAGGCGCAGCGCGCGGACTTGCTGGTCATGGGCACGCACGGCGTGCATTTCGTGCGCGAACTGCTGCTCGGCTCGACCGTCGAGCGCGTGCTGCGCAAGTCGCGCCGCCCGCTGCTCGCGGTCAAGCAGCGGGCGCAGGCGCCCTACCGCCGCATTCTGGCGGCGGTCGACTTCTCGCCGCACGCCGCCGCCGCGATCAATGCGGCGCACGCTTGGCTGCCGGACGCCGACATCGTGCTGCTGCACGCCTTCGAGGTCGAATTCGAATCCACGCTGCGCCTCGCCGGCATGGACGACAGCCGGATCAACGCCTACCGCTTCCAGGCCCGCGAAGCGGCGAAAGCCCGGATGGACGCCTTCGTCGCCACGCTCGACGCGCCGGCGCACCGCCTGACGCGCGAATTCGTCCACGGCGCCGCCACGATGCGCATCGTCGAATACGAGCAGAGCCTCGACGCCGATCTGGTGGTGATGGGCAAGCGCGGCCTGTCGGTGGTGGAGGAGCTGCTGCTCGGCAGCGTCACCCAGCACGTGCTCGCCTATTCCAGTTGCGACGTGTTCATCGCCTGCCAGTACCAGGGGCCGGGATCCGGGGGCTAGGGATCGGGGGCTTTGTGCGGCTGCGCCGCGCTTCCATGAATTCGGCAGGCCACAGCGCAGCCGCACGAATCTCCCGGCCCCCGAATCCTGACCCCTGACCCCTGACCCCTGACCCCCGACCCCT
>Ga0228535_1000763_pt1 | contig 74137 bp, 78 predicted proteins | sample SJ1metagenome_FD_168457 | JGI IMG/M metagenome (GOLD analysis project Ga0228535, IMG submission 168457) | Enriched culture of PCE-dechlorinating microbial communities from Ithaca, New York, USA - SJ1 | ecosystem: Engineered > Modeled > Simulated communities (microbial... > Unclassified | place...
TCGTAACTCTCCGTCGTAGCCGAAAGGTTGCGGCGGGCGGCGCAGATAGGCGGGTTGGCTGTAGCGTAGGTCACTACAGGCTCTTTTCTCTCCCACGCTTTACCCCGCCCCCTCAGGGGGCGGGGTTTGTTTTTGCCGTTTCTTTTCATTGTCGCCGGGTCTTTTATCCTGCCGGCTTAGTCTTGTTCCGGCGGTAATAATCGTAGGTCAGCGGTTCCCCGCCCGCGAGGACGCCGCCGCCGACCACGTCGGCGATAAACAGGGTGTGAGTGCCGGTATCGGTCGTCAGCTTCGGGTTGATCCGACCTTCCAGATACGCTACTCCGCCCGGCAGCAGCGGACAGCCGGTGACCGGACCAAGGGAATATTGTAACCCGGCGAATTTATCGGCATTGCGCCCCGACTGGAAACCAAAGCGTCTGACCAGATCCAAATCCCCTTGCCCGAGGATAGTCACGGCGCATACGCCGCTGGAGATGATATATTCGTGCGTCAGGTTGGCCTTATTCACACCGAGGGCGATTTGCCGCGGGTCGGCGGTAATTTGAAAAACAGTATTGCTCGTCTGCCCGTTGTAGCGTCCATCCTCCCGGGAGCTGAGCAGAAACAGGCCGTAAGATAGAGTAAACAAGGCCCCCTGCACATCGGAAGTATTACCGGTCAGCGGTACAACCGAAACGGCCGAAGGTCCGCCGGCCGGTGCGGTCACTTCCGTGCCTGCCGTAATTTCCTCGAATTCCTCTTTCGGCGCCCCGCAGACGGGACAGATATCCGGCGGTTCCGGCCCCGTGTGGATATAACCGCAAACCTTGCAGCGCCACTGCTTCATTGTGTCTTCCCCCTCGCGTCGGTCATTTATCCGAGTCTTAGGGTTCCCGAGACGCGCGGTTGCAATTCCCGGCCGCCCGCCCAAAGCAACTCAAGCCTTATTGCCTTCCAGCAGCATATCAATCATCCGGTCGGCCGGATCGATAACCGGGAGAATATTCAAGGCCGCCAATTCCTTTTTCATGTACGGAAAATGAGTACAGCCGAGAATCAGGGCTTCGGAGCCGAACGCCCGCATCGCTTCCAGCACTCCGCTCAGCTTGTAACCCGTCACGATTTCCTGCGGCGGACGCCGGCTCTCGATATCAATCACCACCGGCAGTTGGGCGAAGCCGATCGGCCAACAGGCAGAATTACAGGCCTGAATAGTTCGTTCGATGCCGGCAAGGCTCTGGTTGTTCGCCGCCATGACCCCCAGCCGGGAATAGTTTTGCGCCAGTTCGCGGTACACGTCGAGTGGGGTGACGATGTTCATTCCGGTCGCCTGCCGCAAATAAGACAGGTCGATCGCTCCGCTCATCGAATTGCAATAAATAAAGATACCGTCCGCTCCCAGCCCGCGCAGTTCGCCGATCAGTGACTCCACCAGGGCGGTCAGCTCGCCCGGCGCCAGAATTTGCAGATGCGACTGCTCTTCCGGTGTCGCTGAAGCCGGCAGGCCAAGCGAGACCAGCCCCCGGGCCGCGAGACAGTCCATCCCCATCCGGGTATCGACCGGGGTGCCGGCGATGCAGCCGACCAGATATTTAATTTCACCCGTTTCCTTGCGTCGGACAACCTCCTGCACCGGCAAATCACTCATCACTTCTCTTGCCAATCGCCATCCGCCTCCGTTTCGGTCCGTCCTGTCGGACTCTTTTTGTAATGATTCCCGTCCCGCCGGTAATTTCCTGCCGCCGGACGCTTCCGACAGTCTCTTTTCACAAGTCCGGGCCGTCCGTCAACCTAGCCGAAGCATCTTTCGAGCAAGCTGCCGTCGCTGTACTCATAGTAATGAGGCTCGTTTGCTTCCCCGGCCTCGATATAGTTCCTGCCATCCCGCATATACAGTGTAGCGTAATCGCTTCCGGTCGCGGCCAAGATATCCGCCTGGGCAAAGCAAGTCCCTTCCCAACGGTAAACCAGGATATAAGGCGGCAGACTACCCAGCGAGGTGGTTATCAGTTCATCCTTCCCATCGTTGTCGAAGTCGATTTTAGCCAGGTTTTCCGTAGTAAGAATGCACTGCCAGCCCACCGCAGCGCTGAAAGAAAAAATTTTAGCCGCCTTGCAGGTGGCGCCTAGGTCGGCAAAGATTGTCAGGTCATCCGTTCCGTCGCAGTTTAGATCATCGACTTCCAGTTCCATACCGCCGGCGCTCATCTCGGAACTCACAGTCAGGTCGTAGTAGTTGCCGGAGTCCTCCAGCCAGACAGTATCGCCGTTATCCCCGGCATAAATGTGCAATCGCAGGGGGCCTTCGCCTTTCACTCCGGCAATATCTTGACTGAACAGCAGACGGTCCGCTGCCGGTACCGCTCCGGGCGACAACTTGCTCACCGGCAGGCGGAGGAAGTCCAGGCGGATGCCCTCCGCCGCAGCCTCGGGTGCGGCGATTTCGGCAACCAGCCAGTTCTCGCCGGTCCGGCGGATGGTGACCAATTGGGTTTGCCGGCCGGCACTGCCGGCGGAAGTTGCCAGGCAAAACTCGATCTCATACCGGTAAGTCGCATCATCCGGTTTGGTATCCTCTGTCACTGTGAAGCTTTCCACCCAGGGGCTGGACACTCCCGTCACCCAGTTTTGCCCGACTAGCTCCGGGTATAGCCTGCGGCGCAGTTCCGGTGCACAGACGGCGTACTGAAGAGCGCCGTTCCGCTTCTGAACGCCTTCCGCCCACCGGACGGCTGCTTCCCGCGGTTCCTGCGGGGCGAGCGCCTCCTCCAGCAAAGCTAATTGCGCTGCCTCTGCTCCATTTGCCCGGCTGTCGACAATTACGGCGTTGTTTTCCGCGTCCCAACGCACATCCGCACCCAGGGCTTCGCCGATTACCCGCAGGGGAACGAGCGTCCGCCCGCCGCTCAGTACCGGTGCGGTATCGGTGACCAGTTCAACTCCGTTGAACACCAGCTTTATCGGCGCCGCCGCTCCCAACAGGCCTGTCCAGAGGAGCAGCAAAGCCAAAACCGCGGCCGCCATGCCTTTCTTCATTTTCTGTCGCCTCCCGGATTATTATCTTGCTTCATCCCTAATAGACGCCGCCGGGCGGCTAATTGTTGCCGCCCCGGGCAACAAACAGGCCACCTTATACTGCCAGGTGGCCCGCTTTCTCAGCTCTCAGCCGGACACGACACTTCGGCCCGCCGGCGGATTGCCCCGACCCGGTAACGGGCGGTCAAAATCTGCTCCGCAATTGCCGCCCGGTCGGCCGGGCTGTAGGTCGCGGCATGTATGGCGAGGAGCCGTTCCAGTTCAGCCTCTTCGCCTCGGATTTCCCGCTGCAGCCGCCGGCATTCCCTGTCTGCCGCCGTAATCTCCTCCATCATATCTTCTGACGCAGCCGGCTGTTCGTCGATGATCCGGATTGGCTCAGCCTCAATAATCTCCGGCCGGATTATTTCACCAACTTCCCGCTGTTCCGCTTCTTCCGCCCGGTCCCACTGTCTCCTTCTCCGGGGGTACCCAAAATAACGGCGCCGCAAATATCTCACCTCCCAAAGTTTAGTACCCGAGTAACAGAAGTCATGACCCGTTCCAGTGTATCTTATTTATTCCGGTGACCGGATGAAATGGGCAATCTGCCCCAATTCAGTCTTGCCGGCTGCCCAAATCCGCCTACGCCGGACACGACAAAAGGACCCGGGATGACCACCCGGGTCCTTATCTGTCAATGTTCTTATCCGGCCGCCCCGTCCGGCGGCTCCGCCAGCGGCAAGGATACCGTAAATTCCGCCCGGGCGGGGTCGGTAACCGCGACTGTTCCGCCGTGGGCTTCCACCACCGTCCTGACCACCGCCAGACCAAGCCCGCTGCCCGGCTCGTCCGTCGGCTGATTTTTACCGCGATAAAACCGCTGGAACAGTTTGGGCACATCTTCTTCCGCTATCCCGGGCCCGGTATCGGAAACGATAAGCACAGCCCTGCCGGCGTCCGCTGCAAGCGAAAGACTGACCGTGCTGCCGCCCGGCGCGTACTTGATCGCGTTGCCGACGAGATTGTCGATCACCTGCTCCAGCCGGTTGGCGTCGCCCTTGACGGTCACCGGCCCGGCGGGCAGGGAGCAGTCGATAGTCACCTGCTTGATGGTGGCTGTCGCCTCCAGCCGGTCCATCGCTTCACCGATAACTTGCCGGAGGTCGACGGAAGCAAGCTCCAGCGGGGCGATACCGGCGTCCAGCCGGGACAGTTGCAGAAGATTCTCCGTCAGTTGCTGCATGCGCCGAATCTGCTGTCCGGCGTTAAGCAGAAACTCCCGGCGCGCCTTCGGGTCGTCGTCCGCCCCGTCCAGCAACAGTTCGTTAAAAGTATTGAGCGCCGTCAGCGGGGTCCGGAGTTCGTGCGACATTTCCGCAATGAAATCCTGCAACCGGTCGCGCTCGCGCGAGACCGCCCGGAAGCTTTCCTGCAGCTGCTCGCTCATCCGGTTGAAGTTCTGGGCGAGGACCCCCAGTTCATCGTCGCGCCCAATCGGTATCTTATGCGCCAGATTGCCGGCTCCCAGTTCGGTTGCCGCCGTCGTCAGCTGTTGAACCGGCCGGCTGATGTAACGGCTGAGCCACACGGACAGGCCGATGGCCGCCAGCAGACCGACAATGCCCAGACGAAGGAGGGAAAGATTAAGGAAGCGGGCGGCCGGACTGATCCCGATGACCGGATCTACCACCACCAGGGCCGTAACCCGACCGCGCCGGCTGAAAGGAACAACCACCCGATACTGATTCTCCTGTTGGCTCCTGGAAAGATCCGGATAGCCGGGCAGCGTTTTCTGCAGGTCTTCTTCCGTCTCGATGATCGTTATCTCCACTCCGCCCGCCTGCTCGAGCTGCGGCAGGACCGCTTTCAGGCTGTCCAGATTCCCGAAGAGATAGCTGTCCGAGACCATGGCGGCGACCACCTGCGCCCGGCGGGCCAGTTCACCGGCCTCGTACTGCTGCCGGTAAACGCGGAAGATGCCGTTGACGAGCAGCCCCGACGGAAGCAAAATCAGAGCGATAATCAGTAAAAAGGAGAGGAAAAAGCGCATCTGGATCCCGCGCAGTTTCAACACTCCGCTTCCCCCCATTTGTAACCGATGCCGCGAACCGTCTCGATATAATTTTTGCGGCTGCCGTCCCCCAGTTTCTTACGAAGATTCTTGATATGGACGTCGACCGTTTTGGTGTCGCCGGCAAAACTCACATCCCAAATGCTGTTCAATAATTCCTCCCGCGTAAACACTTTGCCGGGCCGGCCGGCCAGGTGACGCAGCAGTTCGAATTCCGTCAGCGTCAGATAAATGCGTTCGTCACCCCGGGTGACCCGGTGCCCGTCCAAATCAATCAGCAAATCGCCTGCGTTCAGAGTACTGCCGGCCGCCGGCCGCGCCGGATGAAACCGACGGACGAGCGCCCGCACGCGGGCGCACAATTCGCGGACTCCGAACGGTTTCGTCACATAGTCGTCGCCTCCGAGTTCCAATCCGAGGACCTTGTCGATCTCCATGTCCCGCGCCGTGAGGAAGATGATGGGCACGGCGGAAGTACGCCGCCACTCCCGGCACAGGTCGAAACCGGTGCCGTCCGGCAGCCCGACGTCGAGAATAATCAGGACATATTCCCGCCGCGCGAATTCCTGCCGCGCTTCGGCCGCGTTTTTCGCCTTTGTCACCTGCCAGCCGTCCTGTCTGAGCGCGTAACTCACGCCCATGGCGACACCACGATCATCCTCTACCAGCAGGATATCCCGTTTCCCGTTATTTTCGACTTCCATCCTTCCATCCCTCCGGTCTTCCCTGTCGATATCCTTCATGTCTATTTTACCACAAACAGCCGACCGGCAAATACGGCGCGCACTTGTCAGTACGCGCCGCCAGTCCTTTTATCGCTGCCGGAGCACTTGCTGCAGATACCCGGACAGTAGATCCAGTCCCTGGTTGAACTTGGCCGGAGCGGTGCCGAAACCGATGCGCAGGTGTCCCGGCCGGTCGAAGCATTCACCCGGTACGAGCAGCACTCCCCGTTCGCGGTAAATGCCGAGGCAAAATTCCTCCGTACTGACCGGCAGGCCGCGCAAACGCGGAAACGACAGGACGCCCGCCCGGGGCACCACAGATTCGATGCTACCCTCGTTTTGGCGGTACCAGTCGAGCAGCCGGACCAGATTCTGCTTGGCCATCGGAATATTCCGGGCCATAATCCGCCCGGTGTTCGCAAGGGCGAAAGACGCCAGATAATCGTTAAGCGGAGAATTGCTGATGGAAGTGTAGTCCTTCCAGCACCAGCACCGGTAAACGATGTCTTCCGGCGCCGCAATCCACCCCAGGCGCAGACCGGACAAGCCGTAAGACTTGGACATGCTCCCGATGCTGATCGCCTTTTCGCTCAAGCTTCGGGCCGCGGTCGGAATGACGCCGTCTTCCAGATCGAGATCGTGATAAACCTCGTCGCAGATAACCCAAAACCCCTTCGCTTCCGCCCAGCCGAGGATCGTTTCCAGGTCGGCCTGACCGATAACCGCTCCGGTCGGGTTGTGCGGAATATTGATAATTACGGCTTTGGTTTTGCCGTCGATCAGCTCCGCCAACTCCGCCAGGTCCGGCTGATAACCCGCCTCCAGGCGCATTTGCCAATGTTTGATCTTCGCCCCCCGCGCTTCGGCGACGGAATAGAGGGCTTGATAGGCCGGGGACTGGATAATCACGGTGTCGCCCGGGTCAATCAGGACGTTCGCCAGGAGGAAATTTGCCTCGACGGCCCCGCCGGTGACGAGCACGTTGGCCGCCGTTGTCCGGGCGTACCGGGCGGCGATGGTGTCCCGCAGCCGGGGGCTGCCCATGGTCGGGTTGTAAGTGATGCGCAGGTTCAGCAGGTCGGAGAGCAGCTTCTCCCGGTCACCCAGCGACAGCAATTCCTCCAGGGTGAACGGTTCGGCGTCCGTCTCCGCCAGGTTGTACCGCGCGTCGTCTTCGTATGTGTCGATCCACCGTTCGACCTTGAAATCCTTAATCGTAAAGCCTGCCTCTCCCAATGTCAGACCTCCTTGCCTCCGGTTATTTCTGATACAGTTCCAGGCTCTCCCCGCTCGGTCCGGAAAAGAAGGCGATCCGGGTACCGCCGAAAATCGTCCGCGGCGTCTGATCCCGCAGCACAGCCCTGCTCGCCTTCACCTTCGCCAGCACCGCCTCGATGTCGTCCACGGCCAGCGCGATGTGGCTGACGACTCCCTCGCCGGTTGCCGCTCCCGGTTCGGGGTACTGGAGCAGTTCAAGCTCGCTGTCGCCGATGCCGATCAGGGCGATTTTCAGTCCGGAAGCCGGGATTTCCCGCCTTCCCCGCTCGGTCAGACCGAGCACCTGCGTATAGAAACGTACCGCTGCTTCCAGGTCGTTCACTTTTATCCCGACATGCGCGATTTTGTTGATCATTCTCTCACCATCCTTATCCACAGTTCATTTCTCTTGTCCTCAGTATTCACCCCGGCGCCGACTTTATCCTGCGTCAGGGAAGAAAAAGGACGGCACCGCGCAAGTGTGCTAATCAAACAATAGCTGAGTATAATGCTTATGAGATTATGGCATCCGTAGCACCCAGGCGTTAAGCAGGGAAATTCCTCCTATTGGAGAAATAGGACACTGCAAAGTTGCAACCTCTGCTTGTTAAACCAAAGCCGTTGTGTCGGCCGCGTGTCAAAATCGCAATAAAGGGGTGACGGAGATGGCGGAAAAGAAGAAAGTGCTGATGGTGGAATCGAGAGAAAGTGATCTGCCGGAGATGCAGGCGTTGATCCGCGCGGAATATCCGGAGGTGGAATTCGCAGTTGTCCTCGGCCGCCCGGTCAACGCCGCCGAGGTAATCGCTCATGGCCGGGATGCGACGGTGCTGTATTGCCATTCGTCGCCGCTGACGGAGGAAATCTACGCCGGATTACCGGAGTTGCGGACGGTGGTTTTCAACTCGGTCGGTTACGATGCCACCGACCCGGCTGTCGCGACGCGGTATGGGGTCGCGGTGACGAACGTCCCCGACTACTGCATCGATGAGGTCAGTGCGCACACGCTTTCCCTGCTCCTCTACCTGCAGCGGGGTCTCGACCGTCTGGTACAGTGGGTCAAGGACGGCAACTGGGGGATTCAGCCGATCATGACGATACCGCGGCTGGCCGGAAAGACGGTCGGGCTGTACGGTTTCGGGCGGATCGGCCGGGCGGTGGCGCGCAAATTGGTCGGGTTCGACCTGAACCTGATTGCCAACGACCCCTTCATTCCGCCGGAAGAGGCCAAGCCATACGGGGTGGAACTTGTGAGTTTCGAGGCGATGCTGGCCCGGTCCGATTTCATTTCCCTTCATACCCCGCTGGATGACTCCACCCGCGGGGCGTTCGGCACGGCGACACTGCGGCAGATGAAGCCGACAGCGTATCTGATTAACTGCGCCCGGGGTCCGATCGTCGATACGGAGGCCCTCTACCGGGCGCTGACGGAAGGGTGGATCGCCGGAGCCGGTCTGGATGTGCTGGCGAACGAGCCGCCCGCGGCCGCGGAACAAAAGCTCATCAGTCTGCCCAATGTGGTAGTTACGCCGCATACCGCTTTCTACTCCACGGACGCTTACGCGGACAGCCGGCTCAAGGCGGCGAACGAAGTAGGCCGCGCCCTGCGCGGTGAGCCGCCGCGGATGTGCGTCAATCCGGCCGTTCTTCCGAAATTGGGCTTCCAAGTCTGAGCGGCTGGGAAGTACCCCGGCCGATCCGTTCGGAGAAGGGAAAACGCGGTTAGTGGCAGAAGTCCCGCGCAAAAATTGCCTCCCGCGCATTTAGCATGACACGCCGGACAAGATGTAGTAAAATAATTATAATATTCCCGCGACTATACCGTGCGGCCGACGACCGCCGCAAAGGAGGACAACCATGCCCGAATTTCTCGCGCTGGATACCGCTACCGCGATCGATTATGTCAGGAAAATTCCCGGTCTGTTCCCGCCGGATGCCGACCTTGCCTGCACGGAAATCGGCGACGGCAATATCAATTTCGTCTTCATCGTCAAGGACAACAAGACGGGCAGAAGCGCCGTCATCAAGCAATCCCTGCCTTATCTGCGTTCATCCGGCAAAGACCGCTTGCTGACCGTCGACCGGGCCCGGATCGAAAACGAGGCGCTGCAGCTTGAGTATGAAATGTGCCCGGATCTGGTGCCGGCCATTTACCATACGGACCTGAATAACGCGCTCACCGTCATGGAGGATATCTCGGACCATCTCAATCTGCGCAAGGGATTAATTCAGCGCCGCAAATACCCGAACTTCGCTCGGCACATCGGCCTTTTTCTCGCCCGCACGCTTTTCCTGACCTCCGACCTCGCGCTCGACGGTAAGGCGAAAAAAGCGCTCTTGAGCCGCTTCATCAATCCGGAAATGTGTGAAATCACGGAGAAACTCGTCTTCACGGTGCCTTATTACGATGCTGTGACGACCAAATACACTCCCGGCGCGGCCGCGGCCGGGGCGGCGCTACGGGAGAATGACGCCCTGAAGTTCGAAGCCGCCCGGCTGAAAGACGGCTTCCTGACCCGAGCCCAGGCTCTCCTGCACGGCGACCTGCACACCGGTAGCATCTTCGTGACCGAGACCTCGACCAAAGTAATCGATCCGGAATTCGCCTACTTCGGACCGATGGGGTTTGACATCGGAGCCGTTATCGGCAATCTGGTGCTCAATTACGCGGCCCAAGCTTATCACAGCCCGACACCGGCGGAGCGGGAAGATTACCGCCGGTATCTCCTGACGACAATCGAAGAAGTCTGGCGGACATTCGAAACCGAGTTCAGCCGTCTTTGGGACGAACAGACCGTCGAGGTCACCGCCCAAGCTCCCGGTTACAAGGAATACTATATCCGGAGCGTCCTGCAGGATGCCTGCGGCTACGGCGGCTGCAAGGCCATCCGCCGCATCGGCCGGGCGCAAGTGGAGGATTTCAAGGCCATTCCGGACGAGGCGGCCCGGGCGGCGGCGGAAGTGTACGCGCTCGCTCTCGGCGAGGCGATGGTCCTGCGCCGGGAGGGCATCAGCCGGATTGAGGATTTGACGGAAATGGTCAAAGGCATACCGGAGCCCGCGTTGTAAAAGATAAGAAAAGGACGGCAGCGACTGCCGTCCTTTTCTTATCTTGCTATCGCTTATTTTATCAGCTCGTAGATGGCGTGGGCGTAAATCTTCGTGTTCAGAATCAGGTCGTCGACCGGAATGTACTCGTTCTCTTTGTGCGCCACATCCGGACGACCCGGGAAGCCCGGCCCGAACGCCACCGAATTTGGCATCTTCCGGGCATACGTCCCGCCGCCGATGGCGATAAGGCGGGTCTTGTCACCGGTCATTTCCTCGTACACCTTCGACAGCGCCTTGATCAGGAAATGGTCGGGCGGCACATGGTGCGGCTGGCTGTCGGACAGGTCTTCCAGGCTGATGCCGGTACCGGCGAGGTTCGCCTGAATCGCTCCGGCGACCTGCGCGCCCGTAAAGGAAATCGGGTAACGGATGTTGACGATGACCTCGCCCGCTTCCGGCGTTAACTCGGCCATCCCGACATTGAAGATGAGACGGCCGGAGATTTCGTCGTTCCAGTCGATTCCGATAGACTCGCCGTAGTATTCCCGGCCGATCTTCGCGTTGTAGGTCCGGATAAACGCGGCCGTGTCATTGTCGCCCAGCGGCAAGGTATTCAGGTACAGCATCATCTGCATGATGGCATTCTGCCCCTGTTCCGGGGTACTGCCGTGCGCCGCGATGCCGAACGACTTCACCCGGAGCATACCGGGCTCGATCGCTTCGCTCTCCATTTTGAAAGCCTGCTCCCGTGCAAATGCGGCCAGATCTTCCCTTACCTTACCGGCTTGGTCCGGCGCAACCGCCAAATCGCATTCGCAGTAATCGGGGACCGAGTTCGGCGCCGTACCGCCGATCAAATGTTTGATAGCGACGGCACCCGCCGCCCCGCCGGTAAACTTCTGCCGCAGGGCAAAACGCATAATCCCTTTCTCGGTATTGATAATCGGGTAGTCGGCGTCGGGGGCGAAACCGCAGACGGGTATCTCCTCGTGCTCCTTATAATACGCGATGCACTTCATCCCGCTCTCCTCGTTCGCGCCGACGATCACCCGCACCCGGCGGCTGACCGGCAGGCCGGCCGCCATGATCGCCTTGACGGCGTACAGGGAAGCAATCGCCGGGCCCTTGTTGTCGACGGTGCCCCGGCCGTAAATCTTCCCGTCATGAATCTCCCCGCCGTAGGGAGGATACTTCCACCCGTCCCCTTCCGGGACGATATCGACGTGCACCAGGACGCCGACCATTTCCTTCCCGGCGCCGTACTCCGCGTAACCGGCGTAGCCTTCCAGGTTTTTCGTCCGCAGGCCCAGCTTTTCCCCCACACCAAGAGCGTAATCGAGCGCCGCGGCCACGTTCTTGCCAAAAGGAGCCGCCGGGCCGGCCGGCGCCGCCTCCAGGCTCCGGAACTTAATGATTTCCTGCGTGTCCCGGATGATGTCGTCCTTCATCTTATCCACCAATTGGTCCAGTACTTGCAAGTCCAAACTGATCCCTCCTTTATTCCACCCCGCCGGAGTGTTTTCCGGTAAATACTTCCACGGACCGGCCGGTTTTCCTCCCGTCCGGTCAAAGAGCTCCTTCCAGTTCCAGCAGCCGCTGTTTCAGGGGCAGCCCGCCGCCGTATCCGGTCAGGGTACCGTCGCTGCCCACCACCCGGTGACAGGGGATGACCGGCGGCACCGGATTGGCCCCATTGGCCGCCCCGACCGCTCGGCACGCCGCCGGCTTTCCGATCTGCGCGGCAATCTGCCGATATGTCGCCGTCCGACCATACGGGATTCGGCCGACCTCCGTCCAGACCAGCCGCTGGAAGGTCGTCCCGCGCAAATCGAGCGGCAGGTTGAACTCTTTGACCTCGCCGGCCAGATAGGCGGCGATGACCGCCGCGTAACGCTCGTTCGCCCCGACTGACATCACTATCTCGGCGGCCGGCAGATACCGGTCCAGCCAGCGGAAGAAGTCGTCCCGGCCCTCCCGCGGCAGGGCAATCCGGCAGATGCCCGCCGTCGTGGAAGCAAGCCACATCTCCCCGATCGAAAAGGGAAAGGTGGCGCAGTACACCCGTTCCATGCCAGGTCGCCCCTTTCCCTTTGGCTACCAGAGCTTGCCGCTGATCAGCCGCAGCCCGATGAACAGCAACAGAACGCCGGCCACCCGGGAGAGGCTGATGGGAATCTTCTCAAGCCCCAAAAAACCGTAGTAATCGATCAGCATCGCCATCAGCATCTGCCCGGTGAGGATCGCGACCGCCACCCCCGCACTGCCCAGCTTCGGAATGGTGACAATCGCCGAAGTGACGGCGTAAACGCCCATGAGGCCGCCGGTAAACAAATACCAGGGAGCGTGCCTCGCCTGCGTGAAATCCCCCTTGCCCCACAGCAAAACAATGAACAATAAGGCCGTACCGCCGACCAGAAAGTTGACGAGAGCGCCTTCCAGCACCCCGATCCGTTTGCCGAGGGTGGAATTGATTACCGGCTGGATGCTCATCAAAATGCCGGAAAAAAGCGCCAGTCCCAAAGCTGCTACTTTGCTCACACTCTTACCTCCCGCCTCGTATCCGAATTCTAAGCCTTCCCAAATTATCCCCCGGCCGCCTTCTTTTGCTCCAGTAAAAAGACGAAGGCCAATACCTCCGCGACCGCCTGGTACAGTTCCGGCGGGATTTCCCGCCCCACTTCCACCTTCTGCAGCGCTGCCGCCAGCGTCGGCTCCTGCCGTAGCGGGACGCCGTGCGTCTGCGCCGTCCGGATGATTTCCCGGGCGATATACCCCTGCCCGACGGCGACAACCTTGGGCGCACCCGGCTTGCCGGGGTCGTAGCTTAAGGCCGCCGCCCGCTCGGTCGGATCTTTACTTTCTTTGCCCATAGATCTCCCTCCTGTCCCGCTGCCATGCATTAATTATAACGCTGAAAGATAAATCATAGAAACTGTCATCAATATTAAAACCATCTGATTCAGCCTTAGTTTGTGGTTTCATTGCTGTCTTCAAGTAAATCGGCGACAGGTGGGCTGATATTCCCTAACTCCGGCTTCACGTTTCAATGTTATCTGCAAGTAGATCGGCGGCAGGTGGGCTGATATTCCCTGACTCCGGCTTCACGTTTCAATGTTATCTGCAAGTAGATCGGCGGCAGGTGGGCTGATGTTCCCCCGCCCACACCCCCCGCCTGCCGCGTCAAAGAACGAATCTATTAGGCCAAGTCATGTTTTGCTACATAGCCAAGCTGCTTCTTCCCCTTGAAGTGAGGGGAAGCTAGAAAGGGAGCCTTCCAGTGCTGCCAGCAAGGAACCCCGTCTGAAGCCGAGACTGAGACGCTGACACGGCCGAGGTGAAACTACGTCGCAGCCGCTGGCAACCATAGAATATGGCTCTCTCCTGGCAGTAACCTACTTGCAATGGAAGCCAGCGCCTAGACCAGACCGTAGAAAAGCCGATCCTGCGAAGCAAAGCCGCAATTTCTAATCAGCTAGACGGTCAAATCGACCCGGCGGACGCTTCCGGCCGCTTCGCCGTCCGCTCCCCAGAACTCCGCCAGCCAGTCGAGCCGCCCGACGGTGCAGGGAAGGACCGTCGCCCGATACCCGCAAGCTCGCAGAGCGGCAGCCAGCGCCCCGCCCTCGGCGTCCGCCAGCCGCTGCACGGCCGCATCTTCCACCTGCAGGCGGCAGGTCAAAGCCCCTTCCTGCAGCCGGAGTCGGACACAAAGGCGGCCGAGGTGCGTAGTGGACAGCAGGATATTGAGTCGCTGCTCCGCTTCCCCCTCCGCCCGGTGCCGGCGGCGAAAAGCCTTGACCGCGAGCACGAGCGGCAGCCGGTGTCCCGGTCCCGCTGCGAGCGCCGCCAGGAAGCCCCAACCGGTTTCCGTATCCGTGTTTAAGCTGCGCAGCATTTCCAGACGCTCCCGCAGGCCGGACGAACCGCCTTCCCGGCCGGTGGCGGCTTCCCGCAGCAGTTCAAGCAGCTCCCGCCCCGCCCGGGCGAGCCCGGCATACTTCTCAGCCGGCACTTTGCCGTCCGGCCCCGCCGCCAGGGTCAAGCGCTCGAGCAGAGCTGCCGCTTGCTCCGTCGCAGCCATCGGTTCATCGCTCTCGGCCAGCCACCGGCCGGCAAACAGTTCTTCCAAAACCTTAGCGCTCTCCGCCGTCAGCGGCAGATCCCGGGCAGCCAGAAAGGCGAGTACGGGAAAATCCGCGGCCCGGAACTCCGGGTTGGCGGCCGCCCGGGTCAGGATGAGCAACTTCTCCCGATCAAGCGGCAGCCGCTGTGCGAGCAAAGCCGCCACCGCCTGCCGCCCCGTCGCCGTGTCCGGCAGGCCCAGACCGCGGAGCAGGTCGGCGGGTGAACTGACCGGATTTTGCTCCGCAGCCCCTGAATCGACAAGCTTGAGCGTCAGCACACCGCCGGTGCAGTCCTCGACGAGCAGGTCGAGCAACTGTCCGGCGGCCAGCAGGAGCTCCGTCCGTGCCGTCAATTCCTCCCGCCCGACCAGCAGGCGAACCGTCCCGTTTTCCGCCGCCTTGACTTCCGCTCTTACCAGATCGCCCGGCCGCAGCGTGCGCACGGTCGCCGTTCCCGCCGCGGTAACCGGAACGGCAACGGATATACCATTGATCGGTACCGGCATGGGGGACACCTCCTGACCTTCCGGCTGACCTGGATTGAATCCTCTCGCTGATAATATTCGCCTTTTTCTTGCCGACCCCTTTCACCCGCGGGCAAAGAAAAAGAGCGGGCCGCCCCGCTCTCCCTTCCGGCGTTATCAGGTCAACCGGCCTGGAGGATATTTCGCACCTCGGCCGCGTAGGCCTCGCTCCGGCTGTCGCCGGTCACAAGCTTGATCTGCGCCGGGGAAGCAACCCCGAGTCCAAGCTCCGCCGCCCGGGCGATCTGTTCCTGCTCGAAAATCTTTTTCTCCATGATTTCCCGGTTGCTGCCGAGCTTCTTAAGTATCGCCACCCCGACGGCGTCAATGGCAATCCGGTCGTCCCCGGCCAGGATGACGTTACCGGCTTTGCGCACGCCCTTATCCGGACCGCCGTCGACAAAAGCGTCGACCCCGTCGAGGAGAATAAGCGCCGGGTTGTAGGCAAGGTTGAGTTCGGCAATCATTCGCCGCTGATGCGGCGAACTGTGCATCTCCGACATATAAGTATAGCCGCGCAACGGAACGATACCCACAGCGAGCTTGAGGGAAAGCGTGAAGATCCCGCCGTGCCCGTGTGTCTTGAGACAGCACGTCGTCACAACCGTTTCCGCCTCCAAAAGCGGCCGGGCCACCCGGAAACCATCTTTCCAGTGGCTGTCCGCCGGCCGGAAGAGCACCCAGTCCTCCGGCGGCAACTCGTCGAAGTTGATTAACCGGACGCCGAGTTCCGCCGCGAAGGTATCGATGCCTTTTGCCGCCAGTACCTCCGCCGTCTTGGCGTAGCTGCGCTCGCCGATGGTGACGGATGCCGCGCCCATCCGCTGCAATTCCCGGATATATGCGCGCAGGGTAGCGTTGTGCGTCGAGCCCGGCGCCGGGTCGGCCGTGTTGAAATTCGGCTTCAGGAGGACATGTTTGCCTTTGACTCTGTCCTGCGCCAGCAGGCCGAGCGCCCGGCTCACTCCGTCCGCCCGGTCTTCGGTATTGACCAGGGAAACGACCGCTTGCTTCATTCCGTGACCCCCTTCAGACGGTCCAGGAGTTCACCCACCGCGGACCGGTCGTTGTAGTCCTCCCCCATGTACGCGTAACGGATTGTGCCGGCCCGGTCAAGGATGAATTCGGCGACACGGGCGATGCGGCGTCCGCGCGGCTCGTCCGCGTGGAAAACGCCGTAGGCGTTGATGACCGCAAGGTCGACATCGCTCAAAAGCGGGAACGGGAGAGCGAGACGCTCCGCTAAGGCTATGGCGTCGGCCGGCGCATCGGAACTGACGGCGATAATCTCGGTATTCAGAGCGGTAAATTCACCATAATGCTGCCGCAACTGCGACAGATAATCCCTTCAGGCACCTCACCAGTGACCGCGGTAAAAAGTCAGGAGGACATTTTCCCGGCCGACGGAGTCGGCGAGGGAGACATTGCAGCCGCCGGAGCCCGGCAAGGTAAATTGCGGCGCCCGGTCGCCGGGGACGAGTTTGGTCGGCAGACCCATTCATATCACTCCTTACGGATCATTCGTTATTCCAAAATTGTCTGGTTATTATTGAAAATCTACTCGGAACACGGAATTGCAGCAACGTTTCACAGGCTGGCTTTTTTTACGGCACGGTCTAGCCGCTGGCTTCCATTGCAAATGGGTTACTGCCAGGAGAAGGCCCTTTTCTAAGGTTACCAGCGGCTGCGACATAGTTTCACATCGGCCGTGTCAGCGTCTCAGTCTCGGTTTCAGACGGAGTAAACTTACAAACACGGCTTCCCGCCGCCGGCTTCCATAGTAAATGGGCTACTGCCTGGAGTTACCTATCTTCATATGATGCCGGCGGCTGCCGTGATTGTCGCCTCGCCCTCCGTGGCTCGGCCCCAGCTGAAACCAAGCGCCGGCTTCCGATGCATATAGGTTACTGTTAGGTAGTCGGCTATTCGCTAATGAGGCCGGCGCTGACTTCGCCGGACACGGCACGATTCTCACTAAAGGTCGCTTACGCCCGGACCGTGCGTGCCATATGGGGGAACGAGAGAACGGATACGAATTCGATAGCCCTACTGTTATGTATCAGCGTAAGCATTATGTCCCTTAGGTAGTTAAATTCTTGCACGCGTCAGATGGGGAGTGTGGGCAAACTCCAGCTACATTTGAGGCGGGCTGTGGTTAGGCAGCAAATCCTTTGCTATGGGAGCCGGAGTCAGGGAACATCGGCCCGCCTGTCGCCGAACTACTTAAAGATGGCATGGAAAAAAGAAGATATACTCTTTCACCATTGCTCCCTGCTCCCTATACTTATTCGTCCTTCGTGATCACCGACAAATTCCCGCCGAAATCGTACCGACGCAGGCCGCTATTGTCGACTTTGTAAGGATGTCCCCCGGCGAGGACGGCCTGCAGCGCCGCCGCCACCTTCGGCAGGACCTCCGGGCTCACGATCGGCTCGTTGTGGGAAGGATAAATGGATTTGATCTCCGGCGTCAGCTTCGCCACCTTCGCCATCGTCGCCGCGTAGGTTTTCACATTGGAAGTACCGGTGTGGGCATAGAGCGGCGCCGGGTAATAAGTATCGCCCGTGAACAGAATTCCGTTCTTCCGGTCGAGGAACATCACGCTGTCGTCCGAGTGACCCGGCGTATGAATTACTTCCAATTCCCGGTTTCCGAGGTCGATGACCTCCCCGTCGTGCAGGAGCCTGGTCGGCGCCTTGCCGGGAATCACATAATTATTCGGGTCGAAGCCTTCCGGGTACGGCAGCCAGACGGAATCACCCTCGACGTTCCGCTTCAGGCGCTCGTGCCCGGCTCCTGTCGTGAGCGTCTTAATCGTTTCCGGATTGTCGTAGACGGCGACCTCGGCGTAGCGGTAATTGTCACCGATGTGGTCGAAGTGGGAATGGGTATTGAGGACGGAGACCTGCTTGTCAGTCAGTTTGTCGGTCACCGACTTGATATTCCCCATCCCCATGCCGGTGTCGATCAGGACGGCTTTCTCCGACCCGAGGACGAGGAAGGAGATGACTTCCTGGAACTGGCCCGGCTCATAAATTGCATAAACATCCGCCGGGAGCTTATAAACCTCAAACCAGGGATTCTCGGCATCCACTTTCTCCAGAGTCTTGTAAATCGGGCGCGGCAGGGCGCTGAACCAGCCCTTGGGCTGCACGGCGTTTTCCATCTTTTCCGGCTCGGTCATTTCTTCTCCTCCTCTTGATTTTGTCAGAACGGCCGCTCGGGCGAGCCGCCCGAGCGGCATAATTATGCACGGGTATTGCTTATTTCGCCCCGCCGGTTCCGATTCCTGCCGGGTAACCGGCAAAATCAGTTTTCAGCGCCCCGGGTCGGCGCCGTTTGCCGGCGGCTTACCGCCCGGATTCGACCGTTGAACGGAAAACCGTTTCGCTGCCTGCTTCTCCCGGTTATCATAGAAAGTAATCCATCAGGTAAAGGGGCGAGAAGCATGGCAATGAAGGAAAGCTGCCCGGTGAATCGGCCGGCGGCTCACAAGGCTCGTAAACAACAAGCGTATTCGGCGGCGGCAGCGGACCGTAACGCATTTTGGGCCAGGACAGCCGAAAACATCGACTGGATAAAGCCCTGGACCAAAGTCCTGGAGTGGGAAGCGCCCAACGCCCGCTGGTTTGTCAACGGCAAACTGAACGCGGCGACGAACTGCATCGACCGCCATCTGAACAACGGCAAAAAGAATAAAGCCGCCATTATCTTCGAAGGAGAACCGGGCGATACGCGGGTCCTCACTTATCAAGACCTGCACCGGGAAGTGTCCCGCCTGGCGAACGTCCTCCTTTCCCTCGGTGTCGGCAAAGGAGATATAGTTACGCTTTATCTGCCGATGATCCCGGAACTACCGATCGCCATGCTGGCCTGTGCCCGGCTCGGTGTCCCGCACAGCGTCGTCTTCGGCGGCTTCAGTGCGGAGGCGCTTGCCGACCGTCTCCGTGCGACAAAGTCGAAAATCGTCATCACTGCGGATGGCGGCTGGCGCCGCGGCCGGGTCGTGCCGCTGAAAGCCAACACCGACACGGCGGTCGCCAAATGCCCCGCAGTCAAAAAGGTGGTCGTCGTCAGGCGGACCGGCCAGCCGGTCGCTTTCCTGCCGCCGCGCGACCTCTGGTACCACGAGCTCATGCAGGACACCGTCGGCAGCCGCATCCCGGCAACGGCCGACGCCGAGGACACCCTGTTCGTCCTGTACACGAGCGGAACAACCGGCAAGCCGAAAGGCATCGTTCATACCACCGGCGGCTATCTGGTCGGCACCAGCTTTACCCACCGCTTTATCTTCGACCTGCGGGAAGACGATATCTACTGGTGTACGGCCGATATCGGCTGGATTACCGGCCACAGCTACGTCGTGTACGGTCCGCTCGCGGGCGGCGCGACGACCGTCCTGTACGAAGGGGCGCCCGACTGCCCGGACCCCGGCCGGATGTGGCGGATCGTCGAGAAATACGGCGTCAACGTTCTGTATACGGCCCCGACTCTCATCCGCAGTTGCATGAAGTGGGGTGAAGAATGGCTCGCGGCGGCCGAAATCGGAAGCCTGCGCCTCCTGGGTTCGGTCGGCGAGCCGCTGAACCCGGAAGCCTGGCAATGGTACCATCGCTGCGTCGGCCGGGGCAAGTGCCCGATCGTCGACACCTGGTGGCAGACGGAGACGGGGATGATCCTCGCTTCCCCCGTTCCCGGCGTTACGCCGGCCACACCCGGCTCGGTCGGTATTCCCCTGCCGGGAATCGAGCTTGCGATCCTTGATGACAGTGGTGCGCCTGTCCCCGCCGGACAAGAAGGATACCTGACAGTGAAGAGTCCCTGGCCGTCCATGCTCCGCGGCATCCACGGCGACGAGCAGCGCTTCCGGCAGCAATACTGGAGCCGGTTCCCCGGCGTCTACTTCACTGGGGACGGAGCGAAACAGGACACAGACGGTTGTCTCTGGATCACCGGCCGGGTCGACGATGTGATCAAGGTCGCCGGACACCGTTTGAGCACGGCCGAACTCGAAAGCGCCCTCGTCGCTCACCCGGCGGTGGCTGAAGCGGCCGTCATCGGGATAAAACACCAGCTCAAAGGTCAGGCTGTCGCCGCTTTCGTCGTCCGGCGGGACAAGGCAGATAATCCCAGCAACTTGCCGGAGGAATTGCAGGCCCATATAGCCAATATAATCGGGAAAATCGCGCAGCCCGAGACGGTCGTCATCGTCCCCGAGCTGCCGAAGACCAGAAGCGGCAAGATTATGCGCCGCCTCCTCCAAAACCTGCTCGAGGGGAATCCGCCCGGTGATGTCTCAACCCTGGCCGACCCCGCGGTGCTCGGCGCCCTGCAAGACAGCTGCCGGGAACAGGGAATAAACTGCTAGAGGATGATCTGGATGAAGCGACCCGTTTGGCCGGCTTTTTTTCCTGTTTACAGTGGAACCATTCTGTTGGGGGCCGGTATCTTAACCGGCGTTGAGGCCTGGTCACTGGGAACGCTGCCGCTGCCGGTCCTTCTGGGCAACGCGGCGCTTGCGGCCTTAAGCATCCTGGCTGTTGCCGCGCGCGACCGGATACGAACGGCCGGACGGCGGAAGCCGGCCGGAAAGAATCGGCCGACGGTGGCCGATTCCACGCTGGAAATTGCCACCGCCACCCTGCCTTACATGCGGCAAGGGCTCAACCAGGCAACGGCGGGAGAAATCGCCGCCATCATCCAAAAAATCAGCGACGTCCCTGCTGTCGCCATCACCGACACCGATATCGTCCTCGCCTTCCTCGGGGAAGGCTGCGAATACCACCCGCCCGGCGGTTACATCGTCACCAACGCCACGAAAGAGGTCATCCGGACGGGAAAGCTGCGCCTGATCGAAAAGCGGGAGGATTTCAACTGCCCCCGCACCGACTGCGACTGCCCGCTGGGCGGGGCGGTGATCGCCCCGCTCGTCTGCCGCGGCCAGACAGTCGGAACGGTCAAACTGTACAAAACGAACGACAAGCCGTTTCCGCTGTCGACAATTAAGCTCGCTGCCGGACTGTCCCAACTGCTCGGCATGCAGCTCGAGCTGGCCGAACTGGACCGGCAGGCCCAACTCGCGACCAAGGCGGAGCTGGACGCGCTGCAAGCCCAGATCAATCCGCATTTTTTGTTCAATACGCTGAACACCATCAGCATGTTTACCCGGACCGACGCCGAAGTCGCCCGCCGACTCCTCCTCCGCCTGGCCGCCTTTCTTCGCCATTCGCTCAAGCGGCGGGGCGCACTGATCACCCTGCACGATGAAATCGAGTATATCCGTAATTATCTCGAGCTGGAGCAAGCCCGCTTCAAGGATAAGATCAAGGTTGGCTGGGACATCGACGACAACCTGCTCGACGCGTGCCTTCCGGTCCTGACGGTGCAGCCGCTCGTGGAAAACGCCGTCCGGCACGGCATCATCCCCAAAGCCGGCTGCGGGCATATCGCGATCGCCGCCGCCGGCCTGGACGGCCGGCTGACGGTAACGGTCAACGACGACGGGGTAGGTATTCCGCCGGCGGCGCTGCCGGACCTCTTTCTGCCCGGGTCCGGCTCGGGCAACGGGGTTGCCCTGAACAATATCCAGGAGCGCATCCGCCTCCTGTTCGGCGGCGAGCACGGCTTGGAGATAAACAGCGCGCCCGGACTGGGAACCACGGTCAGGATCTGCGTGCCGCTCATTTTTACTCCGCACGGAAGCGAGGTGTCCGGCCATGAAGCTGAAAGCACTGCTCGTTGACGACGAATATCCGGCCCGGCAGGAACTGCGCTACGTCTTGAGCCGGTTTGAAGAAATCGAGGTGGTCGGAGAAGCAGCCAGCGCGCCGGAAGCCCTGCACCTGCTGCAAAGCCTTGACTTTTCGGTCGTCTTTTTGGACATCCAGATGCCCGGCTTAAGCGGCCTCGCCCTCAGCAGTATCCTCGGCAAACTTGCCAACCCGCCTTGTGTCGTGTTCGTGACCGCTTACGACGAATACGCCGTCAAGGCGTTTGAGGTCAGCGCGGTCGACTATATCCTGAAACCGGTCGAGGAAAATCGGCTGCGCAAGGCGATTGAACGGGTCAAGGCGATTGCGGACAAGGGCGGCAAAGCCGACCCGCCGGCCGAGCCGGGCGAAGGACCAAACCGGTACAGTCGCCTGCCGGTCGAGCTGTCCGGGCGGACTTTCCTCGTCGACATTGCCAGCATCGCCTATATTTATTCGGAAAACGAGAATGTCTACGGCCGGATCGGCCGCGACAGCTATCTGACCCGGCTGACCATAGCCGGCATGGAGAAACGGCTCGCCGGTCAGGAGTTTTTCCGCGTCCACCGCTGCTATATCGTCAACCTGCGCAAGGTGAAGGAAATCGTGCCGTACTTCAACGGCGCCTACAGCCTGATCATGGACGACGAAGCAAAGACCGAGATCCCGGTCAGCCGCAACCGGGTCAAAAAACTGCGGAGCCTGATCGGGTTTTGAAGCGGCAGACGGAGAGCAAGAAACGGCTGTCGCGCCAGGCAGCGAAAAACAGCGCAAACCGGAAAGCCGGCTGAGTACAGCCGGTTTTTTGATTGGTTGCTGTCGGACGGGGCACAGCTTTTCCGCACCATGTTCCTTCCCCGTCCGGCTCAGAAGCAGCGGGAGCCGCCAGGTGACTCCGGTCGCAGAATTATGATGCCGTTACGCGGCCACCTTTCTTCCCGGGCCTTTCCGGCGGGCTTTTCCTCTTCCGTTGATCAGAAGACTCAGCAGACTGACGATGATCATGACGGGCAGGGTGCTGCCCACGACCGTATCCAGGGACATGAACCGGCGGTAAAGAAGGAAGCCGGCCAGCCACAGCAGCAGATTGGTGCCGTTGACGGCCTGGGCCGAATAATCCCGGCGCAGGATAAAGAAGTCGGTGATCAGAATGGCCACCATCGGAGCAAAAACCGAACCGATCAGATACAGGAAGCCCTCATACTGCTCGATCGGCGTAAACAATGCCAGCAGGGTGCCAATCAGGCAGACACCGATAGCTACCGGCTTTTCGCCGACTTTGGCGGTAATACTCGTAAAGCTGACGCCGGCGGAATAAGCGTCGAGAAAGGTGGTGGTCACGGTCGACAGGATGACGACAATGACGCCGCCGATGCCCAGGCCGGCCTGCAGGAAAATGCGGGCGATATCCGACTGGCCGGTGAAAATAGCCGCCCCCAGACCGATAATGTACATCCAGCAGCTGGTAAGAAAATAGGCGAGGACGCTCACGGCCGTGGCGGTCTGCGGCTTTTTGGCCGCCCGGGTGTAATCGGAGATCAGCGGGAGCCAGGATAAAGGCATCGCGACGGAGAGTTCCACCGCCGCGCCGAAGCTCATGCCGCCGGCACTCCCGACCGCAGCGGCAGCCGAGCCGGCGCGAAAGATAATTGCGCTCAAAACAAGCGTCAGAACGAACAGAGCGGTCATGGCGACGACATTGAGTTTATCGAGCGTCTTGATCCCGACGCCGATCCACAAGATAATCAGGGCGCCGATCAGAATGCACCAGAAAGCGTCCCCCACCGTCGCCACGGCCGGGTTTAAGATGACTCCGGTCGCCCGCGCGCCGCCGATAATCATGACCGCCGTCCAGCCCACCAGTTGCAAAACGTTCATTACCGAAAACAGTATTGCACCTTTGCTGCCGAAGGATATCTTCACCGTATCCATCGCGCTCTTTCCCGTTCCGGCGCCGATCAGGCCGGCAAAATACATGAGGGAGCATCCGATGCCGTGGCCCAGAACGACAGCCGCAATTCCTCTTGCAAAGCCGAGCGGAGTGAGCAGGGTCCCGGTGAGAATCTCGGCAATGGAGACGGCCGCTCCAAACCAGATCATCCCGTTGCTGAAAACCGAAGTCTTTTCGTTGTTCATGCCAAATCTCTCCTTTGTCTGGATATTATCGAATCAAAAACGGGGAGCACCGTAAGGCACTCCCCGCAATATGACTGCGCGTCAATCTTCTCCCTACGTTGGCATTATCCAAATCAGGTTCAAGGGTCGAAATTTGTTCAATTCCTCTCAGCCTGCCACACAAGCTCCCCTGTTAGTATGAAGTTGTAGTAATAATTTAACACTGATTAAAGGATTTGTCAAAGCTGAATTGCGTTAACCAGTGGTAAACAATGAGCTTTACCGACTGCAAGCGTTTTCATTCGAAGACAGAATCGGGTTTGCCATTGACACCGTTCGTGATAGAATGGGGATAACAATATTTAAGAGGGGTGTGGAGATGTATGGCTTACCGGATTAAGACAGAGGACCTTTACCGGTGGTGCAAAATTCCGGCCGAGGAATTGGTCGACCATCCGGAATCGAAGGTCAAAGTAAGAATGTACGACACCAAGCCGGAAGTCTTTGCGCGAATCGGCAACCTCATGGCCGAGGAAATAATCGCCAACAACAAGCTGGACAAGCCCACCAAATGGGTGCTCCCGGCCGGCCCGATGGACCAGTACGCTTATTTCACCGAGCGCGTCAACCGCGAGGGAATCAGCCTGAAAAACCTCTGGGTCTTTCATATGGACGAGTTTCTGGACTGGCAGAGCCGTCCTTTCCCGGTGGACGACACGTACGAGAGCCTGGAAGGAACGATGCTCCACGGTTTCTATAAGCAAATCGACCCGGCGCTGAACGTCCCGGCGGAGCAGCGCATCTGGCCGCGGGTCAGTGATCTCGACGCCCTCGACCGCAAAGTCGCCGCTCTCGGCGGCATCGACACCGTTTGGGCCGGCGTCGGCTATAAGGGCCTCGTCGCTTTCTGCGAAGCACCCCGCTCCCCCTACTACACCATCACGGAAGAAGAGTACGCCCAATCGAAGACCAGAATCGTCACCCTGAACGAGGACACCCTCGTCGCCCTGAGTCAGCGTTCCTGGGGCGGCCTCTCGAATGCCATCCCCCCGATGGCCGTCACCATCGGCTTCAAGTCCATGCTTTCGGCCAAACGGGCGGTCTTCATGATCACGACCGGCGCCTGGAAGCAGACGGTCATCCGCATCATCATGTTCAGCGAGCCGACGGTCGAATACCCCGTCACCCTTTTTCCCAAGTATGTGCCGGAAATCATCCTGTTCTGCGACAAACCTACAGCCCTGCCGCCTGTCCGCGGTCAGAGCAAGCTGGTGTAGGGAGGTGACAGCGATGAGCGGGACACCGCAGGTCATCGTAGTCAACAGCCACGGCGTCGGTCAATACGTCCAGGTCAAACGGCTGCCCCTCCCCGGTGAGACCATCCGGGGCTGGAACTGGCGGGTAGAGCAGGACGGCGGTAAAGGCTCCAACACGGCCATCGCGTTGGGCCGCCTCGGCATCAAAGCGGCCTATGTAGGAAAGGTTGGCAACGACCCGTGGGGCGACCTCGGCGAGAAGTGGATGACCGAGGCCGGCGTCGATGTCCGGTATCTGTACCGGAGCGATGAAATCTCCACCGGGACGGGACTCGTCATGGTCGACGAAACTGGCATGAATTCCATCGTCAACGGAGGCAGCAGCGGCCGGGCTCTCAAACAGGACGAAATCACCGCAGCCGTCACGGACCTTGCGGTGGCGCAAATTCTGATTACCGGCTTCGAAATCCCGGAAGAACTCGCGCTGCACGCGGCCCGCACGGCCAAGCGCTGCGGCATGATCACCATCGTCAACCCGAGCCCTGTGCCCGAAAATGACATGGGAAACATCGATTATGTCGATATTCTTATCCTGAATGAGACGGAAGCCAAGAACATCCTCCGCTTAAATCCGTCGGACCCGGCCGCCCCGAAATATCTGGCCGCTCGGATCAGGGAAATCCATCGGCCGGGCTGCGTGATCGTCACCTTGGGGGCCGCCGGCAGCGTGGGAGTCGATGCCAAGGGAGACTGGGCGGTCACGCCTGTCGCCGTCAAAGCCGTTGACAGTGCCGGTGCCGGTGACGGTTACGCCGCCGCGCTCGCAGCGAATCTCATCTGGGGCAAAGACGTCCGGGCAGGAAGCGAATGGGCCGGTAAATATGCCGCCTTTACCGTGACAAAAATGGGTACCATCCCCTCCTACCCTCATCTAAAAGAGATCAACGCTTTTATCGCCAGGCTTTCGACCGAAGCGCGGTAAGGGGAAAGCCCCGGCGAGAACCAATAAACTGGTCCGGGAACCTCCGTAGAAAAAGGCAAGGGCTGCCGTTCAGGCAGCCCTTGCCGATTCATTCCCGCTCCAGCCGACTACTTTGGTTCCGAATCCGCTTTCCAGCCCTGCCGCCGGTGCTCGCCGTCGCAAAACGGACGGTTGTGGGAAAGCCCGCAGCGGCACAACGCCATCCGGCCGCCTTCCTTCAGCACTTCTCCGTCCGGGCCGACCAACACCGCCGGGCCTTCCACCAGCAATGGCCCGTCGGCAGTAACCTTTATCTTGACAGCGGCCGGATTGGCCCGTTCGAAATTGATACTGCCGACGCCGCCGGCCAGATCAGAATCGACCCGTGAACCCTCGGGCAGGGAGTACCGCAAGGCACCGGACGGACATTGATCAATGGTAGCGATAATCGCCTGCGGTTCGGCGGCATTGACGTCGATCCAAGGGCGCCGGTTCAGATCGAAAACTTCCGGCAACAACTTCAGGCAAATGCCCGGATGAGCGCACAATTCCGGGAACCAATAAACGATGATATCGTCATTTCGGTACTCTTTCACGCCCTCACATCCTTTTTACTCTTATAGTAACATAAGGCGGCGGGAAAAGCACCCGTTTTCACTCCGGGTGCGCGGCCGGCCCGCCCGGGCGGACACTCCGGCCAAACCGCGGCCGGACCAACGCGCAAATAATTACCTGGCATACAGAAAAAAAGACGGCGGCCGCCGTCCTTTTTTCTGTATGCTAAATATCCTAATCAGCGGGCTGCTCCGCCACCGGCACCGCCGCCGAGACGGCCGGCACCAGCTCCGGCACCGCCGGTGAAGCCGGTAAAGCCGGCGCCACCCGCAATCTGGGATTCGGCCATCTGAATCATAACTTTCACCATGTTGCCGCCTACCGCGCCACACTGCCGGGCCGACATGTCACCCCAGTAACCGGACGCCGGAGGGGTAACTCCGATCTGGGCGGCTACCTGATTCTTCAGTCCGTTGAGAGCGCCTTTCGCTCCTTGCACGAGCACTTGGTTATTATTGTTGTTGGGCATGTAATTCACCTCCTGTATCGGTTTGAACGCTGTACCTATTGTTCACCTTCCGGTCCCGCTTTTATGCTGGGAAATCGAGGAATGAGCAAACCACTGCGTATCAGCGGCCGGTTGGATTATCCTGCCGCAAATAGCGATGGAAGAAAAATTCGCCGCCGGCGATGAGCAGAGCGAAGACAAGCAGCGAGGCGCCGGTCGCTGCCAGCGAACGGTCCAACTGACCGTAAGCGTACGCGGTGGCCGCAGCCAGACCGCCGTCGCCGAGGGAGGCGACGAGGTTGCCGTAAGAGGGCAAAATGAGCAAATCACCAATGGCATAATTCAGGCCGGCGGCGACCAGAGTCAAAAGCAACAGTGAAAACAAGGCGCCCCCGCTCGTTACATAGAACGCTATCAGCGCGGCCAGAAAGGTCAGGCTGAGTTTTATGAGCAGCTTGGCAAAAGTCCGGTTCATTATTATCACCTCGGAAGCAGTATTTCTCCCGACAAAGCAAAATATACCCGGCGGAGATGAAGCGCCGGCAAGCGGTCCTTCGGTTTATCGCAAATTTTCCCGCTCTTTGGTTTTACCAGCCCCGGCTGTACGATTTGAAACAATCGGCGCAGACCGTTTTGCCGTCCTGCAAACGCATCTTGTGCTCCGGAGCGCCCTCGCCGCACAACTCGCACACCACCGTTTTGAACATACACGCCCGTTCCGGCAGGTCGTATTTCGGCTCGGAGAAGGTAAAAATCTCATCCACCGGCGCGTCCAGCAGATATTGCTTCCAACCGTCCCGGTCCATTCCGGCCTCGTTCTTCGCCTTGAGGCACACGCGCAGCTTTTGCCCGTTCGCCCGATTGAAAAAGGAGAAAGCCTGTTTACCGGTACCACGGTAGAGCAAATTTCCCTTGCCGAGCGTGCAACTGAGCAGCGCCTGGATGGCGTCCACCCCGCAGGCGTCATTCTCGGTGACGCAGACAATCTGCTCGTCGTCGGACAGGCCGACACCCATTTTCTCGACGACCGCCTCGTATGCCTTGACGCCGATCGCGAGTCCCGGGCACTCGTGCCCGTGGAACGCCACCGCCTTTTCCCATAATTCCTTATTCATTATTGTCCCTCCCGGTCAAGAATTATTGCAGCCCCCGAGTATCCGTCCCGCTTAATCGTGCCACAGATTACATAAACGTGCTATCGGTACTTTAACATTATTTGCCTCCCCTGTCAAGGATAACCCAAATAAAAACGGCCGGCCTTTAGGCCGGCGTTATTGTCCGTTAACATATTCGCTTTTGCTCCGGGAAATAACCCGGCACCTGGCGCGATACCGCCATACCCGCGTCAATCTACTTGGCGTTAAGGACAGCCAATAGTTCGCTCAGACCGTGCAAATGCCGGAGAAAGTCCACCTGCTCCCGCCCGTTCAGGCGGGCGAAATTGGCGGCAAAAGCGGCGTCGCTTTCCGTCCGGATGCGCTCCGCGTACGCTTCGCCGCGGGCGGTAAGCGCCAGGATGACCTTGCGGCGGTCGGCGGGTGCGGTCGTTTTTTCGATATACCCGAGCTGCAGCAAGCGATCCGCCAGCGGGGAGAAGGCCCCTTTGACCAACCCGACCCGCCGGCCGATCTCCGTCATGCTGCCGCTGCCGCGGGCGTGCAAAGTAATCAGCGTCAGGATGTGGGACTTGTTCAGCCCTTCCCCGTAATAGTCCGCCACCTGCAGATTCCGGTCGACCGCCTGATGCATCTGACGCATGACGTCAAATACTGTATCGACCAAATCCATCGGCTTCTCCCGCACCGGCGATCCCTTCCTTACACCAGATTTATCGCGTCGGATTCGGCAGAGCAGCCGAATCCGGCAACAATAATTGTTCGGATTCGAACATATTGACAGCCCCGCAACCCTATTATATAATGGATTATCTTTTTAGTCTAACCGTTTGGAGGGACCGCAATATGGCAGAACCGGCCGAAGGTAAAAACACCGCAACGCGGGACATGACGCGGGGGGAAATTTTAAAACCACTACTCTTCTTCACCCTGCCGATGCTGCTCGGTAATGTGTTTCAGCAGCTCTACAATACGGTCGACTCGATCGTGGTCGGCCGGTATGTGGGCGGCCAGGCCCTGGCCGCAGTCGGAACGAGCTTCCCGATTTATTTCCTGATGACCGGGCTGTTCATGGGTATGGCGATGGGCGGCAGCATCATGGTCAGCCAGTACTTCGGAGCGAAGGATTATGTCCGGCTCAAGCAGACCGTCCGCACCGCCGTCACCCTGACCGTCGTGCTGGGACTTGCTGCGGCCGTATTGGGAACGGTCGCCAGCAAGTCCATTCTGCATCTCCTGCATACACCGGACGATGTGTTCGCCATGGCCCGGCAATACCTGCTGATTATCTGCCTCGGGATACCGGGTAATCTTCTCTACAATATCATCAGCGGCATCCTGCGGGGCATGGGGGACTCCAAGTGGCCGCTCGTATTCCTGATGACCGCGAGCGTAATGAACGTCATTCTGGACCTTCTATTCGTCGTGGCCTTTGGCTGGAGCATTGCGGGAGTAGCCTGGGCGACCATTCTGTCGCAGGCCTGCTCGGCCGTTTTAGCTTTTTGCCGGCTGCAGCGCGGGGAAAGCTTCGTCCGTCTGACTCGCCGGGACATCGGAATCGACCGGGATATCGTCCGGCAGCTGGCCCGCCTGGGGCTGCCGTCCGGCCTGCAGGATACGGCCTTTTCGATGGGAATGATGGTCATCCAGTCCTTCACGAACTCCTTCGGTTACAGCGTCATGGCCGCCGGGAACGCGGCCATGAAGGTGGACGGCTTCGCCGTGATGCCGATGTTCTCCATCAGTTCGGCGGCGACGACCTTTGTCGGTCAAAACACCGGCGCTGCTAAAATGGACCGGGTAAAGAAGGGCATCCGGACCGCTATCGGCCTGATCGTCGGCATCGGCGGGACGCTTTCCGCCCTGGTGTTTATCTTTGGACCATCGCTGATCCGCTTGTTCAGTGACGACCCGCTGGTCCTGACGGCTGGGACCAACGCCCTGCGGATTCTGGGACCGTTTTATTGGCTGATGGGATTGAATTTCCTGCTGGGCGGTATCCTGCGGGGTGCCGGCGATGCGGTCGTTCCGGCCATTACTTCCCTGACTTCAATGGTCATCGTCCGGATCCCGCTTGCCTATTGGCTGGCGATCCGGACCGGTGATTACCGGGGTCTATACCTGGCGATGGTCGCCGGGAATACCGTCGGAGCCACCGCCTTGCTCCTGCGCCTGCTGAGCGGCAAATGGAAAGGGAAAGCGATTGTCCGGCCGCGGGTGCCCGGTCTGGAAGAAATGGCGCCGGCCGAGGCGTAGACAAGCGACCGTTATTGCATGATCGGCTTTCCGTCTTTTGCCGCGGTTGCCGGCGGCAACGGAATCGGACCGAATGCTTTTTCGTACTTCTCGACGTTTTTCTGCAGAATTTGGCTGAAAACTTTGCAGTGCTGCGGGCTCATGACAATCTTGAGCAGGGATGTCTGCGCCGGATCGCCGGGGACTTTGCAACCGACATCCAGCACGAAATCAAATACGGAAAAATTCACACCGATCCGGTTGGAATATATGCATTTATTGTCTTCGGACACGCTCGTTTCACCCCCCGTTATTTGCCTGCCGGGAAAGTATTTCGTCGGAAGCGGCCGTTTCCCTGCCAATCGCTCCTCCTCCGGAGGAAAGGTTCCGGCAGGACAGCCGCGGCCGGCTTTCCGTTTTCAGCCGGAATAATTCATAGCCCACTTAAATCTTGACACAGTTTATCGATCGAAACGTCAAAACACCTCCCATGGTTTTTCATTCTACCGCAGGAGGTGTTTTTCTGCTACCTGTTACCTGAAGTTCAATTCTTTGGATAGTTTTATGCTAAATGCGATGCCTTTTGAAATACAGGCGCTGATTTTCTTCATACAAAAGCTTTTCGCCGTCCAGTTCTCTGAATTTAAAGATCAGATGAAGTCCCTGCTCGCCAAGTCTGCCAAGCAGGGTAGCCTCTCCTATGTCCGCAATGCTGTCTTTCTCGAGCGTTGCATAATAGTACCAGTCGTATGGGTTTTTGTATGCAGCCTTGCTGTTTGTAACATCGTATGTGCCCGTAAAGGTAGCATCAACATACCCGTCACTCTGGCGGTAAACGCCGGAGAAGGCATTGTCCGCGTCAAAGGCAAACGAGTACTCCGTATCCTCGGAGGATATATAGATCATTCCGCCGCTTTGATCAAATCCGGCGTACAGGCTCCATGTACCGCTGATGACTTCATCCAGAGTTGGGACAGTGTCGGTCGTTTCCGCCCCATCCGCAGGCGCGGAAGCAGGGTTTGTTTTGCTCACGTTAGCTTTGCATCCGGTTATCAGAACCGTGCAAATGAGGACCAATAGCAGAGAACAGAGGATTTTTTTCATGCCTATCTACCGCCTTTCACACGTTTTGTTTATCAGGATATATTGTTAACCGCAGAGTGATTCGCTTGGGGACATATCCGGCAAGAACAACGTGACGGCGCACAAGCCCTAAAAAGCGTGCAGCCGAGTAACTTGCGCAAAAAGCCCCTAGTTTTCAGGTAGGGGCTTTTTGCAGTCATGCTTGCGCCGGGCACGCAACATTCATATGCTTTTTTCCGCTCTATTCCCGCCACTCGTAATAATACTTGAAACCATAGCCGTTGAGGTAGAAAAGGATCGCTTTTTGTTCACCAGGCTTGCCTGCAACCATCTTTGTAGCCTGCATACTTCCCTCGTAATTTTGTACATATGCCTCGCCATCCGGCGTAGCGAATGGAATTTTGCCCATTGTGGCGCCCCCGGGATTTACGGTAGCGCTATCAAAACTGACATTGAACTTAGCGATTCCCCAGTCGGAACCCACCGTCCTGCTAATAGTAATCACGGGCCGGTCGGTGGCTGAGAAGTATTCCGGCGGATCCGTCCAGATGGTCGTCGCGCTGCCGGAAGCGATCGTCTTACCATTCTTATCCACCCGCGTTTGCGTGGTCGTAAAATCATTCTTATCGCCAATCCCCTGATTGTGCTGGGTATATATGTCTCCGTTGGCGAAATGACCTGTGACGGCTCCGTCCGCTGAACTGACAATGTACTCCCACTTCGTCAAATACCAGCCCGGCGCACTCGAAGTGGCCGGCTGAATCGGGGTTCTGTTAATCACTACGGCATTGGCGGCACCGTCCCAGTCAATACCGAGTCCCAGCAGATAACTTATCGCCCGCACCGGCAGGTAGGTCGTGCCGTTGTAGGAAATCGGGAGTACAGGCGTACCGTCGCCACCCACCGGCACAACCGCCTTGCCGTCCAGCTTAAATTTCAGATCGCCGTTGAGCACCGCACCGGAGATAGGTATCAGCTTGTTGCTTTTTGCGGCCGCGGTGGCCTTAGGCGCCGCGTTTGACGTTGTACTGTTAATCACTACGGTATTGGTAGCGCCGTCCCAATCAATGCCCAGCCCTAGCAGATAACTAACCGCCCGCACCGGCAGGTAGGTCGTGCCATTGTAGGAAATCGGTAGTACGGGCGTACCGGCTCCCCCCACCGGCACAACCGTCTTGCCGTCCAGTTGAAAACCGAGTTGATCATTGAGCACCGCACCGGAGATAGGAGTCAGTGCGGCGGCGGCAGGAAACGCTATCATTACGGAAAAGAGCGTAACCAGCGCAAATAGAACCCATATTTTTCTCTTCAAGGCTAAACACTTCCTTTCGCGTGCTATTCTAGATATACCTTGATCGAATATATCTTAGCATGCTAAACGCAAATTGAACTCACCCGAACCGGGTAGTTTTAAAAATAAGCCCCTACCTTTTTCGGGTAGGGGCTTATTTTCATATTCCTCCGGGCGCGCTAATCCGCCACGCTTGCATCATCTTTCTTCAGGATGAGGTCAATCAACTCCGTACGGCTTTGAATGTTGAATTTTGAATAGATGTTTTTGACGTAGTACTTCACGGTATTTTCGCTGATATTAAGTTCACCGGCAATTGTCCTGTATGTTTTTCCTTGCAGAAGCAGGGAGGCGACCTGGCTTTCCCGTTCCGAAAGCTTCTCGAATTGTGCGGCCCGATAGATCCGGCTGGTTTGTTCCTGCGCCGACATCTCGGAAAAAACTGCCAGATAAGCGTGATCTTTGAGCAGGGAGGAAAGATGCTTGTGCAGCGGCGGCAGCAGAACCAAGGTCACGCAAACCACTGCCAGCGCCAACAGCGTGGGATCCGGGTTGCGCATATCCGGGGAAGCTATGGCGTTTCCGATCAGCCCGCCCAGCAGTACGCCCAACACATTGGCGGAAAGGCCGATACCGAGAATTTTGGCTGGATTTTTATGAAATTCCAGCATCTCACCCAGGATGCTCCACCAAAACAAGTCGTACACTCCGCAGGCCCCAAGCATCAGCGTATTGATCACCAGATAACTGACTGTTGAGCGGCCAAGACTCATGAAGCCGATAAACGACAGCCCGATCATTGCGATGGCTACATAGAGGATATAAGCCCGGTTCATTCGCCGGGGCAGATTCCTCATGATATAAAGCGCGGAGATATAAGGAATTGCCCAATACCAGCTGGTCAGCCATTCAAGATGCACAAAAGCAGGGTTGATCACCTGATACATGAGCCCCGAATTGATGGTGATGGTCACAATAAAAAGACACAAAAAAGCAAGCGCCCCTGCCAGGCCTGTGGATCTTTCATTCTGCCTGGGCGCAGCGGGAGAAACGGTACCTTCATCCGCAGGCAATTGCCGCGCAAACCAAAACGCACCCAAAAGCATGCCTATGGAAAAAGCCAATCCGACCCGGGGCGACAAATGAACGGCCGCCAAGGTGAGCAAAATCATCAAAATGTTTGAGCAGATGAGCATATCGGCGGCCGTTATGAGGCGCTCGTTTTTCGGTGTGCTGCTTTTGAAATAAAAACCCCACGCTGCGACACAACCGCCGGCCAAAAACGAACTTGCGATAATTCCTAAATACCAAAACACAGACGGCGGAAAGAAAAATACAGCGGAGGCAGCGACAAAAAAGGGATACGCCCACAAAAACATCTGTCTGGCCGCTTTCTTTGTTTTTATGACAAAACCGCATAAAAACAATCCCGCCAAAATAGCCACAATCCCGCCGAAGACCATACCTGAGGGAGGTACAGCATAAACACCGGCAAGGGAATACAGTATTTGGCCTTCAAATAGAAAAGCCAGCATCCAGGCGGAAAAGAGTGAATGAACGATAATGGACAACTTCCGTTCGTCCATGCCAAGATGTGATGTCATGCGTTTCCACCCGTCTGCCATCTCGCCGCCCCCTCATGCCCCAATATCTGTCAATCATGTGTCCGGCGTTTTTTTCTATGTCAGCAGGCTGTGAGGTTTCTTTTGGTGTGTGCCGCAAACCATTCTTTCCAGAGATCCATCAATACTTTCTTCAGCCCAATATAGAAAGCTTTTTTTATTATACTATAAGGACATATATATCTCAACAAACCGGAATTTACTGCAACTTCCGAAGTATACGAATGCTACTTAGGAAAGAATGCCATATCTCCATTTACCGTTCACACCAAATTAGATACTGCCGGAAAACCGACAAGGGACATGATTTCTCATGTCCCTTGTCTTCCGTCCGGAGTGATTAGGCTATCCGGGAAAAGTCGCCCTGTTCACCCGCACTGAATACCTTGTCGAGGTCGAGCAGGACAACTAGATCATCGCCCACTTTGGCCACACCGTCGATGTATCGGGCGTCCACCCCGAAGCCGATTCCGCCCGCCGTCTCGATATCCTCGCCCTTGACGGTCAGCACCTCCGTCACCGCATCCACAATCAGCCCGATCGCGGAGCCCCCGGCACTCACCACGATTATCCGCGTCTGCTCGTCCGTTGCCTCTGCCACCAGTCCGAAGCGCTCCCGGAAATCCACCACCGGGATGATCTTCCCCCGCAGGTTCGTTATCCCCTTGATGAATGCCGCCGCGTCCGGCACATGCGTCACTTTCTGCATCCGTACGATTTCATTCACCCGCATGATCGGGATCGCGTAATGCTCGCTCCCGATCCGGAATACTACGACTTGCCGGTCCTCCATCGCTTCCCCTCCCCCATTCTTTCCCCGCAACTCCCGCTCATATCTTGAACTGGGAGATCAGTCCCGACAGGTTCTCCGCCATCTTCGCCAATTCCTGGGTCGACGCGGAGGTCTCTTCCGCTCCGGCCGACACTTCTTCCGTCGCCCGGGCGATCGCTTCCATCATTTTCGCCACTTCGCTGGACGAGGCCGCCTGCTCTTCCGACGCCGCCGAGATCTCTTCCACCGCCGCCGCCGTCTGCTGCGCCCCGTTCACTACCACCATCAGGACTTCGCCCGTGTTCTTGATGACCTCCGAGCCTTCTTTCGTCGCCGCGACGGCCTCGCTCGTCCCTCTCTGGATCTCGCCGATCAGTGCGGTTATCTCTTTGGTCGCCTGCCCGGAACGCTCCGCCAGCTTGCGGACCTCGTCCGCCACCACCGCAAAGCCCCGCCCATGTTCTCCCGCCCGCGCCGCTTCAATCGCCGCGTTCAGGGCCAGCAGGTTCGTCTGGGAGGCGATATCGTCGATTACGGAGACGATCTGGCCGATCTTTTCCGACTGCGCCCCGAGCCCGGACACCGCCTGCAGGATGACTTCCATCCCCGCGACCGCTTTCTCGACCGCCCGGCCGCCGTCATGAGCAACCTGCGCCGACTTCTCCGACTGGCCGGACACTTCCTGGGCGCTGCCCGCCACCTGCTGCACCGAGGCGGCGAACTCGCTTACCGTCTGGTTGGCGCGGGTGATCTCCTGCGCCTGGTTCTGGCTGCTCGCCGCCATTTCTTCCGAGGTGGCCGCGAGCTGTTGGCTCGAGGAACTCATGCCGTCGACCGCCTGGCTTACCCGGGTGATCAGTTCGCGCAGGTTCTTCACCATTTCCGCGAAGGCGCCGGCCAGCAGGCCGACTTCATCCTTGGAGTCGGTCAACTCGACCTTCCGGGTCAGGTCGCCCTGGGCGACGGTCGCGGCGACCGCGCTTAACTTGACGAGCGGCCGGGAGATGACGCCGGAGATGTACATACCGATGGCTGAGGCGATAATGATCGCCACCACGGCAATCAGGATGCTCTTCCACCGGAGCGCGTACACGCCCTGGTACAGTTCCGACTGCGGCACGGCCAGGGCCACCGACCACTCGGTCCCGGCGACCGGGGCGAACGCCATGAATTTGTTCATGCCATGGTATAGATACTCGCCGAAGCCGCTCTCGCCCTTCACCATCTTCTTTTCCAACTCGACCAGACCGGCCAGTTCCGGGTCCGTCTCGATGTTCACAAAGTCGTTGTCCTGTTTTTTCACCAACTCCACATCCGGATGGGCAACGCGCGCCCCCGCTTTGTTGAGCATTAAGGCGTAACCGGTTTCGCCCATTTTGACACTGCTGATCATATTGTTGAAGTCGGCGTACGGAATCGTCCCCATGACCATGCCGACGACCCTGCCGCTGCCGTCTTTGAGCGGCGCGGCCACGACGGTGATCAGGGAACCGTCCAGCTTACTGATAACCGGATCAGACAAATTCGCGCTCCCCTGGATGGCTTTCTTGTAATATTCGCGGTCAGCGACACTGGTTTCCGCCCCGCCGGTCGAGTGGATTATCCCGTCCAAGCCCGCGACTCCCATGTCCGAATACCCGAACTTCTTCGCCTGCAGGACAAGCTCAACGCGCTGCGTTTCCCAGTCCAGCGACCGCAGCGCGGCGCTGTTGGCGATTACCTCCATCGCCTTGATTTCCCCGGCGACAGTCTGCGCAATCGTCTGGGCCACATCGACCGCGCGGGCCTGCGCGTCGGTACTGATGTTCTCGAACAAGGCGGCGGACGCACCGTTGTAGGCGATGACGCTCACCGTGCCCAAGCCCAGGACCATCAGGATGATGATAACTGCCGTGATTTTTGCTCCCACTTTCATGTTCTTGAACAAGCTTATCTAGCCCCCCTATTCTGTTTAATCCTGTTTCCGTATCGCCACTCCGTTTCCGCTTGCCCGTACATTACCCTAACTGCTGTCGCCTACGGAGAAAAACAATAAGGCTCAGGCTGCATCCACTTGAATAATCTCATCCCCCTTTCCAACTGCTGTTCCGATACCGAAAAACCCTGTTTCCTTCTGACTGCTAGAAGAAAACAGGGTTTATTCCCAACTCTTCCAGCAGGACAGTCGCCATTGCCAATGCTTTAGGCCTGTGACTTTGCGCCCCCCGTCTTTCGCCGAGTTTACCCTTGACGGAATATGTCGAATTATATATTATTTTCTGGACATTGACATACAGGAAATACCGTACGTTTGTCTCTCCATATATTGCTTTTTCAGAAATATTATAGCAAGAACATTATGTAGAAATATGTAGAAATATGTCGAATTTTATGAGATATTAGTATTAATTGTAGAATTAATAAAAAATCTTGTAAATTTATGAAGCCGAGCAAATAGAGACACTCAAACCGACAATATTTCGATGCCGTAAAGCGCCATTGAGCGATAGATTTGACCAATAACGGCATTTCTGAAGAGGGAAGCCGCGTGCGCGGCTTCCCTCTATTGGCGGCGGAGTGTAATCAGCTGCTGTACTGCCTTGACGTCCTGACGCAGGTAACGGTGGCAAAAACGCACCGCTTATGATAATTATGCAAAGGTAAATCTCCCCGTTGGTGTTTCCGCTTATTCGTTGTATGCTTTTGGCTGCCCTCTTACGTCTATACCACATTGCAATGCAAAAACGGTGATATGAAGGCCGGGCTCCTTTTTCCCAGTTGGCGGAAAGCCGGGAGAGTAGGCAGGAGAATGTCCGGTAGCCGCGAAAAAATAACTATGCCCCGGATATATAGACTCCGGCAGAATAGTGATAACTAGCGACATAAACCGCCCGAACGGCAGAAACGGAGGAACGGATATGTTACGGATACTTCTGGTGCGGCACGGGGAATCGGTGGGAAATATCGATGATAAATACAGCGGCCATACGGACGACGGCTTGAGCGATCTGGGCCGGGAGCAGGTGAAGAAAGTGGCGGCCAGACTGCGCGGGGAGCAAATTGCCGCCGTGTACGCAAGCGACCTGATCCGGGCGTATGAAACCGCGGCGGCTATCGCGGCCGAACACGGTCTGACGGTTGTGAAGATGCCAGGGCTGCGCGAGATTAACTTCGGCGACTGGGACGGAGTGCCCGGCGCGGAAATTATGCAGCGTTGGGGAGAGGACATTACCCGCTGGCGTGAGGACCCGATGCGGGTCCGGGCTCCGGGCGGAGAAACGTATACCGAAGTCAGGGAGCGTTTCCTGGCGTCCCTGCAGGCTATCGCCGCCCGGCATGACGCTGAAACCGTCGCCGTTGTGACGCATGGCGGTCCGATCGCGGCCCTGTATTGCGAACTGCTTCAGAAAAAATTTTACGAGTGCGCCGTCAAGAATACGGCGGTCTGTGAGCTGGAATTCGGACCGGACGGGCTCAAAATCGTCAGTCACGGCGATGCCAGCCACCTTGAAGACTGAAAAGATAAGGCTTTTCTTTTTTTGTGCGGTATAGTTATGTTAAAATAGTTATCTGTTTTATGGTAGCAAAACGACAAACGGAGTGAGGTTTGTGAAGATTGTCATCGAAGAACCACAGGACGTCGAAGAAGAAGAAATAATAATCAAATGCCGCAAAATGACTCCGGAACTGCTTCGTGTCCTGGCTCTGTTAAAAACGCAGGAAGCGCTGATCGCCTATGACAGAAATGAGATTTATCGTCTCAGGCCGGTTAACGTTTATTATATTGAAGCTGTAAATAATAAAACCTTTCTTTACTTGAAGGATAAAGTGTACGAAGCAAAGCAAAAACTTTACGAGTTGGAAGAAACGCTGGCAAACGGCGATTTTCTGCGGGTATCTAAGTCGGTAATCCTGAACCTGAGCAAGATAAAGTCACTTAGCCCCGCATTAAACGGACGGTTCGAAGCTTTGCTGGACAATGGCGAAAAGATTATTATTTCCCGGCAATACATGAACGATTTGAAAAAGCGCCTTGGCCTATAGGGAGGTATCGGAATGCGTGCAGAAGAACTGTTCAAAGCGATGATCCGGTCTTTTTTTATGATCACGACCGGAGTATTAATTTCAACTTATATATTTTGTCTGATTTTTCGTCCTGATGCAATCTTTTCTCTCACTGATATCGGCAGAATACTGCTGCTGGCAGTTGCCGGCGATTTACCGTACGTCATCTTCCTTTCACGCCGGGAGCTCAGCCGACAGCAGATGCTTGTTCGCAATATCGTTCACCTGATCGTTCTTTCGTCTATCCTTGCATATTTTGTGCATCTCTGGGGTTGGGTCCGCTTGAGCAGCACCAAAGAGGTTCTTGTCTTTCTTTTGTCGGTGCTGGCAGTGTATGTTGCGGTGTTTTTCTTTACCAAACACCAGGATAAACAATTGTCCGATAAAATAAATGATAAATTGAAAGAGCGCTATCGCTGAGAAATTGCCTGAACGATTCCTGGGATGGTTGGCTGCGCGCAGCTTACCGTCTCTTTTTTTACATCTTGCCGACCCGTATTTACAACATACCATTGCCCCTATTGAAAGCACCGGCCGCACTTGCTATAGTGGTTTCGGAAAGGAGAGATCACTGTGAACAAGATTATTGAGGTGGCCAACCTGAGAAAAAACTACGGCAGCTTGACTGCCGTAAGGGATGTCAGTTTTTATGTTGAACAAGGAAAGCTGTTTTCTTTTCTCGGTCCCAACGGGGCCGGCAAGTCAACAACGATCGATATTTTGTGTACGCTTGCGGATTTCAACGGCGGTGAGTGCAGCATAGACGGGCTTGACCTTCACCGCAGCAGCGAGGCCATCCGAAAAATCATCGGCGTGGTGTTCCAGGACAATATGCTGGATGATCTGCTTACCGTACGCGAAAATCTTACCATCCGAGCCGGATTATACACATCGGACGCGGTCAGGATCAGAAATGCCGTTTACGAGGCAGCACAGGCCGCGGAACTGAGCGAGTTTATCGACCGGCCTTACGGCAAGCTCTCAGGTGGCCAAAGACGCAGAGCCGATATCGCGCGCGCCCTGCTCAATAAACCGAAGGTCTTGTTTCTCGATGAGCCCACTACCGGCCTTGACCCGCAGACGAGAAAAAATATCTGGAACACAATCAGACAACTGCAGTCGAAAGACGGAATGACGGTTTTTCTGACCACGCACTATATGGAAGAGGCGGCCGAATCGGACTATGTGATTGTCATCGACCACGGAGCGGTGGCTGCCAAAGGTACGCCCGCGGAATTGAAAACCCGGTACGCCTCCGATAAGCTGCGCCTGTCGGTTGCGGACGAAGTGGGACTGCGGCAAATAATGCAGGACCTGCAACTCAGTTTTACGGTTGTCGCCGGCGAGTTTATTGTGGAATTGACCGATACCATGGCGGCCATCCCGATACTGGAGAGATGCCAAGCCTGCATCAGCAGTTTTCAGGTGTTACAGGGCACAATGGATGACGCCTTTATCGGCATTACGGGAAAGGAGTTAAGAAGATGAAGGTTTTTATGAAACGCAACCTTAAATTATTCTTCCGTGACCGAATTGCAGTCTTTTTCTCACTCCTGGCGGTTTTCATTATTGTTGCGCTGTATGTGGTGTTTTTAGGGGATGTCTGGCTGACGGATTCCTTGCGGGCCGTCCCAGACGCCCGCTTGTTAATGAATAGCTGGCTCACGGCCGGGCTGCTGGCGGTAGCGTCGGTAACTACGACGATGGGTGCATTTGGCATCATGATCGAAGATAAGGTCAGGAAGACTGACAAAGATTTTTACTCATCGCCCATCAAAAGAAGCAGCATCACCGGAGGGTATATCGGAAGCGCGCTTTTAATCGGCATAATCATGTCTCTCGTCACCTTCGTGGCGGCAGAAATTTATATCGTATTGAGCGGCGGGGAGTGGCTTCCTCCCATCTCCTGCCTCAAAATTGTTTTGCTGGTGTTCTTTACAACGCTGACCAACACCTCAATAATCTGCTTCCTTGTCTCATTCTTAAGAAGCAATAATGCCTTCAGCACAGCCAGCACGATTATCGGTACATTGATTGGGTTTCTGACCGGTATCTATCTTCCGATCGGGGCTTTGCCCGAATCGGTGCAAACTGTCGTTAAGGCCTTTCCGGTCTCGCAGGCTGCGGCTTTGTTTCGTCAGGTGCTGATGGAGGCGCCGATGCGGACCGCATTTGACGGAGTACCGGTTCAATATCTGAATGAATTCAAAGAATACATGGGCGTGACCTACCGCTTTGGCAGCAGTGAGGTTACACCTTGGATCAGTATATTGATATTGGCGGGCACAGCGGTGGTTTTTTACGGCTTATCGGTTGTAAAGATGTCGAAAAGCAAGTAGCAGAATTGGCGGAGCCACACTAAACGATAACATAACTATACGAAAATATTGGCATAGGCAATATGCCGGAGCAAACTCCGGCATATTATTTCCCTGAAAGTGGCAAGGCAAGATGGACCTCAAAATAAAAAAAGGTTTTTCAGATACCTTCCGTAACCCGGAAGACTGAAAAACCTTTTAGTTTCGATGGTGGGCGATACTGGTTTCGAACCAGTGGCCTCTTGAATGTGAGTCAAGCGCTCTTCCCCTGAGCTAATCGCCCGCTTTTGAAGGTAATAATATTCTACCACATCGCGCGGCCCAACGCAAGCGCCGCGCCATGCAAATTATCCCAATTTTTCATCGCAGCTCAGCGAAATCGGACCCGGCCGGTGCGAACACCGTGAAAATTCGACCAGGCGAATTCTTCGATCTCCACCCGCCGCATCCGCTCGAACAGCGGAACAAGACTGCTGCGGTTGTGCCGCAGATAGCGGAGGCGGCTGCGGACGGAGCCCTCGCTGCGATTAAGGATAGAACAAATGTCACCGAGTGTATGCCTTTCCTTAATCAATTGTACGAGCAGCATGTCCCCCGTCGCCGTCCAATACCGATTAAGCGACAGATTGTCTTTTCTTCTCGCCGCCAATGCCTGCACCTCCCGTTAATCTGAAATAAACAAAAGACCTGTCTTTTGACGATTGCCAAAAAGACAGGCCGGTTCGCACGGAAGACTCCGCAACCTCTTTTCGGCAGCTGGCTGTCCTAGTCTTGCGACCTTAGACCCTGTAGTTTTGCGCCCCTTCCTTTCGAAAGGTTTGCCTTTGACCAAGGTATTCGGTTTTTATTGTCAGGCGTATGCCCGCATGTATTGCACAATCAGATTATCGAGCCGGAGGCTGAGCCGGTAGGCTTCATCCGTCGCCAGTTGCTGCCGCTCCCCCCGGGTCGCCAGGTACAGCTGGGTCCGCAGTGTTTCCATTTCACGCTCAAGCTTGACATAGTTTTCATCGATTGTCCGTCGGCTTGTCGACACTGCTTTCCCTCCTTGGGTCATCCGGAAGCGTATTCGGTTACCTCTTGTCGTCACGCGCCGCCGGAAGACTATACCCAACCCTTAAATTACCATATTCGACCTATAATGTCAATACGTGGCAAAGAAATTTTCTCCTTATCTTTAGCCGTTTTCTCTGTCGGTAATGGCAAACAGCATGTCCGCTTCGGCGACGACCTTATCGCCGACAAAAATCTTGCCGCTGCCTTTTCCGATGCTGCCCCGCAGCTTCGTGAGAACAACTTCGATGTGCAATTGGTCGCCGGGAAGAACCGGCTGGCGAAATCTGGCGCTGTCAATTCCGGCGAAGAGACCGATTTTGCCCTTATTTTCCGGCAAGCTGAGGATAGCCGCCGCTCCCGCCTGCGCCATCGCCTCGATGAGCAAAACGCCGGGCATCACCGGCTGGCCGGGGAAATGCCCCTGAAAAAACTGTTCGTTGCCGCTGACATTCTTAAGTGCCACCGCCCGTTTGCCGGGTTCCAATTCAATAATCCGATCAATCAGTAAAAAAGGGTAGCGATGCGGGAGGATCGCTTGAATCGCCCGGATATCCAGCATACCTAATCTCCTCTCATCATGGATTGCCGGACCGGCCGTCATTCTTCGGCCGGTCCGTGCGGTCGGCCCGCCACTGCCGGCGGCTTGTCCGGACCGCCTGTTTCCAGGTCGATCCGGGTCCGGCACTTCCAGCAGACAACATAGCCGGCCACGAAGGTCTCAAAACTGCCTTTAATCGACTGGGCGATGGGGGTTCCGCATTTGGGGCATAAGTCTCTGCTCGCCATGCTTTTCCCTCCTTGAAATTCTCGCGCCGGCCTGTCCGACTACGACACGCTAACCAAGGAATAATCCCGGTAATTTATATCGCCGACAACTTTGTCCGGCGCAACCAGAGAAAGTTTTTTCCCCTGAAGGTTGCTGAAGCCGCGCAGGAATTTTGTCCGGCAGGTATGCAGAAGGGAGCGTAAGGGTTCAATCTGATCGTCCAGGCATTGAACGACATCCACCACCGTGTCGACAATCAGGCCGACCTGCTTCTCATTGACATTAAGGATAATCAGCCAATGCCAAGCCGGGTCCCTTCGGTAGAAGTAACCGAATTTCTTCCGAAAATCGATGACGGGAATAACCGTCCCCCGCAGACTGATGAAGCCGTCCACCGCATCCGGGGAATCCGGCAAGGTCACCACCTCCTTGACCTTGACCACTTCATGCACCGCGTCCATATCGATGCCGTACAGTTCACCGCCGATTTCAAACACGACAATCTGTCTCTGCATTACCCTGCTTACCCCCCTTAACAACCGAACGCAAGTTCTTTCCCTGCAAGAAAAGCAAAAAGCCGATTTTCTTCGCCGAATTGCCGGCGGAAAACGAGCTTTCTCCGGAAGGGAAAAGAATATAAAATCCCATCTTAATGCTTCCGGCAGCCCGGCGGCCCTGGCTGAAGCGGTAGGCCCGTAGCTTTGCGTCCCTGTCTTTCGACAAGTTTGCCATTATCGGAGACTTTTTGCCTCTAGCTAACTGTATTATATCAGATTTCATTGTCGAGATTTGTACTTTTTTGTTTGGTTTTTAATTATTTGCCGTTGACCGGCAAGAATCCTGCCACAAATTGTTGGATTTTTCAAAATTCGCCTGCCGCAGGAGAAGGCCCGCCGGCACCCATATCCCTTGGAATTTAACCGCCGGGTGAGCAGGCAAATCTTGCAGGACGTGGAATATATTCTTATTCGAAGACAAAGAAGCGGGCCAGGCTGATCATTTTGTCGCCGTTTGCCGGCACGGGAACCGTCCGCAGCCGGGCGACGAAAATTTTATTTGCATGTCGGCAGCAGCTACTCTGCTCCTAATCAATATCCGGAGGGAAGAAAATACTATGCCCAGGGAATACAACATACCGCCCAAATGGCAACGGCGCCGGCTGTCGCTTCTCATCGCTCTAATGCTGCTGGGTGTCGCCGCTCTGTCCGCCCGACTGTTGTGGCTTCAGCTCGTCAAAGGCGGGGAATACTCGGTAATGGCGGCGGCTTTTCGAACCCGGGCCATGGAAATCAAAGCCACCCGCGGTTCAATCGCCGACCGGAACGGCGACATCCTGGCGCTGAGTATCGATGCTCACTCGGTTTACGCGAAGCCGAATCTGGTTGAGGACAAGGCGGCAACGGCAGAGAAGCTGGCTCCCGTTTTGGGAGTCGGCAGCGCCGAACTTCTGGACAAGCTCAATCAGGACCGGTCTTTTGTCTATCTGATGAAAAAAATAACCCCGGAGATGGCCCAACAGGTAAAAGAACTGGAACTGGCCGGCATCGGCCTCGAGGAAAAAGGGCAACGGTTTTATCCGAACGACAGCCTGGCTTCGCAGGTTCTGGGCTTCGCCGGCAGCGATAATCAGGGCCTTTACGGGCTGGAATTGCATTACGAGGCGGCATTAGCCGGCACGGACGGGCAAATCCGCGGCGAGTTTGCCGGCGGCAAGCAGTTGCCCGGCGGCATCCGGGAGTATTCGCCCCCGGTGAACGGAAACGACCTCATCTTGACCTTGGATACGGCAATTCAGTATACGGTTGAAAAACAGTTGGAGGCAGCCCTCCGGGAAAACAAGGCCAAACGGGCTACCGCCATCGTCATCGACACGCAAACCGGCGGCATTCTGGCAATGGCCAGCAAGCCCGATTTTAACCCGAACCAGCCGAATCTGGCCGGCCCGGACCTCTGGCGGAATCCGGCTGCTTCGGATATCTACGAGCCCGGTTCGACCTTCAAGGCCATCGTGCTGGCCGCCGCCATGGAAGAAGGTATCACTTCACCGAGCGAGCAATTCCATTGCCCGGGCTATATCATCGTACCCGGCCGTAACATCAACTGCACCCGTGCCCACGGCGACCAGACTCTAACCGAGGCGACGGAGAATTCCTGCAATGTTGTCTACGTCACTCTGGGGATGCGCCTCGGAGCGGAGCGGCTGTACCGTTACATCGATCGGTTCTCGGTCGGAAAAAAGACCGGCATTGATTTCCCCGGGGAAGCCGCCGGGTTGGTAATTCCGCTTGACCGCCTGCGGGAGGTCGATTTGGCCCGGGTTTCCATCGGTCAGGCCATCTCGGCCACACCGCTGCAAATCGCCAGCCTGTACGCCACCCTCGCTAACGGCGGCGTTTATCTTACCCCCCATTTAGTCAGGGAAGTCCGGCAGGAAGACGGTACGGTCGCCACCGCCACCGAACCGGTCGCGTCGCAGCGAATTATCTCCGCCGTGACTGCCGAGCGGATGCGGAGTATGCTGGAGAGCGTCGTTACCGAAGGCAGCGGGACCGGCGCCTCGCTGGAGGGGTATACCGCCGCCGGGAAAACCGGCACGGCCCAGAAAGTAATCGACGGCCAATACGCGCCCGGCAAATACATCGCCTCGTTCGCCGGTTTTGCTCCCGCTGATAACCCCCGGGTTGCCGCCATCGTCATTATCGACGAGCCGGGAGGCACTTACCATTACGGCGGCCAGATCTGCGCTCCGGTGTTCAAGGCCATTGTCGAAGAATCGCTGCGGCAGCTGGGCGTTTTTCCGGAAATACCGCCCGCGACGGCGGATGCGCCTGCGGGCGGGACGAAAAAGGTCACTGTCCCCGGCGTGCTCTTTGTCCCGGCGGACGAAGCGAGGGACCGGATTAAGACTGCCGGCCTGCAGCTCATCGTGGAGGGTGAAGGGGAGCTTGTCATCGAACAGTCACCGGGTCCGGAGACCCAGGTAGCGCCGGGAGCAACGGTCACCCTGAAACTGGGCGACCGGAATGTAGTCCAGGATACCGCCAATTTCATAGTCGTGCCGGAACTGAAAGGCAGGACGATCCGGGCCAGTGCGGATTTGCTTGAATCGTACGGCCTGTATTTGGCCGCCGAGGGTTCCGGTCTCGCTGTCCGGCAAGAGCCGGTCGCGGGCACGCTTGTGCCGGCCGGAACGACCGTCCAGGTTGTCTTTGAGTGAGGCAACCCAGGAACGAATAAGCCGATGGTCAAAAAAAGGAGAATTTCAAATACACAAAAAAGGGACTGCCGGTTCCGGCAATCCCTTTATGTATTCAGACCCTTAACTCACGTATTCCACAGCCGTGGTACCGGCGACAAAATCTCTGACTTCGGCAGCGCTCATCCCGGCCAATCCGAGCCGCGCCGCCGTCCGGCCGATCTGCCAATAATCGATCCCGTGCGCAACCGAAGCCAGATTGATTACTGATTTTATCGTCCGCGTGTCGACCCCGAGCATTTCGCCGATAGAAGCCATCGGGACCAGACTCGCGGGGACGTCCTCGAAGATATACCGGTGCTGCAGGCTGGCCGGGGCTTTAATTCCGCTGTAGCCGGTATTGTTCTGCACCGCCTCGTACAGCGACGCCCCGGAGGAACCGTAGGCAACGCCGAGCCAATCCCAGGCCGAAATCGCTTCGATACCCAGGGCAGCGGCGACAGCCATTCTCTCCTGATCCATCCGCTCGATAATACTCGCCACCGACGGGGTAATCCCTTCGTGATAATATTCGAAATCGCCGGCGGTTGATTCAATCCGGCCGCTGTTCAGCAAGGTCGGCGCCGGATGAAAAATCGCTCCGATGTTGTCAAAGCTCGTCTTCAAAACGCTTTCCGCAGCGCTGAATTGGGGGAATGCCTTCCGGAGCACTTCTACTACGGCAGGCGTGGCGGTGGACGGCAGAGCAGCAACCGGCACGTCGTATTTGAGGCCGAAAATCCGCGACTGGGCCGGTCCGACGGTCCGGCTGGCGAAAATGAATGTCTGGGCCTCCGCCACCGTTACCCGGGCCCGTACCCCTTTTTCCAGCAAGACTGCATTGAATTCCAAAGCCCCGCCGGTCCGGCCCGGGTTCAAGACGACAATTTGCCCGTCCGCAAGATAAGGGGCGCAAGCCTCGGCGATAGCACGGTGCCCAATGGCCGGGAGGACGACCATAATTACATCGGTGCCGGCGATCGCCTGACCGATGTCGGTCGTGATTGTCGTAAGTTGCGCGAACCCGCTGATCGGACCCGACAGCTGCACGCCGCCGAGGCGCACGACTTCCGCCAAACGCTCCGGACTCCGGTTATACAGATTGACCGTAAATCCCTTGACAGCCAGCGCTCCGGCCATCGCCAGACCGCCGTGTCCGGCGCCGATGACGGCGAACGTGGGTATCCGGCCGATCTTTTCCCCTCCGGGCATTAACTTTCTCCGTTTCATCAACGCTCAACTCCTTACAAAGAAATAAAATGCCCTGCCGTTCCCGGCAGGGGTGCTCTTTCGAAAGCAAAACACAGCGTCAACAGTAATAAATACTGTCAGAGCCGCATGCTCCCACTCCCCTTCCACGCTTACGAGGTTAGCTGACGGGTTCGGATCGAAAGAGTGACCCTACCGGACTGCCGGATTCACCCCAAAAGTTTGGTTCCCCCGCTCCTTGCGGATTCAGCGTTTTGCCTGTTATTCATTTTTTATTATTGTATCACATCCCACCCGTCCTGTAAATCTTTAACAACAAAAAAACAAAAAAATATTTTGACAATCAAATATTCGAGTAATAAAATATTTACACGTTGATACTGCATATGACAAGGAGTTGCGGCATGGATAAAAAAATGATGAACGACCTGACAGAAGGAAATATCTTAAGGCATCTGATTGTCTTCTCGGTCCCCATGTTCTTGGGCAATTTGCTGCAGGCCCTGTACAACACCGTCGACAGCATCTGGGTCGGCCGCTTCCTCGGTGCCGATGCGCTCGGTGCCGTTTCGGTCAGCTTTCCGATCATCTTCGCATTAATCGCGGTCGTCATGGGGATTACGATGGCCACCACGACGATGGTTTCTCAGTATGCCGGGGCCAAACAGTTCGACATGGTCCGGAAAACGATCAACAATTCCATCGTCCTGCTCGGTTCGGCCGGCCTAATGGTGTCAATCGTCGGGGTCGTCCTGCACCGTTCGCTGCTTGAGCTGATCAACACGCCGCCCGAGCTTATCCCTATGGCGTCAAGTTATCTGGTCATATTTTTGGGTGGCCTGCTGTTTATGTTCGGCTACAACGTCTTCGGCGGCATCCTGCGGGGACTGGGCGATTCGCGGACCCCGCTCCTGTTCCTTTTTTACGCGACGATTATCAATATTATTCTCGACCCGGTGCTGATTTTCGGCCTCGGGCCCTTTCCCCGGATGGAAGTTGCCGGAGCTGCGCTCGCCACGGTAATCTCGCAGGCTATTTCGACCGTTCTGGCCGTTCGCCATCTTAACCGGCAAAATCATCTGGTCCGGCTCGATTTCCGCGAACTGAAATTCGATTGGGAACTGACAAAGACAACCGTGCGCATCGGCCTGCCTTCCGGTATTCAGCAGACGTTAATCTCGCTCGGGATGCTCACGGTGAACTCCATTATCAACTCTTTCGGCGCTTCCGTCGTCGCCGCCTTCGGGGCGGCGAACAAGCTAGACAATTTCGCCTTCATGCCCGCCATGTCGCTGGGCCTTGCCACGACTGCCATGGTCGGCCAGAACATCGGCGCCGGCCGGGATGACCGGGCCCGGGAAGCGGTGTACTGGGCGAGCCTGGTTGCAGCCGCGATTACCGGGGTCATCACCCTGGTGGCACTGTTCGCCCCCCGGACGCTAATCGTCCTGTTCACGACGGAACAGCAGGTGCTGCAACTAGGATCGGAGTATTTGCGTATCGTCGGCTTTTCTTATATTCCGATTGCCCTGATGTTCGTGATTACCGGCGCCCTGCGGGGTGCCGGCGACACCGTGCCGACCATGCTGATATCGATTATCAATCTATTGATCATCCGCGTCCCGCTGGCCAAGGTACTCTCCGGCCTGCCGTCCCTTGGCCACCGGGGGATTTGGTTAGCCATCGCTATCAGTTCGGTCGCCGGCATGCTGTTCAGCCGCATCTATTACGCCACCGGACGCTGGAAGAACAAAGCAATCGCCAAGCGGGGACCACAGACAAGCGAATCCTGAACCGATACCCGGGAAGGAGGAATACAGTTGACGGCAATCAACGACCGTGACTTGGCCAAACACTTGCTTACCTTTTTCATCCGCAGTAACAATTGGCTGCGCTGCCAGATCCACGGGCAGGCGGCGGCCATGGGGAGCAGCCTGACACCGGCCCAGTTCAAAACCTTGTTCATGGTCCGGCGAATGCAGCCGTGCAAGATGAGCGAACTCAGCGAGCATTCCCATGTCAGCACCTCCAGCCTGACCATCATGCTGAATAAACTGGTCGAGGATGGTTTCGTGGAAAGGCTGAGCGACCCGGCCGACCGGCGGGTCGTCCGGGTCCGCCTGACACCGCCGGGAGAGGCGCTGCTCCGCCAGGTGGAAACAAACAATCTCGGGCTGCTGGAGACGAAACTCGCCGTCCTCCCAGCCGCGGAAAAAGTCAAGCTGAACGAACTGCTGCAGGAAGTCAGCCGCCTGCTCGACGACATCAATGAGAACGGGGAAAAATAAGCGGACAGTGTGAAACCATGCACCAAGGGGAAAGAGGTTAAGGGCCAAATGGCTTTAACCTCTTTCTCTTTTCTTATCCGGTTCGGCGGCGACGGCGAAAATAATCAAGGCCAGCTTGTTTCCGTAACGGCCAAAGCTGGCGCAGCTTTTTCAGTAGGCCGCCGGTCGGCAGCACCGCAAACGCCGCTGCCAATGCTTTACCAGGCGGTATAAAACAGGAAGCCGTGGCAAAAACTAAACTCACCGAAGGAGGTGAAAATTATGGATGCTCCGAAAATGCAGGTGAAGTGCGGAGTCGACAACTGTCATTACTGGAAGAGCAGCTACTGCACGGCAAACGCCCTGGAAGTCAACACGTCCGGTGACAGTCACGCCGACACCAGCGCCGGGACCGAGTGCACAACCTTCAAGCCGAACGGAAACAATAGCGGTACCAGCATGTAGCCACCAGCCGTAGCAATCGCTACGGCCTTTCCCTGCCCCGATGGCTGTCGGCTCGCCCTGTCCGGGCCGGCCATCATTTTCGCAGCGTAATCACCACGACTTCAGGTCGGTTGAACAGCCGCTGTTTGACCACACTGTTGCCCAGTCCCCGGCTGACGACGAGTGCCGCTTCACCGCGCTGGTATACCCCCGCATAATACTCGGGGAAATAGCCCTGCCCCGGCGCAATCAAACCGCCGACAAATGGGATGATCACCTGGCCGCCGTGGGCGTGCCCGGACAGGGTCAGATCCGCTCCGGCGGCAGCATAGAGAGAAAAATATTCCGGCCGGTGCGCCAATAAAATGGTGTATTCCCCTTCTTCTCCCGTTGCCAGAACAGCAGCCAGCCGTTCGGCCAGCCATGTCTCCGTATCCCTTCGCACGCTCGGATCGTCAAGTCCGGCCAGGCGCAGAGTCTGGCCGTCTCTTTCGAGCGCCAGCCCGGAGTTGGTGAGGACCTTAACCCCCTTCTGCCGCAGCGCGACGGATAACTCTGTCCAGCGCCCTTCCGCCATTTCATGGTTTCCGGACACATAGTAGACGGGCAGACCCGCCAGGCCGTCCAACAGGGCAAACAACGGCTGCGGGTCGTAAGTATTGGCGTCAACCATATCGCCGGTGCAAACGACGATGTCCGGCTGCTGCCCGGTTATCTGCCGCAGCAGATAGCTTTGCCCCGGACCGAACGTCTGGCCGTGCAGGTCGCTTAAGTGCACGATGGTAAAGCCGGCAAATTCGTCCGGCAGGTTGGGAGAAATTATCTCCTGGTGCGTTACCGTAAGCCAGTTGTTCTGGGAATACAGAAAAGTCCGCCCGGCCAGGTACAGCAGGACCAGAGCGGCTACCGCTCTTAAAAATCGCTCCATTTGCCCTCCTCCAAACCCAACAGTCGGCCGCGCAGGCTTCACCCGCGGCCGATTTCGGTAAATTAGGATACAGCCGTCTTGCCTCTGCGCAATCCGGAGTAATTACCAATACTATTTTTTCGATTTTTGCGCCAGGATACCTCGTCTGGCCGTCGGAAAATTCCGGCAACCGGCAGCAGGAAGTCGGGTATCTCTTCCGAAGGTATTATCCGGTGGTGATAATTATGCCAAAGCGCCTGACTGTTACGCAAATCAAACAGATCCTGGCTACCGACCCGAGCGTCCTGAACCTCGGCGCCCTGGCCGGCGATCCCCGCGCCGGTGTCCAGAAACTCCTGGACAGCCATTATTCCAGGCAGGACAAAGCCGCGCGGGAAAAGGAACGCTGGCAGGAATTCCGGCAGTACGAGCAGGAATGCTGGGACAGCGGCTACCGGAAGGTGGCCGGTCTGGATGAAGCCGGACGCGGTCCGCTGGCCGGCCCGGTCGTGGCGGCGGCCGTCATCTTGCCGTCCCGTTTTTATCTGCCGGGAATGAAGGACTCCAAGCAGCTGAACGCAAAACAGCGCCGGGAATACGCCGCCATAATCAAAAAAGAGGCGGTCGCCTGGGCGGTCGGGACAGCCTCCGTGGCCGAAATCGACACGCTGAATATTCTCCGGGCTTCTCTGCTGGCTATGGAGCGAGCCTGGAAGCGGCTTGCCGCCGCTCCGGACATCCTCCTGGTCGACGGCAAAATTCCTTTGCCGCAAACGCAGGTCCCGCAGCAGCCCATCGTCGCCGGTGACGCCAAGGCCGCCTGCATCGCGGCGGCGAGCATTATCGCCAAGACCCACCGGGATAAAATAATGGACCGCTATGCCAGACATTATCCGCAATACGGGTTTGAACGGCACGCCGGTTATCCGACTCGGGAACACCGAAATACTCTGCAGCAAATCGGCCCTTGTCCGCTCCACCGCCGGACGTTCCTGAGCTTTTTGGCGCGGCCGGACGACGGTGTTCTCTTCGCTCCGTCGGCCGAATGATAAATAAGTGCGTATGAACATAAGCCCTTCTGTCCTGAAAACAGAAAAGCGGAGCCAAGGAAGGTGAAAGAGTGGAAGAATTGATCGAGCGCGCCGCAACCGATCTCCTCCGGGCAAAATACCCGATTGCCCTCACCGGCGCCGGTATCTCTACCGAATCGGGCATCCCCGATTTTCGGGGTCCAAACGGCGTCTGGACGAAGAACCCGGCGGCGGAGCGACGGGCTTACCAGACCTACTATCAATTTCTGGCCAACCCGCGGCGGTTTTGGGAGGAAACCCTGGATCTCCCCGGCAATCTCGGCGACCTGGCGCAGGCCGAGCCGAACCCGGGGCATCGGGCGCTGGTGACGTTGGAGGCGATGGGGATATTGCAATGCATAATTACGCAAAATATCGACAATCTCCACCGCAAGGCCGGCTCCCGCCGTCTTCTGGAGTACCACGGCAATACCTGCCGCCTCCGGTGCCTCGCCTGCGGCACCCGGTACGAACGCGACGAGGCTGCCCTGCAGCAACTCAAAACCGACGGCAAACTCCCGCCGCTCTGCCCGGAATGCGGCGAGACTCTGAAGTCGGACGTCGTCTTCTTCAATGAGCCGATCCCGGCCGATGTCGCATCTCAGAGCGAGACGGAAGCCGCCCGGTGTGATCTGATGCTCATCTGCGGGACCTCCGCCTCCGTCTATCCGTTCGCCAGTCTGCCGCTATCCGCCCGGCGCCGGCCGGGGGTCAAAATCATTGAAGTTAATGCCGAACCGACACCGCTGACCCGGGAAAACATCTCCGATTATCTTCTCCAGGGCAAGACGGGTGAATTACTGCCAAAAATCGTCGCCGCTCTGCAAAAACGGCAAAGCAGCCGACTATGACCGTCCACCCGAGCCAAAAAAAGAAGGACCGGCCGGATCAACACGGCCAGTCGGCTAGTCGCTGAAAATTTCACTGATTACCTGGCTGAATTCAAGAATAAGTCCGGGATACTCGCTTGACCCGCGGATGCTCTGCAAAGTTTCACCGTCGCCGCAGCAGTAGATGTTGAGCATTTTTTCGATGATTTCACTACCGGAATAGCCCACCCGACTCACCCCCGCCTCAATTGCTTTCGCTTCGGATCGAACTGGCTGACGGGCTGTCAAAAAAACAATACCTGTCCTTCTCCAATTCCGGAAGAAAAACAGGCGACAACAGTCCTTCTTCCAGCAATCCGGCCGCCTTAGCTGACGCCTTAGGCCCGTGACTTTGTGCCCCCACATTTCTGCGGGTTTACCGTGAATGGTTAAAAGACCCACATATTTCCTAAATCATAATATAACACAAACGATAAGTCGATATTTGTCGTTATACGTCGACAGATTGGCTTTTTTTGCACCTTTCTTGCCTCAAGCAGCCCCTCCGTCATTCCCCGGTGGTGCTCCCGAACCAAGTGACGACTGCACCGATTTCCCGGCATACCTCGACGGCAAACAAATCCGCCAGCGCCGTAAGATCCCCGCCATTTTCGGAGGCGTAAATGCTTCCGCTACGATAAAAATCCCAGGCATCGCTGTACGGTTCCCGGAAAACTACCAGGGCATGCCGGTTCACTCCCACCGTCCGGACAACACCGTCCCGGTCGGAGAAATCTCGAACGGCAACCGGGTTGGTCGTGCCGACCCCTATCAGATGCCAGCCGGGAAACTGCCCGGCAAATTCTGCTGTGTTAATTCTTCCCACCCCCACCGCATTACTTTTTTTAGACTGCCCGCCGAGCGGCCGCGTTATACTGCTACGTCCAAGCCGCTCCGGCGCCGCTACTCTTACCGCCTTATTCCGGCTTACCGTAAATCTTCTCCCCGCCGAAGATTCGCTCTACCGTCCAGGTTTCCATATCGTAGCGCCCGCATTCGAGTGCATTGAAGATTTCCACAATTGCCGCCGCCAGGCCGGCATCCGGCCGGAAGCTACCGTCGACGACCGCATCCAGACGGTCCGTGGCCAGACCCAGTCGCGCGGCCAGCGCAGCCGGAGATAAAGCCAGCCGCCGCATTATTTCCGCCATGCGATTATCCATTGCCATCACCCCGGTTCCTTTGGTTTTGCCTACGGTAATAATACGGCCGGGCCGGCCCGTTGACCTTCCTCCCGCCGGAATAACGCTACCGGCGATAAATTCCGGAAAAATCAGATTAGCCTTTCCGGGAGGGACAGCAAGACGCCAATCGCGCCCAGACAGGCAGGACCGCGAAAAACCGAAGTGCGGCAGGCGCAGTTTATTTTGACAAACGAATGTATGAGGATTAAAATGGTTTTATATGTCAGTTCCCTGTCAACCTGAAGAGGAGGTGCCTGCTTTGGGCCCGGATAACCAGCCGAAAACCGCCTTACCGTCGAATCTCGTCCGCAAGATGCTATCATACCGTTTGGTCATGTTCGGCCTGCTGTCATTTGCTTATATGCTCGTTGTTTTTCACCGGATGTCCACCGCCGTGATTTCGGTCGACTTGGTTGACGCGTTCAGTATTCTCCCCGTTTCGCTCGGTATTCTCGGCTCTATGTACTTCTATCCGTATTCCCTGATGCAGATTCCTGCCGGCATGCTGGCGGATTCCATCGGGCCGCGGAAGCTCGTCGCTTTCTCCCTGCTGATTGCCGGGCTCGGTGCCGTGCTGTTCGGTTCGGCCCCTACCTTCCAGGTCGCCGTCTTCGGCCGCCTGCTCATCGGCATCGGCTTGTCGGCCGTCTTCGTCCCGACTCTGAAAATCCTGTCCGTCTGGTTTCGGCAGAATGAATTCGCCACCCTCACCGGCATCCTGAACTCGGTCGGCAGCCTGGGCAGCCTGATCGCCGCCGTGCCGCTCGCCTACATCGTACTCGCCATCGGCTGGCGGCAGGCCATAATAATCATCGGCGCTCTGACCGCTGTCGTCGCCGCCGCCGTCTACATTCTCGTCCGGAACAATCCGCGGGACAAAGGTTACCCGAGTATCGACGAAATCGACGGCATCCCAGCGGCAGCGGCACCGGCCGGACAAAAGACTCCCGTCTGGCAGGGACTGTGGCTGGTCCTCAGCAACCGGCACGCCTGGCCGCTCTTTTTCCGCGGCTTCATCTCCAGCGGCGGCTGGACGGGGCTGCAGACGATGTGGGGCATCCCGTACCTGATGCAGGTCGTCGGCCTGGATCGCATCGGAGCCAGCAGTCTGCTCATGATGATCTCCATCGGATCCCTGATTTCCTGCCCAATCGGCGGCTACATCTCCGACCGGGTCATGCGATCCCGCCGTAAGCCGGTCCTGATTTCGGCTGTCCTGAGCAACCTGCTCTGGGTTCCCCTGGCTTTTTTCTCCGACCGCCTGACCCAGCCGGTGCTGCTCGTCATCTTCCTGCTGATGGGACTGGTCGGCGGTTTGGGAGTTGCCGGCTTTGCGATGATCAAAGAGCTGTTCCCGCCCGCCCTTACCGGGACGGTCAACGGCACTAACAATTTCTTCGGCATGTTCGGCGGCGCGGTTTATCAAGTCATCCTGGGCGCCATCATCGGTCAGTATGTCAACGCAGCTACCCCTAACATCTACCCGCCGGAAGCCTTCCGCGCCGCCTTTATGTTTCTGTTCTTCAATATCACGGCCGGAACCATCGCCGTCTTTTTCACCAAAGAAACGATGCCGGAGCCGGTCTCCGGGCACAAAATCGCCGGTACGGCATAACCAAAGCCCCGCTCGCATTGTACTGTAACAGCACTAACAGACAGGAAAAAAAGCTCTATCGCAAGGATAATGAAAGATTCTGAGGCCTGACGCCGTTTCTTAAGCGGCGTCAGGCCGTTTTTATCTGAATGCGCTCATTTATAGAAATCCATATATTCGTTAATATGTCGCCGTGCCTCAGCAGACGTTTTTAATCCAGTATCGACAGATGCGCTCGGATTTGAGGATAGAAAAGAAGTTTTCCGCCATGGCAATCACTCTCCATTCACAATCAATCCAAATCCAGCCTCTTAAATACGGCGCTGCCTATGGCACTTATAATGCACACCACCACCACTGTGGAAGCAAGCGTTGTCAGGAAGAATTCCACCGAAAAATCCGTGCTAAGGAATGTTAGTTGGCCCATGTATACCGCTTTCATAAAGAAGCTGGCAACAGTCGGCATGGTATTTACGTCCCACAGCATGGTCACAATGGATACTATGCCGGCCAATCCAAACACGACGCCTAAATTGATGAACAGGGAAGCGATAATTCCGCGCGACAGCATGGCTATCATGTTTGCCACTGCCGCCGACGCAAGCGTGATAAGGAAGCCCGCCGCATACTGCCGCAAACACACGGTCAGTGTTTCCTCCGCGCCCCAACCCTGCAGCGGAATACCTATGGCAAGCATAAAAACAATAAACACCGTGACGATCATAAGGGCCGAGAGCGACGAAACGATTAAATTGGAGGCATATACCGCCATTCTGGAATAACCGGCGATGATCTTATTCCTTATCGTGCCGCTCATATACTCCTTGCCCACATAAAGCGCGATGGCGACAACTGCGAGAAGCCCGGCGGAGTTTGTTATCTCAAAGGCGTACATCGACATGGGGAACGCCTTAATAAACTTCAGCACCTTTTCCAACGCTTCAGCGTCAGGTGATTGTTCCACCATGATATCGTACCCAAAGTAGAATAAACCGTTTGCCACTATCGGGAGCAGGATGGCAATGGCAATTAGCAGATAAAATATCTTGTCTTTGAACAGACGGAAAAAATCCGCACGAATTAGGTTTTTCATTGAATTTTCACCCTTATCAAGTCCATAAAATATCCTTCAAGCTTGCCGTCATGATGATAGTCCAATTCATTTGCTTCCACCTCTTTAAGCAGACGGCCGCGGTCGATAAAACCGTAGTGGGTTGCCAGCTTGGAGAGTTCGGGCAATATGTGGCTTGAAATCAAGACCGTTACACCGCGCTCCTTATTGAGCCCCAAGATCAGTTCCCGAATTTCAACAATGCCCTCCGGGTCAAGTCCGTTTGTTGGCTCGTCAAGCATGAGGAAGTCCGGCTCTCCAATCAAGGTCATGGCGATACCTAAGCGCTGTTTCATACCGAGAGAGAAGTTTCTTGCATGTTTGCCGCCAGTGTTGCTCAAATTGACCGTTTTCAAAACGCCGTCAATCCTGCTGCCGTCGCAGCCAATGATATGACACTGCGCTTTAAGGTTGTCCCGCGCGGTCATGTTCGAAAAAATCGCGGGCGTTTCAATCACCGCCCCCATACGTTTGCGCATGGCAGGGATGCCTGCTTTCCTCGTTTGCCCGTACAGGCCAAACTCGCCGCCGCTTGGGAATACCAGCCCCGCGACAATTCGCATAAGTGTGGTCTTTCCCGACCCGTTTTTCCCGACAAAGCCGTATATGCTGCCTTTGGGGACGGTCATTGTCACGCTGTCCAGAACTTTTACAGTGCCATAGGTTTTGGTAAGCCCCCATGTTTGCAATATGGTATTCATCGTTCCTTCCTCCTTGTGCGTTCGCTATTTCACGGAAATGTTAATCGTACCGCTTTTCGCACTAGCGGTAATGGTATGTTCGGGCGACGCGCCTATCGCTTTTGAAACCGTTTTGCCGCTCACATGGACAACTTCCTCCACTCCGGTAACGCTGACAGTGCCGCTTTCCGCGTTCGCGTTCAAATGAAAGGCCGTACCGTGCGGGACGGTGAGGTATAAGGTTCCGCTTGCCGCGTTAAGTATAAGGTCGTCCGCAAGTTCGTCCACTAGAATGGCAATCGTTCCTGACTGAACGCTAAAAGCGGCTTTGCCTTTCGTGCTTCCTGTCTTAATCGTGCCGTTTGCTACTTCAAGGGAAATGGTTTGTGCTTCAAGTTTTTGCATATTCATCTGCCCATTTTGCAAATCAAGAGAGATGTTTTCAAAATCTGTCAAGTCTGTTTCAGCATAGACTTCTCCAGACGCCAGCGACATACTGAATGCTCCCCCAAAAGACTTGGGTATGGCGATTTCCACCTTGGGTGTTTGCCCAATCCATCCGCGCGTATTTTGTCGCTTTGCGCTTACCGTAACCGTACCGCCGGAAACGGAAACGACGGAGTAATAATCATCGTTATCCTTTACCAAATAGTCCCGAATTTCCAGAGTGTTGCTCTCGGTAGACAACAAGGTAATATTCTTCACATCGAAGTCAATTTCAAGAGTCGTAATCCCGTCCATCGAGACAGACTGCTCGTTTACCTGCCTGAACACGCCGGGAACAGAGCCTCCCGCGCATCCTGAAAGAAGCGCGGCGGACATCACAAGCGAGGCAAGGGTAATCAATATCATAGGTTTTTCCAGTCTCATTTTTTAGTTCCTCCATTCCGAATTTGTCTTGTAAAAGCCATCCTGCTTAGACTTTGTGAGCGGATATAGTCACTGCCATCCTGTTTAAAGACCCCCATTTTTTATATAGGGGGTCTTTCCATGCGCTTCAGTTGAGGACAAATCTACTGAAACTGTGCTCTTAGCTTTAAATGACTAAATCCACTTCACCCCGGTTACAATTTTACCTGCTTTTACGCCGATCGGTTTCAGTTAGCACCAGAAATAGAAACAGTCCGGCTCCTATCAGGGAAAAAACCATTAAAGATGCAACAGCAATATACATTTCACCGGTTGAATAACGTGAAGCTACACCTGTAAAAACTGCAAAAAGCAGTAGTCCTATCGACAAAGCATAAAGACTGGCCCGGATTTTGTTCATGGCATATTTTCTGCGTGTTTCCCTTGTCAGCACACTATAAGTGATTAATATCCCGCCAGCAACGATGAATATTCCGTTACCGGTAATAGCTAATGCATCTTGCGGCATAAAATACAGCATTACCGCCGTAAATATCCCAAATAATACAAGCAGTACTCCGGCAATAATTCCTGCTGTTGAAATACGTGCAGTCATCGTAGAATAGACAGATTGCTTCGCTGTGTTCTGCCCAATTATCCGCAGATCATCAACCAATCCCCCTAGATCACCCATGGATATTACTGCTTCTTTAAAAGCTTGTTCATCATCCATACCCCGAGATTTATAATCTGCCATTTTTTCTCTCATGTTGGTGGCAAGCTCTTCCTTAAGCTCAAATAATTGTTGACTTGCTCCAACATCAGAAAAGAGAGCATCAAAGTGTTTTCTCACTTTATTGTCAATAAGATTTTTTTTATTAGTCATTATTAAGACCTCCATTGATTAATCTATCGAGAATTTCCTTGGCAAAGTTCCAATCCGTTTTGCTTTGCTCATATTGTTCTTTTCCCTCTTCGGTAATTCGGTAGTACTTACGGCGCCCCCCCTGGGTTTCATCCCCCCAATAGGCGATAACATATCCCTCTTGTTCCAGACGGCGAAAAGCTGTGTATAAGGTTGCTTCTTTTAACTCATACTGGTTGCCGCTTAAAGCGATAATTTTCTTGTATATTTCGTATCCATAGCTATCACCTTGGCGAAGGATGTTTAGTATGATCGTATCGGTATTCCCCCGAATAAGATCGGTCGAAATTGTGGCACTCATAATTTTTCACCTCCTGAAGTATATTTTATAAAATATTACTTCGACTGTCAATGTAATATTTAAAAAAAACTACTTTGACACAAGAGACTATAAAAGCGATGAAATATAACGGTGCTTAGGCTACCTTTTAGCAAACCTAACGCCACTCAGGCAATGAGACAATTTGATTTTATCAATGTTTGTCTTCAAAAATGAACTAAAAATTTCGCCACAATACCTTGTTTAATGGAGTATAAAATGTTATTATGCTCTATGTAACAATATAAATTGCATAGTAGAACAAAAGCCACCTGAACAAGAATGGGGGTCGATACTTTGGAAATTGAGAAGGAAATGCTTAAAGGATATATCGATATCATTATTCTTTCAATGCTTTTTGGAGATGACCTGTACGGCTATGAGCTTGGCAAGCGGGTTAAGAAACAGACCGATAGTGGCTTTGAACTCAAAGAAGGCACATTGTATCTTGCCTTCAAACGTTTGGAACAGAGCGGCCTGATTGAATCCTATTGGGGGGAAGAAAGCGTTGGAGGCAGGCGCAAGTATTACAAGCTCTTACCGGAGGGACGCAGACATCTTGCCAAACGCAAGCGGGAGTGGGAACATCTCAAAAAAGTTATGGACTTATTTTTGAAAGGAGTAGATTAAATGAATGAGTATATGCTGAGCCGTGAGGCCATGCAAAAAATTGATAGGCTGGTGGAGCGCGTTGCCCGAAAAGCAGGCTACTCCGACCAGGAGGAAATGACCTATAAGGAGCACCTTCAGGCGAAGTTTGAGCAAGAACGGGATAAACTGGTGCAGAAATATCAAAAGTATCGCCGTAAATTAAGCCTGAAGCCACGAAGAACGGACTTTGCCGAGGAGATAAAAACCTATTTGCGTGACGGACTGATAGATCTTATGAAGGAAGGCTATCCGGAGGAAGAAGCACTCAAAATTGCTATGGATAAATTTGACGAGGCAGAACTGAACAGCAGTTTTAAAGAGTTTATGCGGGAATTTGACGGGTTTGGGGTTGAGGAATATGTGCAATTGGAATTGTGGCATAGAGAAAACGGTGAGGCTATCGGCCTCTTCTATGCAGCTCCTTTTATCATGGGAATTACCCTTGGTACGTTTTTCGGCTATATCAGCGGACATAGTCTGGTAAGTACAGGAATTGGGCTTGCTGTAGGCTGTGGTGCCGGCATAGGCGTAGGATTGCTAAGTCATGGAATTATTGTGTTGTCCAAAAGGAAATAGCCATTGGAGGCAAGCGCATGAATACAATCGAGATAGTTAACCTCAAGAAAAGTTTCCAGCAGTCGGAAAAAGGAAAGAGGAAAACGATAGAAGCTGTAAGGGGAATCACTTTATCTGTAAAGCGGGGTGAAATCTTTGGGTTTTTAGGACCTAATGGTGCCGGGAAAACCACAACCTTGCGGATTCTGACCACTCTTTTACCGGTTGATGAAGGGGAAGTATTCATTGCCGGCTACAATTTGAAAAAACAACCCCATGAGGTTCGCCGAAGCATTGGTTATGTAAGTCAGCTGGGAGGTGCCGATTTAGCAGCTACGGGCCGGGAAAACTTGATTCTTGCAGGCCGACTTTACGGTATGAGCAAATTGGAAACCGAGGAGCGAGCCTACGAACTTATTGACATATTCGACCTAAAGGATTTGATTAACCGGAAGGTAAAAACTTATTCAGGCGGACAAAGAAGGCGGCTCGAAGTAGCTCTTGGGATCATGCATCAGCCTCAGGTTCTGTTCCTCGATGAACCGACAACCGGTCTTGATCCCCAAAATCGTGCCAATCTCTGGGACCAGATCTATAAATTGAGAGACAGTGGCACTACAGTATTTCTAACGACGCATTATCTTGAAGAGGCGGATGAATTGGCAGATCGCTTGTGCATTTTGGACCACGGCCAAATTGTTGCCGAAGGTACCCCGCACGAGCTTAAACAACAAATCGCCGGTGATGTCATTGTTATCAATTCTAAGCCTGTAGCGGGCCAAATTGAAAAAATCAGGGATACTTTAGGCAATCAACCATTTGTCCATGAGGTTCACGTTGAAGAAGAGAAGCTCCATCTGTATGTTGAAGACGGTACAAGAGTTATGCCAAGAGTTTTTGACGTGCTTGAAGCTAATGCATTAGCAATCGACTCAATATCGCTGCTACAGCCATCACTAGATGATGTCTTTTTGAAGCAGACTGGCCGCTCACTTCGTGATACCGGCTCTGGCAAGGAGGGACAACAATGAAAACGATATTGGAGATTAGATTGCTGTTTTGGAGAAAAATGCTGGAATCATTACGGGAACCTGCCTGGATAATCTCCGGATTGTCAACGCCTCTGCTGTACCTGGCTTTGTTTGCTCCTCTGCTCAAAGGCTTAAACTCGCCGGTGTTTGGCGCGGACAGTGTGCTTGATGTTTTTGTACCGGGTATTTTAGCACTAATAGCCTTTGGCGCCGGTATGGGTGCCGGCTGGACTGTGATTTGGGAACTGCAAAGCGGTGTCATTGAGCGTATGCGCGTTACCCCGGCCAGCCGTTTCTCATTACTCATGGGGGGAGTACTCAGAGATATCGTGATGTTTATTGTACCAGCCCTGGTGGTTATATTGATTGCATCATTGTTCGGCTTTCATCTGCACTGGTTGGGATTGACTGTATTATTAATTCTGCTTTCTATGTTAACAGCTGTAGTATCGGCTGCATCAGCAAGTCTTGGGTTGATCATGAAGGATATTGGCAGTCTGGCGGCTGTTGTAACCAGCCTGCAATTGCCTATAACTTTGCTTTCCGGTGTACTTTTGCCCTTATCAGTTGGTCCGGAGTGGCTGCGGTTTATTGCCCATTTTAATCCAATGTACTATGTAGTTGAGGCTTCTCGAGTGTTGGTCGGCGGCACTATTAATAACAATGCGGTATGGCAAGCAGTTCTAATTATGCTTCCATTGACAGCAATCGTACTTTGGTGGGCTACTCAAGTCTATCACGAGGCTGTGTCATAATAATTTTCTACAAAAATTGCTTTAGTAGTAGTTACTCATCCCCTATTTCCTGCCTTGTCTTTCCTGCTGCCTGTAATTCCTCAAACCGCCACCCCACCGTCGCTATGCTTATTCGTTTTCGCTTCATAAATTAATTGCCCCTTATCGTAGCTATTCCCTACGATAGGGGGCTTCTTTGCAATGTCTGTTTACTCCGGGGCAGTGCACATCCGAGCAGGACTTCTAATTTTACAATTAAGCAAGGTACCGACACTTGCTCCGTTCATCGTTGCCATTTGCCAACACTCATCGGTTTCTACAGCATCGCCCGGGCTCGCGGCGGGTAATTCCCGCCGGGCTTGTCCGACTGCCAGCGCAACAGAATCACTTGTTTCTGTTCGATTTCCTCCTGCCACTCCTGCAGCTTCCGCCGGATAGCCTCCCGGTAAACGGGGGTAAATTCGAGGATACATGTATCACCCTTACCCGGACAGGTGCGCCGGACCCCAATCGTCTCGACGATTTCGCCGATATCATCGGCTGCCGTCATCGTTTTGAGGAACCGGATGAATTCCGGTTTTACCGGACCCAGAAAGGCAAAGCAATTTTCATCCGGCGGTTCGCTTTTCCAATGTATGCCCTCGCTTACGCAACGCAACGCGTCGGCGATATTTTTTAGCATCGTTTCCGCCTCAACCACGCTGCGGCATTTTTTTCTCAGCATCCGCCTCTCCCTCTTCTCCGACAAAAATCATCCGGGCCGCCGTTTGCCGCGCCGGCGGCAGCCCCGCCTGGCAATCGGTCGGCAATGGAGGGTATTTTTACCAGTTCCGGTATTAATGTTACCACATCGGGAGAGGTTTATGCGTCGAAACGGCTTGCGGGTTAATATTTATTCGCTCTACACCTTCTTTGGAAAACCGACGCCACCGCATTTTCCGCGCCAGGCCGGCGGGTGCAGGTGTCGCCCGCACCCGCCGGCCTGGCGCAATCCGACCGGAAGCTTGCCCGCCGCCTGACCGCGGCCATGCGCGCCCTCGCTGTCGGTACCTTTTGTCGTACGTCGTTCGGATCACAGGGATAATGCGTCGGAAGCTACTGCAGTTGTTGAAATTCCCCACCTGCGGGCGAGGAATTCTGACACGAATCTATGATACCGGAGCGTCGTCTTCCCACCATCCCGTATACTGCGTTCCATCAGCTCTGGTCAGCGTTCCGACGCCCTGCCGTTTGTCGTTTTGCCACTCACCGACATATTTGTCGCCATCCGGCCACAGCATGACGCCGTATCCGCTGCGCCGGCCGTTTTGCCAGTTGCCGACATAGCGGCCGCCGTCCGCCCAGACCATCGCTCCTTCGCCGTGCCTTTGCCCATTCCGCCATTCACCGCTGTACTTGCCGCCGTTGCCATCTTCACTTTTACCTCGGCCGTGCGGCCGGCCGCGTCGGATGCCGCCGAGATACCGGCCGCCGGAAAACTCAATCCAGTCCGGCGTGAGCCGGTTGATTTCCCGCGCCTCTACTCCCACCTGTATCGCCCTTTCATCTTCATTTACAGTTCCCGAAGCAGGCCACAATAACGGAAATATGCTGCTCCTCTTCTTAATATGATATACTGCAGGGAAATTCTGCCCTTATATCATATGCGCGTTGCTTACTTATTTGCTATACTTTAAATCCTCCGGCCGGTGGTGGCATGAGTAACGAGCTTTTGAGGCTGTAGGCAAAGCATAGAAGCCGCAGTTGGAATAAGATCCGGCGCAACACAAAACAGCCGCAACTAAGCGACTGTTTTCGTATTAAACCTATCGACAAAGCAAGCGTGGCCATGAAACGAGGAATGGCACGAAGACCGCTCCTAACTTTAATTTATATTTCTTATTCCCCTCAGAGACCGAGGTTCAACAGCAATCGCAGCAATCGCGCCGGCCCATCCGGCCCGACGGCTCCGGTCATACGGTTCAGTTCGTCATAATCGTACTGACGGGAGTTCGCATAGGTCAGCAGAATGGCGATAAACCGGTCATGGCTGCTGTTGCCCAAAAGCTTCAGGGCCTGCTCGTATTCACCCGCCCGGATGGCCCGGGCGGCTTCCGCCGGCAGCCGGTAACCGGGGACCAGATAATCCCGCAGCAGCGGCAGATAATCAGCGCCGCCGTCTACCTGCCGGGCGAAGGCGAGAGCGGATGCCCCGTCTTCCAAGAGCAGAGAGACGGCTACCGGGTAAGCCCGCAGATACTTGCCGTCCGGCAGATCAACCGCATCCCGCAGCAGGGCAAGCGCAGCTTCCGGCTCACCGGCGATGAATTTTATCTTCGCCATCTGATAACGGTAGAGCCAATTGTCCGGGTCGGCAGCCGCGAGGTCGGAATACTCAGCGTACGCCTTCTCATCCTCACCCAGGCGAAAGTAGCATTCCGCGAGCGCCTGCCTCGCCTCCGGTATGTCTTCAAGCGTCAAAAACCGCTCGTAATATCCGGCCGCCCGGGCCGGGTCCGTTGACTCCGTCCGCCAGCCGAGATGATAAAGGCGGGCCAGGGCGAGGAGGGAATGGGTGTCCCGTGGGTTCTGCGCCAGCGCCGCCTCATAGGCGGCGCTGGCTGCCGCATACTGCCGCCCGAGGAGCAGCCGGTCCGCTACGGTCAAGGTTTGGCCGGGCAGGGTAAAAGACGGTATTTCATCGTCCCGCAAAATAAAACTACAGCCGAGGCTGTCGTTGATGCGGTTGCCGGCGGCATCGTAAGCGTAAACTCCCCAGGTCAACTCACCGCCGACGTACAGCGGACCGAGAACGGAGAGCGGGTCGATACCGACATCGTCGTAGGAAATACGGCCGGTAAAGCGGTCTCGCGCTGCTTCCGCCGCCAGGTCGACCGTCACGGTCGTACCTTCGATGCCGGAGCGCCAGACATAAGTATATTGGGAAACGATGCTGCCGTCAGCCGCCCGCGTCACCGGTCCCCAGAACAAGTCGTACCGGGCAGCGTCCGCGACCGGCTCCCAGACGAAAGCGATGCTGTCTTTCCCCGCCGCCCCGGCGAGCGGGGATACGAGGCGGACGGTAGGGATGAGTTCCAGGTCGCGGCGTACCGTCCGCCCTGCGGCAACGGCAACAGGCGCCTGATCCTGACGCAAGGTGTGCCCGGCCAGATCTTCCGCTTTCAACCCGATCCCGAGGTCGTACTGCCCGGGTAGCAGACCGGTGAAAACAAACTTACCTTCGGCGTCCGTGATCAACTGCGGCAATCCTTCCGTCAGACTGCTCGCGTAATCCCCGTACAGCGCCCGGTCGATGAGATAGACCCTGACCCCCGCCAGACCGTTGCCGTTCCGGATGACCCGGCCGGTAACGGTTCCGGTTTCGCCCTCCGCCCGGATGAGCCGGTCGATAGACTGCAGATAGCGGGCCGCCAAGTCTTCCCAGTGGGTAATGTTTTCTTCCTTCACGTCCGCCCTTTCGTCGATCAGGGCCGCATTGAACAGCTTCGCCGCCATTTCCGGCAAGGCGGCGAAGGCCTCTCTCGCCTCGTCCAGACGCCCCAGGTCCAGCAGGACCCGGCCCTTCAGGTGCTGCATACCGAGCGCGTCGTTATCCGGCCGTTCGGACTGGCTGCGGCTAATGAGCGCCAACGCAGACTCGTAGTCGCCCCGCAGACGGTAAATCTCCGCCAGCAAATGGACACTTTCAGCCTTTCCCATCTCACTGGCCGCGACCGACGCATTGAGGTATTCGGCCGCCTGGTCGTACTCGCCCAAGTGGTAGTAAGCCTGACCGATTTCGTGCAAGGCGTGCTTTGCCCACGGCGAATCCGGGTATCGCTCCCGCAGCAGCTCAAACTTTGTAATCGCGCTGTGCAGCCGCTCCGGGGAACCAGGCGAAGAGCCGCCCCACATCGCGGCGGGGAAAATGTTGATGTAACCGATATCAGAGCCGTCATCCTGCCCCGCCTCCCGCTGCGCCGTAAAAAAGAGAGCCCGCACCGCTTCGTCCGACCGGGGGAAACGGTTAATAATCAACTCGTAATACCGGTCGGCCAATTCATTCTTACCCTGGCCGGCCAGCGCCGCCGCCCGGTCGTACAGAATACCCGGCGCCACGGTGTAAGCTGCGCAGAAAAGCAATAGAAAAATAGCCAAAGAGATAAATATATGTTTGCCTTTAATTTGGATTTTCAACATGGAAAGCAGCCCCCTATTCGACGGGAATATATATTACCTGCGGCGCGCCGTCGGCGCCGGATCTCACCTGCCGGGTGAAGTAGCGGGGTGCGGGGTACGGTTCGGTCTTGATAGAGGGGGGATAAACCAGGCTGCCGCAGAAAACGCCAAGCACTACCACCGCAGCGGCGACCGGCACCAGAGAGATTTCGTAAGTCGTCTCCCAGAAGTCGTGAATTTTATTCGCCGCCCGCCCCGTCCAGGCCTTTTTCTCCCGCCGCAACTCCGCAGCCAGGGTGTGCCGCAAAGAAAGCTTCCGCGCTTCGTCCAGCCCGACACCGCGCAGGCCGGCTTGGATAAACTCTTTAATTTCCCGCTCTTCATCCATGGCTGTCACCCCGCTTGTCCGCCAATTTTTCCCGCAACTTCGCTCTTCCTCGCGCCAGAGTACTCTTGACCGTTCCTTCCGCTATTCCCAGGATTCCACTGATTTCTGCAACACTGCATTCCTCGAGATAATACAGGACGAGGACTTCCCGGTATCTGGCCGGCAGGCACCGCAGGCAATCGATGACTTCCCGGCTCGCCTCCCGCCGCAGGAGAACACTGTCCGGAGCGTAGGCGGTGTCGGCCGGCCAAAGATGCAGCCGCTCATCAGAGAGGAGGGAAACCCGACGTCCCCACCAATTCGTAGTTTTGTTCCGGGCGATATTGACGGCAATCCGCAACACCCAGGTCGCCAAGGCCGAGTCACCCCGAAAAGTATCGGCCTTGCGGCAAACCTGGAGCAGGGTCTCCTGCACCACGTCTTCCGCCGCCTGCCAATCGCCGGTAACGGCCGCGGCGGCCCGGAACACCCGGTCGCCGTAGTTGTCGATCAGAGCCTTTACCGCCGCATCGCTTTTCTCTTTTAGCCCTGCCAGCAAATCTGACTCGGTCAGCATGGGAACCTCCGTACCGTTCTGTCTATTTGACAAAGCAAATCGCCGCCCGGTTGCATGCATAAAGAAAAATTTTTGCCGCCGGCTCGACCTTAATACCGTTTCGCCGGGAGGCATTCCAATCCTTCCCTAATATTCGAAACCGCAAACCATTCACCGTGCCCTACCGTGCTGCTATTTTACTTACGTATTCAGATGAAGATGTAACAAGCGAATCATATTTATTCTAATTAATGCTGTTTTTTCTATTTTGTCTGCCGTCGCATCGTACAGCCGGCTAGCTCCCACCCCTCAGACAGCCAGCTTAAAGAAAGCAGGCAAACAGATTGCACGCTTTGATTTGCGCTGAAGGGTTAACATAAAATACCAGCGCGCACGGCTGATAATCAAGCGAAAATTGTGCATAATAACAGTGTAATCAGCGCTGGAGATGAAAGGAGGGGTAAAGTATATGCCGCAAAATTTTCAAGGTTTGAAGAGCACAATTGAGAGTCAGCTTGGGATTCATCCCGATGCGAACACCCCTGCACGGCAGTGCGGAGCAGTCGGCGGCCAGATGGTAAAATCGATTATTGCCGGTTCCGGAGCTAATCTCAACAGCCTGAAGCAAGAATCGTCTGCCGAACTCGGCATTCAGGTTGGCGCCGATGTCCCGGCCCGTTACAACGGGGCGGTGGGCGGTCACATGGTGAAGAAGATCATCCAGGGTTCGGCCGGTTACGCCGGTGGAACGACCGGAGTTACCGGAATGGCCGGTACTGCGGGCAGAGCCGGAGGCGCCGGACGGACAAGCCGGTAAACTGGGAAAGACGTGTTAATAAATAAAGGGCAAGGCGGGAGCGATCCCGCCTTGCCCTTTATCGACTTGGAATTACCGACGTTGTCCGGCGAACAGAATATCGCACAGTTCGTCCGGGCAGGTGGCGACAATCGCTTCCGGGGAAAGATCGTCGCCGGCATCTTTCGGCACAAAAATCGACCCGCAATGCGGGCATTTGAATAACCTGACGGTCATCAACCGGTACAGCGTTTCATCCGTCCGCAACAGAGCCCGGGCAACCTGCATGCCAAGCCCCGTCCCACACTGCGTACATAAAGCTTTGGTCATTGCTGCGTCTCCTCTCCCGGCGGCGGTAAGCGGTCCGGCCGGTCGCCGGACCGCTTACGCTTCGCCCCTTGCGTATCTAGCATATACCCTGGGAGCCAACGAATTCTGTCGGTCCCTGCCGGGTGAAGAGGTTTTTTTTCTACAATCTTCGCGAAGGGGAAAAATGGAAAAAATACAAAGGCCCCGCCTTTACGGGGCCTCGCTCGCCGGCAGCTTTAATAATTGACTTTTACCCCCGGTTTCAATCCCTTGATCTGCGGGTCCAGAATGACCAGGTCACCGGGCGTCAATCCTTGCTCGATCACGATGTCGCGGTTGTTGTCAAATCCGGTCACTACCGGGCGGAGCAGGGCTTTTCCGTCAGTAACCGTCCAGACCGCCGAACCGTCCTCATAGGGGAAGACAGCCGTCTTGGGCACGGCCAGCACCTCTGTCTGCCGTTCTGTCGTAAAGACGACGTCGAGGGTATATCCGGGCCGCAGGGTAAGCTCTGCCGGTACCTGCGGGACGATCGTCACCCGCACCCGTTTCTCCGCGAGCCCCAGTGCCGACACCTGCTCGGTCGCGGTCGGAGCGATAGCCTTGACTGCACCGGGGAAAACATAATCATTGCCCGCCCCGCCGGCAAGCCGCAGTTCCACCGCCATTCCGGGCTGCACCCGGGCAACATCTTCCGTCAGGAGCTCCGCCTCGACCTTGTAAGCGTCACCCCGGTACAGCGAAAGCAGCAGCGTACCGGGCGGTACAACCATCCCTTCCCGCGCGGCAAGTTCGGCAACGATGCCATTCTGCGGGGCCGTAACCGTCGCCGCCGTGAGGCCGTGTTGTACCGCATCGATCTGGGCCTGCAGCGCCGCAATCCGGCCGGGATAGTAATCCGACTCCGCCGCCTTTACCGCATCTTGGTATTCCTGCTCACTGATGGCCCCCGCCGCGAGCAGTGCCTGCATTTTCTCCAGGTCCACCGCGCTCTTTTCCTGCTCGTAGGCCGCCTGCAGGCTGCGCATCTCTCCTTCCAGCTGCGCCAGCAGGAAGGTCTGTTCCTGCGTATCGAAACGGACCAGCAGTGCCCCGGAACGGACGGAATCGCCTTCCTGCACCGGCAGAGAGATAATCTTCCCGCCGCTTTCGGTGTAGATATCCGCCGTTTCAGCCGCTGCCACCGCGCCTTCTTCCTCGAACGACCGGACGATTTCCCGTGGACCGATCGCCAGTACCGCCGCCGTCAGTCCTTTCGTCATCTCCCGCCACCCCAGGAAAACGAGGGCCAGAACGATAATTGCACCAAGCCCGATTTTCCATTTCTTTTTCACCGCTGTCTCCCCCTGTCCGCTCTATTCTCTCGCCCGCAACACGTCGGTAAGTTCAACGGTCCGCAGCTTGCGTGCCGCCATCGCCTGAGCAAACCAGATCGCCCCGGTAGTAAACAGAAACGCGATAACGAACGTCAGGTTGCCGATTTCGGTCGGCATCGTGTAAACGTCGGTATTATACGCCTGGCCCATGCCGATAAACAGAAGGCGCGTGAGCGGGATGCCAGCCAGCATGGCCCAAAATCCGATGAACCATTGCTCAAAAGTGATGACGGACAAGACCTCTGCCGGCGTCATCCCCAGCACCAGGAGCGTCGCGAGATCACGACTTTGCTCCGACAAGGTGACAAGGGACGAATTGTAGATGATGGCAAACCCGGTAACCACGCCGACTACGAGCAGAAACGTCATTGATCCGTACATCATTCCCATCATTTCGCCGAATTGGTCAAGCAAGGTATTACTGCTTTCGAGCCCGGCGACATGCGGTGCTTCCCGGTAGTCGCTCAGCAGACGGTCGACACTTTCCGGCTCCACCCCGATAAGTACCGAGGTGCCGATATCCCCCTGACCCAGGAGAGTCTGCAGGGCGCCGATTTCCATATAACCGCTCAAGCCCAGGTATTGCGGCGCGACTCCGGCCACGATGACACGCTTTTCCGCCTCCGCATCCCGGCCGAGTGGACTTTTGAGCTGCAGCTCCGTTCCGATTCCGGCCTCCAGGAGTTCGGCGAGCCGCTCGGACAGGATGATGCCGTCGGGCGGCAACTCGATTTCTCGGCCGTTCTTATCCAGAATATGATACATATTGCTCCCGGCCGGCAGACCGATCAGGGCCGTCTCCTTCCTGTGCCAGGCATGCGTTAGGGTAACCGGGACTTCGGCGATCGTCTCTACCTGCCGCACCCCGGGATAGCGGACGAGTTCACGCTCGACGGCCTGCCGGTTCTGCGGCTGCGCCAGAACCATTTTCACATCGTACGTTTGGACCTTCTCGTATTGGTCGATAATCATGCTCTGGGTGATATCCATGAACGCCCAGGGAAGGCCAAGTAAGGAAAAGGTGAATGTTATCCCAAAGAAAAGGAAAGCGGTGTGGGCCGGCCGCCGGATCAGATTGCGGACGGCTATCTTCCCCTGCGCCGTCAGCACCTGCCAGAACAGTTTGACTCGCTCCAACCAGACCCGACCGCCGCCCAGCGGGGCCGGCGGACGCATCGCCTCGGCCGGTTCCAGCCTCAAGACACTACGACAGCCCTGATACCCGGCGACGGCGGCAAACCCGAGCGCCAAGGCCAGCCCGCCCGCAAAATAGCTCCAGGATATCCGCCCGTACAGTTCCGGCATATTAAAGAATTGCCCGTACATATCGGTGAAGTAAAACGACAGAAGGACCCCGAGAATGCCGCCGGCAATACCGCCGGCACCGCCAATCAGCAAGGCATACGAAAGATAATGGGTCATAATCTCCCACCGCGTATACCCGAGCGCCTTCAGTGTCCCGATCTGCCCCCGCTGCCGCTCGATCATCCGCCGCAGCGTGATGTACAGGATGACGGCGGATACCGCCAAAAACATGACGGGCATCGTCGTGGCGACCCCTTCCAGACCCATTAACTCCTGTGTCAGCATCATATGGCTGAGTTGCTCGGAGCGGGGAACGATGCTCACCGGTCCATACGGCTGCAGAACCGCTTTCAGATCCTCTTCGACCGTCTCGAAGTCCGCACCCGGTTGCAGGGTAAAGACGAGGTCGTTGACCACCCGGCCTTCTCCGCCCAGTGCTTCCATGACGTCATATGCGATAAAGGCGATCCCGAACAGCTCAGGATTCGGGTAAATCTCCGCCGCCGTCCGCATGGCGTAAACAAACTCGGGGCTGCGGGCAGTGCCGGCGACGGCAAGCTCCCGCTTCGCGCCGCCGATAATCACTTCCAACTCCTGCCCCAAATTGAGTTCGTTAGCGGCAAAAAAATTGTTGTCCACCCAGATGGCCGTCCGGTCCTCCGGCAGAGATTCGCCCTGCAACAGTTCCGCCCCATTCAGAAGCGGGCTCTGATCCAAATCAAGCGTAACGAGGCGAAGGTAAGTGCTCTCCGTCCGGCCGGGAAAGAGAACGCGGACATCCTGCACCAGCCGGCCCTGTACGGTATCGATGCCGGGGAGCTTCCGAAGTTCATCCACGCGATTGTACGGCATGGATTGAACCGTGACAAAACCGTCGGCGAAATGATGCTCCCGATAGAATGTCGCCTGGGAAACTTGCAGATTATCCATCGCCAGTGAAAATGCCGTAAAAACGAGCAGCCCGATGACGATGATGGCGGTACAGGCCAGATAAGCCCCTTTGTTCTCCCGGATATCCCGGAGCATCTTCCTCTTCAGCATCACCAGGTCACCTTTTCCGGCGGGAGGGGAGCGGTATTCACTTTGATATCGGTAATCCTCCCGTCCTTCAGATAAAAGACGCGGTCGGCAATCTGCGCGATCGCCGTGTTGTGGGTGATCAGCACGACCGTCTTTTGGTAGTCGGTGCTAAATCGCTTCAGGAGCGACAGCACCTGGATGCTCGTGCCGAAGTCGAGCGACCCGGTCGGCTCGTCGCAAAGCAGCACGTCCGGGTTCTTGACGAGGGCCCGGGCAATGGCCACACGCTGCTGCTCCCCGCCCGAAAGCTGCGACGGGAAATGCCGGGCCCGCTCCGCCAGACCGACGCCGGCGAGAACTTCCGCCGCGTCAAGCGGCGCTTGGGCGATTTCAGCTGCGAGGTTGACATTCTCCCAGGCGTCCAGATTCGGGATAAGATTAAAAAACTGGAAGATGAAGCCGATGGCGTGCCGCCGGTAGGCCGTCAGTTTCCGGCTGTCCGCCGTGTGCAGAGGGGTATCCCGGTAGTAAAGCTCTCCTCCGCTCACCCGGTCCATCCCGCCGATCATATTGAGGAGCGTCGTTTTGCCCGAGCCGCTGGGGCCCAAAATACAGACGACTTCGGCCGGATAAATCTCAAAACTGGCCTCTTTCAGTGCCTCCACCCGGACTTCGCCCATCCGGTAAGTCTTGCCGATATTGCTCGCGACGATAACGGGTTCCGCTGCGCTCAATTGCTCGCCCCCTCGCGGTTCAAGGCCCACCCGCGCAACGGGCGGCCTCTGCGGTCATCTATTGCGCATTACTCGTAAATATGCCTGCACCGGGAAATGTTAAAATGACAATCCCTGCACCATCCATTCGTATTGCCGCCGGGCCAGCAGCAGCTCCCACCCGGCCGCCTCTACTTTGCGCTCCTGCGCCGCGCAGCCTGCCTCCACTCCCTCCAGCGCCAGCGTGGAGATCAACCCTAACTCATACCGCAAACTCATCTGCGCCAGCGTCGTCTTCTCATTTGCCAGCTTCAACTCTGCCAATTCCAACGCCGCCGCTTTGTCCGCTATCTCCTGTCTTGCCTGCGCCAGCTCCGTCCGGAAGCTCCGGACGAGGTCGTTCACTTTCGCTTCCCCGCTCTTGATCTCTTCCGACAATTGCTGCGCTTCGTAGTACCAGCGCTCGTTGTCGTTGTCCTCGTCTTCCACATCGCTGTCGTCTATCCCGTTCTCCCGTTTCAGTCGCCGGTACGCGACTTTCTTCTCCCCTACGCTATACTGCGCCAGTTTGATGGCGTAGCAGTTCGCTTCGGCTGCCACCAGGTCCGCCTCGATGTCCGGCAGTTCACCCGCCGCTCGTACTGCCGGCGGCGCCGCCATTACGAGCGGTTCGTCGTAGGCGCGGCCGAGCAGGAGGTTGAAGTT
>Ga0228535_1000764_pt1:0-12500 | contig 74036 bp, 74 predicted proteins | sample SJ1metagenome_FD_168457 | JGI IMG/M metagenome (GOLD analysis project Ga0228535, IMG submission 168457) | Enriched culture of PCE-dechlorinating microbial communities from Ithaca, New York, USA - SJ1 | ecosystem: Engineered > Modeled > Simulated communities (microbial... > Unclassified...
GTGATGAGTTTTTCACCACACCCCAGATCATTAAAACTGCCATTGATGTTAAAAACTTCCTAGAATACAATAAATACCTACCCGAATACATCACCGTCAACGGAGTGGTAATGAACCAATCACAATTCATTTACTTATTAGTAACGGCAACTTCACATGTTAACACTGGCGACAGCTCATTAATAACTCTCTTAAATGCAAACAAACCATCAACTGGAATTGAAACTATTACAGGCGGCAATCTATTACACGATGAATACATAAACATAGCAAATAATGTTAAAGCTTACATTGAATCCAATCAAAAAGCACCAAGCCTTACTTCCACTTCATTAGGGAACATGAACTACCAGTCCCTGCTGTACATGTACTGCCGAATACTCAACCAATACAACTCAAATGGTAACTTGCCAGTAGCGGTTAATATGAAGCCCTGGAGCACGTCGAATATACCCATCACGGATAAAGCTTCATTTACCATCAGTGAAATAACCCAAACTGCCGCGGATGTTAAACTCTTCGTGGATACAAATGGTTACTTGCCAGAATGGATAACAGTTGGTGGGTTTTATCTTAATCAAACCCAGTTCCTGCACCTGTTAACTGCTGCAACTCTTTTAATTAACAGTGGCCAGGGAGGATCCGTTATTAGCGTAGATGCAGTTTTACCTTCGGGTGTAGTTAATGATGGGTTAACTGAGGGGACTTTAAGCACGGACAGTTATGTGTTGTTGGCTCAGCAAATCAAAACCTACATCGAACAGAATAAAAAAGGACCCAACAGCATGACCACTGCCCTGGGAACAACCAGCTTCAAATCCCTAATCTACATGTACAGCCGCATACTACAACAATACAAACTCCACCAAACCCTACCCACCACCATAATCCTCAAAAACTGGACCACACCCATCTATGACGAACACTTCACCAACCAAGAAATCATAAACACGGCAACAGACGTCAGAACATTTGTAATTGGCAATGGTTACTTACCAGAATATATCACCATCAGTGGTGTGGTGGTGAATCAGGCCCAGTTCCTGCAGCTTTTAGTAACCGCCACACTGAAACTCAACAGCAACAACAACACAGCCATCTATCTCCAAAATGGAGTGGTGCCTAGTAGTGACAGTAACATAATTGCAGTGGGAACTCTGGTACTCTCTAAATACATTGAACTGGCCAGTAACATTAACACATACTTCCTTAATAATAACCAGAATGGTCCTTCAAAAATGTCAAGTAGTGTTGGGGAAATTAACTTCCTTACTTTGTTTAATACTTACTGCCGGATTCTGTCATCTTATAAAACAAACAGTGTGTTACCTGAATTTTTAATCTTGTATAAACCAGTTTATATCACCAGTGACAACATTTACGATTCCGCTACAGACATTAGCCGGATGAATACATTGGTCTCTATACTGCGGACTGCAGGGGTAGATGCCTGGGGCTTTGGAATAGGCCCTGACATGCAAAACGCTGTGCTTAGAAATAGCAGTGTCCAGCAGGGCGCATTGGTAGTTGATATCTATGGAGGCGCTTGTGCTGGAACCATATATGCCATGATCGGCAGTTACTACCAGGGTATAAAGGGAGCCAGAGAAGTTTATTCCATCTGGATTTCACCACCGGCATGGGATATAACAAATTTACCAACAAAAGCCACTAATGGTGGTGCGAACTTCTTACCCCGTGCTCATGATGATACTTTTAGTAAGTATCTGCCAGATTGGGGTTATAATACAAAAGGTGAATGGACTGATGGATTAAATAATCCAGATTTATTCCTGAATAGTCATGGATTTAACTTCCTGGTAACCAGTGGGAACTTGCAGTATATGGCTGACCATATTTTATACGAAGCAAAAACTTAAAAATCAGAAGATATTGGTTAGTAACATTATAAAGACCAATATTTTCACCTACTTTTTTATAATGGAATAGTCTTATTTAATACAATCTTAGAATTAAAAATCTAGATTAATCTCGAAATCTAGATCAATATTTAAAGTCATTCTAAAAAGAGTAATTAAGTGGGAGGTGCATCAAATGAATGTTGACCGAACTCTTTCCATAATCATTGGAATTTTCCTGATCATAGGTATAATTGGGGTGGTTTACATTAGTTTCACCCCTTATGAAGTTGATAATTACACAGAGTTCTATTTATTAGGTCCTGATGGAAATGCCGGTAACTATCCCACCAATTTAACCACAGGGGAAACTGGGAAGTTAACTCTAGGCATTGTCAATCATGAATATTCAAACACCAGTTACCTGCTAAAAATAACCAAGAACAATGAAACTTTAAAAGAAGAAAGTTTTACCCTGGAAAACAACCAAAATAAGAGCATGCCCTTTGAGTTCAAAGCTGAAACCGGCCAATATAAAATTCAATTTGATTTATATAAATTGCCGGACACGAAAAATGTTTACCGATCACTTTTCATTCTGGTAAATGTAAACTAGATTCATCAAAAAAAAATACGGTTAAGATAGTTCATCAAGTTATATTGTTAGAGGATTATTATGAGAAATAAGAAAGTAGCAGTTACTGGGGGTCTTGGGTTTATTGGATCCCATCTGGTGGAAAGGCTCTGTCAAGAAAATGAAGTGGTTATTGTGGACAATGAAACCACCGGCAGTATAAAAAATATCAAACACCTTGATTTCAGTAACATTAGCCTGGATCTGGGGGATATAACAGAAATTGATCTGGTAAACTCCTTTGAAGGTTGTGATTATGTTTTCCACCATGCAGCAATGGCCAGTGTGCCGGCCAGTGTGGCTGATCCCATCCAGTGCAATTTAGTAAATATTACTGGTACTCTGAAAGTTCTTTTAGCTGCTCGTGACAGTGGAGTTAAAAAGGTGGTTTTCGCCTCATCAGCAGCTGTTTATGGGGATAACACTAACTTACCATTATCTGAAAGCGCTCCCCTTAAACCAGTTTCACCCTATGCCCTGAGTAAAGCTGTGGGAGAAATGTACTGTCAGTTGTTCGCGGATATCTATGAATTACCCACTATTGCCCTTAGATATTTTAATGTCTTTGGCCCCCGGCAGGACCCTAATTCACAGTATGCTTCGGTAATTCCACACTTTATTAGCCGTATATTGAAGGGGGAAAGACCAGTTATTTTTGGTGATGGTGAACAGAGTAGGGACTTCATATACGTTAAGCACATTGTGGAAGCTAATTTAAGGGCATGCCTGTCAGATTTCACAGGTGCCTATAATATAGCCACCGGAAAAAGGACTACTATCAACCAGCTGGTCCCGGTAATTAACCAAACACTGGGTAGAAATATGGATCCCATTTACAATGAACCACGGGCCGGTGACATAAAACATTCCCTAGCTGATGTCTCCAAATCAGAAGTGTTAAACTTCAAACCCTCCATAAATTTTGCTGATGAACTGGGCGAAACTGTGCAGTGGTTTGTTAAAAATAGTTGTAGATAAAATTAAATAGTGCTACTGGTGGTATAGTGGACCGAGCCCAAGATAATGGATCTTTTTTTGATAAGTTAAGTGGATTGCTTCACCAACCTTTGACCATACTGATCCTGATTACAGGAGTGCTGGTTGCTTATCTTTTGAAGGTTCAAATAAAAATAGGTGTTCCTTACTGGGATGTTTTCAACTATCTGAATAATGCCCTGCATTTTGCAAATATGGGAAGTAATGGGGTTGTTAATCACCTACCACCCATGATTCCCGTAGTGACCTCCCTTGTTTTCAGAATGGGATATGTTTCCGTGGATGTAATATTCATTATAAGTGGTTTAATATTTATTTTAGGAGTCATTGGATTATATTTACTGTTAAAGGAGAGATTTAATCCTACTAAAAGTTTAGCCGGGAGTTTAATTTTCATTTCGTTACCGGTGGTAATGGCTTGGGCGGTTAGTGGAGGTATAGATCTTCCAGGAGTTGTTTTTTCTATTTGGGCACTTTATTTCCTGGTAATTGGTTTAAAGAAGGATTCAAAGTTTTTGTTTTTGGTCCTGCCACTTCTGGTTGTCTCCTTACTCACCAGGTATACTGCGGGTTTGATAGTCATCCCCATGATTTTCTACATTTTGGCTAACCTCAACCAGGTTAAAGAGATTCTCCACATAAAAAAGGTTATTTTGGGAATTTTAATAGAGCTCGGAGTTTTATTGGCCATTTTCACATACTTCATACTGCAGCTGGATACAAGTGCCTTATTTGGACTGTTTTTTGATGTTGTAACCTCTTCCTCATCTGGTGTGGAAGATGTGGCTTACAACTCAAACTTCTTATATTTCCTTCAGAATTCGTTGAATTATATCTCGTTAGGACCAGTTCAGGGCACTTACCGCCAATTATTGAATCCCTCCGAAGGTATTCCTTCGATATTAGCTTATATAATAGGCATAATAAGTGTTATTGGGATTTCTTCATATATTTACCGGGTTTTAAGCACTGAAAAGGAAGATGATATTTCAAGGGCCAATCTTGCTAATTTAGGAAAGATCATCGTGATTTTAGTTCTCTTCATGGGTTTAGTTCTCAGTTTCTATAATAAATCCTTAATTCTGAGTGAAATTCTCTTACTGGTCTTGGTGTATCTTTTATATAGATTTATGGCCCGGGGAAAATTTGAAATGGATAGTAAATTAGCTCTAGACTTGATGTTTATATCCTGGTTTGGTGCCTATTTCATATTCCACGGCATTTTACCCTTTAAAGTGGATAGATATTTCATCACCATGGCCCCTGCATTTACCTATTTCATAATTTTGGGTTTAAGTCAATTTATTGGAGAACTAAAACCTAGAATTAAAGGTCTGAATTCTAAATCAGGATGGGTTTATTTAATGGTAGCATTAATATGTTTATCATCAGCTACTGCTACCTACATTGGACACACACCCCAAAAAACATTCACCGTGGATATAAGCAATGCCAGTGAATGGATTAAAGGATATGACCCCAGTTACAGTAGCAAAGTAATTGGTTCGGATTACCCCAACGCAGTAACCTGGTATCTCCACCAAGACACCACCGGAGCGTATTTAAAAAATTACAACAATACTGTTGAATTCGCTAACTATCTGCATGAAAACGGGGTTTACTATTATTTTGATTCTAATAAATCCCATCCCAATCTCAAGGGTTACCGTATCATAAAAACATTTGGAGTGGTGGCCATATATGAAAAAACAACACCATAATATATTTTTTAAATAACCTGAGTAAACTAATTAATAAACCGAAAAAATAAGTTATACTTCAATTAATTAAATAGTGGTAGAGGATTTACAATTTAATTTAACTTAAATTAACCATAACACGAGGTATTAACATGAATTGGAAAGATAAAAATGTTCTCATAACTGGTATAGGTGGATTTGCAGGTTCTTATTTAGCTAAAGAACTCGTCACCCGAGAAGCTAATGTTTATGGATTGATTCGAAGAAGGGCTGATGGAACAACAGCTAAAAACATCATTGACCGGGGAATCAGCAACGATGTGAACTTGATTGAAGGGGATCTTACCGATATAACCTCTCTATCTGGAGCTCTTGACCAGTCTGAGCCAGATTACATTTTCCACTTGGCTGCTCAATCATTTGTGGAAAGATCCTTCCATAACTCCCAGGAAACCCAAAACATTAACTGTATGGGAACTGCTAACCTGCTGGAAGCTTTACGTATTAAAGACCAGGACTCGAAAATTGTCTTTGCTGGTTCCAGCGAAGAGTATGGATTGGTACTCTCTTCCCAGGAACAGTATGAAACTGCTAAAAAAGAATACGGAACAATTTTCCCCGAACCAGAAGAGATACCAGAAGTGCCTATAAAGGAAACTAACCCCCTAAGGCCCATGTCTCCTTATGCAGTGTCTAAGGTTTACGGGGATTACTTGATGCGGAACTACTATCATTCTTACGGTGTGGATACTGTGGTTTCCCGGGCGTTTAACCACGAAGGGGCTGGAAGGGGGATCATGTTCGTGACCTCCGTAGTGACCAACCAGATTATGAAACTTAAATTTGGTGAAACAGACCGTATTGTTATTGGAAACCTCAATGCCCTGCGTGACTGGTCCCATGTAAAGGATATTGTCCAGGGATACCTGTTACTTGCAGAAAAGGGACACTCTGGGGAAGTATACAACCAGGGTTCCATGCGCACTAATTCAGTTCTCAGCTATATCCTGGTTGGTTTAGAAGAAGCAGGATGGAATGTGAACAAGATTGAAGCTGTAAATGGTGGTAAAGAGATCCAGGACCCCACTGAAGTTGATAAAAGCCCTATTTTTGGTATTAAATTCCCTAAAACCAAGGTTGACCAGTTAATCCTGGAAAATGAATTGGAATACAAACTGGAAGATAAGGGAATCAACGTGGACACTGAACAAGGAAAAGTTTTGATTGATTTCAATCCAGACCGATTCCGACCAGCGGAAGTTCCAATCTTATTTGCCGACACCCATAAAATCCAGAAACTAGGCAGTAAAATTGATTACAGTCTGAATGATATACTGAAGGACCAGTTAAACTATTTCATGAATAAAGAGAATAGGACTTCCTAATTCTCTTTTATTAATTAAAATATTACTTTTTTTAAAATATTAAGTTAATTTTGAAGATTTTTAATAAAATTTATCGCCTTATATCTAAATTTAATATCATTGCCCCCAATCAATTTTAATTTTGGAAAGAGAGTCTGAAACTTTCCTATCTTTAACTGGATATAAAATAATAATTGATCAACATTATTCAAAGTATATAAAATCTTTTTATAAGAACAAAAAGGGCAATAAACAACGAAATAACCGTAAAAATAATTATAATCAAGTTTAAATATTTAAATTCCGTGTTAAAGCGTTTATTATAAAACAAGATGAATAATAAAGGTGCAACTGGAATGAAATACCTTCCATGTATCCCTTCAATGAAATTCTGCCCTACGGGTGTGAAGGTAATATATTCCACGATAAATATCAAGAGAGAAGAGCTTAAAAACACAAAAAGCGGTACAATTTTTTGATTTAACCTAATTTCAATTTCTTTATTTTCTAATAAAGCCACCAGTATCAATATTAAAAGGTATCCATAGATTAACCAGGACGGCAATATTCCATTCAAAAATGCAACCTGACCTACAAACATGCTAATAATGTCAACTGAACTATTAAACAGGGTATTGCCAAAAACAGCAAATAAACTGAGGGGATTAGAAAGGATATAGGATATTTGTGCCGATGTTGATACACCTAACGGGGGCATGATCATCCCTTTAAAGAGTAGATTCCAGGCAAAGACCATTATGAAAATGGGTGAAGATATCACTACAAACACGGAAAATTTCTGTTTCCAACTTTTAAACTTGTTTACCGGAATCATAAAAAATAAGAAAATAATCAGCATATAAATTGGCTTTGACAGGGAAATAAATAGGGACAGTAAAAAAATAGTAAATATAATTTTATTATTAATTTCACTGGCAGAATCTAATGAAAATCTAAAGAAAATACTTATTATTAAGAAACATAACCCTATAGTTAAACTATCTGCCGAGAGGGATGCGGCTTGGTAAACTGTCATGGGCATTAAAGCCAGTAATAAAAAAACCCACTTATTTACAGGAGTTATTTTAATAGATAAATAAATTAGGAAACACCATAAAATTAGATTCATAAATCTACCCAAATAAAGTAAAACTAACACAGATGAACTAAAACACTTGCCCACAAACATGCCAAATGAAGATGCTAAATAGGGTAAAGGAGAATAGGTGGCCACGGCACTGCCAATAATAGCAAAACTACGTTCTCCCTTAAAAGTTATGCTCATGTTATTTTTAATATCCTCAACGCTTAAGCGACTTTCCGGATGACGACTTAACCAAACAAAGTGATTAGCCATCTCCTGAACATTATCTGAGATGATAATACCAGATCTGCCCTCAAAATTAGATGGCATTAGCTGCCCATCACTAATCGTGAAAGACCGATAAAAATGTTCTCTTTCATCATAAACTTGGAAAGGAGGATTAATAACTAAAAAAGATAATCCATAGATTAAGGCTATCAAAAGGAAGATCTTTTCGGGTTTAACCTGGAGAATTTTATTCATCATATTTTTCAGATACATTAGTTAGGGCATTTTAAATCCTATTTTTTTAAAAGCATATCCTTAAAATACAAATATAAATTATTAAACTATTTTTCCTCATGATACTCTTCTTCAGCATTTATTTCCCATAGATTTTCCTTGGATTCTATTCCCTTCATTATATTTTCCACCGCAGTCATGGCGGTGAGCATGGAGTGGTCCATATTATTGTAACGGTGCATACCATTCCTTCCTATTAAAAATAGGTTTTTAAAGCTATCAGTGTAGTCCCTAATTGTGTCAAACTGATCATAGGTGCCAAAATATGCAGGGTAGGTCTTTTGCACTTTTATAACCACACTATCCAGAACCTCTTTCCGATCAATAATATCGATTTTTTCAAGTTCTTTTATGGCAAAATCTGCAAAATCCTCTTCAGACATTTCCCACATTTCATCACCCTCGTTACAAAAGTATTCCAGACCAATCCACACTTTTGAATCGTCTTCAACCAGATAAGGGCTCCAGTTATTGAAAATTTGAAGTCTGCCAACCTTAACGTCTCTTTCTTGAATGTATATCCAGTTGTCAGGCACCAGATCATTAACAGTTTTCAATTTGGTTTGATTTTTTATATTCAGTTCATTGAGAAGCAGACCCACGGTTATAAAATCACGATACATCAGGCCCTGGGCTACATGAGAAACATCTGTCGGTACTTCTGCCCCAAAGGAGTTAATAAGATCTTTAACTGGCATGGTGGAGAAAAAATAGTCTCCTTCTATTCTCTTTAGTTGATCAGTTTTCTCATCTCTTACCTTAATAGCAGTTATTAGGTCACCTGAAGCCTCGATTCCCACTACTTCCTGGCCGTGATGTATTTCTGCTCCTTTATCGGTAATTAATTCTGCCACTTTTTCCCATAGCTGTCCGGGACCATATTTAGGGTACATGAACTGACCTATTAAACTGGTTTCCACGTTCTTCTGAGATATAGATTTATCCTGGGTGAATATCTCTTTAAAAGCATGGATAACTGCATTGGTAATTGAAAGTCCCTTTATTCTTTGGGATCCCCAGTCCGCGGTGATCTCTTTACAGGGAACACCCCACACCTTTTCAGTGTAGTCTTTAAAAAAGGTAAGATATAATTCCACACCAAAACGGTTGATAAAAAAGTCTTCAAGGGATTTTTCAGGTTTAATTTTACTAAAAGATGTTTTTATGTAACTTGTGCCGATTTTTAAAGTTCTTTTTATCCCTAAATTAGAAAAAGTATTGTAATTAAGAGATACTGGATAATCAAAGAACTTTCGCAGGAAGAATATTCGTGATAGTCTACTGCGATTGAGCATTACTTCATCCAAATTTTCTGGATCCGGTGCAGTATGAGTTTCTGTGTCCACAGAACCTATGTTCCTTTTCTGAGAGTATTGGGAAAGGGGTACTTCACGTCCAACCGCAATATCATCCCTGGCCGGAGCTCCCTGCGGAGGTAAAATATTAATCCACCAATCCATTACCCGATCTGACTTTGAAAAAAATCTGTGACCGCCAATATCGATTTTATTACCTTTATAAGTAATGGTTTTAGATATTCCCCCAATTTCCTGGCTTTTTTCATAAATTATTGGTTTAATACCAGTTTTATCCAAGAGTTCATAGGCTACAGTGAGGCCTGCCGGGCCTGCACCAATTATAATTGCTTTTTTAGTAGTATCAACCATTAATTTTCCCCTGAAAAATATTTAATAATAAATTATCGGAATAATGTGAATTTACGTGCAAAAAAGTTCCAGAATAAAATTATCACTGCGGAAATAATTTTTGAATACAAATAATATATCTGGAGGTTGTCTGTGAAAAACCATATAATAACTTCGTTTAATCCCAAACCGATTATTCCAATAAGGGCAAATATTCCAAATTCAAATGTTCTGTTTTCCACAGTCCTTCTGTTAAAAACCCAATTTACACTTAAAATGTAGTTTGCAAATAGCCCTAAAATAAATGCTATTGCGGCTGAAATGAGATAATAAACACCTAAAAAGTCAGTGAGTATGAACAGAGAGCCAAAATCAACTATGAAAGCTGCTCCACCCACAAAAATGTATCTAAACAGTTGGATCGTGGTTCTGTCAGTCTGATCCTTCAACAGTTTTTTACCTAAATCATTTAAAGACGCTTTCATTTTTACCCCATTATCCTATCTTACATTTAATACCATTACCTATAAACTTATACAAAAAATTAAGGGAAATCACTATTTAAATCTATGTTATCCCGTAGTTAGGGATGTTTTATTCATAATATCTTTACATTTTAAAAAAAATATTATTTTAGGCGGCCAAATGGACAAAAACAATCCCATATATTTAATTATAACAATCATATACCCTGATTTAAATATTGTAAATCATTTATTTTGAAGTAAAGGCACCATAAGTTTAATAGATTTCAATCTAAAATGTAATAAATAAGAAGCTAAGGTTCCACATTAATGATATTAAAAACTAAAAGATAATTTTTTTAACAGTTAACTCACCTTTCAAGGGAACATTAACATTGTCCCGGAATTTCACAGAAATTGGGGAAACCCTGTCAGTAATAACCCACATAATATCCTCAAGTAAAAACATTTATATAGATCAAGGAGACCACCTATTTATCATGATTATTCATGCTAATGTGATCAGTTACCTCATTGCCTTGGCGGCAGCACTGATACTCGGCGTTATTTTAAGATTACCATTGCTTCCAGAAAAACCTATGAGGAAATCCTGGACCATAAGCGCAGTATTCCCAACTGCAGTATTAGCTATTGGATTCTACGCCATAGTATATGAGTTAGGCTACCAGGGATACATTGTGGCCTTAATCACCGGGATCATCACTGCTTTATTCAGTAAGTTTATTTTAGAAAAGGTGGTTCCCGTACCTGAATCGGAGGAATCCCATGAATGAAATTTTAGGAATAGTAATAGCCGCTGTTATTTCCTGGTTGAATTTCGTGCTCATCGACACCTGGATGGGACTTCCCGAAGCTCCGGGTGTTAAAGGGGCTGATGTAATTGGCAGGTCAATCCAGGCTCGCGGGGGAGATCTGGCCGGAGGATTCTTCCAGGGGAATATCGTATGTTCACCTGATGCATCCGCCGGGACACTTCTGGCTTCAATTGCCTGCTACGCCATAGGAACCCCTGAGGGAGGATTAATAGCTGCGGTTCTAGTATACTTTGGTAATCGGCTGTGTGCTGACCCGGGATACGCCGGTACTACCGGAGCTTTAAGTATCACTGTCATAATATTTTTAACCTCATTTATCGGGTTTAAACCTGAATACTTCATTGTGGGCATGGTGCTGGCCATCCTTACCATCCAGGGCCTGTACCACCCCGGGGCTTCACGTCTGCTGGGGAAAATTGCCCAGAAAATGGGGAGACACACCAAGCTAACCTAAGGTGGAAAATCATGTTAATAGAAATACTAGGCATAATCGTGGTGCTTATGGCACTGCGCACACTTGTGGCTCAGAACCGTTCAGAACGTTTACTGTATCTTAACGTTATCGGCTTTAGCATGTCCGCAATTATCGGTTTATACATACAAACACCCTTCGGAGCAATAATTGCCATCACATTCTTTGTGACCTCTACCCTGAGCTCCAATGCCATTGCATATTCTCTGGGAAGGGTAAAAGAAGAGATACTGGTGAAATAAAATGTACCTGGACTTTGTAAACTTAACTACTGTATCGGCAGCACTGGCCCTAATTGGTACTGCCGGGATCATTGCCCTTCCAAAGCCTCTGGATAAGGTGATCATGTTCGCACTTCTCCAGGGAGGTTTCATTGGAATGATCATAGCAGCCAAATACCTTGATGTGGCCATGGCCGCCGCCATTTTCGATCCTATTTCCATTATTATATTACTGGTTGGAATCATCAAGATAAACGAGGTCCGAAAGAAGAAAGAAGAAGAATCCCAGGAGGAAGGGAACCTTGCTTGATATTTACATCTGGTTCTACACCGGAGTGGCACTCACCATACTGGGCGCCGTTGGTACGGCCATTGGCCCCGGGGTGAAAGACCCTATTGTGCGAACCCTAAACACAGAAATCGCAGCAGTCGGTGTTTCACTGATATTTTTAACCTATAACCACACCATAGCCCTTTTAACCTACATTGCCGCAACTACCATAATTACCATGATTCTGTTGAGGGCCATAGTAAGATTGGAAGAAGTGGGGGCGGAACTATGATTAGGATAGGTCGACTGTGGAATGCCCTGGCCAATCCCAAGAGAATACCCCGGTTTTTCTCGGTGATTCTAGGAGTATTACTACTTGCCGGGTTTCTGGTACCCATGTCACTCAACGAAAACCAGCTGTACCCCCGACC
>Ga0228535_1000764_pt1:15000-17500 | contig 74036 bp, 74 predicted proteins | sample SJ1metagenome_FD_168457 | JGI IMG/M metagenome (GOLD analysis project Ga0228535, IMG submission 168457) | Enriched culture of PCE-dechlorinating microbial communities from Ithaca, New York, USA - SJ1 | ecosystem: Engineered > Modeled > Simulated communities (microbial... >...
ATCTACTTTGCCACGGGAACCATGAACCTAGACCAAATCGTCAGTTTTCAGGCGACCCACGGACCATTAATATACAGCATACCCTTAGCTGCCGTCATGTTCTTTGTGCTGATACTGTCCAAAGCCCCCTATTCCCCCTTTGCCATAACCAAGGGTAAAGATATCATTTCGGGATACGAAACTGAGCACTTCGGAGTACTAAGGGGATATCTGATGATTTCAGAGTCAATAGCATGGTACATGTTATTATGGGTATTTTTAACCGTGTTTATAGGTGGTTTAAGCCCATTGTGGTACTTAGTGGGCATGGTAATCTTATCATCAATTGTGGCCTTTATAAACGCCACAACTCCCATATTGAACCCCAACCATTCCATAATGGTACAGGTTAGCCTGGCCATAATTGGAATCGTAGGATCCTTCGCCATTCTACTGTACTAAAAGGAGAATCAAAAATGGAAATACAAGAAAAAGACACACTGTTCCTCATGACCCTGGCCGCCTTCGGAGCCGTTCTGGCCAGTGGACTGGCAGCTTTCTTACAGTGGATTGTAGTTTTACCACTCACCATAGGAGTATTTCTCCTGATGATTCTCACCTACCTCCTTAACCGAAAGGGAGCAATCCACTTTTCAGAGAATGCTGAGACCTGGGCCATGATTCTGACTCTTATTGTGTTTATAGCCGCCTTCATATATCTTTACCGCCCTGTTTAAATGGTGATTAAATGAATGAAACAATTTACCTCTCATACATACTTTCATTTGTACTGGGATCCATTCTAGGACTGGTCCTGAGTTACCGGAAATATAAGGCTCCCTACTACATTGGTAAAATGGATCTACTGGCCTTAATACTGGCAGTTATTGGCTGGACACTGGCCCTTAACAGCGCATTAATCACTTTCATACCATATTATATCACGGTAACCATTGGGGTGTTCCTCCTGGCCATGGTACTGGGAATGAGACCGGGTTATGGAAGGAATGAAACATTCATTGGCATTATAGTTGCTGGAATCATCTGGATAGTGAGGACGGTGATCCTTTGAACAGAGATGATATAGGGAAAACTGACGATACATCCCACATGGATGAGGACGAGGTACTACGCATAATGAAAATGCGGATCATTGAAAGTTACCGCTGGAAACTGGACATAATAGAACCCATATCCAGAGAGTTGGGAATATCAGAAGAAGAATTGGAAGAAATCTTAATTAAACGCCTGGACATGGCCAGTTTAGAGGCCCTGCACCCGCGTTATGAATCATCCCAACATTACTGCATAAAAGAAAAACTCCACGCTGATCTAAGATTATGCTGGCTTTCGGATGTAATGAACATATTGTCCGAAGAAGAAACGGAAAAGATCAAAAATAAAATTGCCGCTGAAATATTAAACGGTAAATCTTACCAGAAAGCCCTGGAAGATGGTAGGAAAGATTTACTGGAATACCTAATGAGATGAATCGAGGTAAATCAATGTTAGATGCCCTTAAAGATGTTGTACGAAAAAGTTCCATTCATGTATGCCTGATTAACACCGGAGGATGCAACGGGTGTGACATCGAAGTGGTGGCACTCCTGTCTCCACGCTATGATCTGGAACAGTACGGTATCTACGTACACAACAACCCCCGTGAAGCAGATGTGATACTGGTAACCGGGGCCATGTCCGAACAGTGGAAGAAAAACTTACAGAGAATTTATGCTAAAGCACCAGAACCCAAGGTAGTGGTGGCCATAGGAAACTGCCCCCTTACCGGGGATGTATTCAACCAGGAAGGGTGCAAAATCTACGCTCCAGTATCAGATTTCATACCAGTAGATGCAGAAATACCAGGCTGCCCACCCCGACCCTCAGAGATTTTAGCAGCCATTTTAGCAGTGGGCCCTGATGCCATAGCAGCCAAAGGGAGGCAAAAACCATGATACTTCCAATTGGACCCATACACCCTGCACTGAAAGAACCAGTGCGTCTCAAACTTAAAACCAGGGGAGAAAAAGTTTTAAGCGCAGAAATCGATTATGGGTACGTTCATAGAGGAATAGAGAAAGTGATGGAAGGTAAAACTTGGCAAAAAGGCATATTTCTCTCAGAAAGAGTTTGTGGAATCTGTTCTTACATTCACACCCAGACCTTTGCCGAGACCTTTGAAAAAATAGCGGGGGAACATGCCCCCCTTAGGGCACAGTACTTACGGGTACTGACCAATGAACTTGACCGAATCCAGAGTCACCTACTGGCCAATTCAACCTACTTCAAAGCGGTTGAACACGAAACTCTGTTCATGTATATGCTTTATCTCCGGGAACCAGTGATGGATGCCATAGAACTCTTAACTGGTAACCGGGTGAACATGGGCTGGAATGTGGTGGGGGGAGTGAAAATGGATGCCAAGGAAACCCACCTTAGCCAGATAAAGGATATCATAAACAACCTGGAATCCGAATACGAGAAATACGTAGAAATGTACGAGGAAGGTCCCCTAGTAGGT
>Ga0228535_1000764_pt1:22500-25000 | contig 74036 bp, 74 predicted proteins | sample SJ1metagenome_FD_168457 | JGI IMG/M metagenome (GOLD analysis project Ga0228535, IMG submission 168457) | Enriched culture of PCE-dechlorinating microbial communities from Ithaca, New York, USA - SJ1 | ecosystem: Engineered > Modeled > Simulated communities (microbial... >...
ACCAGTCCAAGGTAACCGATGGAGTGAACTACATCCCAGAAATAGTTTTAAATGGATTAACTCCAGAAGCACTTAAAAAAGCCATGAGAGCAGGTATTGATGTTTTACTAGATTACGATGATGTGATTGGTATATCTGCCGGAAATTACGGCGGTAAATTAGGGGATCACCAGATAAACCTCCTTGATTTATTCCCCGAATAAAAAGAATAAGAAATAATTCCCCCAAATAATTAAACTGATAAAAATAAAAAATACTGGACGTGATGTTATTTCCCTGATAACTGATGCTGTGGGATTTGGAGCTCTCAACCTGGACCGATTGTACTGGGTTAATAAAATAGCTGGAGAAGACGAAGAAGCCTATATAACCAATATTCACGAAAGCTGTGGTGGTTCTGCAGCCAACACCATAATCGGACTGGCTAGACTGGGACTTACCACTGGATTTTTAGGAAAAATTGCCAGTGACCGGCAGGGTAATCTGCTTCTGGAAAACTTGAGAAACGAGGGGGTTGATACCAGGGGAGTAATTAAGGATCCTTCTGGTCGCAGTGGTAATGTTCAGGGATTTGTCGATCCCCATGGCCAGAGAGCCTTATATGTTGACCCCGGAGTTAACGATGAAATCACACTTTCAGAAATAAATCAGGACTACCTATCAAACACCAGACTCATCCATCTCACCTCCTTTGTAGGAGAATCCCTACACGTTCAAGAAGAGGTTTTAGATACAATTTCGTCACAGGTAACGGTGAGCATGGACCCCGGAATGATCTACGCATCAAAGGGGTTGAAACCCATGGAGAAACTCCTCAGCAGAACTGATATTTTGCTTTTAAACCAGAAAGAGCTGGAACTATTAACCCCAGCCATCAACCGGGAAAAAGATAAAATTAACGCTCTCTTAGATCATGGAATTGAAATACTGGTGATTAAACAAGGAGAAAAAGGTTGCTTGGTTAATGAGGGGGAAGAATCCCATTTCCATGAGGCTTTCCAGGTTGACTGCCGGGACAGTACTGGTGCCGGAGATGCCTTTAATGCTGGATTCCTTTATGGATATTTAAGGGGTAAAGGTATAGAAAAATCAGCGCATATCGGGAATTATGTAGCATCCCGTTGCATTATGATGCCCGGTGCTATTGATGGTCTCCCCTCCCTATCCCAGATAATTTCCAGTGACCACAATGAACTTAAATAAATTTCAAGGATAATGTAACTTTTAACCGAATTTAAAATTAAACATACTAAGGATAATGAACTTTAATCGTGTTTAACAATTTAAATATAACTTAAATTATAGGTCATATTAATATTTATAACAGGGACTAAAAATAAATTAACCTAGTGAATGCTCTTTAGTCATTAATGATGGTGTTAAGATGGATGTAACATTCAAAAAGAAAAAAGAGGTACTGGAAGGAGAGGTGGCCCTTAAATCCCGGGACCTGGAAGGGAGTCAGGAAGGTTTCAAGGGAGAGATCGAGGATTGTGCCTTTGCAGACAAATTTATCACTATCTCCCCAGAATGCGTCCGGTGCAATTTATGCGTAGAAGAATGCCCGGTTAATGCAATCAGCGACTCCACATCATCAAGAACAGCTAAAATAATGGACAACTGTGTGAAATGTGAAATTTGTGCCCAGACCTGTCCGATTAAATGTATACATGTCATTGAAAGTACCTCTAACATTGAAGAGGATGTTACATTCCATTTGAAAGATGTAAAGGTCCCCCACCGCAAATTACGTATGGAATCCATTCAGGTGAACCCAGATACATGTGATTCATGCTCTACTTGTGTTAAATTCTGCCCTACTGGGGCCATAACTGTTGATGAAGGTGAAATTGCCCAAATTGACCTAGACGCGTGTGTTGGTTGCGGTGCCTGTGTTAATGTCTGCCCCCAGGACTCTGTAAATCTGGTAAGAGAATTGGGACCAGTGATAAAAACAAAAGAGCTTCGGGTAGATGAAGATACCTGTGTTCAATGCCAGGTCTGTGAGGAAAACTGTCCAGTAGATGCCATTAAACTTGATGGTAACCGGGTGGTACTAGACCAGGAAAAATGTATTTTATGTGAAGTTTGTTCTACAAAATGCCCGGTAGGGGCTTTAAAGCTGGAGATGGTTTAAATGAAAGTTAATGAAATGATGGACAAAGATTTTATCGTGGTATCCCCTGATGATAACTTGGTGGAAGTTTCTATTTTAATGGAGAAGAAGCTCCGATTCACCACACCGGTGGTTGATGATCAAAAGAGGCTGGTGGGATGGATCACTTCTCTGGATGTTACCCGTGGTTTTAGGGAAGGCATGAAAAAGGTTAAAGAAGTAATGTACGCCAAAGAGGATATTGTTGCCGTGAATGAAGATGATCCTGCACGTTTGGCTGTACTGGAAGCATCGGAATACAAAGTGTTTAACATACCCGTAATTAACGATGATGATGTGGTGGTAGGGGTTGTAAGAACCTTTGATATTGTAAAAACCCTTTCC
>Ga0228535_1000764_pt1:30000-65000 | contig 74036 bp, 74 predicted proteins | sample SJ1metagenome_FD_168457 | JGI IMG/M metagenome (GOLD analysis project Ga0228535, IMG submission 168457) | Enriched culture of PCE-dechlorinating microbial communities from Ithaca, New York, USA - SJ1 | ecosystem: Engineered > Modeled > Simulated communities (microbial... >...
TTCCACTTCCATGCCAGTTTTAAGTCCACTCATAGGCCTGGACAAGGTGGAGATCGAGAACATCGGTAAGAAGATCGGTACCTTTGACATCTCCATACTTCCTGACGGTGGATGTTCAGCCGCACCGAAACATCCTGAAACCAATGCTGTATTACCTCTGGTACTAGAGACATTAGAGAAGATAGATGCAGAAAATGAGTTTGATAAAGCCATTGACGGAATTAAATTACTGAAAAAGTAATCAGATATTTGATGGCTTTTCAGATCTATCCTAAAATTTCAGGATTAATATTTTTATTTTAATTTCAACTGGGCGCAATTTTTATATGTAACTATAGTTATATAACAATTGTTAAAGCAGGGTTTTATAGAAGTTCCCACTTCCGTAGGGAGTTTTAAAGTGAAAATTAAAACCAGGAGGAAGCAAAATGGAAATATTTTCGAACATTTCAGAAAAGGATGTGACCAAAGCAATTGTATCCGAATTTGCAGAAGAATTCATTGATTACATTGAAAGTGACGTTATCATCATTGGTGCCGGTCCAAGTGGCCTTATAGCCGCACGTAGGCTTGCACAACAGGGTGTTAAAACTCTGATAATCGAAAGTAACAACTACCTTGGAGGCGGGTTCTGGATTGGGGGCTACCTCATGAACAAGCTAACTGTCAGGGAACCAGGAGAGCGGATCTTAGATGAGATTGGAGTTCCCTATAAAAAGGTTCAGGATGGTTTATTTGTTGCCGATGGCCCCCATGCCTGTTCCAAACTCATTGCCAGCGCAATGGATGCCGGTGCCAAGGTGATTAACATGACCAAATTCGATGATGTGGTTATCAGGGATGGTAAAGTTGCTGGAGTGGTTATAAACTGGACACCAGTATCTGCACTGCCACGGGCAATTACCTGTGTTGATCCAGTGGCTTTAGAATCAAAGATAGTTATTGACGCTACAGGACACGACGCCGTGGTTGTTAAATCATTGGAAGAAAGGGGAACCGTGAATACAGCTGGTTTCCAGGGAATGTGGGTGGAAAAATCAGAGGATGCCATTGTGGAAAACACCAAAGAGGTTTACCCGGGACTCCTGGTAACGGGAATGGCAGTGGCCACCACCTACGGAAGTCCCCGTATGGGACCCACCTTTGGAGGAATGCTTCTTTCTGGTGAAAGAGTGGCTGAGGTGGCCATTGAAAAATTGAAAAAAGATTTGGTAACTGCAGCAGGTGAGAAAGGGGAAGTAAAAGGGTCTAAATAACGACCCATCCCCTATCCACCCAGTTATCTTCGTGATTAACCATGATAACCGACAGATTAACCATGAACAACACAAATAAAACAGAATCCGGTCAAATTGTTGCGGTATGTACCAGTCCCCAAAAGCAGACCCGTAAAATTAACATCCAGGAAGGTGTGGTTAAAGAGAATCATGGACTGATGGGTGATGCTCATAGCAGCTCCCTAACTCACCGACAGGTTAGTCTCCTGGCCCAGGAGAGTATTGATAAGATGAAGGACCTGGGGCTGGATGTGCATCCCGGTGATTTTGCCGAAAACATCACCACCATTGGCATAGAACTGGTCACCATTCCCCTTGGTAGCCGGATCCAGGTGGGGAATGAAACCATACTGGAAGTTACCCAGATCGGTAAAAAATGCCACAACCGCTGTGCCATCTACCAACAGGCAGGGGACTGTATAATGCCCAGGGAAGGTATCTTCGCCCGGGCTATCACTGGAGGAAAGGTTAAAACTGGAGATAAAATCAGGATCCTTTGAATTTTCTACTACTTGAAATTTCAATACATTAAAATCTAAATAAACATTCCCCCCATCCTATTTAATCCTATTTCTACCTTATCTTTTTAATCCCTATGGGCTTATTAAAAAATTTTAATACACTTTAATGTGTATTGTAAGTAAATAAACGATTAATCTTTGTAAAAAAGAAATTATAATCAAAAAAAAATATATCTAGCGTGAATAAAGGAGAATTAATAATGTTGCATGGAACTGAAGTACTGAAAAAGGGCTTCGCCAAAATGACTAAAGGCGGAGTGATTATGGATGTTGTTAACGCTGAACAGGCAGTTATTGCTGAGGATGCTGGTGCAGTATCAGTTATGGCCCTGGAAAAGGTCCCCGCTGATATCCGGGCTGCCGGTGGAGTGGCCCGGATGGCCGATCCCTCCAAGGTCCTGGAGATAATCGATGCCGTGAGTATCCCGGTGATGGCCAAGGCCAGAATCGGCCACTTTGTAGAGGCCCAGGTCCTGGAAACCCTGGGAGTGGACATGATCGATGAGAGCGAAGTCCTAACTCCTGCCGATGAAAAATACCATATAAACAAAAAGTTATTTACCATACCATTTGTCTGCGGAGCACGGAATTTAGGAGAAGCTCTCCGCAGGATTGATGAAGGTGCCGCCATGATCCGTACCAAGGGAGAGGCAGGTACCGGTAACGTGGTGGAAGCAGTCCGTCACATGCGGGTGATCCAGGGAACCATCCGGGAACTCGCCAATAAAACCGAAGAGGAACTCTGGAGCGTGGCCAGAACACTGGAAGCGCCCCTGGAACTAGTGAAAGAGACCCAGAAACAGGGAAGGCTACCAGTGGTAAACTTTGCTGCTGGGGGAGTGGCCACTCCTGCTGATTCCGCCCTGATGATGCAACTCGGGGCAGACGGAGTATTTGTGGGTAGTGGAATTTTCAAATCAGAAAATCCCACACTGGTAGCCAACGCCATAGTGGAAGCCACCCACAACTACAAAAACCCAGAAATAATTGCTGAAGTTAGCCGAGATCTGGGAAATGCCATGCCCGGCCTGGAAATAAGCGAAATACCCGAAAATGAGCGTTTGCAGGAAAGGGGATGGTAATTAACCCCCCTTTTAATATTACTTACTTAAAATCACTTAAATATATTAAATAAAGTGATAAACCCCTAAATTATAATACATTAAGGGGGCTAGAACCACTAACCATTTTTTTAATTTATATTTAGTTTATGGGCACCTATTATTTTAGTAAGCGATAACTTTTTACGATTATAGGGTGAAGTAAATATTGACATAAGGAAAATTATTTTTTTCATGTCTTCCATGTCTTCGGTCGTGCGAAAATGAAAAAAGGACGTCAATTATATAAAATTGAAGACCTTAAACCAGGAAATCATCTTTGCTGTATTTATGAGACTGATGAAGAACACCAAAGTGTTATCACCCCATATTTACGATTAGGACTTGAAAATAACGAAAAGGTATTGTACATTGTCGATGAAAACACCGCAGAAACTGTTCTTAATTACCTTAAGGACGATGGAGTAGACGCTGACCAGTTCCTCCATAATGGGCAACTATCTATTCTGAACGTAACTGACTCGTATATGAAAGACGGTGTTTTTGATCCAGATAAGATGATCAAAATGCTTTCGGATGAGACAGGAAAGGCCCTAAAAGAAGGTTATAATGCCCTGCGCGTTACTGGTGAAATGTCCTGGACACTAAGAGGTTTCCCCGGATCAGAACGTCTCATTGAATACGAAGCAAAATTGAACAACTTTTTTCCAGGAAGTAAATGTCTGGCTATTTGCCAATATGATGCCCGGATTTTTGACCCCGAAATCGTAATGGAAATACTAGAAACCCACCCTTTAGCCATTATTGGCAGTGAAATCTATGAAAACTTCTATTACATCCCTCCTCATGAATTTCTCAGTGGAAAAACTCCGGAAAAGATACTGGAACACTGGAAAGAAAACCTTCAGTTGAGGAAGGAAATAAAAACCTCTCTGGCAGAAAAGGAAATACTCCTGAAAGAGATTCATCACCGGGTTAAAAATAATCTAATGATTATCTACAGCCTGTTGAATCTTCAGGCCGGGTACTTGGAAGATGAGAAATCCCGGGAAATATTCAAGGAAAGTCAGAGCCGTGCCCGGTCCATGGCCCTTATCCATGAAAGATTGTATCTGTCCACTGATCTTAAACTCATCGATTTTGGTGACTACTTGAAAACATTATCCACTGAGCTTTTACATACCTACGCCACCCAGAAAGAGCTTATAGAACTAGAAATGGATGTAGAAAACATAAAAATGGATATTAACCATGCAATACCTTTAGGTTTAATCTCCAACGAACTTATTACCAACTGTTTTAAACATGCCTTCCCCAATGGCCGAAATGGTAAAGTCCAGATAGATCTCCGTAAAAATGGTGGTCTATGCGAAATGATCGTGCGGGATAATGGTGTAGGATTTCCAGAAGAGATAGATTTTAGAAACACTAATTCACTGGGGCTGCAAATGATAAACAGTTTAACCAAACAGATAGATGGAAATATTGATCTGGATAATAACCCTGGCACAGAATTTAAAATTACTTTCAAAGATTCGAATAGGTGATAAGATTTAGATTATCTATTAAATTAGAAACCCACTCATTAATCATCTTAAAATATTTTTGAACAACCATCAGGACCTAATAAGAAAAAATGAGTACAGGGACATGTTAAGAGATCTTTTAATTGATCAAGAACTGTTTGAAATCCTCAGAACCAGATCATTGGAATCTGATGACCATGGAATGAATACCACTGAAGAGGTTGAACTCCTGGAAAAGGCAGTATTCAATAGATTGAAAAAGAAAAGAAGTGTTAAAAAGTACAGGAAATTAGGGGTTACTAAAGGGGACCTTAAGCAGATCATACAACTGGCAGACATAATGGGTTTAGATACATTAGATGGTCCATCAAACTATGAATTAGCCATGGAATATGAAGAATGGTGTACTGTCTGTGGAAGATGCTGCCGGGAATCTGAATCTGTTTTCATTCATAAAGATGAACTCAACCTGTTACTTACCTTCAACTCAGATCTGGAGAAGGAAATCATTCGCAACAAAGAGTTCCCCCAACATTTCGAAATAAGGGACAGCCACCCCTGCAAATTCATTGACCCAGACAGCAATAAATGCGCAATATACACTTTCCGACCCCAAGTCTGCCGCAACTATCCACTGACACTAATTGGATCCCCAGGTAAAGCCCAAAATTCCATCCACTTAAGTTCAAAATGCAATTACTCAGTTAATCTGATTCTTAAAAAATCTATTATACTCTTTGATGAAGCTATTCGAAGACTTGAAGGATAATTTAAATTATTTAGAATATTTAGATTATTAAAAATTATTGGGAGTTATAATGTCATTTAAGGGATTAATTCATTTTTGATTTATTTAATATGATTTTAAATTACAAATTTATTTAGTCTGCCCACTTTTCTTATCTTTGCCAATTTTCTTATCTTTGATTATACCCTCCCCAAATAATAAATAATTTCCCCAACAGAAGATAGTAAACAAGGAATTAAAAGAAATGAACAATGAATTAAGAGGGGGATTTACCATGGCTGAAACATGCATGAGTGAAAGTGAAGTTGAAAATTTTGTGGATAACTTTAAGGGAATGTTATGGGATGAATTAGAGGATGCTCTGAATTGTATGTCCCCAGAGGATATGGTGGCAGTCATATTAGCTTTGAAAAAGAGATTTGGATAATATGAAGTTAGATAATACAATTAATTTCTTTTTTTATGGTATTTCACATTAAAATGAACTAAAAATAAATTAAAGTATGTGGAATGGAGTTTTAACCTGAAATAAGAAAAAATGAATAAGCTGATTATTCTCTTTAAAAACTTATTCAATAACCGCTATTTTTCCAAAATGGTCATGGTAGTACTGGTAACCCGCAGGGGCCAGAGTCACATTGAAAAAATCATACCTTAACTTTTTCCTTCCAGGGAAGGTCTGCACCAGCCCCATATCTTCAAGACAGGGCACAGCACTGTTAATTTCATCAAAACTAAGGTTGGTTAATCTTTTTATGACATCACCATTACCCCGTCTCCTACTTCCTTCCACCATTGCCTTCAATATTAGCATTGCATTTTCCTGGTTCGGATCCATCAAATCACCACCTGAATGTTAATTAATCACCAGTTTTCGAGTTCATCCCCTTTCCTTGTATATTAGTTTTAAGTCATTTTTAAGTCATTAACGGAATAAATTCCCATTTAAATCGGGAATTTTCCTTAATACCTCCATGAAACTGGAGAATAATCTTAAAACATCGGTAACAGGGATAGTTAAATATACGAAATACATCATATATAAATCGAACTGTTTTAAAAATGATGTCGTGAATAATATATTTATGGTTTAATATTCATGGTTTTCATGGTTTTTGAAGATTGAACTTGTTTTAAAGAACCAAAAAAGGATTCATTCCAGCGATACCCGCTGAGGATTAGTGTAAATATTAAATCGACTCCCTCTTAAAAATCCAATCATGGTTATTCCTGCCTTAAAGGCCACAGAGTAACCAGATGATGTGGGAGCTGCGTTGGAGGCTATAATGGGAATTCCCACCCGGGCCAGTTTTATCATCATGTCCGCGGGCATCCGGCCACTGTAAACCATGAAACTCTGGGAAAAGTCAACCTTTGCCAGTGCGGCAGCACCTATTACCTTATCTGCGGCAACGTGGCGGCTTACATCCTCACGGGTGATGAATTTATCCTGGTAAACCAGGCCCGCAACATGAGTGCCTCCGGTGTTCTGCCAGACTCGGGCTTCATCCCTTAACTCATCAATGGCCTGGAAAATATCATCAGGAGATAATGTAAATTCGGATTCCACCCGGTTTATGGTTTCGATTTTGCGCCTCCATCCACCGAAACAGTCTGAACCAACCACCAGATCCTTTATATCAAAGTCAGTGAGGTCTATTTCCACGTTGATATCCAGACTATTGATTTTTATCTTTTTTATACCATTAATAGTGGTCACCAGGCCTTCTCCGAGTAAATAACCCCTGGTAAATTCTTCCAGGGCATCTGGACTTATGGAGAAACTCCTTCGGAATTTTTCATTAATAATTAGGTTTACCTGTTCATCAACCACAATCTCATCATCCCCGGGAGTTAACCCTGGAGTTGAAGGTGGAGTAAAGGTTTTAAATGATTTTTCAGGGGCAAACAAAGCATTGTAACGTTCTATGGGAACTATTTCCGTCATTCCCTGGACACTGACCGGGGTTCTGAGTTTTTCCACTGCTAATTTAATGTTTTTGATAGCTAAATCAACATCTTCTGGAGTATTTTCCTTTCCCAGTGTTACCCGGAGTGAGCCATTGGCCGCTTCCTCATCCAAACCCATTGCCCGGAGGACAGGGGATGGTTCCACTTTCTTGGTGGAACAGGCTGAACCAGTGGAAACTTCCACCCCCTGGGCATCCATTAGGAAAGTTAATGGTTCTCCCCTCATTTTTTTAAAACTGAAGTGTGCATTACCTGGTAATCGTTTAAGAGGATGGCCATTCAACTGTACATCATCAACTGCTTCCAGAACTCCCTTGATAAGATGATCCCTTAATTGGGTGATATATTCCTGGTTATGGTCCAGGTTTTCTTCGGCGATCTGGCAGGCCTTACCCAAACCTACAATTCCGGGAATGTTCTCGGTTCCGGGACGCATACCTCTCTCATGACCTCCACCATGGAATAATGGGTCAATTTGAACCCCTCTTCGGATGTAAAGGACTCCTACTCCTTTCGGCCCGTAGAGTTTATGGGCAGATATAGACAGCAGGTCCACGTTCATGTCCCCCACATTAACTGGAATCTTACCCACACTCTGCACAGCATCAGTATGGAAATAAATACCCTTTTCCCGGGCCAGTGCACCAATCTCTTTTATTGGTTGGATAGTGCCGATTTCATTGTTGGCGTGCATCACCGTGATCAGAATAGTTTCAGGGGTGATTGCATCTTTTAAATCCCTTAAGGAAACTATTCCCTCCTCATTCACCGGTAAAAATGTTACCCTGAATCCCTCTTTTTCCAGATGTTTACAGGTTTCTAAAACAGCGGGATGTTCAATGGAAGAAGTTATAATATGGTTTCCCTTGTTTTTCCGGTGCCGGGAGGCTCCTTTAATGGCTATGTTGTCTGATTCTGTGCCTCCACTGGTGAAGTACACCTCTTCTGGCTGGGCGCCGATTAATGATGCTACCTGTTCACGTGCCTTTTCCATGGCAGTTCTGGCTTTTCGCCCAAGGGAATAAAGAGTAGAAGCGTTTCCAAAAGAATCGCTAAAATAAGGTTCCATTGCATTCCACACCTCAGGGTCAAGAGGGGATGTGGCAGAATGATCCAGGTAAACCTGTTTAGGGTGGGGGGAATGGTTAGTCATGGAAAATGGTAGTATCCTTTAGACGTTCATCATCGGATTTTTAAAATAAAATAATATTATTTTGAGGTTTAAAATGAAATAATAATTATTCTGAGGATTTATCCTCAGAAGAATTTTCAACCTCTTTTTCAGCCTGTTTCATTTTGTAATCGGCGATGGCCGCCCTTAAGGCATCAGCAGCTAAATTGGAACAGTGCATCTTCACCGGTGGGAGTCCTTCCAATTCTTCGGCTACATCATCTCTGGTGATTTTCAGAGCTTCATCAAGGGTTTTTCCCATGGCCATCTCGGTTATCATACTGCTGGTGGCAATTGCGGCCCCACAACCGAATGTTTTGAATTTTATATCGGTTATAACCTCATCTTCTACTTTGATGTAGATGGTCATCAGGTCACCACACACCGGGTTTCCTTCGGTTCCCACTCCACTGGCATCTTCTATTTCACCAACGTTACGGGGGTTAGAAAAATGGTCCATTACCTTTTCGCTATACATGTCATATCACCTGCTTTAATCTTTTTTTATTCATCTTCGGGGGGTGCTGCACACCAGAGCGGAGACATACTCCTTAATCTTTCAACTACTTCGTTAATTGCATCGATGGTGTAATCAATATCTTGGGGGGTGTTTTCTGTGCCCAGACTTATGCGCAGTGATCCATGGGCATCCACTTCCTTAAGCCCTATGGCCATTAAAACATGGGATGGTTCCAGTTTCTTGGATGAACATGCTGAACCAGTGGATGCATTGATTTCCTTGGCGTCCAGTTGCAGTACCAGTGATTCTCCCTCTATGCCTGTAAATCTGAAGTTGGCATTGTTGGGAAGTCTTTTAGTGGGATGTCCATTTAGGTATGATTGTTCAATGTTCCCCAGGACTCCCTGTATTAATCTGTCTCGTAATGATGATACGTATTCCATGTTCTTTTCCAGATTATCCTCGGCTATCTGGCAGGCCTTACCCAAACCTACAATTCCTGGAATGTTTTCTGTTCCCGGGCGCATACCTCTTTCATGCCCTCCACCATGGAGTAATGGGTCAATTCGGACTCCTTTACGGATATATAATGCCCCGATTCCTTTCGGTCCGTATAGTTTATGGGCAGATATGGATAACATATCCACGTTCATGTCCCCCACATTAACTGGAATCTTACCTACACTCTGCACGGCATCAGTATGGAAATAGATTCCCTTTTCCCGGGCCAGTGCACCAATCTCTTTTATTGGTTGGATAGTGCCGATTTCATTGTTAGCATGCATCACCGTAATCAAAATAGTTTCCGGAGTGATTGCTGCTTCCACATCAGAAACTTTCACTATGCCTTCTTCACCCACTGGCAGGTAAGTAACCTGGTATCCATTTTTTTCCAAGTATTTACAGGTTTCTTCCACTGCAGGATGTTCTATATCACTAGTTATGATGTGGTTGCCCTTGTTTTTCAGTTTACTGGCAGTTCCCTTTATTGCTATGTTATCTGATTCTGTGCCTCCACTGGTGAAGTACACCTCTTCTGGTTTAGCACCTATAAGTGATGCCACCTGTTTTCTGCCATTTTCCATGGCAGTTCTGGCTTCCCTTCCCAGAGCGTATAAGGTAGAGGCGTTCCCAAATGATTCTGTGAAGTAGGGTAGCATGGCCTCCAGGACTTCCGGGTTAACGGGTGATGTTGCCGAATGATCCATATAACTCATTATATCACCTTATTTTTTTTATTAATTCTGAATAACCTTTATTAATGCTGAATAATTCTAAAACTTTTTCTCAATCATACTATATGAACCTTAAAATTCTTAATATTTGCCCAGTTTAATATTTGTCCCCGGCAATGAGGGTGCTTATGTGGTCCGTGGTTATAAGACCCAAAACATTTCCATGATCATTGACCACTGGAAGCGAAGATATGTTATGTTTTCTCATTTTCCGTGCAGCTAATTCAATTGGATCCTGTGGAAGTGCAGTTACAACATCACGGGTCATGATCTGGTCGAGTTTATCATATTTGAGAGCTACTGCTTTGGAAATATCCCATGCTGTAACAATTCCCAGCATTCTACGGTCTTCGGAAACCACCGGTAGGTGGGTGACTTTTTCATCCAGCATTAACTCTGCTGCTTCTTCAATACTGGAATCTTCGGTTATGGTGGCTGCATTGAGGGTCATCACATCTACCACCAGGGTTTCACTGAAAAATCCATTTATAATGTAGCTGAGTTGTCCTGCTTCTAGTAAGAATGCATCGTGACCATAGCTGGATTTGATCTGGCAGTAACTGACATCGACTTCATTGGCAGTTAAGGCCATTACTATTTCTTTAGACTCAGCTGGCGTGTAAAGCCAGTCTGAATCAACTGATATTACTAATACTCTGGCTTTAACATCTTTGAGTGCTTCGGATAAGGATACTGTTCCGTTTTCTGTCAGGTCAAAGTAGTCAATGGCTTTGGAGATGTAGAGATATGAGTTGGCATCGAATCTCTTGGTGAAAGTGTCTCCCTGGTAGTGGAGGTAGCTTTCCACCTCAAAGTCTGTGGAAAAATCAAAACTGTACTCTTCTTTGTCCTGGAGTCTTCTTCCGAACTTTTCATACATTGATTCGTTGCTGAGGTAAGTTATGTGGCCGATCATACGGGCTAGGGCCAAGCCACTGTCTGGAAATTCTCCTTCATAATAATTACCTTCATTCCAGTGGGGATCACTGATTATGGCTCTTCTTCCCACTTCATTGAATGCGATTTGTTGGGGTGATGAATAGGATGTGGTGGCAATGGGTATGGCAGATCTCACCATGTCCGGGTAGGATACACACCACTGGAGGACCTGCATGCCACCCATGGATCCACCTACCACTGAGAATAGTTGTTTGATTTGGAGGTGGTCAATTAATTTTTTCTGGGCTTTTACCATGTCTTTGATGGTGATGATAGGGAATTCTAATGCGTATTGTTTCCCTGTTTCCGGATTTTGGGATGAAGGTCCGGTTGATCCCTGGCATCCTCCCAGTACATTGGAGCAGATGATGAAGTAACGATCGGTGTCCAGGCATTTGCCCGGGCCGATTATATTATCCCACCAGCCAGGTTTCCGGTCTCCTTCATGCCATCCTGCCACATGGGCATTACCCGAGAGGGCGTGACAGACCAAAATAGCGTTGCTTTTTTGCTTATTTAAGGCCCCATAGGTTTCATAGGCTATAGTAACATCTTTTAGACTGTCTCCACCATCCAATATTAATTCTTCAGATAGGCTGTAATATTTAGTTTCTACAACGCCAACAGATTCTTTTTTCATTTTTTGTCCCACATTGAGTAGGTTTACATGTAACTATACTAATATTGGTTATATTATCATAGTTAATTTTAGGAAAATCCATCTTACACACCGATGTATCCTTTTAGTTTGTCAACAGTTGACTTGTCATTTTCTTCAGAAACATCATCATCATCGATTTCTACATCAATGCGTGATAATGCCTGATCAATGTCAGCAATGATATCTTCCACATCTTCCAGTCCAACTGATACTCTTATGAAGTCAGGAGTTACTCCTGTAGCTGCCTGTTCTTCTGTGGTTAGCTGCTGGTGAGTGGTTGATGCAGGGTGTATAACCAGACTCTTAGAATCTCCTATGTTAGCCAGATGCGAGAGTAGTTCCACATTGTTTATGAACTGTTTACCAGCTTCAAGACCTCCTTTAATTCCAAATCCGAGTAATGCCCCGTATCCTTTTTTAAGATATTTAGAAGCTACTTCATGGGCTGAATCTTCTCCCAGTCCAGGATAACTCACCCAGCTGACTTTTGGGTGGTTTTTGAGGAAGTTAGCAACAGTAAGTGCATTTCTGGAGTGTTGTTTCACACGCAGATCCAGTGTTTCCAGTCCCTGCAGGAATAACCAAGTGTTGAAAGGACTCACCTGTGCTCCAAGATCACGGAGTAATCTTACTCTTGCTCTGAAGGTGAAAGCCACATTACCTAACCCTGGGAAGTCTCCAAAAGCATCCCAGTAAACTAATCCATGGTAACTTGGATCTGGTTCTGTGAATCCGGGGAATTTACCATTACTCCAATCAAATTTACCGGAATCAACTATAACTCCACCTATTGATGTTCCGTGACCTCCTATGAACTTGGTTGCGGATAAAACAGTGATGTCCACTCCGTGTTCTATAGGCTTCACCAGACCTACTGCACTGGTGTTATCTACTACCACGGGGATTCCAGCTTCGTGGGCGATGTCTGAGATGATTTCAAAATCTGGCACGTCGAGTTTTGGGTTTCCAAGTGATTCTGCAAATATGGCCTTGGTTTTATCAGTTATGGCATCTTCGAATTCTTCGGGTTTATCAGAGTTCACAAAATTAACTTTCCTGCCTAATTCTGGGAAAGTGTAGTTAAACAGTTGGTAAGTTCCACCGTAGAGATTGTCTGCAGATAATATTTCATCCCCAGGTCCACTTAAGTTGAGTAATGCATAGGTAGTTGCTGCCTGCCCAGATGCTACAGCTAAAGCAGAGTTACCACCTTCAATAGAGGCTATTCTCCTTTCAAACACATCGTTGGTAGGGTTCATAATACGGGTGTAGATGTTACCCAGTTCTTTTAGGCCAAATAAGTTGGCTGCATGATCCGCATCGTTGAATACGTATGCTGCTGTCTGATATATAGGCACGGCTCTTGCTCCAGTTGCAGGATCTGGTTCTTCCTGTCCTACGTGCAACCCCAATGTACTTAATCCAAATTCTTTCTTGTTTTTTTCTGTCATTTGGTTTCCTCCATTTTGTTTTAAACTTCCATTTTTCCCCATATTCTACATTTATATATCGTATTATGGAGTTTTAATGATTTTCTGAGGGAATTTTAGCATTAACCTTGTTCTTATTAAGAACCATGCTGAAATATATCTCCACCAGAAAATATAACAATTGTTATATTATTTTACTATTTATACTTTGTCCCCCATACCAGTTAGAGCCTAACTTTTCTACTTATAACACCAGTCCCCTACATTTAGCAAATTAAATCAACTGGAAAATCAATTAATTATATAACATAACTTATATAATATAACAATAGTTATATAAATTTTGGTGATACAATGACCATGACTGAAGAAATGATGGAAGCTATAGAAAAAGACTTAGTATTCCTGGCTACAGCCAGCAGCGAAGGAATTCCCAACGTGGTTCCCATTGGCTTTGCCCGGCCCATTGACAACGGAAGTATATTGATCGCTGACAACTACATGAACAAAACCCGGAAGAACATTGAAGAAAACCCTAACGTTGCCATCGTGACCAAGGATGCCCAAAAAAATCCATACCAGTTTAAAGGTAAAGCTGAGATATTTGAGTCTGGTAAAATCTTCGACGAAGTGGTGGAATGGGCTCAGAACGTTATGACCAAACTCAATCCCAAAGCAGCCATAGTGATTAAATTAACTGAAATATACTCGGTACAGCCTGGCCCTGAAGCCGGAAAAAAGGTCGAATAAGTTACAAATAAATTGAATAAATACCACCATATATTTATTCAATTTTTATTTAAAATAAGTCCTTAAAATTTTATTTAATATAAGTCCTTAAAATTTAAAATCAATATCTATAATCGGTTTTGGTAATTGATACAACAACAAAAATAGTGGAATTCATATGAATCTGGTTTGGTGAATTGATAACAACCTTTATATATAACAATTGTTAACATTAGGTAGTACCGCTAAAATAACTAAATTCCAAAATCGTTTTTTGCCGAGATGACCGAGCGGCTAGGTGCGTGGCTGCAGACCACGATACTTGGGTTCAAATCCCAATCTCGGCCTTTTATTTATTAACAAGAATAGCTAAAGCCCTATCTATTAAATTACTCAATTATTGACTTAATTAGTCAATTATTAGTTAATACTTAGTCAATCAGAGGCTAATAACAAATAAACAGTATCTAAAGTATCAATCACGTGATCACATGATAAAAGTATACAACACTCTAACCCGTAAAAAAGAGCTTTTTAAACCACGCGAAGGAAACCGGGTGAAACTCTTTGTTTGCGGGCCAACAGTTTACGATAACTCACACATTGGTCACGCCCGGACCTATATTTCCTTTGATGTTATTGCCCGCTACCTGAAATACCGAGGTTACAGTGTTTTTTACCTGCAAAACATCACTGATGTGGATGATAAAATCATTAAACGAGCCATTGAAACCGGGACAGAACCCATTCAACTAGCCCGGGAATTTGAAAATAAATACATTGAAGATATGGAGACACTGGGTGTGGAAAATGTAAATCTCTACGCCCGGGCCACAGAACACCTTCCGGAGATCATTGCCCAGATAGAAACCCTCCTGGATAAAGGATTCGCCTACGAAACTGAAAATGGAGTGTACTTCAATGAATCAAAGTTCCCCGACTTTGGTAAACTCTCTAACCGCAACCTTGAGGATCTTAATGTTCACCGCATCAACCCCGACACCAGCAAGCGTAACCCTGGAGATTTCGCCCTGTGGAAAAAGAAAGATGATGAACCTAACTGGAATTCTCCCTGGGGTACAGGACGACCCGGATGGCACATAGAAGACACCGCCATAACTGAAGAATACTTCGGAGCCCAGTACGACATACATGGAGGTGGGCTGGATCTAATATTCCCCCATCATGAAGCCGAAATAGCCCAGATGGAATCAGTTTCAGGGAAAAAACCCATGGTCCGCTACTGGATCCACACCGGTTTTTTAAATGTGAAGGGTGAGAAAATGTCCAAATCACTGGGTAACTTCATCACCATCAAAGACTTGCTGAAAGAATATCCACCAGAGGTATTCCGTTTCTTCGTCCTCTCCACCCATTACCGCAGCCCCATTGATTTCAGTCAGGAAATACTGGAGCAATCCCAGAATGGGCTTAAAAGAATATACAAACTTACCGAGACCATTGATGGCCTTCTAAAAAGTGATATTCCCCAAAACAGTACCAAAGACACAGAACACCAGAAGTTACTCCAGGATACCCGAGAAAATTTCCTTGAAGCCATGGACAATGATTTTAACACACCATTTGCCCTTTCATCCCTTTTTGATTTTATAAGAGACATGAACCGAGATATAAACGAATTAAATATCTCAAAAAACACATTAATCAATGTTAAAGAATTTATAAACGAAATTGGTAACATTTTAGGTTTTGAATTTGTTTTAAATAAATCCCATGAGGATGTTACTGATGATCTGGTGGATATTCTCACTGAAGTCCGGGAAAGACTGCGAGCAAAAAAAGATTATGAGCTTTCAGATGAAATACGAAGCAAATTAAATGACTTAAACATAGTTATAGAAGACCGAAAGAATTAATTTTAATAAAAAAAATCTTTAAAGAGGATTTCATCCCTTTATGGGCTTAAATTCATTACTTAAATCCATTATAACACCACTAAGGGGTTTAATTTGAGAGAAAATTAAACTAGTTCCTTATAAAATAATTAGAAATAGAGTGACATTTAATTATTCAATAAAACTTCAAAAAAAAACTCATTAGAAATTATTATAATAAGTTAGGAGTGTAATGAGGGATAGATTATGATTTACGATGTTATTGTAGTGGGAACAGGCGCCGGCGGATCAACCGTAGCGCGTGAGCTTTCAATTAAAGGTCTTGATGTTTTAATACTGGAAAAAGGAGAGTTTATACCTTCTGGTTCTGCAGTCACCGGGATAAAAACTGCTGATCTTATTCTAAACCAGGGTGATGTAAAAATTCCAGAATACGAATTCCTCAAGTACCCTGGAGAACTTATGTACATTGAAGGTGTGGGGGGAACAACTCCAGTTTCACTGGCCAACGCCTGTTACGCCTGTACCACCTGTTACTCCAACTCTCCCACCGCCCAGTTCAAGATCCATGATCTGGAACTTTTTGAAGAACTCATGGAAGCCAGCCGTGACCTGAAGGTGGGTCCACTTCCTCAGACACGGACTGGGCCTGTAACCCGCAAAATATGGGATGCTGCTGAAAAACTAGGCTACTTTGTAGAACCCATGCCCAAATTCATTGATTACTCCCGATGTAATAACTGTGGCCTCTGCATTGCGGGATGCACAAATGGAGCAAAATGGGATGCCACAGACTTTGTTAACGATGCTGTGCAAGCGGGTGCTACACTGGTACGTAAATTTACAGTTAATAAAGTCCTGCACAGTGAAGGAAAATGTTGGGGAGTAGAAGGCATTGATAACCAGGGAAATATTAGAACTTACGAGGCCCATAGGATCATTCTGGCTGCAGGGGCACTTAACACTCCGCAAATATTAAAAAATAGCCAACTAACCGAGGGAGTGGGCGAAGGTCTCTTCACAGATTTATTCATCACCGTGGGGGGCTTTCTAAAAGATGCTAAACTGAATCAGGAGATACCCATGGGTATTAAATCTGAATTTGGAGCTTACTTCCTATCACCACACTTTTCAAGCCAGCTCATCCCATTAATAACAGAAAAGGGCTTCGATACCCGCAATGAAGATGTAGTAGGTTTAATGGTTAAGATTGCCGATGAAGCCAATGGTTCCCTGAATGATGATGGCTCCATTACCAAAACCCTGACCAATTCGGATCTGAAACTATTAACCGAAGGTTATGATAAAGCTGTGGAAATACTCACCGAGATAGGTGTGGATCCTTCTTCAATTGTAGCTACACCCCTAAGAGGAGCACATCCAGGGGGAACTGCCGCCATGGGCAAAGTAGTTGACCGATCCCTGGAAACTAGGATAAAAAATCTTTTCATCGCCGATGCCAGTGTTATACCCCAGGCACCAGGACGGCCACCCATATTAACCATAACCTCACTGTCCAAAAGACTGGCTAAAAATATTATTCAGGAAACTGTTCAACTAAAGAATTAACATCTTTAAGGACGAGAATGATTTGTAATTATTAAAAATTATGGATTATATTTATAAGGGTAAATAAGCCCATCACTTAAGAAGAGGCAATACAACTCATAAGAGGTAATTTGGTAATGAGAACTCTCAAACTCAATGAAGATTCTTCTAAACTTGCCAAAGAAGTAATTGGCGATTTAAAAGCTTCTCCTTCCCTTGAACTCTTTAAATGCATACAGTGCGGAATGTGCACTTCACTGTGCCCCGGAGCGCGTTACAGTGATTACAATCCCCGGGAAATGGTTAAAAGGGTACTAGATGGAGATGAAAGTGTCATCTATGATGATGATATATGGAACTGTTTCTACTGTTACACTTGTAACAGTGTTTGCCCGGCCAACAACAGCGCCAGTGTGGTAAACCAGATCCTGAGACAGAAGGCTATTAATGAAGGAAAACAAACTGATAGGCTTTCTGCATTCTTAACCTACGGTGATAGCTTCCTGGAAATCGGGATAGGTTCTATTCCTGCCGCTTTTTTCGATGTGCTGGTCAAGGACTTTGGACCGGAATGGCTTGATCTTAAAATGAACTTGGATGACGTGCGGAAGGAACTGGGACTGGGACCAGTGACCCTGCCGGAAGATTCCGTTGAAGAAATAAACGAAATTCTCAAAATAACGGGGTTCACCCGGAAAATGGAGAAAATAAGGGGATCCCCATGAAGAAAATACCTGATAAAGATATCCTGTTATTTAAAAGCTGTCTGGTGAGTGTGGAGTATCCTGGTGTGGAATCATCAACCGCCTTCCTCTTTGATAAGCTGGGAGTGGGGTACCATCGTGACCAACGCCAGTCCTGCTGCACTGGGCTGGGACACTATTACGATCTTTTCGACCAGCTTTCCACCACTGCCCTGGCTGCCCGTAATTTCTGGGTTGCCCGGGATTCGGGTAATCCCAACATAGCAGTGATGTGCGCCACTTGCTATGCTATCCTGAAGAAATCTGCCGAGATCCTTAATAAAAATGATGAAGCCCGTGAAAAGATCAACGGACTCCTGGAAGAAGGAGGGCTGGGTAAAATGGTCTATCACAAGGGTGATATCGACCCCCACAAGAACATCTTCCATGCTGCAGAGATCCTCTATAACAAAAAAGACTTGTTAAAAGATTCACCTCACCTTGATTTTTCCCAGTTCAACATTGCCACCCACCATGCCTGTCACTACTGTAAAGTGCACTATGAAGATACCATTGGTGGTGTCAGACATCCTATGCTCCTTGATGAACTGGCTGCTTCCTGCGGTGCTGAAACTGTGGGCTGGTACGATCAGAAGAGACTCACCTGTGGTGCTGGTTTCCGTCAGCGCTTCACCAACAACGATCTTTCCCTCCAGGTAACTGCTGAAAAACTTCTTAGTCTTAAAGAGAACCAGACCGATATAATGCTCCATATGTGCCCCAACTGCCAGATGCAGTATGACCGTTACCAGCCAGTTATTGAAAAGAAACAGAATGTGAAATTCAACATATTCCACCTCAACATAGCTCAGTTTTTAGCTCTGAACATGGGTGCCGACCCTTACCGAGTTTTGGGTATTCAGACCCATACTGTTCCGGTGGAACCCTTACTTAAAAAACTGGGGATTGAACCGGTTAAAACTCCGGTTGAAAATGGTAAAATAAAGATGGATCACTGATTCATTCCTCCTAAATTATTTGAGGAAAAATTGGATTTTAAGAAAAAATGACTAATAGAAATCCCCTTGATTATTACTTAAAAATCCACATATTCCAAGTATTGAATTAAGCCCGATAAGGAGATTGGTTAATTTGAATGAAAAAGATTTTACTTCAACCCCTGCCAAGGAAAACCTTAAGGTAGGTGTTTTCCTGTGCCGCTGCGGTGGTAACATCTCAGATAACGTGGATATGGAAAAACTCCACTCCTCCTTAGATGCCACAGTAGTGGAAGAATTCGAGAACCTGTGCTCAATAAATGGCCGTAAACTCATCCGAGATTCCATTATCGACAGAGACCTTGATCGGGTGGTGGTGGCGGCATGTTCACCTATTACCCATGAAAAAACATTCCAGAAGTATGTTAAACCCCTCAACCCCTACCTTATGCAGATGGCCAACATCCGTGAGCAGTGCTCTTGGGTACACTCTGATAAAGGAAAAGCCACAGACAAAGCCATTTCCTTAACCAGTGCAGCCATTGAAAAGGCAAAGTGCTCAGAACCCATCGACCCGTTACTGCGACGTACAAAAAAAAGTGTGGCAGTTATTGGTGGGGGCATATCTGGAATAACCACCGCCCTTTCACTGGCCCGGCAGGGAATAAAGACCCGGATCATTGAAGAAAGATCCACCATTGGTGGATCCATGGTGAAGATTGGTAAGGTCTTCTCCCCGGAGAAACTGGCCGAAGAATGTGCCATGTGCCTTTTAAACCCACTGGTAAACGAGGCCGTGGAAAACAAAAATATAGAAATTTTAACCAAAACCAAACTCTTAAGGGCTGAGCGCAGAGCAGGAAATTTCAATTTAATAGTGGAGAAGAAACCCGGTTTTGTGAAAGCCGAGCGTTGCATTGCTTGTGGAAGCTGTGCCGAGGTTTGTCCCGTGGAAGTGCCCAACTCCTGGAATGAAAATATGACCATCCGTAAAGCCATTTACAAATCGTTCCCCCAGGCGGTTCCCGATGTGTATACCATTGATGAGGAAAACTGTATTCGCTGTGGAACCTGTCAGGAAACTTGTAAAATGGATGCCATTGATTTTTCCATGGAAACTGAAGTTCTGCCCCTTAACGTGGGATCGGTAATTGTAGCCACTGGCCATAACCGGTTTGAACTGTCCAAAAGACCAGAATATGGATACGGAAGGTTCCCAGATGTGATTTCCCAGATGGAACTGGCACGGATCACCGGGGTAAATGGTCCCACCGAAGGGCAGCTACTGCGACCCTCCAATGGCCAGGTCCCCCAGAGAGTGGTAATGATACAGTGTGTGGGCTCCCGTGATGATAAACCAGATGGCAATCCCTACTGTTCCAAGGTATGCTGTATGGTAGCCATGAAGCACGCCAACGTTATAAAACATTACTACCCTGAAACCGAAGTCATAATCTGTTACACCGATATGAGAACTCCGGGAATGTATGAAAAGTACATGCGTTACGGTCAGGATAAAGGTATCAAACTGATAAGGGGCCGGGCCGGTGAAGTTACCTGGAAAAATGAAAAATTAGTGGTCCGGGTAGAGGAAAGTCTGGAAAAAACTCCACTGGAAATAGAAACAGATATGGTTGTTTTGTCCGAGGCTATTGAACCTTCCGAGGGCACCAAAGAGGTTGCAGAATTACTGAATGTGGGTTTAACTGAGGACCTGTTCATCAGAGAGAGTCACCCCAAAATAAAACCAGTCACCACTGATGTGGAAGGTGTTTACGTTTGTGGAACTGCCCAGGGACCTAAAGATATTACCGACAGTGTTTCCCAAGCCAACGCTGCCGCAGCCAAGGTGGCAGAACTGATGAATGGTAACCTGGAGGTGGAACCATTCGTAGCTACCATCAACACCTCTCGATGTAATCTATGCAAAAAATGTATGGATACCTGTAAGTACAAGGCATTCTATATCCAGGAAGATAATCTGGCCATTGACCCCATTGCCTGTAAGGGATGCGGTATCTGTCTTTCTCAGTGTCCAGAAGAAGCCATCAGTATCCAGGGGAATGCTGATGAAAAATTATTCGGTATCATATCCGGTATTCTTAAAAACAAAAAGGATGGTGAACGTATAATACTCACCTTCCTGGACAGTGTGGGATATCTGGCTGCGGATAACATGGGGATAAATAAAATAACCTATCCTGAATCTATCCGGATAATTAAAGTTCCATCATCGAATCGTTTGATGATGAAACACATCCTTTACGCTCTTGAAAATGGTGCAGACGGCATATTCTTAGGGGAGTATCCTGATGATCTCATGTATCCCCATCTTAAAGAAAAAGTCAAACAATTAAAACAAGTTTTAGAAGAGAAAAATATCAATCCCAACCGTCTGACCATTCACCGAGTGTACATACCCTACTTCCGGGGATTGGCCAATAAGTTAACCATCTTTGATCAGGAAATCAGTTCTCTGGATCAACAACATAAGAGGGAAGATAGTAGTGCGAAGGTTCTGGATGAACCTCTTGAATAAATTTCAACTCAAAAACATCTTCCTTTTTTATTTTATTTTCCAGATATCCTAATTTTTGAAGAACCGGGACAAAATCCAGGGTGGATCTTATATATTCTTCCGGTAGACTGGCACAGTACCGGGGAGAGATCTGGAAGGTTTCCAGTATAAATTCCACATCAATGCCACCCAGCTCACCAGCAGCTACTTTTGCAGCATCATGTGGCTGATTACGTATAAAATTACAGGCAGCTTCATGTTCAGTTAAAAAATTTTTTATAAAATCTGGATCTTGGTTTAGGAGCTCTTCACGAACCACAATCCCGTAACTGGGATTGTAGGGCCACAATTTGCTGGGAGGAATTATCAGTTTGGATTTTATCTCCCGAGAAGCAACCGTGGCCAGTGCTGGTGTGCCCAGGCCAGCAGCTATTTCACCAGTTTGTATGGCACTGGGTATGAAATCTGCCCAGGGATAATTGATGATGGATATATCCCGATCCTGGATGAGGTCTCGTATTATAACATCATGGATAGACCCCTGTGCCGGAGTTCCAATATTTCTACCTTCAAACTGTTTTAATACCTTATCCAAATTGTTTAAATCATCACAAGAAGAGAATGAATCTCTAGAAATCATAATGGTACCTTCCACATGACCTCCAGCCACACATTTGAGTTTTAGTCCTTTATCAACCCCGATCATTACTGGAGGGAGACCTATATATCCTATATCTATTTCACCACTTTTAAAGGCTTCCATCATTGCCGGGCCTGTGGGAAATAGGGTCCAATTAAGTTCAACCCCTATACTGTCAAGAAATTTATTATCCGGACTTTTTAAAATAAAGGAAGTGTGATAGATAGTGGAAAGATACCCGATATTCAAATTTAACCACCGGCCAGAGTCTGGAATATAACTATTTCATCATCATCTTTTACTGGGGAACTCAGACCACCGGTTCCTCGAATGTCATTTCCGTTGATGAGTATTTTAACGAAATCCTTTACCTGGCCCGCATCATCAGTGATGGTGGTTTTGAAGTTTTTTCCTTTAAGTTTAGTGTCCAGACTGTCAATCAAACCGGATACTTTACCATCATATTCAATTATCAGAGATTTTTCTCCAGTTATATCTGCTAGATTTGATAAAAATTTTATTTCAGGCATGTTTTTCCTCCAATTTTTTTAAGTTACACCAAAAGTACAACTACTTATATAACTATTGTTATATAACTATTGTTAAAAACTACAGAGATATAAAACTTTGGATTCAGGAGTTACCTGAAAGTGAGAACATCGGATAGATTAATTAACATAACCCGAAAGTTTACCAATGATAAAGGTGTTTTAGAATGTCTATAAAAGTAGCAGTTGCCAGTGGAGATGGAAAATATATCAACCAGCACTTTGGAATGGCTTCACAGTTTTTGATCTTCAAGTTAAATGATGATGGAACCTATAAATTCATGGAATTACGGGAAAACAAACCCGCTTGCAGCACGGAAGGCCACAGTGAATTATCCATGGAAGAAAGTGTCAAATTAATATCTGACTGCCAGGTAGTAATAGCCAGCCAGATTGGTCCAGGGGCCATTGACATACTCTTGGAAAATAGAATAGATCCCTACATAGCACCCACATTTATTGAAGATGCATTAAAACAGCTTGCAGAAATTATAAAAGAGAAAAAACACTGATTTTGAGGCCACTGCGTGTATTAATCATATCTTTCATACCTACCTTTAAATACCCTAACCATTAACCAGAGAAAACTATTTATAGTAAATCATTTGTTAACAATTGTTATATAACAATAGTTATACAATTACTCTGCGTAGTATTATAACAATAGTTATATAAGTGGAGTTATATAAAATAAAAGGTGAAACAATGGTAAAAATACCAGAATTAAATAGAGGAATTGCCAACGATATAACCGAAACCATTGGGAATACACCCCTGGTTAGGTTAAACAGAATAAGCGAAGGTTTAGATGCAGAAATATTAGTAAAACTTGAGTCATTCAACCCAATCAGCAGTGTTAAAGACAGAATTGGGGTAGCTCTAATTGAACATGGGGAAGAAATAGGAGCCATAAAACCTGATTCAGTTTTAATAGAACCTACCAGCGGGAACACTGGAATTGCCCTGGCATTTGTAGCCGCAGCACGAGGATACCGATTAATACTCACCATTCCCGACACCATGTCCATTGAAAGAAGGAAACTTCTGGCCACCTTCGGTGCGGAAATAGTTTTAACACCCGGAGCAGATGGAATGCCTGGTGCAGTGGCCAAAGCCGAAGAACTGACTGCAGAAATACCAAACGCAGTAATGCCTCAGCAGTTCAAAAACCCGGCCAATCCGAAAATCCATAGGGAAACCACTGCCCAGGAAATCTGGAGAGACACCGATGGAAAAGTGGATATTGTTGTAGGTGGAGTAGGCACTGGTGGAACCATCACCGGTCTTGCACAAGCTTTAAAGGGAAAAAACCCGGAAATTAAAGCAATAGCAGTCGAACCAGCAACATCGCCTGTTTTATCTGGAGGAGAAAAAGGACCTCACAAAATACAGGGAATTGGCGCAGGATTTGTGCCCGAAGTATACGATGCCAACCTTATTGATGAAGTTATTCCCATCAAAGACGAAGATGCCGGAGCATACCTATTAAAACTGGCCAGGGAAGAAGGAATTCTGGCAGGTATTTCATCCGGAGCAGCCACCAGAGCAGCAGTGGAACTGGCCCAGCGTGAAGAAAACAAAGGCAAACAGATAGTGGTTATACTCCCCGATACAGGTGAACGGTACCTGAGTGTAGAATGGGTTTTCGAAGAAATTTACAAAACCTATGAAGACACAATCCCTCAAATATAAATTAGAATGTCTAAAGAAAGGAGATAATCCATTCAATACTTCGGTGTTGAATGTTATTTTATATTTTCTTTAAAACCCAGTCTGATTTAGAATTTAACTCTAACAGGAGGAAGAATAATAATGTTTGAAAGGATAAGAGAAGATTTGGAAATGGTACGTATGCGGGACCCTGCTGCCCGGAGCACTCTGGAAATATTCTTCTGCTATCCGGGGTTACACGCCATCTGGTGGCACCGACTGGCCAGCTGGTTCTGGAACCACAAACTATTATTTTTAGGCCGATTCACATCAGCCATCAGCCGCCTGTTAACCGGCATTGAAATACACCCCGGTGCCACAATTGGTCGAAGGGTGTTTATAGATCATGGAATGGGAGTGGTTATTGGTGAAACCGCAGAAGTGGGGGATGATGTACTGATTTACCAGGGCGTGGTCCTGGGGGGTACCAGTCTGGAGAAGACAAAAAGACACCCCACCGTGGGTAGTGGTGTGGTCATAGGTTCGGGAGCTAAGATCATTGGTAACATTAAAATTGGAGACGCATCTAAGATTGGTGCTGGATCAGTAGTACTAAAATCCGTACCCTCAGGTTCAACCTGCGTGGGTATACCTGGAAGGGTGGTTCAGGAACAGCGTAAATGCGCCATTGACCTAGATCACGGAGAATTACCGGATCCAGTGGCCGAAGTTATCACCCTGCTTTTAAAACGTCAGAATGAAATGGAAGCCCAGATCAAAGAACTGGGAATTACATCTCAAGTAATGAAAGCTAATGGTTTATTAAATCGAAAAACTGAGATGGAAGAAATTTTCTCAGAAGGAGCAGGGATATAAGAATATCACTAAATTTACATAGATTTATATTAAGAATCACCATTATCATAATACACACATTTAAGACATTACATTTTAAAGTAAAGATAGGTGCAATAAGATAAGGAATTTAAAACTCATAAATTGATTAGAATTGTCAAAAAAAGGATATATGAATGAAATATTTTATAAAATTAAGATTTTAGAATAAGGGGAATTAGTGATTAAAATGAGACCTCCGTGTGAAATAGTAGTGTGGTACGTTATCCCCACCATCAGATCAGAACTGGCCAAGGAACTCCTGAACCTAGGAATGAAACAGAAGGAGATTTCTGAGCTTTTAGATATAACCCAGCCGGCTGTTTCTCAATACATCAGTGATAAAAGAGGACACGGTATCAAATTTAACGATGAGACCCAGAAACTCATAAAAGACTTTGCCAAGGGCCTGGTGGAAGAAAAGTACAACCAAAGGGACATAATACCGCATGTTTGCGAAATATGTAGAAAAGTGAAAACTGATGAAATTCTCTGTCAGTTGCACAAAGAAAAGGGTAAAATGCCCACTGACTGTGATGCCTGCATGTCATCCCACCTAGCAGAATAACCGAGATATTTGAGGCGTCACTTTTAAATTTTTATGGGAATATTTTGCCTTTATAAAAATAGAAATAATATTACTATTTTTTTCTCTTAAATACCTGTTTTTTTTGTCTTTATATCCGATTTTTGTTATATACAAAGAAATTGTTTTTTACGTTCGGTCCCGAGATTACGTTTATCATTATTAATATATTAAAGATTTTACCTACTATCATTATTAATACATGAAAGATTACCTTAAAAATTTAATTGTATTTCTTTTTACAGGGTTAATCCCCCACACTAACATTAAATTTCATGATTAATCACCAAGTCAAGTATTAAAAAATGTACATTTTCTTGATTTTTAATGGTTTTTAATTCTTAATTCAAACGCTTATTATCAGACTAAGCAGGCCATAAATTAATTTATTGGCAAATATAGATCTTAAAATAGATTATTGTTTTATCAAGGAAATATATCTGTATTCTATTAGCTTAATGAGGATTTAAACTATTTTCAAATAATAATATTTAAATACTATTAGATATTATTCAAACATGATATGCATGATACTTCAGTTAGTATTATGAGTTGCACCAGATATGTAAATTTGAAAGTAACTAACTTCATTTTACTTATCTTAAACTCAAATGCATTATCATCCGAAATAACGGCATTAAAGCAGTTATTTCCATTTGAAACAAAAAAGGAGGTGACAAATGTGAAATATAAAAAACATGGAGCAGTTCTTCTGACAATCATTTTAGCAGTGATACTTTGCAGTGCAGTTAGTGCTGCAGAGTCTAGTGATACTCCTGTAAATTCTTCTGCAAATATTTCTGGGATACAATCAGATACATCAGCAGGATTTGACGAGAATAACAGTGATTCATCAATGGTAGACCCTATAATATCTGGAACAGTAATTGAAAGCAGTTCCAATACAGGATTAGGAGGAGTTACCATCAGGGTATGGGATACCAGTGACAATCTTATGGCAGAAACAATAACTGGAGCTGGCGGCTCTTATCAGGTAAATTTCAACAATCCCGGAACAGTATTCAAGGTGGCGGCGATCAGGACCGGTTACTTATCTTATCTTAAAGAGATTACGGTAACTCCCAATGCAACCAACCCCGCTGATCCCAACCTTTACGGTACTGCCGACTTCCGAGTATATGCTTTACCAGCTTACAGTGGCAATGCTTCAAGTTATGTATTGAATGTAGGTGCAATTCCAGGAATTTTACTGGATGTTTACGCCGGAAAGTCGAACGCATGGGTTGATAGTAAGGTGATACCCTACAGTGAGGGTGTGGGAATACCACTGGAGATTCGACTGCTTAGCGGTGACCTGCTTGCAGGTTTATTGAATGTTAATTCCACAGGTGGTCAGGGAGTGGTGACTGGAGGGATACTTCCCCAGAATTTACCCGCCCTACTACAGTTACTGGGCCTTGATTTAGGGGCTTTAGTTGGAGTTGCCGATTCCGGTTATCCCCCTGCAGCCAGTGGAGGGAGCAGCGTAATATCCCTGGATTTGAGTCTGTTGAATTTAATCCAGCTCCTAAATCTGGGAGTGATCAATGCCAACAGCAGTATAACCCCCGATTTCATTACGGGGGCCTTAACCAGTTCATCCAGTGTTGGCAGCACAGCTAACATAGAAGTTCTGGGCGGATTACTGGAAATTGAAGCCTTTAATGTCCAGGCAACGGCCATGGCCAATGGTGAACCGGGAGGTGCCACTGCCCACTATGACTGGAGTGTAGCTGACATCCGACTTTTAGGGATTAGTATTCTGGACCAGCTTAGAATAACTGGAGTTGTCCAACTTCCGGGAGTGCTCAGAATAGCCTTGGGGGATAAAACCGAGATTACTTCCCCTGATGGAACCTACGCTTTTGCTTCCGGGGATGCATTGAATATTGAGCTTCTGAACCTTATACCGGGCTATGAATTACTGACTCTAACCCTCGGTCATGCTGAAGCTGAAGCAACTGTACCCTTGGGTGGTTTAGATGCCGGCACCGCTGACCTGGGAATAGATAAATCCGTGAATAATTCTAATCCCAACTACCATAATGAAGTGGTTTTCACCTTAACTGCACATAACTACGGGCCCGATGATGCTACCAGTGTTCAGGTGAACGATCTGTTACCTGCAGGGTTTGAATGGACATCTGACGACTCTAGCGGTTCATATAATCCGACAACTGGTATTTGGACCATTGGTGATCTGGCTAACGGTGAAAGTGTGGTGTTACATATTGTGGCACGAGTTACAGCATCAAATACCAGCCTAACCAACATGGCCCTTATCAACGGAACAGAACAGGACCCAGAACCAGGTAATGATCAGGACTCGGTGACGGTAACTGTTGGTCCCGCATCCGATCTGGAGGTTACCAAAGATGTGGACAACCATGCTCCCCACTACTTGGACACTATCACCTACACCATAACCATACACAACAATGGCCCGGATAACGCAACTGGAGTTACATCTGTGGATCTATTACCTGTTGGATTAAGGTACGTCTCTGATGATGGTAACGGATCCTACAATCCCACAACTGGCTTATGGACTATAGGAACTTTAGCCAACGGTGCAAACGCCATACTACACATCCTGGCACAAGTCATTACATCTAACACACAGATTACCAATATTGCTACGGTTAATGGAACCAATTACGACCATAATGACACCAACAACCAGACCAACACCACCATCACCGTACCACCCGCATCCGACCTAACCATAACCAAAACCGTAAACAACCCCACACCACAATACTTGGAAAACATCACCTACACCCTAACCGTGCATAATAGTGGGCCTGACGATGCTACTGGAGTTAACGTGACAGACATGCTTCCCTCCGGATTAAGGTACATCTGGGATGATGGGAATGGATCCTACAATCCATTAACTGGTTTGTGGACAATTGGTACCCTGAGCAACGGTGCAAACGCCATACTACACGTCCTGGTACAGGTAATCACGTCCAACACCACCATCACCAACATCGCCAATGTAACCGGAACCAACCACGACCATAACAACACCAACAACCAGACCAACACCACCATCACCGTACCACCCGCATCCGACCTAACCATAACCAAAACCGTGGATAATCCCACACCCCACTATCTAGATAATATCACCTACACCATAACTGTACACAACAACGGACCAGACAGTGCAATCAACGTAAATGTAACCGATATATTACCCTCGGGACTACGGTACATCTTTGATAACAGTAATGGATCCTACAACCCCAACACTGGCTTATGGAACATAGGAACGTTGACCAATGGTTCGAGTGCTATTTTGAACATTTTGGCCCAGGTGATTGTATCTAACACACAGATTACCAATATTGCTACGGTTAATGGAACCAATTACGACCATAATGACACCAACAACCAGACCAACATTACCATCAACGTGCCACCCGCATCCGATCTAACCATAACCAAAACCGTGGATAACTCTACACCCGATTACTTAGAGACCATCACTTACACCATAACTGTACACAACAACGGACCGGACAATGCAACTGGTGTGGTTTCACACGATGTGCTGCCTACTGGCCTGCGTTACATTTCAGACAACAGTAACGGATCCTACAATCCCACCACCGGCCTATGGACCATTGGCAACTTAGCCAACGGTGCAAATGCCGTGCTACACATCCTGGCACAGGTAATCATATCCAACACTACCATAACCAACATCGCTAACGTAACTGCCACTGAATACGATCAAAACAGCACCAACAACGAAATTAACACCACAATCACTGTACCACCATCTTCTGACCTGGGAATTGCCATTACCGTGGACAATGCCTACCCCCAATATCTGGATTATGTTGAATTTACCTTGACCGCACACAATTACGGACCGGACGATAGTCCTAATGTGAAAGTGTACTTCACTGCACCAGCCGGGCTTCGTTACGTTTCCGATGACTCTAATGGTGCTTTTAATTCAACTACTGGTTTATGGAGTATAGGTTACATGGCCACCAATACCCTGGCAGTTATGCACTTGGTAATGCAGGCCATGGTTTCCAACGTGCAGATGACAGTTGAAGCCGTGATTACCGATCCCGACCCAGTTTACGCCGCAGGTTATTACGACCCCAACCCGGATAACAACCGGGCCAGTGTTTCTGTGCGACCCTATTCAGTATCTGATCCAGATAATCCATCTACAACAAACCCTAACACCAGTTCGGGCAAATACTATGGTTCGTCTGGAAAAACCATTGAAATGCAAACTACTGGGATTCCCCTTGGTGGGATATTACTGGCTTTATTGGCTATTTCCACCGGTATATGTGTGTCCAAACAAAGGTAAACCTATTAATTCCCCTTTTTTTATTTTTTTTATTTTAGGGTTTAAATTTTGAGAAAAAATATTTTAAAGATTTAATTTTATTTTGAATAAGAATAACACATTATCTTACTGATTTAAGAATTAAACTATAATTTCTAAACTATAATTCCTAAATTTAATATCAAGGATTCAAAACATTATTAAATAATCCCCCTTTATAGTACCATATCTTATTCAGTGTGAACTTTTTGTCACCTGACTTTAAATGTCACCTGAGATAGGGATCAAACTACTTTGAAATTAAAATAAATCTTTAAAAAATCTGGAATTACTAATTATGTGTGCAATAACTGGTATCATCGGCGAAAATGTTCAGGATGAACTGTACAGAATGCTATTAACCCTTAAACACCGCGGACCTGATAAATCCGGCGTTTTCGTGGATGGTGTAATTTCCCATGGAAATCTGGAAGAACTTACTGTACCCCCTGGAAATTTCGGCCTGGGACATAATCTTCTATCTATTGTGGGATCAGAAGTTGTACAACCGTTAAGGAAGGGGAAAATTGTTCTCGTCTGTAATGGCGAGATATATAATCACTACCAACTATATTCTGGGCTTAAAAATGAATCAAACTACAATTTTGACACTGATAGTGATTCAGAAGTGGTTTTAGGCCTCATCACCAATTATTACCATGGTTCGTTATCGCAAACGATTCCCAAGGTTGTGGAACGATTGGATGGTGATTATGCATTCTGTGCCTACGATGGTAAAGACCTGGTGGCTGTTCGGGACCCATTGGGAGTGAAACCACTTTATTATGGAGAAAATGATGGTATTTTTGCCTTTGCCTCTGAAAGAAAGGCATTGTGGACAGTTGGAATAGACGAAACCCACAGTTTGCCACCTAAATACATGTTACATAATCAGGAACTGGTAGAACTACCTGGAAGGTTATCTTGGAAAAACAATCATTCCATTAGTAGATCAGAAATAGTAACCCCCCCCTCAAAAAAACACCTCCAAGAGACTTTAAAGAATCATATCCAGGAATCTGTTCAGAAAAGAACCCTTGGCCTGGATAAAGTGGGAATATTATTTTCAGGAGGAGTGGATAGCACTATTCTGGCGGTGATATGTGCGGATCTGGGGATTGAAACTGATCTATACGCGGTGGGTAGTGAGGATTCCCCTGATCTGCTCTTTGCCCATAATGTATCCCGTGATATAGGGCTTCCTCTGCACACCAGAATAGTTGACGAACAAGTGGTGAGAGAATACAGTCCCCCTGTATTAAATGCTATAGAAGAGTGGAATGTTATGAAATTAGGGGTGGGAATGACTGCATATCTGGCAGCGGAGATGGCCCACCAGCATGGCCAAAGGGTGATACTTTCTGGTCAGGGCGCCGATGAACTCTTTGCCGGATACCACCGTTACCTCGATTTCTATCAGGAGAAGGGTGAAAAAGCCCAGGAAGACCTCCAGGAGGATGTGGAGAACCTTTACCATGTGAACCTGGAACGTGATGATAAAGTAACCATGGCCCACAGTGTGGAGTTAAGGGTTCCTTACCTGGATCTTCAAATTATAAATATGGCCCTGGATATACCTATGTATTACAAGATAAATGGTCCTGAGGACAATCGGCGTAAGTGCATCTTAAGGGAAGTAGCACGTGAGTTGGGTGTGCCCCCGGAGATTGTTAATCGTCCCAAGAAGGCCGCCCAGTATGGATCAGGTATTCATAAAATCCTGAGGAAAAAGGTTCTCAAAGACCAGGTATATATGGATAATCTGAAAAAAACCTTTAAATTTATAGATATTTAAATCCATGTATACAAATGTGTATACCAATAACCTGATACAAATTCATTACCAGTTAAATCCATGATTATTATTAATATAAAGGTCAGGAGTGAATAAGTTGAAAATTGAAAAAGAGGCTGAAGAGATACTCCAGAGCTTTTCTGATGCCCTGAAAAACATACCAGAACTGGAAGAGACCCATTACATGGTGGATAATGTGAATCTATCCAGGGAAGACTGTGCTGAGGATAAGGACTCTGCCAAAATTATGCGTAACGCCCATGTGGATGAAGAGGGTAACCTTATAGCCGAGAAAGGAAAGTGGGTAAAATGAGATTTAATCTCGTTTTAGATCTGCCAGATGTTCCAGGACAATTATTAGAAGTTCTTGAACCAATGGGGAGGTTAGGGGCCAACATAGTGGCAGTAATACATCAGAGAGATGTTAAAACAGAACGAGGAACAGTTCCAGTACAGATAACCATAGAAGGGGATAAAGAAACCCTGGACATGGTTATGGATGCCCTAGAAGCCAAAGATATTCAGATAATGGCAGTGGATGGTGTTCTCCGTAAGGAGCAGATCACCACTATTCTGGTGGGGGATATTGTGGAGGAGGACGTTAAGGAAACAGTAACTCTCCTGAACCAGCTGGAGGGTGTAAAGGTGGCGGATCTGGATCTTAAAATGTCTGATGATCCCAAGAACTCAGCCACCAAGATGGTTATGGAAGCAGATTTTGGACATAAAAAGAAAATACTCAAAAGTATCAAAGAAGTTGGGGATCAGAAAGGCTTCCTGGTTATCAACGAAGTTTAAATGATTATGAATTCTAGAAAAGTGCAAATTCTAGAGATAAATGGTGATCCCATGAAAATTATTATTTTAGGTTTTGGAGCAGTGGGACAGGGCGTGGCCCGGGTCCTGTCGGTGAAAAAAGATTATTTAAAGAAAAAATATGGTCTCAACCCCTCTATCGTGGCGGTGGGTGATCGTTCGGGAGCGGCCATAAACCCGGATGGTTTAGACGAAGAATTACTTCTCAAAACCAAGGAAAAAACCGGTAAAATATCTTCTTTCCCTGAATACGGCATACCTGGTGTGGAGAGCATTAACATTCTGGACGAAGTAGAGTACGACTGCCTGGTAGAAGTTACCCCCACCGATATACACGATGGCGAACCAGCACGCAGCCACATGATCAAAGCCATGGAAGATGGTAAAGACGTGGTAACATCCAACAAGGGACCCCTGGCCCTATCATTCCAGGAACTGGCCACCACTGCACAGTCCAACAGTGTGGAATTTAAATTCGAAGCATCAGTTGGGGGAGCCATGCCCATCATTAATTTTGCCCACGAAACACTGGCCGGATGCAGTATTGAATCTATCTTCGGAATTCTAAACGGGACTACCAATTACATTCTGTCCAGAATGGCCAATGAAGGATCATCATACGAACAGACCCTTTCTGAAGCCCAGGAATTGGGAATAGCAGAAACTGATCCCTACCAGGATGTGGAAGGTATTGACGCAGCTTGCAAAATAGTTATACTGGCCAATTCTGTTCTAAACCTACCGGCAACCCTCAAAGATGTGGAAGTTGAGGGGATATCAAGGATAACCACCGAATCAATTGCCTTAGCTAAGAAGGAAGGAATGCTAATTAAACTCATTGGTGAAGCTTCACCAGATACACTGGAGGTATCACCCCGCCTGGTGCGTCAGGGATCTCCCCTGGCAGTGGAGGGAACCCTCAACCTGGCCACCCTCAAAACCGACCTGGCTGATGAGGTAACCGTAGTGGGTAAGGGTGCGGGATCAGTAGAAACTGCATCGGCCATACTGAGTGATATCATCAGTGTCTGGAAGGTAAGGAAATAAAATTCTCCCTTCCTATGAATTTATTTTTATTTTTGTAGTGACTGGAAAGTTCAATTAAACACTAACGGAGTTTTATTTCTCTTACAAAAATAAATTATAATTAATTGAAATGTCCACTATTTAAAGAGAATGTTTATCAATTAATGATCAACTGATTAGAGGAGATAAATTTAATGAAATACGTTGTGGTTATTGGGGATGGAATGGTAGATGAACCATTAGAGGAATTAGATGGTAAAACACCATTACAAAAAGCTAAAACCCCTAACATGGATTTTTTAGCTAAAAATGGGACCTGTGGCATGCTGCAAACTGTCCCCCCAGGAATGGAACCGGGGTCTGATGTGGCCAACCTGTCCATTATGGGTTATGATCCCAAAAAGTACTACACTGGCCGTGGCCCCCTGGAAGCAGCCAGTATAGGAGCTAAAATGAAAAAAGATGATGTAGCATTCCGTTGCAATTTCATCACCTGTGAAAAGGGGCTTTTAGCTGACTTCAATGCCGGGCACATCAGCACCATCGAGGCTGCCCAGCTCATTGAGAGCTTAAATCAGAGGTTATATAGCTACGGAAAATTTTATCTGGGAACCAGCTACCGGCATTTATTTATTTACAATGATAAAACTGCATCTCAACTCAAATCAACACCACCTCATGACGTAGTGGGGGAACCCATCCAGGAACATCTTCTAAAAGCTGGTGAAGATGAGGATAAATCTTTGGAAAATAGAGATGTTTTAAACAATCTGGCACAAAAATTGAATGAATTGATGTATAGGTCCTCCAATGTGCTAGAAAAGCATCCCACCAACCAAAAAAGGATCGAAGATGGGAAAAAACCAGGCAACATGATCTGGTTATGGGGACAGGGCCCCCAACCCCAGTTACCATTATTTAAAGAAAAATATAACCTTAAGGGCGCCACCATCACGGGTGTGGATCTTATTAAAGGAATTGGAACCTATCTCGGGCTGACCAATATCCATGTTCCCGGGGCTACCGGGTTTTATGATACTGATTACTGTGGTAAGGCTAAATATGCACTGGAAGCTCTGGAAGAACATGACCTGATATTTATCCATGTAGAAGCCCCAGATGAAGCAGGCCACGCCGGTGATATTTCTGAAAAAATAAAGGCCATAGAACGCATCGACCAACGCATACTTGGAAAATTGATAAAAGGACTCCCATCCATGGATAATTATGCTCTGGCTGTCCTACCCGACCATCCTACACCCATAAATATCCGAACCCACACCTCTAATCCAATTCCCTATGCCATGTACACTCCTGGTTGCAGTGCCGATGCAACTGAAAAGTACGACGAAC
>Ga0228535_1000764_pt1:70000-74036 | contig 74036 bp, 74 predicted proteins | sample SJ1metagenome_FD_168457 | JGI IMG/M metagenome (GOLD analysis project Ga0228535, IMG submission 168457) | Enriched culture of PCE-dechlorinating microbial communities from Ithaca, New York, USA - SJ1 | ecosystem: Engineered > Modeled > Simulated communities (microbial... >...
ATCAGGTTAAGGCCGTGGTTGTATCCCTGGTCACGGTGGCTGCACTTTTCTATAACTTCCAGATAACCATTGTTAGTATGGCTATCCTGTTTGTCTCCATTATTATCATTGAAACCGTGGTGAAACTCCTGACTTCTGTGAGTAGAAAGGCTTTACAGGATGATGTTCCCCTGGATAAACTCCGGGAAGGAATGATACCTGCTTACAATATGTACCAGCAGGATGATGATGAAATCTTTGTGGATGATAAGAGTTTCACCCAAAAGGTAAAGGAATCCTTTAAAAAAAGGGACCCCAGCATAGTCACCGCCCCTAAAGGTAAACGTCTGGTGGGCACCCTGGCGGCAGGCTTAACTGACGATGATATTAACCTGTTAAAACAATTGAAGCAGGAAAATAAGATCCCAAATGAATTCAAGATTAAAAAAGGAGTTCCTTTCGCCCCCTCAATTTTGATCGGACTCATCATATCCCTATTCATTGGAGATCTAGTTCAAATAATACAGATGATACTTATCTGGATCCTGTGAACAACAAAAAGATGCCCCGAGTTGAAACCAGACCCACTAATGTTTTGTTACTCGGACCAGGAATAGTACCAATATTTATATTAATCCTTAGTCATATTCATAACTAAGAAAAGTGTAGTGATTGAAATGGAAGAGAAAGGGCAAGCATCAGTGGAGTATTTGCTACTAATTGTAGTGATCCTAATTATTCTGGCCAGTGTTACCATACCACTGGTGAGTAGTTCTGTGAATTCTACCATGGATGTTTCTAGATCATCAGATACGAAAAATGCTATAGAAAGCATGGCTAACGCTGTTAATTTAGTTTATGCCAATGGTCCCGGTGCAAAAAGAACAATTGATGTTTACTTGCCGCAAAATATGAATTTGATTTTTGATTATAGTAGTAAAACCATTAATCAAACTCTGGCTCTTTCATCACAAAATAAAACCATAAGCGCCAATGTAGATTACAATGTAACCTTCATAAACCCAAATCCCAATAAAGGGTGGCATCAGACAAAGATCGAATGGCCTACCAACCAAGAAAATAGAACCTCTATCCAAGTAGTTTTCTTAACCTAAAACTTTGAGGCACATTATATGTTCAAAAAATTAGGAGATATAATACTAAATTTTTTTTCATTTATAGGGACTGTAATTATATCAATACCCAAAATTCCCCAAATGATCCGTAACATGAACATTGGAAGTATAAAAGAAAGAATAGATGATAAAAAACTAAAAGAAAATGTTTCTGAAATTAAAAATAATGTAGGAATTGATAAAAATTTAAAATACTCTACTAAACAAGAACATAAATTAATAGAAACACTCCCCGATAATAATCATCATTCCAATAATAAAACAACCCCCCCAGAATCTGATATCTTACTAATTTCTACCCCCTTCACATCTAAGGAAAAGGAAGATACAATATTTCGCCTCCAGTTACTTTCTGCAGGATTCATAATATTATCTGTACTTTATTTGTTTAACTTCTTTTCAGTCATTATTTATGCAATTCTCGGAATATTAATAGCAGGTTATATTATTTATATCCTTCAAAATCGTGTTAAAGTTATGTATGGTTCAGAATTTCAGGCCTATCGAGATTTCTTCCTGATGTATTTGGCCGTGGGTATTATTCTGGTAATAGTAGGCACCAACAATAATTTGGTTATGGCATTTTCATTGAGTTATTTTCCTTCCCTCACCATATTAATATTTGCAATCATAGCCGTAGCCTTGGTTTATCTAATTTTCAGGATACGTTACCATCGGGATTTCACATATGGAGTAATAATTGAAACTGGGGAACGAATGGCATATGTAAAAGTAGAGTATGATATACGTTCCAATGTGAAACCAGATATATACGTGGTTGAAAACGATTATGGAGCATTAGAAGGTGCCACTGTAAAACTGAAGACTGAACAAAAGATTCTCAGTAGCACTGGAAACAAACCAATACGCGTCATAGGAACCGTTAATAAAATATAATCCCTCAAATAAATATAAAAATTCATTTTTTAACTGTATCTTTAAATCATAAACAGAATACTAATTGGTTTAAAAAATGGATTCTGAATAGAATAAATGGAGTACTAATTATGCATGATATGTCCCCCCATCATCCCCGTTACCAGTCCCTTCTTTTAAGGGATAAAATGGCCAAGGCTTACCAGGAAGGAATACTGGCTGACACCGCTCTTATTGCCCATGGCAGGGGTGAGGCCTTTGACTATATTTTAGGCGAAAAAACAAACCTCCCCGCATTAAATTCCATTAAAGCAGCAAGTGCTGCACTTCTACTGGCTGAAAATCCAATTTTATCAGTTAATGGCAACACTGCTGTTTTGGCTGCCGAGGATATGGTGAAACTAGCCCGGATCCTGCCGGCTAAGGTGGAAATCAATTTATTCTACCGCACACCACAGAGGGTGATGAAGGTGGAGGAAGTTTTAAAGAAGGCTGGGGCCACGGAGATCCTGGGTAAAGAAGAGGATGATTACTTCCCTATAAAAGGATTGGAAGGTCCACGGTCCAGGGCTCACCCGGAAGGTGTGCACCGGGCAGATGTGATACTGGTTCCACTGGAAGATGGAGACCGGGCCGAAGCACTGGTGGCATTGGGTAAGACAGTTATAACTATTGATCTTAATCCTCTGTCTCGAACTGCTCAAACTTCATCCATAACTATTGTGGACAATGTGGTTCGAGCTATTCCCCTTATAATTGAAGAGATAAGCAAGTTGAGGGGATGTCGGATTGATGAACTGGAAGCAATTGTCCATGAATTTGATAACCAACGGAATATTGACAGTTCACTGCAGCTAATTGCACAGTATCTGGAAAAGGATGGTAAATAAATGAAGGTAATTGGTGTTACCGGAATGCCGGGATCAGGTAAGAGTGTGGTTTCCAGGGTGGCGGAAAACCTGGGAATGAATGTGGTGCGGATGGGAGATGTTATCCGCGACGAAGCCCATAAAAGGAACGAATCACCCGGAAAGGTAGCTGTAGATCTGCGGAAGGAGTTTGGTAAATTTGTAATAGCCGAAAGGTGTGTAACATACATTAAAAACCTTTCAACCCCTGAAGAAAAACATGATTCTAAAAAAAATCCATCATCCCCTAAATCAACAGCTTCTAACCATTCTATGGTTCTTATTGAAGGGATTCGCAGCCCCTGGGAGGTAGAAATATTCAAAAATAACTTCCCTGATTTTAAAGTCATTGCCATACATTCTGCACCAGAAACCCGTTACCTTCGCCTACGGAAGAGAATGAGATCCGATGACTCTGCCGAAACCAGGGAAGCACTTAAAAGAGATCAGAGGGAGTTAAAATTTGGTATTGGTGATGTAATTGCCAGTGCAGATTTCATGGTGGTTAACGAAGGTGCTAAGGGGAAGCTAAAAAACACAGTAAGGGGTATTCTTAAAAATGAATTGTAAAGTAGTTGCTAGAGCCACAGTCAATCCTACGGAGGATCTTGACAAGATCATAGAAACTTTATCCAATGTATTCAATTATGCGGACATAGTTATAGGCGAAAATAGTGTTACTGTCACTGGAGACACTTCCTGTCTCGTTCCCTTTAAGGAATTCCTGGAAAAAAGAAAGATCAGAGAAACTGCCCGTAAAATGATCATCAAAGGATGGAGTGAAGAGTCAAAGGTCATAACGTTGAAGTTGAGTAAGCAAGCCGCATTTGCGGGTATGGTTAACCTTGTAGAAGATGATCTTTCTCCCCTGGGAGAGATTGAAGTTCAGATAAGTACTGAAAATGTAGAAAAGTTTGCCAGCTGGTTGTGTGGACAAGATAAAAAGTAGGATTAATGTAATTTAGTTTTATCCTTAAATTAGTGGTGATATCCTATTTTTTTTTAAATCTTTTAGGGTCTTAGATTTTTCTTGTTGAAAGAATGGTTTTCCTTCTTGTTTTTCATATTTTATGAACTAATTGATAATTAGTTTCGTAAAATACAATTTAATTTTAACTTTATAAGAATAATTGGGCT
>Ga0228535_1000767_pt1 | contig 73724 bp, 38 predicted proteins | sample SJ1metagenome_FD_168457 | JGI IMG/M metagenome (GOLD analysis project Ga0228535, IMG submission 168457) | Enriched culture of PCE-dechlorinating microbial communities from Ithaca, New York, USA - SJ1 | ecosystem: Engineered > Modeled > Simulated communities (microbial... > Unclassified | place...
GATGTAGGTCTTTACAATCTCTCATTAAATTATGCAAGGTTAAACCATTAAAAGAAACCGCCGTGTGCGAGAGCATGCACGGTGGTGTGAGAGGGCGGGGGAGTAATCCCCCTACCTACTCGATTGTTGTGTTCCGCATATACTCCAAACTCTTTGTCCGGAAAAGACAAAGGCAACCATTTTTTTTGTACTTTTGCAATGAAATTTCAACATCATATTCAACTATATGAGCACAAAACCGACTAGTAAAAAATTTCCGGGCAACAACATTCTCCTCAACGTAGTAGCCATTGGCGTTGTAGCTATTTTGTTGTTCGTCCTCACCCTACTTTTTCTGAATGTATACACCCGTCACGGACAAAACGTGGTGGTTCCTCAGCTACAGGGATTTCAGGAAGAGGAAGCCGAAGCTATTTTGAAATCCAAAGGGTTGGACATTCAGGTCGTTGACTCGATTTACAAAAAGGACGCTGTTCCCGGTTCGATTATTGATCAAACACCCAAGCCGAACAACAAAGTAAAGGAAGGCCGGGATATATATGTCACCATTTACGCCCGCAACCCGCAACAGGTTTCCGTTCCGGGGCTGGTTGATTTTTCCGCGCGACAGGCTATTGCACTGCTCAACTCCATCGGATTCACGCAAATTGCTATAGAAGAAATCCCCGCCCAGTATAGCGGATTGGTTATTTCGGTTGAATATCGGGGGAAAAAACTGATACCCGACGAGCAAATTCCTGCCGGATCACCTTTGAAATTGGTCGTAGGAAGCGGGATGTCAGAAGATTCGCTAAGCATAAACAGGGAAATTGTGGTTTCTCCCGGAGTTACCGGAACAATTCCCGATTCTTCACGAAATGTACCCGTAAAACCGTCCAACATGGATGAATCGTTCTTTTAAAAGAGGCGCGACAAGTTGCGAAGAGCTAAAACATGTACACGTGAAAGAAGAGGACCCATACGATATTCAGGATTTTCCGGAAGAGGAAGATGAGCTGACCGGCATTTCCGCGCAGGAAGAAAAGTTTGAACATTTTCGATTTGTAGCCGATAAAGGACAAAGTTTACTGCGAATCGACAAATTTTTATCGGACCGTATCGAAGGAATTTCACGAAACCGGATTCAGCAGGCTGCCGATGCTCTATGTATTTTGGTGAATGGGATTACCGTAAAATCAAGCTACAGGGTTAAACCGCTGGATGTAGTCACGGTTGTTATGGATCGCCCGCGAAGGGAGCTGGAAATACTTCCGGAAGATATTCCGCTCAACATCGTTTACGAAGATAACGACCTTATGGTTATAAACAAACCTCCCGGTATGGTAGTACACCCTGGGCACGGTAACTATACAGGTACATTGGTTAACGCGATAGCGTTTCATTTGAAATACGAACACGGCATGGATATGACCGACCCGCGCCTGGGACTGGTACACCGCATCGACAAGGATACATCGGGCTTGTTACTTATTGCTAAAACACCCGATGCCAAAACATACCTTTCCGCACAATTTTTCAACAAAACCACTAAAAGGAGATATACGGCACTGGTGTGGGGAAACGTTACCAGCGATGAAGGCACCATTACCGGGAATATCGGTCGTGACCCAAAAGACCGGATGCAGATGCGCGTTTTCACCGATGGCGAACAAGGAAAGCCTGCGGTTACTCACTACAAGGTACTGGAAAGATTTGGTTACGTAACGCTTGTTCAGTGCGAGCTGGAAACAGGCCGCACACATCAGATACGTGTACACATGAAACACATCGGACACACGCTGTTCAACGACGAACGTTACGGGGGAAACGAAGTACTGCGCGGAACACATTTTGCAAAATACAAACAGTTCGTGTACAACTGTTTCACCGTTTGTCCGCGACAATGCCTGCACGCACAAACGCTCGGATTCATACATCCTCGTACAAGAAAGGAGATGTTTTTTGAGAGCGAACTGCCGCAGGATATGCAGGAGGTTATTGGTCGTTGGCGCACATATACGGCTGCAAGGGAAACGGGAGAACACCAGATATAAATGCATAATAACTCACACCTCAAACCACAACAAAAAAATATGAAAAAGAACATTGCCATCATTTGGGGAGGCTATTCGTCTGAAAAGGAAGTTTCAGAGAGAAGCGCCCGGGGCATTTACTCTTTTATTGATAAAAGCAGGTATAACCTTTATAAGGTAAAAATTGATAAAGAAGTCTGGGAAGCGGAATACGGAAACGAAACTTTTCCCATCGACAAGAACGATTTCAGCTTCGCGGCGAATGGAACAAGAACAGCGTTTGATTTTGCCTACATCACCATTCACGGCACCCCGGGGGAAGATGGTGTTTTACAGGGCTATCTCGATATGCTCAACATTCCCTACTCCAATTGTGGAGTGCTAGCATCTGCATTGACTTTCAGTAAATTCACATGCAACCACTTCCTGAAGAGCTTCGGGTTCAACGTGGCCGAATCGGTGATACTTCGTCCCAGGGAATCGTACGATACCGGATCGATCGTTCATCAATTAGGCCTCCCTCTATTTGTAAAGCCCAATATCGGCGGATCCAGCTTTGCTACGACCAAGGTAAAAGAGCTATCGCTCCTACAACAAGCTATAGAAGAGGCTTTTAATGAAGCTTCCGAAGTGATGGTCGAAAGTTTTATTGCAGGGACAGAGGTGACTTGCGGATGCTATCGGGCAGGAAAGGGATTTCAGCATCTGCCGCTTACTGAAGTGGTTACCCGGAATGAGTTTTTCGATTATAACGCCAAATATAAAGGGGAAGTTGAAGAAATTACTCCGGCGCGGATTCCGGACGACATGGCAGCACAAGTTCAGGAACAGACCGAACGGATCTATCGACTTATCGGTGCAAAAGGTATCATCAGGGCAGATTACATCATTTCCGGCGGTATTCCCGTTCTACTCGAAGTAAATACTACACCCGGAATGACCGAGACCAGTTTTATACCTCAACAGGTACGCGCCGCCGGGCTCAACATTTCTGACGTGATGACCGATATTATTGAATACGAATATAACCGGTTAAAAAAATAAACTATGCAAAATTTCGATGATATCCGCCCTTTGTACGACGGCGAGGTCCCTTCAGTTATTCGGTCCCTTATCAACGATCCCTACTTTCGCAGAGCGGCCGAACCCCTGATCAAGCCAATAACGTGGGAAATATTTAGTGGTGCCATGCTCGCTTGCAAATCGATTAACGATTTTCAGCGAACCATCATTTATCCTTTTATGAAACAGCTTATTGCCAAAACTACATCAGAACTTACCGGTATAGGATTTGAAGAATTCAAAGACGGCTCAAGCCACATTTACATTTCCAACCACCGCGATATTGTACTGGATGCAGCTTTCCTCAATATTCTCTTTTTCGATAAAGGAATAGATACGTCGGAAATTGCCATCGGAGATAATTTACTGATATATAACTGGATTACTGATTTGGTAAGGCTTAACAAAAGTTTTATCGTGAAACGCCGCGTTTCAGTCCGTGAGATGCTGGACACCTCCAGACACCTGTCGGAGTATATTTTCGACACCATCACCCGTCGCCGTCAATCTGCTTGGATTGCCCAACGCGAAGGCCGCGCAAAAGATTCAGACGATAAGACCCAGGCAAGCCTGCTGAAGATGCTGACACTGTACAACAGCTCAAAGCCGGCTGAGGCACTCAGGTCGCTTGACATAATACCTCTTTCCATCACCTACGAATTTGATCCGTGCGATTACCTCAAAGCCAAAGAATACCAGCTTAAAAGAGACAACCCCGGATATAAAAAAAGCCAAGCCGACGATATCGAAAATATGCGAACGGGCATTTTGGGTTATAAAGGGAAAGTTTTTTTCAAGTTCGGAAACCGGATCAACGACACATTATCACGTATCGATGAAAAGACCAGCCGGGCACAGGTACTGGAAACTGCAACCCAGGCCATCGACAGGGAGATTTACAAAAACTACGTCTTTTTTCCGATGAACTACATTGCCTACGATCTGATGGAAAATAGCAACTTGTTTGCCGCCAGATATACCGATGAAGACAAGGCAGCTTTCGATAACTATATCGACGGGCAGATTGCAAAAATTGATATCCCCGGCAAAGACTACCGTTTTCTGCGTGAAAAGCTAATCGGGATGTATGGGAATACAGTGAAGAATTTTGTTTCGGCGGAAAAAATATAAGTAAAAATAATGGCAGTAAGCTAAAACAATGAAGAGGAATTATGTTGTATACCTGACGGTTTTTTTTCTCCTTGCAAGTGCATGTGAGAAAGAACCGGAGCGTATCGATAACTTCTTCGTAGAGTTTGCCACAGTAGTAAAACCAGTTGAGCGGATAACGTTTCAACTGGATAACTTCAAGACCCTTATCCCGATTGAATTGAAAGATTATTCGGGCAAAAACGGGCAACGTGTCATTCTCAACTACACGCCTTTACGCGGCGACACGGTGAAAATCAACAGCGTTAACGATATTTTCACGGGGGTAGTCCAGGAAAGCAACGCCGTGACCAACCTCATCAAAGACCCTGTAAAAGTGCAAAGCGTTTGGGTGGGCGGAAACTACCTGAATCTGATCCTCGAAATAGAATACTTCGACAAAACTCACGTTATCGGATTGTTTCGCGATACGCAATCTTCCACTATCGATCTGCACTTCAGCCATTCAAAAGAAAACGATCCACCTGGATACACCCAGAAACTTTATGCTTCTTTCTCACTTTCCGCCATTAAATCCCCCAACGGTTCCCCCACCCCTTTCCGGTTTCATATCCAAACGCACACCGGCGTACGCGTATTCGAACTAAAAGTAAAATGATCCACCCCGCTATTTTTAACACATATTTACAGCAATAAACCTTGGATCCGGCCAGCAAAAACATTCAATTACTATATCATTTTTCACAGTTTTCATATTTTTAATAAGGAATTATTGTATCCCCCTACAGATTTCCGGGCAAATTTATCCTATTGCAAAAAACTTCCAATTGTAGTTTTGTATTTCTAACTTTTTTTAATTGCCTTTCGGGTTATAAAGAAGGGCAATATCGCATCTCGCTACATCATTAACATAAAAGTTCGAAAGATAAAATATCAAAAAAGACAGCTTATGTGTCATTTTAGTCAGTTTTCCAGTTGGAGGATATTTTATTTTTGTGACTTTCAAATCCGGCATTTATGAAATTCGGATAGTTATTATACTAATATCCTGTAAAAGAAAAGTTACTCATCCAAAACTCTTGCAACATGAAAATAAATAACAAAGCAGCAATCACAAACCCAAGTAAACAGATGCTGTTCGATTCAAAATTCATAATTATCCTCATTACTTTTTTCTTGATCAATGGTTGCAAAACCGAAAGAGATATTTACAAGACAACGTTTAAAACTTCATACTCTGAGTTATTGGATGATTTTAAGTCTCCACCTAACGATGCAAAAATAAGGGCTTATTGGTGGTGGCTCAACAGCAATGTGACGAAAGATTGTATAACCAAAGACCTAGAAGCCATGAAGAATAATGGCTACGGCGGAGCAATGATCTTCGATGCCGGGTCTTCTGCTTATGATGTGGCACACAAAACAGAAGCGGGGCCGGCGTTTCTAAGCAAAGAATGGCTCGAGCTTTTTGAGCACGCCGTCAGTGAGGCAGACCGGCTTGAATTGGAACTATCGATAAATGTCCAAAGCGGATGGAATCCGGGCGGGCCTTCCGTAACACCTGAACTTGCTTTAAAAAAAATAACCTGGAGCGAAATGACGATAAATGGCCCGGAAGCTGTTAACAGGGAATTGCCTCTCCCTCCCGGAGAAAATATCCTTGAGGATGTAAAAATTATTGCCGTAAAGCAATCAGGTGATACCGTTCCGCAATCCGACAGAATCAAAAACATAAAACTCAAAACTTTGGAACAGAGACTCGGCTCTGCCGGCATTTATCCCCTACATCTGCTGAGAGAGGACTTTGAGGGAAAAGGAAATCCGATAAATAAGAGTGATATAATAGATATTACGGAATACTTTGATGGAGAAAACCTTAAATGGAATGCACCTGACGGAACATGGTCTGTTCTTCGTTTTGTAATGATAAATACCGGCAAAGGAGTATCTACTGCCAGTGACGGATGGGAAGGATTGGCAATGGACCACCTGAATAAGGAGGCTTTGTTGAAATACAATCAAGATGTTATATCCAAGCTGATTCAGACTGCTGGAAAAGCGGGAAACTCATTAAAATTCATCCATACTGATAGCTGGGAAATGGGTGTTGCAAATTGGACAGATCACTTTATGCAAACATTTGAAAAAAGAAACGGCTATGACATGACTCCCTTTCTACCTGTTCTTACGGACCGCATTGTAATTAACCGGGAGGTTTCAAGCAGGTTTCTCCACGATTTTCGTCGCACCGTTGCAGATCTGGTGGCTGAGGAATTTTATCAAACATTCAGAGATATTGCCCACTCGAACAAACTGGGAACTCACCCCGAGTCAGGAGGCCCACATGCAGCTCCGATTGATGCGGTTCAAACCATGAAGTTTAATGATGTGCCTATGGGTGAATTTTGGATACGGTCTCAGACTTTTTTTACTAAAGAAGACCAACGTCTTTCCGTAAAACAAAGTGCGAGCGTTGCTCACATTTATGGAAAACGGTTTGTTGCTGCTGAAGGTCCCACAAGCATTGGCCCACATTGGGAACGTCCTCCTAAAGATTGCAAGAATGATATCGACAGGATCTTTTGTTCGGGTGTTAACAGGATTGTATGGCATACATATACTGCTTCTCCTGATGAATATGGCGAACCCGGGAACGAGTACTTTGCAGGCACTCATCTGAATCGTCACGCTACATGGTGGAAAGAGTCAAAATCATTTGTTGAATACATGAACCGGGTATCATCTGTATTGTCGAAAGGCTTATTCAGAGCCGATGCCCTGTATTATTATGGAGATGATGCGCCAAATTTTATATTTCTAAAAGAAGAGGTTAATGATCTGGGGAAAGGCTACGATTGGGATAAATGCAGCTTTGACGTGTTGATGAATGATGTAAAAATAAAAGACGGGATGATTTTTCTTCCCGATGGGATGAACTATAAAATATTAGTACTTCCCAATGCCACATCAATCAAGGCTGAACTGTTAGTAAAACTTCAGGAACTTGTGGAAGACGGGATGATTCTGGTAGGGCCAAAACCCGGGAAAGCCACCGGTTTAAAGAACTATCCCATGTCTGATAAAACGGTAAAACTCCTTGCTGACAAGATGTGGGGAGATATTGACGGAAAAGAAATTGTTGTCAACAATTTCGGTAAAGGGAAGGTATTCTGGGGAATTTCGCCGGAAAAAGTGCTTCAATTACAGAACATACCTCCGGACTTTGGGTATGAGAGCGTGTATCCCGACACTCATCTGGACTATATTCACCGGTATACACCCTCTGAGGACATTTATTTCATAGCGAATCGTCTATCACGGCACGGGATAGATCATAATGAATATCATTATTTTACAGATCTGCCTGATCGATACGAAGAAACCGTCTGTAAATTCAGGGTCAGCGGTAAAGTGCCTGAGTTATGGGATCCCATAACAGGCAACGTTCAGGAAATTCCCGTTTATTACGAAAAGAACGGATATACACATGTGCCTTTGCATTTTACCCCTGAAGGCTCCAAAATTATTGTTTTCAGAAAAAAGAAACAAGACAGACACATTACAAAAATAGAAAGAAATGGAATAGAAATTTTTCCTGAATTGAGCCTGTCTGCTTCCACCTCCCCAAACTTTAAATTTCAGCAGGAACATAAAAAAATTTCCGGCCAGGTTCTGCACCCGGGAACGTATACACTTTCCTGGTCTGACAATGAGACGTCCTCTTTTACTGAAAAGAGCTCGTACGTAGAAAAAATTCTTGATAACCCGTGGGAATTGAGTTTTAACAGAGAATGGGGCCCCAAACAAAAGGTTGTTATGGACAGCCTGATGTTCTGGAGTGATTTACCCGATGAACTCATTAAATACTATTCCGGTTCGGCAGAATATTCAAGTACTTTTAACCTGAATGAAGATAACATTAAAGGGAAAAGCATATGTCTCGATTTGGGGAATGTTCAAGATATTGCCTCTGTAAGTATAAACGAAAAAAATGCGGGTGTTTGCTGGATTGCCCCTTTTACCGTTGACATAACACCCTATATTAAGGAGGGGAACAATAAAATTGTGATTACTGTAACAAATTCATGGGTAAACAGATTGATCGGAGACAGTTATCTCTCAAAAGAAGAACGCTTTACCCAAACTAACATCCAAAAATTTGAACGAGACAACAAAGAGACCTTTTTCAGAAAGTCTGGCCTGGGAGGAACTGTGAAGTTAATTTTAACTAAAAATATAGCATTAACTAAATAAACTTAAGGTGTTTTGTGAAATATTTACAGAACCTATAAATAAAAAAAACAATTAGCCTACTGAGAGAAAAATCGCATTATATAATTAATCGACAACACCTTACACTCAATAATATTGGAACAAACAAGAATTTTGTCACATTAAATTCAAAATTTATATCAAAAAAGACAGTACAAGTGTCATTTTAATTAGGTTTCCCCCGATCACATCCATTATTTTTGCGGATCTAAATTTGTAAAAATTTATAAAAAATCTAATGTGCGATAAACGGCAATTCCATTTAATTGAAATACTCTAATTTGAAATTTAATTTAATCATGAACAATTTAAATTTAATAAACAACGAATGAAAAAGAAGAATTTTGCAATTTTATTTAGACGGACAATGGCAGTAACCATCATGTGTATGTTGTCCTCTTTTTTAATCTTTTCCCAGAATATTACGGTAAAGGGAAAAGTGATCGACGTAAACAAAGAGCCTTTGATAGGCGTAACTATTCAAGTACAAAACACATCAGTTGGAACAATAACTGATATTGACGGTAACTATATATTACCCAACGTACCGTCTAATGCTAAACTGGAAGTGTCCTATGTGGGGATGAAATCACAAATTATCGAGGTTGGAGGAAGAACATCGATAGACGTTATTTTAGAAACAGATACCGAACTGCTTGACGAAGTGGTTGTTGTTGCCTACGGTACACAAAAGGCACGTTCAGTGACTGGCGCCATGAGCAGAATAAATACTGACGAATTGGTTGACATGCCTGTTTCCAATATTACTCAAAAAATGCAAGGTAAATTTGCAGGTGTTCAAATTCTGAACAACTCCGGAGAACCCAACGGAAACCTGTCCATCAGGGTCAGGGGACAAGCTTCGATTAATGCAGGTAATAACCCGCTAGTTGTAATAGATGGATTCCCCAGCAGTTCAGGATTAGAAACACTGTCTCCCGATGAAATTGAATCTATTTCAATTTTGAAAGATGCCGCTTCAACCACATTGTATGGCTCACGCGCGGCGAATGGCGTCATCCTTGTCACTACAAAGCAGGGAAGATCCGGAAAAACGGAAATCACGTTTAATGCAAATTACGGGATTCAGGATGTGTCCAGCAGAGGAATGCCTGATGTAATGAACGCCCGCGAGTTCGCCCAATTCAAAAAGGAGTATTATGAAGATGCACAAAAATACGAAGGAAAAACAACTCCTGTACCTGAACAATATGCAAATCCTGCTTCGGTATCGGAAGGCACCGACTGGTATAAAGTGTTATTGAGAACAGCAAATTCCCAAAACTACAATTTGGGTTTACAAACCGGCACGGATGTGGTTAAATCGTCTGTGAATTTGAATTACAACAGCACTGAAGGAACTATCATAAACTCTTATGCAAACAGGTTCTCTGTTCGTTCAAACAATGAATTTAAAGCGTCTGACCGCATTATTTTCGGGATGAATTTATCTGCATCTTACATCGATCGCCAGGTGCAGGACGGAATCGGTATTGACAGGCAAATCATTGGATCTGCTTTCTTAATGGATCCGGCGTTGAAATACAAGAACGAAGATGGTACCTATCCCATTTCCTACTCTCCTCCGGGAATGTTTGGTAACGCGAATTATTACTTAGTTCTCAGAGACAGGCAGAACCCCGCCAAAACTATTCGCGGAACAGTAAACACTTACGCGCAGGTTGAACTGGCAGAAGGACTGAAATACCGTATCAGTGCAAACGCCGATATGGGTAACTTCAGGCAGGAAAGATGGGTACCGTCATACGTAAGTGGTGGTATGTTTTCTGCGCCCCCCAATCCGGCATATGGCTCGTACAACACTTTCAACTACGAAAACTGGCTGGTTGAAAATACATTAACCTATCAAAAAACATTTAACGAAGTTCACGATTTCGACGTTCTCTTAGGTTATTCAGCTCAAAAATCCAAAGATATCTCCTCCACTATAAATGCATCCAACTATCCCAGCGACGAAATTGGTTTTTTCAATGCTGCACAAACAAAAGTTGGAAGCGGCGGAAAATCTGCATGGAGCATGTTGTCGTGGCTGTCGAGGTTCAACTACGAGTACATGAACCGCTACATCCTCTCCTTCTCTTACAGACGGGATGGAAGTTCTCGTTTTGGAGCAAACGCCAGATGGGCCAACTTCCCCTCATTTTCTGCGGGTTGGGTGGCCAGCGAAGAAGGCTTCTTAAAAGATGTCAACAACTTGAGTTTTCTAAAATTGCGGGCCAGCTGGGGTAAAGTTGGTAACAACAATATCGGTAATTATACATCCATCGCCTCTGTAAACAACAATAACTATGTGCTAGACGGAACAATTGTTCCCGGCCGTCAGTTAGGAAATATCGGAAACAACAACCTGACCTGGGAAACTACTGAATCGTGGAACATTGGTGCTGATGTAAGTCTATACAAAGACCGCGTTTTCTTTATGTATGATTATTACAATAAAGTAACCAACGGATTACTTTACCAGATAGATATCCCTTATTCTTCAGGATTCTCCAACATACAATCCAACATTGGTGAATTCCGTTTCTGGGGGCATGAATTTACCTTGCAGACAAAAAATTTAACCGGCGCTTTTAAATGGTCGACTGACTTCAACATCACTTTCGACAGAAACAAAGCAGTTAAACTGGGAACAAACGATACTCCGATAGGTGGTTACAACAACCAGGTTGACTATAACAGAACAGCTGTTGGGAAACCGTTGGGTATGTTCTATGGATATGTATATGACGGCGTTTACATGACTCAGGAAGAGTATGATTCACAGCCCAAGCATGCCTCATCAACCGTTGGAACAGTTCGTATGAAAGACATCAACGGTGATAAAAAGATTGACTCGGCAGATAAAACATTTATTGGTAATCCGAATCCGGACTTCCTGTATGGGTTAACCAACTCTTTCAGCTGGAATAACTTCGATGCAAGTGTGGTTATTTCTGGATCTGTAGGTAACGATATTATGGATGCAACTTACGAATGGACTGAAAACATTGACGCAGTATTTAACGTAAGAAAAGAAGTGGCAGAGAGATGGAGATCCGTAGAAAATCCAGGGAAAGGAAATATCCCCAGAACGCTTACGGGATCAACGGAACTGTTCCGTTATACCAACTCGAGATGGGTTTTTGATGGTTCCTACCTTATGGTTAAAAATCTAACATTGGGTTATAAAGTGCCGCTGAAGTCAAATCCATTCATCAAATCCCTGCGTTTTTACCTGACGGCTCAAAACCTGCTTACTCTGACTAAATATCCGGGCATGAATCCCGAAGTTAGCCGCAGCGGTACAGGCGGCCTTTCTTTCTACGGAGTGGATCATACGTCATATCCTGTGTCAAGGATTTACACAGCCGGGATCAATGTATCTTTTTAATAATAAATTTAAAAAAAACACATAATTATGTCAAAAAGAAACTTATTGATAGTACTTACAGGAATATTTATTTTATCGTCCTGCAGTCAATCATTTCTGGATTTATATCCGGAAACCAATGTGACGTCTGCCTCATTTTATAAAACCATGACTCATTTTGATCAGGCATTAAATGCTTCATATACCGGATTCCGGAATATTGCCAATAACGGTTTGTTTATGGATGAGATGAGGTCGGACAATGCCTTCTATACGATCTATTACGGTGACCGTGGCCCATACAATGCAACTGAAAAACCGTGCTTGTTTATTGATGATGAGGTATCTGCAAATGCGGGACCGATAAGAGACCGTTGGACGGTTAACTACCAGAACATTGCCAAAGTAAACACCATACTCGACAGGGTGGACGCCTCGGAACTGACGGATGCTGAAAAATCCAAAGTTAAAGCAGAAGCTCTTTTTCTACGCGCCTTCTATTATTTCGACCTGGTTAAATGCTTCGGTGGTGTGCCCCTTAGTTTGCAAGAAGTTACAACTGCCGAGCAGGCTTTTTTACCCAGATCTACTGCGGAAGAATGCTATACTCAAATGCTGACCGACCTGAATACGGCGATCGAACTGGGATTACCCGTGCCTGTTGATTTCTCCAAAGACAACAAAGGACGTGCAACCATGGGTGCCGCAAAAATGTTGCGTGCCTACATCAGTATGACGAAATCAACCCCGGATTACAAGACTGCCGAACAGGATTTGGTAGCCATAACGAACATGAACTACGAGCTGTTGGAAAACTACGAAGATGTTTTTGATCCGAGCAATAAAAATCACCAGGAATCCATCCTTGAGGTACAATTTACCGAAGACGGATCAACAAGTCAATACAGTACTTTCGCATGGAGGCTTGCACCCAAATGCAGCAACCTGGTTGATATGATGGGAATAGGAGGATCAAACTATGCAGGGACCAGCGGCGGCTGGGTAGTGCCAACAAAAGAGATGGTTGATTCCTACGAAGCAGGTGATGCCAGACTACCGGCATCCATTGTTGTGGTTGAAGGATATTCTGAAGGCGATAATTTCTATTACGAAAGCATCAAGGAAGCCAAAGGATATCAAAAACCGGACGGCAAAACGTATCACTACATGGTGAAAAAATATTTTCATCCGCCGTACTCATACAGCTTGAGAAGTACCGAGAACTTCCCCATATACCGGTACGCCGGTGCATTATTACTTTTGTCAGAATGTTTAGTAAAGCAAGGTAAGAACACGGAGGCTTTACCTTATATCAATCAGGTCAGGACCCGTGCCGGAATTCCCCCATTAAGCAGTTGTACGCTGAAAGATGTATCTGACGAGATGAGGCATGAACTTGCATACGAAAACCACAGATGGAGTGACTTAAAGCGCACAGGATTAGTGAAAGAGGTTATGACAGCCCATGGACAAAGAATAAAAGAGCTCCATCCCTGGGTTAAGGCTACCAACAACGACGGTTGCTATATCATTGACGATTTCAGAATGATATATGCCATTCCAACACGCGAAATAGACATCAACAATCTGCTTGAACAGAATCCGGGTTATTAATAAATCCGAAAAATTTTAAGGATAGTAAGGGGAAATGTGTTTCTCCTTACTATCTTTGTTTATGGTAAGAAAATTTTCAGTAACAATTACATACCAAACACAATACCAAATGAAGTTAAGAAAACCAGTAGAAAAACTAATCTGCTCACTGATTTTTTTGAGCATTCTCGGATGCTCTCCAAGTAATATCTCAAAAATTGTTGATTTGAAATGTGAAAACCTGCGCAACCCTTTAGGGATAAATACGTTGCATCCACGGTTTAGCTGGAAAAATATTTCGGACAAAGAAGGTACACAACAAACTGCATACCAGATACTTGTAGCCAGCAACACCAACAACTTAAGTGAAGAAAAAGCCGACCTCTGGAATTCCGGGAAAGTGCTATCTCCGTCAAATATACTGATCGATTATCAGGGTAGCCCCCTTCATTCCAGAGAATTGCTCTATTGGAAAATTCGTACGTGGGATGAGAACGGCAACATTTCTAAATGGAGTGAAACAGGCACATTCAGCATCGGGATACTGGATGAAAGCGATTGGGCAGCTTCCTATATAGGTTATCCTACAGAAAACGGATTTCAACATTGTCCCCAATTCAGGAAAGTGTTTTCAATAGAAAAGGTGAATAAGGACGACACTTATCTGCTTCACATCAACAGCTTGGGCTATCACGAAGTGTTTATTAACGGACAGAAGATCGGCAATGATGTCCTCTCACCTGCAGTTTCTCAGTTTAACAAACGTTCGCTGGTCAATACCTACGACGTTACGCCCTACATGACGGCAGGTGAAAATAACCTGATTATCTGGTTAGGCAGCGGCTGGTATTCAAAAGGGCTGCCGGGAGTAGTCGGGGAAGGGCCGTCTGTAAAAGCTCAGCTGGAAAAATTCTCGGGTCATTCGGCAGAAAATATTGTCGTCACAGACAATACCTGGCTGGCTCGAAACAGCGAATATACCCGGATCAGCGACTGGATGTCCGGAAGGTACGGTGGAGAAGAGGTTTCCGGAAACCTGGAAACACAAAACCTCCTGTTCACAGAACCTGAAAAACTGACCTGGAATAAAGCGTCCGTTGTTGAAGTACCCAAACACGCCGTAACCCCTCAGATGGTTGAACCCAACAGGATTACAAAAGAAATCAACCCCTCGGCAATAAACAAGCTTAACGACAGTACTTTTCTAGTGGATATGGGAACAACCCTTGCCGGATGGTTCGAGATAACTTTCCCCCAATTGCAAGACAAGCAACAAGTTGTTCTGGAGTATTCGGACCACCTGGACGAGAACGGAGAGATAGTCCATCAAGGACAGACAGATCGTTACATCGCATCTGGCAGCGGTACAGAATTTTTCAGGAATAAGTTCAACTATCACGGATTCAGGTATGTGAAGATATCCAATCTTTACGAAGCACCCAATCCAGCTTCTGTTAAAGCATACCTTATCCACACCGATTTTGAACTCAATTCCGGTTTTGAATGCTCAGACACTGATCTTAACCGCATTCACGATATGGTGTTTTACACGCTACAGTGCCTCGGATTAGGCGGCTACCTGGTAGACTGCCCTCAAATTGAAAGATTGGGCTACGGAGGAGACGGTAACGCCTCAACCGTTACTGCCCAAACCATGTTTAACCTCGCCCCGCTTTACAGCAACTGGCTGGATGCATGGTCGGATGTGATCAGGGAAGACGGCAGCATGCCGCACACCGCACCTAACCCCTATTCGGCAGGAGGAGGACCCTACTGGTGCGGATTCATTATATCGGCGTCGTGGCACACTTACCAGAATTACGGAGACATCAGTGTACTTGAAAAGTATTATCCGGTTATGCAAAAATGGCTTGGATACGTTGAAAAGTATAGTGTTGACGGGCTGTTGAAACGCTGGCCGAATACCGATTACAGAAATTGGTACCTGGGGGATTGGGCTACACCGGACGGCGTTGGAAACCCCAACCACCTGGATGATAGATCGGTTGACCTGGTGAATAACAGCTACCTGTCTGTTTGCTTCAGCCAGATGGCGGATATTGCCGGGTACCTGGGTAAAGACAACGACAAAAAGTACTATTCTGAAAAGAAAAGTCAACTAAACGAGGTCATTCATGACACGTTTTTTGATGACCAAAAAGGACTCTATTCAACCGGATCGCAGATTGACCTTATTTTTCCAATGCTTGCCGAAGCAGTTCCTCAACACCTGCAGGGTGATCTGATAAAAACATTGATGGAAAGAACGGAAAAGGAAGATAACGGGCATCTCAATACCGGGCTCGTAGGAATACCCGTAATGATAGAATGGGCTGCGAAAAACAACCAACCGGAATTTATTTATTCCATGCTGAAGAAAAAAACTTATCCCGGATATTTATACATGCTAGAAAATGGTGCCACAACCACCTGGGAGCACTGGAACGGAGCCAGGAGCAGAATACACAATTGTTATAACGGCGTGGGGCAATGGTTTTACCAATCGGTGGGAGGAATCCGTCAAATCGATGGAAAAACCGCGTACAGCGAATTTCTTATCGATCCCCAGATCCCGAGTGGGGTAACCTGGGCCAAAACCCGGATAAACACCCCAAAAGGATGGGTAAGCGTGCATTGGGAAACAGTTGACAACCGGATGAAAATGGAAGTAGAGATCCCTGTCGGTTCAATCGCCAAAGTAAAGTGTCCTGTTTCAGGTAAGGAGATCAAAATAAACCATCAACTGCATTCCCCCCAAGACGGATCAGTAGAATTACAGAGCGGAAAATATTCCATTGAATATCCGTTGTAAAACAGATGAACAGCAATTGATGAACTTATTTTGCCATAGTTTTTAATTCCTGAAATCTTTTTTTCAGTTTTTTCATCTTTCGGGAGTCTTTCAACCGGAGAAAAGCATTGTCAGTTTCCAACGGATCCTTTCTTAGATCGAAATATTGCTGAAACCCGTAATGAGGATACAGTATATATTTCTCCTGAATGGATATTACCGCCTGGGAGGAGGGGATAAACTCCTCATTGTTTATAAAAGGATGTTCGAAGAAAAAATCATCCCTCCGGGGATGTTTTTTCTTCAAGTAAATAGTTGACAAGTCCTCCCCCTGCATGACATTGGGAACAGGGCTTCCGGAGGCAGAAACAAGAGTTGGGGCGATATCTATGTTCAGGGCAATTTCCTCATAGCTAACGCCCCTTCTGCCAGCAGGAATCCGGGGATCAAAGACTATTAAAGGCACACGGATGGATTGCTCGTATGCATACCATTTGTCGGCTATCTGAAAATCGCTTTGAAAATATCCGTTATCCCCTGTAAATATTATTAACGTATTGTCCAGCTCACCCTGCTCTTTCAATTTTTCAATAATCTCACCGACTGCCAGATCAATCTCGGTAACCATTCTATAGTATGCTTTCATATACTTCTGATATTTTTCCGGAGAATCAAACCGCCAGTGCCAGCGGACCCTGCTTTCGCACTTTTCATTGGCTATGAAAGGAGGCAATGAGTAGTAATGTTGCGGCGTAGAGGTTACAGGCATTGGAATTTCAATGTCTTGATAATATTTTTCGCTCGACGGCTTATACCGATACTGATCGTGATGATTATCCTGTGCATGTGTGGCAAAAAAACTTACCGACAGGCAAAAAGGCTTATCAGTTGGCCTGTTTTCCAAAAAATTAATGGCATCGTTCAGGTTTTTATCGGTGACATGAATAGAATCTCCTTGAATTTTTGTGTAAAGAAGTCCGTTCTCGTCTTTCCCCAAAACATTGATCCGGGCCCCATTTAATGGCATCCAGTGTAACCCTTCGTACGAATTTACATAATCAAAATCATCTTCCCGTATTTTCCCTACCCCGTATTTTCCTACAAATCCGGTATAGTACCCATTTCTTCGGAGCACAGATGGATAAGTATCGGCAAAACTCCCTTCATCTATCTCTTTCGAAAAGCGATTGATTCCATGCCTGCTCATGTACTGACCGGTTAATATCGATGCCCGGCTAACCATGGAGATGGGAGTGGTCACATAGGTATTTTCAAACTTGACTCCTGCTTCAGCCAATCTATCGAGGTTTGGCGTGTGAACAACATCGTTACCAAAACAGCCTATCGAGTTCCATCTTAGATCATCTGCCAGAAGAAAGACAATATTCATTTTTTTGTCCTGGTCCTTGGCACTCAGCGAAGAGAAAGGGGAGTAAAAGAGACCCAGTCCGACTGAAACCCCCAGTGAAATATTTAAATTTTTCATATTTAAATAAATTTACTTGATAAAAAATATTACTCAACCGGATTCACGGTTTTAAGTGTCACCGGCCCCAACAATCCTGATTTAATCAACGGAACCTGTGTCCAGGGCACATAGACCTTGTTTAACCCGGGGATATTGGTAGCGTTAATGTTTGTATCCGTATAATTTCCACCTGTGATTGCATCACCCGTCAACCTGTTGGACCAGGTATTGGCTACTTCAATTACCAGCGTATTATCTCCCGGCCGGATTATGTCGGTCACATCAAACCAATAGGGTTTCGTCCACGCAATGCCCAGGGAGACATCGTTCAAGATTACACTTCCTATTTTGGACAGTTCTCCCAAATCGAGAAATATTTTCTGGCCTTCTTTTTTAAAAGCTGAATTGATGTCGTACTGGAATGTTTTTTTATAAGTGGCCGTTCCGGAATAGTATTTGATCTTTTCGTTTTTAGACTCTGTCCAGGAGGTTAATTCAGGCAAGATGACTTTCTCGGGCGTGTCAAATACTCCGGGAAAGAAAAGTTCCCAGGCCCCGTCAATAGGCTGCATAGAAATATGGTTATCAAACACATAATTTTGACTTCCTTTATTTAATTCAAATACTCCATCGTTCAAAATATACGTCCGATTGCGGTATGTAAATACCCGACTGTCTGACTGGTTCAAGCTGGTTACCTGATCGTACTTCGCCCGGTTTTCTCCTTTTCTAAACACATAAAAGATCGCCCCGTATGGAGGCAGAGACACTGGTATACTCACGGAAGCGCTGTTCAGGCTGTAAATATCCGGAGAATCGGTTTCACCTGATTGGGGATTCCATATTTCAGGAATTTTATTTTGTTGACGGAAAGCCACATTTTTGGAAACCCAGTGGTTTCTTGTGTTTCTGATATAATAAAAATCCATACCGTTTGTTTTGTAATGAGTATAATCAAAATCATTAAACTCAAATCCGGGATAACTTACGTCGGGTTGAATATTCATTTTCTTCAATAAACCCAGTGGAGTCGCATCAGTGATCACAAAACCACTTTTATTGTTCTTGTCCCATAATTTATCGATAAGCTGTTTTGTTTCGTTATCGTCTCTAACCGACACCCGCAGAGGTTTCTCTCCGATAATTTGTGCGCCCTGCCGTAAGAGATCTTCAATTTTCTTCAAAACATCCGGATGCATTTCTTTTTCAGGTTCTAAATACAATAACTCAAAAATGGCTCCTGATGGCAATTTGAGCTTTTTGTTCTCCACCGTTAACCGGGTGAAAATCTCCGTGTTGATAACTTCATAGTCATACCCCGGACCTACAGCAAAACGGCTGTTTTTGTGGCCCGTGAAATTGGGGGTTCTGTCACCGTAATAATAGAGTACATCTGCATAAAAATCAGCTTCCTGAAGTATGAAGGAAACCCTTGATAAATAATCGTTAAAAGGTTCGGTTTTAGGAAACCAGATATTTTTAAGGTTATAGTGTGTACCCGCAGAATAAACACTTCCCGGTTCTTTTATGTTACCGGGGTAATGGGTAAAGCCATGGAAAACCACCTTGTTCATCCCTTCACAAAAAGCCCGGTCTCCGTATGGTTTCATATCGGAAGGGGCTTCCTGCCAATGCTGAAAAGTCGTGAAAGCTTCCTGTTCAACAATTTTTCGCTGGTAGATATGTGATGCTGCGGAGACTTCTTTGACCATACGCAACACATCTATGCCGTCTTTGTTAAGTCTGTTGTGGTTAATCCAGAACTCTCCCCTTGGAATATCGATTGCTCCCAGGGATTTCAAGGGTTCAACAGGAACGTTATGAAGCGGATAACCCGGGCCTCCCGATTCTGAATTGATCTTTAATCCATAGCTGTTGGTGATTTCCTTAGCTTTACGATAGAAATTATTGATCATAAGTTCAGACAATGTTTTCTGGAAATCAGTTTGAAACCTTTCAGCAAGGGAAGGTTGATACAGATCTTTGTTAAAAAGTAAAGGTAGGAATTTATATATGTCGTAACGGTGCATATCCCTGAAAACGACTGGCAAGCTAGGGGTCCAGGTCATTCCTCGGGCTTCATAACTCGCTAAATAAAGGCTTTTCAACGAAGATTCCCGAAAATCCGGCACAATGGTTTTTAGCTTTTCAATAACGTAGTCAAAGTGCATCTGGGTGGCGTTGGCATCAAAATGATCAATAATGGGTCCGGTTGAATTTGGACTTGGCAGCATTAGTTTTTCTGTTGAGTTGGACGTAATAAAACGATAAACATCCCAATCTCCTTCCGGAACCTGCCAGTTCAAAGTTTCACTCTGAGGATCAAAAAACCGCGTTACGTCAATAATTTTTGCCGTATCAGTAATCACCTCCTTTGAAGGCAAAGCGACAACGGCTATCTCTCTATAGTATACCGGTTTCCCGTTTCTATTGAATTTGATTATTGTTTCTTGCCCCCGGTTATCATTTTTGGGTACTTCCGGAAAAGGCAATTTAATTTTTTGTTGTTTCTTTGTGTTATCTATTTTTGTTTTTGACATATAAATTGCTTTCGAGGCAAATTCGGGAGTTACCCAGCTGCCGCCTGCATTCCAGCTGCTTGCCATATTTAGCCCTGCCTCCATCCCGTATTTCTTTGCTTCATCCAACGCAATTTTTATGGCTTGCAAGGATTCTGAACTTAAAAAAGCAGGCCCAGCAGGGGTTACTGTATCCGAAGCATTGACCCCTATCTCAAAAATATCAAAGCCCATTATCCCCACCTCGTGCATAGCTTTTATTTCTTCTTTGATCCTGTTGGTATCAATATATCCGTTTAGCCACCAATAGTAAACTTTGGGACGTGCATATTGAGGAGGCGTTTCAAACCCTTTTTTCAGAGCATCGTATCTGTTCTGTGACAAAACAAGTTGACTACCAAACAGACAACCTAAAATTAAAAAAACAAATGGTAACTTTTTCATGATCCGTTTTGTATGTTATTGTATAATTACTGGCATTATTGTGAAATTATTACTGATTCGATATTCAAATAATTGGCCACTTTTTGTATGAGATGGGCATTATGTCCAATTCCTAAAGCAAAATGATGTGTAGGGCCTTCGTTCATCCATCTATACAAGAAAGTCCTGACATCCGGTTTAAAATATCCCCGGGTGTTTGTGTTTCCTGTTGGCGGAATTGGTCCCTTTACCGATTCTCCTTCAGCAATGACAAATTTGAATTTTCCGTCACAGGTTGAATTGATGGACAGCATAGTGATAGGCCCTTCTTTGATTTTAAACTCTACACCGGCCCCACTACCCGGTTTACCGTGATATTTTATCAAACTTCGCAACACGGGTTTCCCTTCAGCAATGGAGATATTGTGTGGCCCGTCGTGTCCAACCAATACGAACCCTTCATTAAAATCCACCGGATGAAATTCGGCAAAACTCCCTCCTATGCCCAGTAAATTCATGATCATCATAGCAACCAACGTTTTTAAATCAGATTCTCCACACATCGGAAATCCGGAAGAAGTGAGTAGCGAATTACCCACTATCAGGTTCGACATGACAAGTTCTTCCGTGCTTTTCGGACTTCCATTATAATAATAAGCCAGCCCGTCGATTTTCTTACTTTCAATAAACTTCTTTAGCGCTACAGCTACCCGAGCGGAGGTGTTCAGATCTTCTTTGTTTAATTTCACCGCAATAGGATCGGACACTGGATCAGGTGTATCAAAGAATTCTAAAATCATGTTCTCCGTTTCCTCTATCTCACTCTCCCTGCAACTGACATAGTGGTCGACAATTTCATTGGCTTCACACTCCACCACATGACATCCGAAAAAAGATGTCAGCATGGTTATATCCGTATGCATATCCAGCATAGCATTTATAGGATGTCCAATATGCCCAAAGTGAGCTTGTTTCAGTCCCTTGAGGACTCTTGCTATTTGACAATACTCCGCTATTTTTCTGTCAGCCTCGGGATCATCGTACAGGGTACCAATGATTACACCGGGGATCCTCTTCCCCATCCTTGCAGCAACACCGGTAAATTCTGGCAAAGAGCATATGTCATCGTTCGCAAGCTGCATATACGTAGAAGCTTTTGAATAGTCCAGCGCTTTTCTTGGCTGTAAAGCAACCAATATTATGGGCACATCAACAGCCCTTACAATAACGCCAAATGTTCCTGATGTAGCATAGGTCAACATATTGCAGAATAGCATATCAAGATTGGCTGCTTGAATTTTCAATACGGTTTCGTATGCCTTAGAAGGGTTGTCAACCATCCCAAAATCAATGATTTTTACCGCTTTGGGGGGCACTTTACCCATGATAACCTGATGTTTCTCCATCAATTCTTCAAATAATCCGGGAAATTGACTCCAATAAAAATCATAGCCAACTCCAAAAAAACCAATATGAAGTTCCTTATTTAACTGGGGAGAGAAAAATTCTTTATACTCGTTCATCTCTTATACTTTTAGTTTATGAATTTGAAATCGATTTTATTCTGGGAATAGCTAAAGTGAATATAATAAATGCCACGGAATACATTACTCCGGCATAAATCCACAGCGGATTGTAAGAAAATCTGTATATTATCACTCCCATGAACGGATTAACAATGAGGGATGATAAAGCCCCGGCTGTACCGGACAACCCAACAACGGTGGAACTTGAATTTTTGCCGAACATATCCCCGATGGAGGTAATGTAATTTGTAATCCACAAGCCGTGCGCAAAAAATGCTGAGCTTAATAACAGGATGATGACTCCGACAGAATCTGTATATCTCACAAAAATAGCTGAAGCGGTAAGTAGAGCAGCAAATCCCATTACTGCTTTTCTTGACAGATTGACATCCCCCGTATTTTTCAAAACGATATCCGACACAAATCCTCCAAAAATATTGGAGACACCCAGCGCTAAATAGGGTATCCAGAATAAGTTCCCAATTATTTCCAAAGAGACGCCCTTGGTTTCATTCAGAAATTTAGGTATCCAGAACATGTAAAAATAAATGATGGGATCAAGCAGAAACCGGATCAGGATAAAGGTCCCGGCCTCTTTAGATTTCAGTAAACCCAACAATTGCTTTCTTAAAGGCGGAACATCCGACCTATTGTTGCTCAACTCTTTATTCAGATGATTATTTTCTGATTTTGCCTGTGGAAAGAACAGCCAGATCAACGTCCACAGAATACCAATCCCCCCTACAATAAAAAAAACGCCGCGCCAACCTACACTATCCATTAAAGAAACCGTTAACGGAGGAGCGACTACTGCTCCAAAGGCAGAACCACCAATAGCTAATCCGTTCGCTAAGGCTCTGTTTTTCTTAGGCACCCACTCTACAACCGCTTTAATTACTCCTGGAAAGGCTCCCCCTTCCCCAACTCCTAAAATAAACCGAAACAGCGCAAATTCATAAAAATTATCGGCAAAACCGTGCATAAATGTAGCAACCGACCACAATGCAACCGACAGGGCTAACCCTTTTCGGCTTCCGAAACGATCTATCAAGATACCGCCGAGAGTAAACATGATAGCATAACCAACCAGAAAAGAGGTATTGATAAGTCCGTAGTCGGTATCATTGATGTTTAACTCGCCCTTAATTTCAATAATGGATATGGAAAGCACTTGCCTGTCCAAAAAACTTAGTCCGGTTGCCAAAGCACACATCAGAACAACCAACCAAATAAAACCGGAATATTTATTTTTCATTTTCATTGTTAACGCACTAAGTTTGAAATTGCAAATATATTATTTATTTTTGTAAAAAAATATATTTGATTATTTTTGCGGAAAATAAAATGTAAAACAAAACAATGAATCGGGATCGTACGTCGAAATACTTGAAAATAAGCCGGGAAATAATTTCTCAAATTGAATCGGGGATTTTACAACCAGGGAACAAAATATCTTCTGAAAATGAACTGATTAATGAATATAAAATCAGCAATACGACGGCACGTAAAGTCCTTTCCTATGTTGAAAACCAAGGGTGGGTAAAAAAAATAAAAGGGAAAGGAACTTTTGTCATTAACCGATCAAAAGAGATGCACCTTAATCGGATTCTGGGGTCTTTCGATGCCATGAAAGAAAGCTTCCGGAACAATTTAATAAAAGAAGGCTTAACGCCCAAAGACATCTTACTTGAAAAAATAATTTTAAATGAAGGGATATCAATTAACGTGAATAACAAGAATCATGTCATTGAGGGTAAGGTACTCAAACTGCATCGCCTGCGGTATGCAAATGACGTCCTTATGAAAGATGAAACCAAATATATCTCAATGACCCTGTGTCCCGACATTCACCTGGATGAAATGAATGACTCATTGATAAATTTATACGAAAAAAAATACCGCATCCAATTGAGCGATATACAAAGAACGATCTCCACCAAAGTTGTCGATCCGAAAGAGAAAGAAAACTACTTTGGCAACAATACTCCTATGGCTGTATTTATCCTGGGGAGTGTGGCTTCTAATGATCGATCCGAAACGATTGAGATAGAATATTCATTGTACAGAGGCGACAAATACAGCTTTACCATCAACACAAAACCCGACCTGCTTTAAACTTAACTGTAATTTAAAAGTAAACGCAATTCCTACAGTAAAAATATCATTTTACATAGTTATTCTGGAATAACCTATTATTAATTTTGTCTAAAATATTATATTTTTCGTGAATATTATTGTGACAATAACTCTATACTTTTGAATTATTAGGCAATTGTAGTTTTCAATCAGATATCCTGAAAGCTCATTCTTCTATTTTTATTTATTTTTTTATTTTTAATTACTATGAATATACTAATTTAAATGGCTATGAATCAACTAAAAAGAATTTTCTATTGTTGTGTCACTATTTTGCTCCTGCAATCAGTGACTGTGTTTTCCATTTATGGAGCATCTGAATTAAGGTATGATGTTCAGCAAAATACCAAAGCCATTACTGGTCAGGTTGTGACAACAAGCGGAGAACCTCTTCCGGGAGTTTCTGTTGTTATCGCAGGTACAACCCAGGGGACCGTAACCGATGTGGATGGAAACTTTTCGTTAAGGGTTCCCAATGAAACTCAAACGTTGCAGTTTTCATTTATTGGAATGAAAACGCAAACGGTAAATATTTCAGGCAGAAATTCAGTTTCTGTCGTTTTGGAAGAAGAAACAATCGGTCTACAAGAAGTTGTTGCAGTGGGTTACGGCAGTATGCAGCGAAACCGTGTTTCTGCATCCATTGTTTCTATCGCACCTGAAAAAGTACAAGCTCAGGTTACCAGCGGAGTTGACCGTGCACTTGAAGGCCAAATTGCAGGATTGAGTGTACGACAAACTACTGGTGCTCCCGGAGGAGGCGCAGAAATGACTATTCGAGGTGCCGGATCCATTGGTGCGGGAAATCAGCCACTGATAGTAATAGATGGGTTCCCTATGCAGGGTGGCTATGGGAAGGAAGTTTCGCCCTTAGCTCTGTTGAATTCAGCGGATATTAAATCGATTGATGTGTTGAAAGGGGTATCTGCCACGTCAATTTATGGCTCACGCGGTTCAAACGGAGTCATACTCATTAATACCATGTCTGGTGAGCAAGGAAAAACGGAGTTGAATTTTAACAGTCAGTTTGGGTTTGATCAAATGCTCGAAAGTGAAAAACTTGATTTGATGAATGCCCAAGAGTTTGCCCAATGGAGAAAAGAGGATATCTACGATAAAGCAGCCTTTTACGGACGTACCGTTACGGATGCCGACGTACCGGAAGTGTACCGTAACCCTGCTGCTTTGGGCGAAGGAACCGATTGGTATGATGTAATGACACAAACGGCTCCTCAACAGGAATATAACCTTTCAGTTACTCACGGTTACAAAAATTTTAGGGGATTTTTCTCGATGGGCTATCTTAACCAACAAGGAATTATCCGCAAAACCGGCTACGAGAGAATTTCCATGAGAGCCAATATGTCATACGAACCCATCGAATACTTGACATTGGGTATGAACGTCAGCCCGACGATCCAAACTTGGGATCACCAGGTTGGAGGAGACAGAGGTTCAGTGTTTGGAAGTGCATTCATGTCATCTCCTCTTGATGGGCCATATAAAGAAGACGGCCTCTGGGAAAGAGATAATCCGAAATATTATGACGGTGAGTGGGACCTGGATATCTGGTCTCCGGGAACTTTCAGTAATCAAAATGCATTGCAAGCCCTTCATGCTATCAAGGACAAAACAAAACGGCTCAATTTGAGGTTTTCTCCTTTTGTCGTGATCAAACCTGTTAAGGAACTGACATTAAAATCTCAATATAACCTGGAATTGGACTATAACGGACGGGATTATTTCAAACCATCCACTGTGAGCGGTTTATACAACCCACCTCCACAAGCTGCCGACGGATATTACGATATAAGACGAAGCTTTAACTGGCAATTCGAAAACACAGCCAACTACGACAAAATGTTTGGGGATCACCGAATAGATGCATTACTCGGTTTTACGATGGAACGTTACAACGGTTTTTCCAGCTATATCAATGGAGATCAATTTCCTAGTGATGACATTGAAACCATCAATGCTTCAGTAGTACAATGGGGAAACACTAGCGAATCGAACTGGTCTATGATATCCTACATGGCACGTCTGAATTATGACTACCAAGCTAAATATTTATTTACCGGAACTATTAGGCGTGATGGTAGTTCTCGCTTTGGTTCTGATAGAAGATGGGGGTACTTTCCTTCAGTTTCAGCAGGTTGGAACATCAGCAAAGAAGCATTCTTCCCACAAACAGACTGGCTGACCAACTTAAAGTTGAGAGCAAGCTATGGAGCCAGCGGTAACAACTCGATTGGTAATTACACGTGGATTCCCACAGTTGTCAATAGCAACTATACCTTTGGCGGTAAGGTAGCTAATGGTAAAAGGGTAAATGCCATTGAAAACACTATGTTGGGCTGGGAAAGATCCAATGAGTTTGACACTGGATTTGATTTAACCTTGCTTGGAGGTAGAATCAACTTCATCTTCGACTATTATGACAAGATTACTGAAGATATGTTGTGGGGAGTTGCTATACCCATCTCTTCGGGATTTAACTCCGTACAAGACAACATTGGTAAAATTCAGAACCGAGGATTGGAATTTTCACTAAATACCATAAACATTACCAATGCTGAATTCACCTGGAGTTCAGATTTTAACATATCTTTCAATAAAAATGAAGTGTTGGATATGGGTGCTGTTGGCCGTATCTTAGCCGGACCAAGATCTTATTCTCTCACCATGGAAGGACAGCCTATGGCTATGTTTTACGGATATAAGAGCCTGGGAATAATCAACACATATGAAGAATTGGAAAAATATCCTCATTTTTCATCACAACTTCCCGGAACACCTCATTATGAAGACACCGACAAAAATGGTATATTGGATCAACGAGACAAGCAGATTATTGGCAATCCTTGGCCCAAATTCAGGGGAGGATTTAGCAACAATTTCACCTACAAAAACTGGGATCTGGGTATAGCCATGAGTTTTGCACATGATTTCGATATCTGGGCACAGCTTGAAGAAGACGTGATAAACCTTGACGGCGTTTTCAATGTACTCAGTGAAGTAAAAGACAGATGGAGATCACCGGAACAACCCGGGAATGGCCGGATTGCAGCATCATTTCACGAAACTGCATACGATAGGTGGGAAAACTCTGACTGGGTTCATAATGCCTCTTTTCTTAAAGTGCAGAACATTACCCTTGGATATAACCTAAAGAACATTAGTTTCATGAAATTATTGAGATTGTACTGCACAGCACAGAATCCATTTTTGTTCACAAACTATCGTTATGGAAATCCTGAGGCAAGTGTATATGGGAACAATTCTTTACAAAGAAATTTCGATAACTATGATTATCCATTGACTCGCACCATTGTTTTCGGAGTAAATGTAACTTTTTAATATTAAAACATTATGAGAAAAATTTATACTAAAATACTGCCTATTGTGTTTCTGGCTTTGGGCCTTTTGGGATGCGAAGATTTTTTAAATGAGTATCCGGTTTCTGAGATTAGTACAAAATCATTTTTTAAGGATCAGGCTCAATTCGAACAGGCCGTTAATGGGGCATATTCAGGTCTCCGTGAGTTGGCAGGAGCTAATGATATAGGATTTAATGGCATTTTTTGGATTGCCGGCGAAATGCGTTCGGACAATACAACCTTTCAACACAATACGACTGACCAGTCTGGACACCGCTTCTGGCATGTGGATCAGTTCATTATGAACCCTAACAATGAGATTGTAAACCAACCGTGGAATACGTGTTACGTTGGAATCGGAAAATGCAATACGGTAATTAAGTACAGTGAAGGCATAGAGTTTGATAAAAAGGCTCAATTTTTAGCTGAAGTAAAGTTTCTAAGGGCTTTATATTATTATACCTTGGTTAGAGTGTTTGGCGATGTGCCCTTGATCACTGAACCGGCAACTTCCTATAATAGTGCTTTTGAAGGAAACAAGAGAGTTTCGAAAGATTTGGTTTTCCAAACCATTCTATCCGATTTGAATGATGCCAAACAAAATTTGCCTAAAAATTATTCTGCCTCAGAGTTTGGCAGAGCGACTGAAGGTGCTGCCAGGACATTGCTTGCCGATGTTCAAATGTGGTTAGGGAAATATAACGAAGCCAAGACAGAATTGGAAGCTGTAGTTGCTGGCAATCAATATGCTGTTCTGGATGATTATGCATCTGTGTTTGATCTCAACAATGAACAAAACAAAGAGATTGTTTTTTCTGTTCAATTCATTGTCGGAACCTTTGGTTTGGGATCGGCCAACATGTATACTTTTTTGCCCTGGAATTCCGGAACTAAATATATTTCCCACGGACAGGTACTTGCAAGAACCGGAATGAACATACCAACGGAAGACCTTATCAATTCTTTCGAAGAAGGTGACAAACGTAAGGACATGATTGATTTCGGTTTTATAGACAATGATTTTGGCACATATCAGGGCAATATTGTTCCCTTTACCAAGAAATTCTGGGATCCGGGACACGCCGTACAATATATAGCCGGGAATGACTTTCCACTGTACAGGTATCCACACGTTTTATTGATGTTGGCCGAATGCTACCTGCGTGAGGGTGGCGGTGATCCTGTTCCGTTGGTAAATCAGGTGAGAAGAAGAGCCGGATTGTCAAATCTTACTTCGGTGACTTTGGATGACATCATCCAAGAACGTAGGGTGGAATTCCATTGTGAGGCGGATAGATGGTGGGTTCTTGTCAGAACCGGTAAGGCACAAGAAGTAATGTTAGCTCATGGAACGCGTGAAAAAGCAAATCGTTCAGGATCAGGAGCAATTTCCAGTTCTGCTTTCAATAAAATTAATATTTTGTTCCCCATTCCTTCCTGGGTTTTGGAAAACGACCCGACAATGGAACAGAATCCGGAATACGAATAAAATTATTTATTACAAAAAGGGATGGATGTAACACCCATCCCTTTTTGTTCTTTTGATATCATTCGGCATAATTTTATATTCATAACAAACTGAGAATATGTCGTATTTTCTGAATCAATTCTTTACGAATTGAATTTTTTACTTAATAAAGAAACCTGTTATTCAATGAAATCTGTTATCTTCTCTTTTTTGTTAATCCTCGCATTGCCTTTAAGTATGAATGGCAATGATTTCAAAGGGATTAAAAGAATTACGGCCAATGAATCCCAAAACGAATCAAATTCGTGGATAAACTTTGTCAAACTGTTTGAACTGAGTGAAATACCAGAAAAATCATTGACTCAAATCGCCTGCGATTCCAAATACTGGTTGTGGATCAATGAGAAGCTGGTTGTTTTTGAAGGCCAGTTAAAACGTGGGCCAACACCCAACGACACCTATTACGATGAAGTAGATATAGCCTCTTACCTAAAACTGGGGAAAAACAAAATTGCCATTCTCGTCTGGTATTTCGGTAAGGACGGCTTTTCTCACAAGAGCAGCGGCCAGGCTGGTCTTGTTTTTAAAAATGATGTACTCCATATCAATAGCGACAATACTTGGCTAAGTCGTTTAAACAAAGCTTTTGAATATACATCACGAGACTACCCGAATTATCGCTTGTCTGAATCGAATGTCCGGTTCGATGCCCGAAAAGAGAGTTTCGACTGGATATTGCTGGAGGATAATCTTCGCGGTTTTGGCCGGGCCAAGGTCTTGGGAGATGCGGAATCATCCCCGTGGAATAAATTAGTCAAAAGGCCGATACCTTTATGGAAAAACCGTGGACTGAAAGAGTATAAAAACAAAATAAACTTTCCTTTTGTGAGCAAGGGAGACACCTTAATTCTAACATTACCCTACAACGCACAGATTACTCCCTATTTTAAAATCAGATCGGATGCCGGAAAAGTCATTGATATCCGGACCGACAACTACCGGATTGGTAACACACTGAGCGTTAGAGCCGAATACGTTACCTCCTCCGGACTGCAGGAATATGAATCGTTGGGCTGGATGAACGGCCATCAGGTACGGTACTATTTTCCGGAGGGAGTTGAAATAATGGATGTGAAATACAGAGAAACAGGATACGACACTGAATTTACGGGAAGCTTCACGTGCAATGACGCATTCTTTAACCGTCTTTGGGATAAGGCGCTCAGAACACTATACGTTACTATGCGCGACACCTACATGGATTGCCCGGATCGTGAAAGGGCACAGTGGTGGGGCGATTTGGTCAACGAAAGCGGTGAAGCTTTTTATGCCCTTTCACCTTCTGCAGCATCTTTAACCCAAAAAGGGATGTTGGAGTTAATAAACTGGCAGAGAAGTGATGGGACAATATATTCTCCTGTTCCCGGAATGTATACCAGTGAATTGCCTGGCCAGATGCTGGCCAGTATAGGATATTATGGATTCTGGAACTATTACATGAACACCGGAGATAAAGAGACCGTAGAAAAAGTATACAATGGTGTTAAAAAGTACCTGAGTGTATGGGAAACTGACGAGAAAGGAATTCTCGTACACCGTGAGGGGGATTGGTATTGGGGCGACTGGGGTACCAATATAGACAAACAAGGTATATTTAATGCGTTCTATTACCTGGCTCTCAAGGGATTTAAAAACATGTCCGAACTTCTTGGATACAATGGGGAGGTCAAAAAGACACAAGAAAAAATGGACGCATTTAAAAAAGCATTCAACGCTCAGTTGTGGAAAAATGGGGAATACAGATCGGAGACGTACACCGGGGAAACCGATGACAGGACACAGGCATTGGCCGTAGTTGCTGGACTTGCGGATGAAGCGAAATTTCCGGAAATACTCCAAAAACTTAAAACACAAAAATTTGCCAGCCCCTATCTGGAAAAATACGTACTGGAAGCTCTTTTCATCATGGGCTACGAAGAGTACGGACTTCAGAGAATGAAGGAGCGATATTCTGAAATGATTAATGATCCCGCCAGGACTACCCTATATGAGTTGTGGAATATTGGCAGTGGTAGCGTCAATCACGCCTGGAGTGGTGGAGGATTAACCATTTTGTCTCAATATGTTTGTGGCGTTTATCCCGTTGAAGCTGCCTGGAAAACTATTCGCATAAGACCACAAATGGGTAGTCTGACCTATGCCGCAACTGAAAATACAACGGTGAACGGCAAGTTTTCCGTAGAAATTAACAAATCAAACGGCAAGTATCGTATTCACACCCTCTTGCCGCAGGAAAGCAATGCCATAGTTATGATTCCCGTCTCGTATAAAAAAATAAACCTGAACAATCACTTAATCTGGAACGGTAAGGAAAAAAGAAACCAATGGTCAGAATATTTAGGTATTGACAACGGATACCATACGTTTAAGATTAAATCCGGAAATTGGAATTTTGTTGCAGAATAAATAGCTAACTAAACATTGGAATCATGCTTATATATAAAAACCTGAAAAAAATAGCCCTCACTGCAGTAATGGTTATTCCTTTCCTATATTGCACCGATAAGAAGAATGTCGATTCTTTTGAATTAAAAACCACACCTTCCGTTTATTGGATTGGAGATGGGCAAACGCCCTTGGCCCACGATTCACTTTTTTACGGTGATGATCCGGCGCCCATGTTTAGAAAGGAAATACAGGTAAAGGAAAAACTTAAATCCGCAACATTACTGATTACGGCAGCCGGTTACTACAAAGCGACCATTAACGGCCAAAGAGTGGGTATAAATTACCTTGATCCAGCGTGGACAGATACAAGAAAACGGATATATTACGCTGAATATGATATTTCCGATTTGCTCAATAATGGGAACAACTGCATAGGGGTAATATTGGGAAACGGATTCTATAACCCGCTGCCTTTAAAAATGTGGGGACGCCGGAACTTACGCGAAGTGTTGGATGTTGGCAGGCCGGCATTCATTGCCAAAATTGTTTTACTTTATGAAAACGGGGAAAAGGTAGAGATGGGTACCGACAAAAACTGGAAATTTTCTCCCAGTCCCATACTGAAGAACAACGTTTATCTGGGAGAAGTTTACAACGCCAAAAATGAAACCGAAGGTTGGGATTTACCCGGTTTTAATGACTCTAACTGGTCTGAAGCGATATTTTCAACCGGTCCGGAAGGTGAGCTCCAAAAATCTTTCTTTCCACATATTCAGATAACAGATTATGTTAAACCTATAAACATTTATTCTTCCGGGAAAGATACCTTTATTATTGATATGGGCGTAAACTTTACGGGTACGTACCGGATAAAGCTTTCCGGAAATCCTGGAGATTCGATTGTCTTCCGCTTTGGAGAAAGGGTTTACCCGGACGGGAGTTTAAACCCGTTAACCACTGTCTGCGGACAAATTAAAAAGAAAGGAATGGGGGGAGTTGGAGCGCCGGATATCGCCTGGCAAACAGACACCTATATACTGAAAGATGAAAATCCGGTTTGGTTTCAACCCGAGTTTACTTTTCATACATTTCGATACATGGAGGTTTCGGGCATATCCGCACAGCCGGCATTAAGCGACATCTCTGGACTGGCTTTAAGTACCGCTGTTCAGGCGGACAACAATTTTTACAGTTCATCCGATTTGCTCAACTCAATCCAGGACGCAACACAAAGAACGTTCAGGTCTAACCTGATGAGCGTTCAATCCGACTGTGCAGCCCGGGAAAAATTTGGTTATGGGGGAGATCTCAATGCAACGAGTGAGTCTTTTATCTACAATTTTGATATGAAATCGTTCTACAGAAAAACGGTCTATGATTGGGTTGATGCCATTAATGATTCTATCTTTGTTGATACTGCCCCATTTGTGGGAATTCAATATTGCGGATTAAGTTGGGAGTCTGCCTTTCTTACAACTCAATATTACCTGCTCCTTTATTACGACGACCAGGAATTGGTTAAAGAAATGTACGAGTTCAACAAAAAATGGATGGAAAAGGCACAACGTATTCATCCCCGGGGAGTAGTGGATTCCGGATTAGGGGACCACGAGTCCTTGTCACCCGTTCCTGTCGAACTAACCGGAACCAGCCATTATTTGATGTGTGCAGAGATCATGCAACATTTTGCTTCGATCATGAATGACAGAGCAAGCGAAAAAAAATACGAACAACTTGCCGCCTCCCTGAGAAAACAGTTGAAAGAACAGTTTTGGAGCAAGCCGGTAACAGAAAAAATAAACAAACAAACGCTGTTTGCAACGTTATTGTATCATAAAGTTATTCCTGAAGAGGAAACAAAGATGGCTGTCGATTCTCTGATTCAAGCCATAAAAGAGGCTCCGGCCAGCCACTTTACCACCGGTATTTTTGGGACCAAGTATATTCTGGAAGCTCTTTCGGAGTATGTATCACCCGAAAAAGTATTCGAGATCGTGAACAGCAAGGAATTCCCGGGATGGGGTTTCATGATTTCAAGGGGTGCAACCACTATTTGGGAAACATGGAAAGAGAGTGACGATACATTTTCTAATTGTCATCCCATGTTTGGAACTATAACTGAATGGTTTTACAGATGGCTGGGAGGAATTCGTCCAATCCTTCAACATCCTGGATTTGAAAAATTTATTATTTCTCCCTGTACGCCCGACGGGTTAAACGAGGTCAGGGTAAACTACCGATCGCTTTACGGAACAATTGTCTCCAACTGGGTGAAGGACGAAGATAAAACCACCTACGAATTTGAAATTCCGCAACAATCAAGCGCACAGATCCAGCTTAAAAAAGATCTTTCTCAGAAGATTACCGTTACTGCTGTTTCTGACCCTTCATTAAATCCAAATGCCATTAAAGGGTTAAACGAAGGGAACTTTGAATTAAGTGCGGGGAAATATGTAGTTACCATTTACAACCATACGTTTTAAAAAAATATTAATAAAAATGAGAAAAAAATACCTGTTGTTGGGAAGGTTCACGGTAGTGTTCTTAAGCCTGAATATGCTTTTTAATGTTTCTTGCCAATTGCCAGTTAAAAACTCAGTTAAGGACATGTTGGTGGAATATTTAAATGATCCACTGGGTGTTGATACTGAAAAGCCGCGATTTTCCTGGAAGATTGCTTCTCAGGATAGGGATGTAAAACAAGTTGCTTATCAAATAATTGTGAGTGAACATAAGAAAGACATAAAAAAAAGAAAAGGCACGGTTTGGAATTCCGGAAAAATCACAGGCGATGAAAGCGTAAATATTGATTACATGGGAATTCCGCTTGAAAGCAACAAGACCTATTATTGGACGGTAGGTGTCACGCTCGGTAACGATAAGGTGATGTGGGGTGAACAAAGTTCGTTTCATACAGGAGTATTAAACAACGCGTTATGGAAAGCAAGATGGATAACATCTTCTGATGAAATTACCGACGCTTCTCCTTTATTCCGGAAATCTTTCCCGGTGAAGAAAAAAATAAAAAATGCAGTGGCATACGTGACAGCAGCAGGATTCTATGAGCTGTACCTTAATGGTAGCAAAGTGGGTGACCACGTTCTTGATCCTGGAATAACCGATTACAGAAAAACTGTTTTATACTCAACTTACGATGTTGCTTCGCTCTTGAAAAAAGGAGAGAACGTGGTGGGTGCTATGGTAGGAAACGGTGCATGGAATTTACGAAAGACTACGGGAAGATGGAGTTGGCACGGTTCAGCTCCTCTTGGCAAACCGGCCTTGTGGGTACAGTTAATGATCACCTATACCGATGGAAGTGAAGAGACAATTGTTACCGACAATACATGGAAAACAACATCCGGCCCAATCACTTTCAATAATTTATACGGCGGAGAAGATTACGATGCGCGCAAAGAAATTCCGAACTGGAACACAACAAGAATGAATGACTCCGCTTGGGAGTTTGCGGTGTTAAGTGAAGAGCCAAAAGGTGTATTAAAATCACAAATGATGCCCGCGATCAAAGTAACGGAAACATTGAAGCCCATAAAGCAAATTAATCCTGAACCCGGAGTCTATCTCTTTGATTTAGGCCAAAACATAGCAGGGTGGTGGAAAATTGAAGTAAAGGGGAGCCCGGGCCAGACCGTCAGGGTTCGCGGCGCTGAGACACTCAATGATTCACTCTTTTCTGAACCGCTTAAAGAAGGGGATAAACTGAGTACTGCTCAAAGGTATCACTCCGAAGTATGGACGGACTACATCATCAAAAGTGATAAACTGGAGATTTACGAACCCCGCTTTTTTTACACCGGTTTCCGCTATGTTGAAGTAACCACAACGAACAACCAAAACCTCAATCATGTGAAGGTAGAGGGAAGGGTAGTCAGGACAGATTTAACCCGAAACGGTACATTCTCTTCCTCCGATTCTTTATTGAACCAAATTCATGAGGCCGGACTGTGGTCACAGATGGGAAATACCCACGGTTACCCTACAGATTGCCCGCACCGGGAGAAAGGGGCATATAACGGTGACGGACAAATCATCGCAGAAACTTCCATACACGATTTTCAGATGGCACCTTTTTACACCAAATGGCTAAACGATATGAGGGATTCCCAGGAAGAAAACGGAAGAATCCCGAATACCTCCCCAACACTTGTCGGAGGAATGGGAGGTGGAGTTGCCTGGGGCAGTGCTTATGTTCTTATTCCTTGGTGGATGTATAATTATTATCAGGATAAACGCATACTTGAAGACCATTATCCTGCGATAAAAAAATACCTTACTTATCTTAAGGAACTGGGGAATAAAGACGAAGACCCTTCTGAACCTTACATCATTGACAACTTTATGGGTTACTGGTATTCTTTGGGAGAATGGTGTGCTCCGGGGAAACTAAACGGAAAAAGCGATTGTCCCAATCATGCAGTGGTAAATACTTTTTATTATTATTACAACAACCTTATCTTTTCTAAAATTGCCGAAGAACTCGGGCATACTCAGGACAGTGAGTACGCTAAAGCACTTTCCGACACTATCAAACAAAAGTTCAACGAAAAGTTTTTTGACCCAGGCACAGGCCTTTACGGTACAGAGGAGACCTACCAGACCTATCAGCTTTTAGCTCTGGTTGGAGATATGGTGCCGGAGGAATACAAGGAGAGTGTATTGCAAACCATCATTGACGATGTTGAAAAACGCGGTGATCATCTGAATACCGGAATAATCGGGACGAAATACCTTTGGCCGGTCCTCGTTGAAAATGGTCAGAATGAGCTTGCTTACAGCATTGCTTCACAAACCACTTATCCCAGTTTTGGGTACTGGATAAAAAACGGAGCCACCACTCTTTTAGAACAATGGGAAGGGGATAACTCCCACAACCATCAGATGTTCGGTACAATTACGGAATATTTCTACAAATTTCTTGCCGGAATACAGTCACCTATGGAAGGGCGGACTAGCACAGGATACAAACAGATTTATATTGAACCTCATGTACCACAAAGTCTGAATGCTGTCAGTGCATCCATAGAAACCGTTAACGGATATGTTGCTTCTTCGTGGAAAAAAGAAAACAATGCCTTTTTTCATACCGTTTCTATTCCGGCAAACACTTCAGCGATTATTGCCATACCCGTGGGTATTAAAGATATGGATCTTTACGAAGACAATAAAAAAATATGGAGTAAAAACGAATCTTTAAGCCTTGCGGATGGAATAAAGAATGTTGCCTACAAAGGAGATAAATTAATCATCGATGCAGCATCAGGAGTCTACAACTTTAAAATTGAATATAAATAACATAATAAATTGACATGAGCAGATTTTTACCAGTATTTTCAATCTTTTTGATTTTTCTAATTAATTTTCAAAGCTATTCTCAAGTCACCGTTAAAAACCTAAAATGTGAGTATCTGGAGAATCCTGTCGGATTAGACGAAACTCATCCCCGTTTTACGTGGCAGATGGAATTGCATAAACCCGGAAACTACCAATCGGCATATGAGTTGGCGGTGGGAACAACAGAGACAGATGTTGCTTCAGGAAAAGGCGATGTATGGCAGTCGGGAGTTGTAGAAAGCTCTGTAATCCCTGTTGTCTACGGGGGAAAAGGGCTAAACCCGTTTACCCGGTATTTCTGGAGCGTGCGGGTGAAAGATGAACAGCAACAATGGTCGACCTGGTCCTCCCCTCATTTTTTTGAAACCGGAATGATGGGACAACTCAGGTGGAAAGGAAAATGGATTACCGACACATACGATTTCAACGTGAAACCAGCGGCTTATTTTCGCAGAGCTTTCAAAACGGATAAAACCATAAAGTCCGCACGCGTATATATAGCAGCAGCGGGACTTTACGAGCTTTCCATCAATGGGAAACGCATCGGAGACCATCGGCTTGACCCTACTTACACACGCTTCGACCGGCGAAACTTATACGTAACCTACGACATTACCGAAAATTTGCAACAAGGAAACAATGCGGTGGGTGTTTTGCTGGGTAACGGTTGGTACAACCATCAATCTACGGCCGTGTGGTATTTCGACAAAGCTCCATGGCGTGCACGCCCGAAATTTTGCATGGATCTGCACATAACGTATTCCGACGGAACAAAAGAAATCATCGCAACCGATGAAAGGTGGAAGACCTCACAAAGTCCTGTAATCTTTAACAGTATATACACGGCCGAACATTACGATGCCCGAAAAGAACAGCCCGGATGGGACACTCCGGATTTCGACGCGAAGGGCTGGAGAAACATTTACACCACAGGAGCACCTTCCAATAATATAGTGGCACAAGCATTGCACCCGATCCGCAATGTCAGGGAATACCGTCCGGTAAGCCTGAAGAAAATTGACGAATACACCTGGCTCTACAATTTCGGGCAAAACATGTCGGGCGTAACCCGAATGAAAGTAAACGGGCCTCAGGGTACAACAATCCGGCTGAAACACGTGGAACGACTTGACTCGGCCGGATGTGCGGACATGTCGAACATCGACGTGCATTACAGGCCTACGGACGATTCAGACCCTTTTCAAACGGATATCCTTATCCTGAGCGGTAAAAAAGAAGATGACTTTATGCCACGCTTTAATTACAAGGGATTTCAGTATGTTGAAGTAACCTCCGATAATCCGTTGGATTTGTCGGAAGAAAACCTGACTGCCTATTTTATGCACAGCGATGTACCCCCGGTAGGGAAAATAAATTCTTCCAACAACACCCTCAACAAGGCTTGGCAGGCATCCAACGCATCTTACTTATCCAACTTATTCGGTTATCCTACCGATTGTCCTCAACGGGAAAAAAACGGATGGACTGGCGACGCCCATATCGCCATCGAAGTAGGATTGTATAACTTTGACGGGATTACCGTGTACGAAAAGTGGTTGGCAGACCATCGCGACGAACAACAACCCAACGGTGTGCTTCCTGCCATTATACCGTCAAGCGGATGGGGTTACCAATGGGCAAACGGACCGGACTGGACAAGCACCATCGCCATCATCCCGTGGAACATCTACCTTTTTTACGGCGATACCCGGTTACTGGAATTGTGTTACGACAACATTAAACGGTATGTCGATTATATCGACGAACAATATCCTACGGGCATAACCGACTGGGGACTTGGCGACTGGGTACCCGTAAAATCGGTAACACCGAAAGAGTATACTTCAAGTACATATTTTTATATCGATGCGCTTATCCTTGCCAAAACAGCCAAGTTGTTTGGAAAAATGACAGATTTTGAGCGTTATTCCGCACTTGCTGAGAAAATAAAAGCGGCCATCAATAAGAAGTACCTCAACTATGAAACCGGAATTTACGGAAGCGGTTTGCAAACCGAATTAAGTGTGGCCCTACATTGGAATTTGGTCCCCGAAGAGCTAAGAAGCAAAGTGGCCGATAACCTGGCACGCCGTGTGGAACAAGACAACAAACACATCGACGTGGGGTTGTTGGGAACAAAAACCATCCTAAACGCGTTGAGCGAAAACGGATACGCACAACTGGCCTATGAAGTAGCATCACAAGAAACTTTCCCGTCGTGGGGCTGGTGGATAGTTAACGGAGCCACCACTTTTTATGAAAACTGGCCACTCGATGCAGGAAGCGATATCTCGCTGAATCACATTATGTTTGGGGAAGTAAATGCTTGGTATTACAAAGCATTGGGGGGAATTTTCCCAGATGAAAGCCAGCCCGGATTTAAAAATATTGTCCTTAAGCCCAACTTTGTTACCGGATTATCACATTTTGAAGCCTCTCATGAAAGCCCTTACGGTAACGTAGTTTCCTCATGGCTGAGAAAAGGCAGAACGATAGAGTATAAAGTGACAGTTCCTGCAAACAGTACCGCAACATTGTATTTGAACGGAAAGAGCATTCGGGAGAATAATAAACCCCTCGAAAAAAATTCGTTGATTGAAATAAATAAATCGGATCAGGACATGCATATTTTAAGATTAAAAGCAGGTTCCTATTCGTTCTCTATAAAATGATCATCCATTAAATAAATTTCCAATATGAAAAAATTATACCTGTTACTTATCCTCATATTTGTATGCCTCTCCGGATGTACATTGACTCATGAAAAAAACAATCCTGAGAAATTTTACTTTAACGAGGTTGAAAAGAATTTTTCCAATCCGGGCAGTGAATTCAGGTCGAGCCCCCTTCTGGTGTTCAATGAAGTAATAACCAAACCCGAATTGGATAGAATGATAAGCGAATTGCACGAAGCAGGATTTGGCGGTTTTTTTGTCCACCCCCGTCCCGGATTGGTTACAGAATATCTTTCGGAAGAATGGTTTGACCTTTTCAAGTACGCTACAGACAAAGCTTCGGAACTGGGAATGGAGGCCTGGATTTATGATGAAAACTCTTATCCCAGCGGATTCGCCGGAGGTCACGTACCCGCACAAATGCCTGAGTCTTATAACCAGGGACAAGGATTTAAATTGACAAAATACACCCTCCTTCCGGATTCTCTTCCTGCAGATTATTTGTGTTTGATGAACTCAAACGGCAAGTATATAGATATTACTTCACAAACAACTGACTATCTGGGGAAAGAAGGAGATTACTACCTTTATGCCAAGACCTTTTACCGCAGTTCGCCCTGGTACGCCGGCTATTCCTATGTTGATTTATTGCTTCCCGGAGTAACGGAGAAATTCATCGACGTGACCATGGAAGGCTATAACAGGGTTTTGGGAAGTGAATATAACAAGACAGTAAGAGGAATCTTCACGGATGAACCCAATATTGTAACCTCCGGTGGTTTCAGGTGGACTCCCGATCTTTTTGAAGTTTTTAAAGCAAAGTGGGGATACGACCTGAAGGAGTATTTACCCCTGCTGAGTGAAGAAACCGGGGACTGGAAAAAAGTCCGCTACCACTATATGGAAACATTGCTACAACTATTTATTGACAGGTGGGCAAAACCGTGGTTTGAATATACGGAAGAAAAAAATCTAATTTGGACCGGACACTACTGGGAACACGGATGGCCCAACATGAACGACGGGCCTGACAATATGGCCATGTACGCTTGGCATCAGATGCCGGGGATTGACATGCTTTTCAATCAGTTTAATGAAGACTCACCACAAGCCCAGTTTGGGAATGTACGATCGGTAAAAGAAGTTCGAAGTGTTGCCAATCAAATGGGATATAAAAGGACCTTGAGCGAGACGTATGGCGGAGGCGGATGGGACGTGACCTTTAAGGACTTAAAACGTTTGGGAGACTGGGAATATGTATTGGGCATAAACTTCATGAACCAACACCTATCCCATCAAACCCTGACCGGAGCACGAAAATACGACTACCCGCCTGTTTTCACCTATCATTCTCCCTGGTGGAATAATTACAAGTATCTGAACGATTATTTCGGCAGGTTATCGTACGTATTAAGCGAAGGGGTCCAGAAGAACGATATTGTTATTATTGAACCTAACTCCACGTTGTGGAGCTATTACTCTCACAGTGGTGGCAATCCACAATATCCACAATTGATGGAAATTGGGAAAAATTTTCAATCTTTTGTTACAAAATTGGAAAAAAGTCAGGTAGAGTTTGACCTGGCCTCCGAAAACATCATCAAGGATAATGGAAAAGTTCAGAATGACAAGTTTTCCATCGGCAAGGCACACTACACAACCGTGATAATCCCCCCGCTGACCGAAAACCTCAGTAAGCCGACTGTTGAACTGTTAAAGCTCTTCGTTGCATCCGGCGGCAAACTGATCTGCTTTTCCTTGCCCAACAGGGTGGATGGCGAAGAAAATGATGAATTGACTAATCTGCTTAATCAAAACACAGTACAACATGTTACCGATCTCAACCCCGAAATCATTAACAGTTTATTGTCGGGACAAGGGTGTAAAATAACCCATGTCGGTGGCGACCTGTATCATTACCGGAAAAGTTATTCGGACGGTGAGATGTTGTTTATTGTCAACTCCTCCCTGAACGAAGTTTCAACCGGAAAAGTTTCTTTGAAGGGAGCCTCACTGATCGAGTTGGATGCACTTGAAGGCAACATGTATACATATCCTTCTGAAAAAGAAGAAAAAGGGCTGCTCTCTTTTGAGTTTAAACTTGAACCTTCCGGCAGCTTGCTCTTGTTTTCCTCAAAAAAAACAAATCAAAACTATCCGCTTAGGGAATCCGGTCAACAAACAAACCAGGTGAAAGCCGAAACGGAAACAAAGGTCTCACGACTCAAAGACAATGTCTTTATTGTAGACTTCTGCGATCTCGTCATTAACAACAAATCCGAAAGCAACCTGCACGTATCCAAAGCAACGGATATTGTTTTCAAAACAAACGGTTTTGAAAACGGCAATCCCTGGAATTCGTCGGTACAATACAAAAAGAACACGGTCGAAAGAGACACCTTCTCCGGCGGTGGATTTGAAGTTACCTATCGTTTTAAAGTTACTGGAAATCTGGACAAAGACATTAAGTTAGTGGTTGAAAGACCCAATCTGTTTTCTGTCAGTGTCAACGGGAAAAAAGCTTCGGCAATACCCGGAGAATGGTGGTTGGATAAATCTTTCGGAGTATATTCCGTGGGTGAATTTTTAAAAACCGGAGAGAACAGTGTGGAGTTAAGCATCCCAACCATGAGTATCTTTGCTGAAATCGAACCCGTTTACCTGTTGGGAGACTTTACGGTTGTTCCCGAAAAAGTGGGCTGGAGCATTGATGCTGCCAAAAAAGAGTTGACCCTGGGAAGTTGGAAGGAGCAGGGCCAACCTTTTTACTCCTGGGATGTAAAATACAGCAAGACCTATTCCATTGACGATACAACAAGAAAGCACACCCTAAAACTCGGAAAATGGAACGGCACTGTTTGCGAAGTGTATGTCAACAACAAAAAGGCAGGAATCATTGGTTTTGATCCCTACACGCTGGATGTATCCCCCTGGCTGGAAAAAGGAAAAAATCAAATTGACGTATGTGTAATCGGCAGCTTAAGAAACCTTTTAGGCCCTCATTACAACAATCCCTCTCAGGGTTTAGCCGGACCTTTTAACTGGAGGAATATAAATGCTCCGATACCACCCGAAGCGTACAAAATGGTTGATTACGGGTTGTTTGAAGATTTCGAGCTGGTCTATTAATTCATTTAACTTTCGCATGTCGTAACTACTGTTACCGTTACACATGCGAAAGTTATATTATTTACATAAATTTAAAATTTAAATTAAAATATGAGTAAAGTTGGTTTGTTTAGCGTTGGGTTGGACACCTATTGGGGACAATTTGGCGCCTTGCTTAATAACCTCACAGGTTACCACAATCAAATCAGAAACAAATTAGAGAGCTTTGGCGCTGAAGTCGTGGATGCCGGCATGGTCGACAATATTGACAAGGCACAGAATTCGGCAAAGTTACTGAACAACAGTGATGTTGATCTGATTTTCCTTTTTGTATCCACCTATGCTTTGTCCTCTACTGTCCTCCCGATTGCCAAACAATCAAAGGTTCCTTTTATATTACTTAACCTGCAACCGGTAGGAAGTTTGGATTATGAAAAATTCAATGCCTTGGACGACTACGCCGAAAAAACAGGAATATGGCTTGAACATTGTCAGGCGTGCGCCATACCGGAAATTGCCTGCGTGATGAATAAGGCTGAAACCCGATACCACACTGTTACGGGATACCTGAATGAAGACAGTGTCTGGGATGAAATCAGGGGATGGATAGATGCAACAAATACTGTTAAAGCATTACAAAACAACAGGATGGGTGTATTGGGGAATTATTACGGAGGGATGCTCGATGTGTATACCGATTTAACCGGACAAAGTGTAACTTTCGGCACTCATTTCGAGATGTTGGAAATGTGTGAGTTGAAGAAAATCCGCGATAATATTTCTCCCGGTGAAATAACGGAAAAAATAGCGGAATTTGAATCTGTTTTCGATATTGACTGGAAATGTGATCCGAAAGAAATTGAACGTGCGGCAAAAACCTCCGTAGCGCTGGATAAACTGGTGAAAACATATCAACTGGGCTCATTGGCATATTATTACGAAGGGCAGACGGGAAATGACTACGAGAATATCATTACCTCTGTGATTGCAGGAAACACATTGCTCACGGGCAGAAGTATTCCTGTTGCAGGAGAGTGTGAAGTAAAAAACGCACATGCTATGAAAATCATGAGTGAATTAGGCTCCGGAGGATCTTTTTCCGAATTCTATCTTATGGATTTTAAAGACAACGTGGTGTTTTTAGGACACGACGGCCCCGCTCACTTCAACATCGCCGAAGGTCGTGTCAAGCTGGTTCCTTTGCCTGTGTATCACGGGAAACCGGGCAATGGACTATCCATTCAGATGTCGGTAAAACAAGGGCCTGTTACTTTGCTTTCGGTAGTTGAAGGTAAAGATTCGGTCTTCTTGCTGGTCGCTGAAGGCGACTCCGTTGAAGGGCCCATCCTGGAAACAGGTAACACAAACAGCCGTTACAGCTTTCCGTGTAATATTCGTGATTTCGTAAACAGTTGGAGTAAATACGGGCCATCGCACCATTGTGCTATAGGGGTTGGACATATAGCGCACAAAATTGAAAAAGTGGCATTCTTGTTAAATATCCCCATGGTAAATGTTTGCCAGGAAATTTCTAAAAAATAAAAACACAATCTCATGAAAAAAGTCTTAATTCTGCTTATTGCTGCAATCAATTTCGGCTGTAGTCTGAATAATTCATCCGGCCGTGTAAGTTTCGGCAGGCTGGTATGCGAATATGAAGAATCTCCATTACTGGTTGAAGAACAAACTCCACGCTTCGGATGGCAGTTACATTCAACGGAAAATGGATTTGGACAAACGGCTTACGAGCTGGAGATATTAGACATTAAAGGCAACACCGTTTGGTTATCAGGAAAAATTCAGTCCGACGAAAGCCAGCATATCCCGTACACGGGAAAAGACCAGTTAGGTGCTGGAGAACAATATCAATGGCGGGTTCGCATCTGGGACAACAACGACAAAAGCACGTCCTGGAGTGAAAAATCATTTTTTCGTATCGCTCCCGATAAAAAGCAGCTTAATGCCCTTTGGATAGGTGCTATAAAGAGAGAGGACTCCAATCTTCCGGGTGGAAGAAACTACCACAATGTACCTGATTCCTCCGAAAAAGGACAGCTATGGAGAGAGACGGATCCTCTGTCAAGGAGAAGCATCTATTTACGTAAGTCTTTTAAAGCTCAAAAACGGATCGAGGATGCAATTATCTACATCAGCGGATTGGGGCACTACGAACTCTCATTAAACGGAAAGAAAATCGGTAACGACCAGTACAATCCGCTGTGGAGTGATTATGACAAAACCGTCTATTACAACGCATACGACCTCACAGAGGGAGTAAAAAAGGGAGATAATACCGTAGGTGTGCTCCTCGGAAACGGATTCTACAACGAGCAAGGCGGACGATACAAGAAAATGCAGGTAAGCTTCGGCCCTCCTACCCTGTTCCTAAAAATATCCATTACCTACACAGACGGCACAAAAGAAGAGATCATATCCGATAAAAACTGGAAATATTCTCCCAGCCCCATTGTCTTTAACAGTATGTATGGTGGAGAAGATTACGATGCGCGTCTTGAACAACCGGGATGGGACACGCCTGGCTTTGATGATTCACAATGGCTTCCTGTTGTTGTGGATAATGCTCCTAATGGGGAGTTAAAACCGCAAACTTCAACCCCTGTAAGGGAAATGGAATATTTCTCCATTAAAGAGAGTATGAAAACAGGTGAATCGTATGTGTTGGATATGGGACAAAACCTCTCCGGATATCCGGCCTTTACCGTAAAGGGAAAACGGGGTGACAAAATTCGTCTGACCGTTGCCGAACGGATAAACGACGACGGCAGTATAAATCAAACACAGTCCGGCGGGCCCTATTACTACGAATATACACTAAAAGGAGAAAGCGAAGAGACCTGGCAACCCCGTTTTTCCTATTACGGGTTCCGGTATATCCAAGTTGATGGAGCCAAGTTATCGGAATCAGAAGACAACAGGGATATTCCGGTCATAAAAGCGATAAAATCCTGTTTTGTTTATAACTCAGCCGAACCGGCAGGTAGTTTTCATTCTTCCAACGAGATCTTCAATAACGCGCACAACCTGATTGTGAATGCCATTAAAAGCAATATGCAAGCCGTATTTACCGATTGTCCGCACAGGGAAAAACTCGGATGGCTGGAAGAAGTGCACCTGAATGGACCCGGGTTATACTATAATTTCAACTTGGCCAGGTTTGCTCCTAAAATCATGCAGGACATTCGCGATGCACAGTTACCGAACGGTTTGGTAACAAGTATTGCTCCCGAATACGTAGTTTTCAACGGTGGATTTCGGGACTCCCCCGAATGGGGAAGTGCCAGCGTTATTTTCCCGTTTATGTACTACGAGTTTTACGGAGACAACTCGCTTATAGCTGAATATTACGATGTTATGAAAAGGTATGTCGACTACCTAACCACAACAGCAAAAGACCACATCGTTTCGCACGGGTTGGGCGATTGGTGCGATTACCGGGAAGATCAGCCTTATGGCGTATCACACAATACCCCCATCTCATTATCCGCAACAACTCATTACTTCATGGTGATTGATTATTTGGTGCAAGCGGCCGAGATGCTTAGTAAAAAAGAAGACATAACATTCTATTCCAATCTCCGGGAGGAGGTAAGAACCGCTTTTAACAAGGAGTTCTTCAACGAAGACACCAAACAGTACGGAACCGGAAGCCAGGCATCCAACGCCATGCCTTTGTTTGCAGGATTGGTTAACCCCCAAGACAAACAATCGGTCCTCGACAACCTGGTCAAGGATATCGAAGAAAAAGGATACAGACTCTCCACCGGTGATGTGGGGAACCGATACTTGTTTCAGGCACTGGCAAGAAACGGATTGAATGAAGTGATGTACAAGATGCATAACCACAACGAAGTTCCAGGTTACGGCTTCCAGCTTCAGTTTGGAGCCACCACACTTACGGAGCTTTGGGATCCGAGAAAAGGCGCTTCGTGGAATCATTTTATGATGGGACAGATAGAAGAGTGGTTCTATAGGTCGTTGGCAGGTATTGATGTAGAAGAAAACGCATACACCGGATTCAAGAACTTCAAAATCGCGCCGCAGGTCGTAGGTGACTTAACGTATGTAAACGCCTCTTACAACACCTTATACGGGACCATCAAGGTGGACTGGAAGGTGGATAACGGCCAGTTCGAAATGGATATCGAGGTTCCCATTAATTGCGAAGCAAAAGTATATCTGCCTCAGGAAACCAATTACACCGCCGTGAAAAGCGGAAAATACAGTTTCAAAAAGAGATTGCAGTAAACAACTCATGAAACGACTGTTTTTAGTGCCTTTTACCGGCTTTCCTTCGCAATTTTTCTTAGCTTTGCCCAGGGAAAGTCTGGTATAGGGACCTAAACGCTGGATTCATGGAATGAAAACAGAAAAATAGATAACTGAGATTTACAATAAAAATTTATTCTCATGAAGTATTACCTGTTGCTGATCTTGTTTTTCAGCAGCTTTCATTTATTTCCCCAAAAAAAAGTAAAATCAGCTGTTCAGGACAAACTTTCACCTGCAACAACGGCAAATATTGAAGGCCATATTGGAGAAAAGCTTGATGCTTCTTTCAACAACCGGGTATTGGCACAGGATGCTCACCGGTTGATCCGTCCGTTCACAATCCACGATGAGCACAGCTGCTGGCAGAGCGAATTCTGGGGCAAATGGTTCACTTCAGCCATACTGGCTTATTCCTACCGCCCTGACCAGCAACTTATCAATAAGCTTAAAAATGCAGCGTACGAACTGATGGCAACACAGACTCCCGAAGGCTACATTGGCAATTATGCCTCCGAAAGCCGGTTGAAAGCGTGGGATATCTGGGGAAGAAAATACGTTATGCTGGGTTTAATTGCTTATTACGATGTATCAAAAGACAGAAAGGCATTGGAAGCGGCTGCAAAAGAAGCAGATTTTCTTATCCAGGAATTAGCGGATAAAAATGCCCTGATTGTAAAAATGGGTAACCACAGAGGTATGGCTGCCTCTTCTGTCCTGGAACCGGTTTGTCAGCTCTACATGCGAACCGGGAATGAAAGGTATCTGGATTTTGCGGAAGAAATTGTTCGTCAATGGGAAACGCCAGAAGGGCCTCAGCTTATTTCCAAAGCATCGGTTCCTGTGGGTCAACGATTTGCAAAACCGGCTGAAAATTGGTACGGATGGGAACAGGGACAAAAAGCATATGAAATGATGTCGTGCTACGAAGGGTTGCTTGAGCTCTACCGGATTACAGGAAAAGAATCTTACAAAAAAGCTGCAGAGCAAACCTGGCAAAGCATTACGGATACCGAAATAAATATTGCAGGTTCGGGTGCGGCAATGGAAGCCTGGTTCTCCGGAAAAAAAATCCAGCACGTCCCCATAGCGCATTATCAGGAGACGTGCGTGACCGTTACGTGGATAAAATTCAATCAACAATTACTCAGGCTGACCGGCGAGTCAAAGTATGCCGACGCCATTGAATGGGCATATTACAATGCTTTGTTGGGAGCAATGAGACCCGATGGGTCTGACTGGGCAAAATATACACCGCTTTCCGGCCAAAGGCTACCCGGATCGGAGCAATGTGGAATGGGATTGAACTGCTGCAATGCCAGCGGGCCTCGCGGATTATTCACTATTCCCTTAACAGCAGTTATGTCGAGCAACGAAGGCCTGAATATAAATTTCTACATGGAAGGTTCTTATCAAACAACTTCACCCCAAAAAAATGTAATTACCGTAAAACAACATACGGATTATCCTGTTTCGGGAAATGTGAATATATCGCTTGAAATGAAAACGGCTGAAAACATGACGTTGGCCTTAAGGATTCCCTCTTGGAGTGATGAGTCAACCGTTTTAATCAACGACCAGCCGGTTGAAAAGGTGACTCGGGGCGATTACCTGAAAATCAGCCGTACCTGGAAAGAGGGTGATAAGATTCAAATCAGATTGGATATGAAAGGGGAACTCCATTATACGGGTCAAAGCCCGGTAAACGTTGCTATCACACGCGGACCTGTTGTCTTAACGCGAGACGAAAGGTTGGCCGGCCCTAAACTCGAAGCCGTAATCGCTCCAATAAAAGACAAGAACGGATTTATCCACTTAACTCCCCAAAAAAACCATAATTCCGATGCTTGGATGGTTTTTTCCGCTAAGTTCCTGCCCGAAGCTTATACCGAATACAACGCAGAACCCGTTGAAGTAAATTTATGCGACTATGCTTCTGCTGGCAATACAATGGGCACCTACCCCTTTTTTAAAGTCTGGATGCCGCAGTTAGTGGATCCGAGAAAAACGGAATAAACATTTAATTATTTAAAAATGAAAATCAAGAGTTTACTGTTTTCAATAATTTTGCTTGGAGCAAGCACTCTGTTTTCTCAAAACAATATTTTGAAAAACGCTTTTGAGAACAGATTACAAAAGGATGATATGACTCAAAGTTACGTCACTCCCGCCAAACTAGTCTGGTCTTCCGATCAAACGGGAGAGCATGTAAAAAACCCGGAGGTTCTTTTGAAAGAATTTGACGGTCAGCTATCCACAAGCGGTGCCGGAATGTGCGTCATGCGTTCCGATACAGATAAACAGGCATCGGTTTTACTGGATTTTGGGACGGAACTCTATGGCGGTCTCCAGCTAGCAGCCGGAATCAGGGGAAACAAAAAACCGCTAAAGGTAAGGGTAAGGCTGGGAGAATCGGTCTCGGAAGCGATGAGTAACAGCATTGACAACTCTGTTCCCGGAATGAATTCTGCCACTAACGATCATTCATTAAGGGATTTTATCATCGAGTTGCCATGGCTGGGAAGTGTTCAAGTGGGAAATTCAGGATTCAGGTTCGTACGAATTGATCTGTTGGATTTGAACGAAGATCTTCCGTTAAAGGCGGTCAGGGCCATCTTCCGGTATCGGGACATTCCTTATACCGGATCCTTCAGGTGCGACAACGAAAGGCTAAACAGAATATGGGAAACCGGTGCATATACTGTCCATCTGAACATGCAGGAGTACCTCTGGGACGGGATTAAACGCGACCGGCTTGTTTGGGTCGGCGACATGCATCCGGAGGTGATGACAATAAACACGGTATTCGGGAAAAATGAAGTGGTCAGGAAAAGCCTCGATTTTGCCCGAGACACAACTCCTTTACCCGGATGGATGAACACCATCTCCTCCTATTCTTTATGGTGGATTATTATTCACCGGGACTTATACCTGCATCAGGGAGATTTAGCATACCTGAAAGAACAGCAAACATACTTGAACGCCCTTATTCAACAAATTGTTGCCCGGGTATCAAACGGAAAGGAAGAGCTCGACGGTGGACGCTTTTTAGACTGGCCCACGTCAGAGAAAAAGGATGTTATTCATTCCGGGTTGCAAGCCCTGACGATCATGAGCCTGAAAGCGGGAGAAGATATTGCTGGCTGGTTAAAGGATGAGGCGCTAAAAAAGATGTGCCTATCCAGCTTATCCTCCATGCAGAAATACATCCCTTCACACCGGGACAGCAAACAGGCAGCCGCCCTGCTGTCCATAGCCAACGTTCTCCCTTCCGCTTCTGCATCAAAAGTGATATTGAAGGACGGGGCAACCGATTTTGCCACTTTCTACGGATATTACATGCTGGAAGCATTGGCTAAAGACGGAAAATACGAAGAAGCCATGGACATCATCTCGGACTATTGGGGTGCTATGCTGGACCTGGGAGCTACTACTTTTTGGGAGAATTTCATCTATGAAGAAAGAAAAAATGCAGGCCGGATTGATGAATTGGTTCCCGAATCAAAATACGACATACACGCAGATGGCGGCGACTACTGTTACGTAGGGCTGAGGGGAAGCCTGTGCCACGGTTGGGCTTCAGGACCCACTACCTGGTTGACGGAACACGTTTTAGGCATTAAGGTTGTAGAACCCGGCGCCAAAACAATCCGGATAAAACCCAACCTGGGGAACCTGAAATTTGCCGAAGGCAACTACCCTACCCCATACGGAAAGGTTTATGTTAAACATGTAAAGCAGGCTGACGGAAAGATAAATACCACCGTTCATGCACCGAAAGAAATAAACGTTATCAAGTAGATTTATATTTAAGCAAAACATCATGGTAAAGATTTTATGTGGCCTCTCTCTCTTTCTATTACTTTTCACTTCGTGTAAACAGAATAATACCGAGACCATTCTCCAACAATCAAAATCCCTGGAATCCGGTTTTATTTCCCCACCCGACACGGTTCAAACCAGTGTTTACTGGTACTGGATCTCCGATAACATCTCCAGGGAAGGGGTTATTAAAGACCTCCATGCCATGAAAGAAGTGGGGATAAACAGGGCTTTTATTGGCAACATCGGACTCAATGACCTCCCTTCTGGAAACGTTAAAATGTTTACTGAAGAATGGTGGGAAATTATGCATTTGGCTTTAAAGACAGCCTCTGACTTAGGTATCGAAATAGGAATATTCAACTCCCCCGGGTGGAGCCAGTCGGGTGGGCCGTGGATAAAACCCGAAGAATCCATGCGGTATCTTACATCTTCCCAGTTAACGGTGGAAGGGCCTAAAAAATTATCGCAAAAAATTGATCCGCCTGCCGATTTTTTTCAGGATGTTAAAGTATTGGCATACCGGATGCCCGGTAACGTTCAACCGGATGTAAACGACAAGAACGCGACGATAAGCTCAGTTCCTTCCCACCAACAGTTGTCGAGGATTGTTGACAAAAACGGAGCTACTTCCCTATCAATTTCTCCGGCAAGTGAATTTACTATTACGTTTGATACCGGGCAGCCTTTTACGGCAAGAAGCGTAACCGTTACATTGGCCGAAACACCGGCTTCCGTAGAAGCGGTCTTTCAGGCTAAGGACGACAGGGGGGAATACAGGATTGTTTCGGAATTCAGTGTCAACCGATCGAACATAAGCCTGAACGTGGGCTTCAAACCTTTCGCCCCAGTCGTGATTTCCATTCCGGCTACAACATCACAAAGCTTTAAACTGGTGCTTAAAAACATACGCAAGCCTTTGAACCTGGCCGAGGTGGAAATCAGCGGCCTGCCTAAGGTGGAAAGATACAGCGAAAAGACATTGGCCAAGATGCACCCTACCCCTCTGCCTTATTGGGATGCTTATCTTTGGCGGGAACAACCCGAAGCGGATGACAGAAGCCTGGCAGTTCAAACAGACCAGGTAATCGATATTTCGGAATCTCTTTCTACAGATGGAACCCTAAACTGGGAGGTACCTGAAGGAAACTGGAGGATACTGCGGATGGGGATGACGACAACCCGTGTGACAAACAGCCCGGCTTCTCCTGAAGCGACCGGCCTGGAGGTGGACAAAATGAGCAAAAAGTGGGTAGCTGAACATTTCGACAGGTTTATAGGAGAAATCATAAGAAGGGTACCCGAACAGGACAGGAAAACATTCAAAGTAGTAGTACAAGATAGTTACGAAACAGGAGGACAAAACTTTACCGATGGATTCCTCGATGAGTTCAGGGAGAGATACGGGTACAACCCTGTACCTTTCCTACCCGTATTCGAAGGAGTGGTAGTAAACAGCCAACTCGAATCGGACAGGTTCCTGTGGGATATCAGGAGGATGATTGCAGACAAAGTGGCGTACGATTATGTGGGCGGATTAAGGGATGTCAGCCACAAGCACGGACTAAGAACATGGCTCGAGAACTACGGACACTGGGGATTTCCCGGGGAATTTCTGATGTATGGAGGACAATCCGATGAGATCGGCGGTGAGTTCTGGAGCGAGGGAGAGTTGGGAGATATCGAAAACAGAGCCGCAACCTCGGCCGGACACATTTACGGAAAAAACAAAATATCAGCCGAATCAAACACCTCGGGTGGGCCGGCTTATTCGCGTTATCCCGCCAAAATGAAAAAACGGAACGACCGTTTCTTCGCCGAAGGGATCAACAGCACTCTGCTTCACGTCTATATCATGCAGCCCTATGAAGATAGGAATCCGGGTGTGAATGCCTGGTTCGGAAACGAATTCGACCGGAAAAATACATGGTTCTCTCAACTGGACGTGTATATACAATACCTGAAAAGAGTAAATTTCATGCTCCAGCAGGGTCTGAACGTTGCTGACGTAGCGTATTTTATTGGAGAAGATGCTCCTAAAATGACAGGGACCACCGATCCACCACTGCCCGTCGGATACCAGTTCGATTACATCAATGCCGAGGTAATTCTAAGGGACATAGAAGTAAAGGATGGCAAACTCACCTTACCGCACGGCACACAGTATAAAGTGCTGGTGTTGCCAAAACTCGAAACAATGAGGCCCGAGCTTCTCAAAAAAATTAAACAACTGGTACAGGATGGAGCCGTAGTTCACGGCCCCGCCCCTTCCCGCTCACCCAGCCTTCAGAATCAGCCGGAGGCTGACCGGGAAGTGATGAGAACGGCTGCCGAGCTGTGGGCCGAAGTGGACGGGATAAAGGTGAAAGAAAGAACCTACGGAAAAGGACGGATCATGGATGGATTAACGTTGGAGGAGGTCTTTCGCAGCATCAACCAGATCCCCGACTGCAGACTGCCTGAGGATAATTCCATCCACTACGGACACAGGACAATGAAGGGAATAGACATTTATTTCCTTAGCAACCAGACCGATAAAGAAACAGTGATCCAGCCTGAATTCAGGGTTACCGGTAAACAACCAGAACTGTGGGAAACGAACAACGGTAACATCAGGCCTCTTCCTGCATTCAAAGCCAAAACAGAATCTACGGTTGTACCTCTGAAACTAGCTCCATACGAGAGTGTATTTATTGTATTTAGGAACAAAGCAGGAAAAAATGTAATGAACAATCTTGAAGAGAACTATCCGACACCGGAAATCATTGCTGATCTGAAAGGACCCTGGCGTGTCACCTTTGATCCCGCTTTCAGAGGGCCTGCCAGCCCACTAGTGTTTGATACTCTATACGACTGGACTACCTCCCGGAATGATTCTATAAAATACTATTCCGGAACAGCCACTTATTCTATTACATTCAAAGCTCCTGATAACAAAGGGAATAAGACCATTGAGTTAGACTTAGGTAGCCTGACCGCCATGGCCAAAGTGAAAATCAACGGTAATTATGCAGGGGGAGTATGGTCCTATCCCTACAAGCTGGATATCACCCAAGGGGTGAAACCGGGACAAAACGAACTGGAGATAGAAGTGGTAAACAACTGGATGAACCGACTGATAGGTGACCAGCTACTTCCTGACCATAAGAGAGAAACATGGAGTTTTGTCAATCCTTACAATACAAAAAGTAAGTTACAGCCATCAGGTCTTTTTGGACCGGTAACAATTGAAACCGTTGAATATCATAATTAATATCACACACATGAAAATAGATAATTTGCAGATAATCAGGACATTATCTGGTTTTTTAACATTGATATTCGCATCACTGATTAATATCTTCGCACAAAATACCAACCCTGAGAACACTGCATTCCAAATCAATCAACACAATACCAAACTATCAGACGAATTGGTTGATTTGTTCATTTCCCCACCTGCGAATGCAAAGCCAAGAGTCATGTGGATGTGGATGGGTACAAGCATCAGCAAAGAAGGTATCACTCGCGACTTGGAAACATTACATGAGGCTGGCTTTGGCGGGACAACCATGTTTAGTTTAACTGATGTAAATACGGTTTTCGCATATGATTTCGAAAACTCCTTTCAGAAAAACATCGTTGCATGGACCGAACCGTGGTGGGAACTTGTCCGGTTCGCGGCCGAAGAATCAAAGAGACTGGGGATGGACTTTGGAATGAATAATTGCCCGGGCTATGAGACAAGTGGAGGAAAATGGATTCCTGTTGAATATTCCATGCAGCAGATATGTTATTCGGAAACTGCAGCAGAGGGAGGAAAGCCCATCTCATTGTACATCCCCAAACCCACGGTTGACCCGAGAGCGGTTATGCTTGGTCCGGTACACAACCCGGAAACCGGAAAATTGGAAAAGCCCGTTATCCCGGAACGTAACACCTATTTCAAAGATATTGCTCTTTTAGCCATTCCTGACGATAATAAACCTGTTAGCCCGGATCAAATCATTGATCTGACAGACAAAATGAATGCCAACAATACGGTTGATTGCATGTTACCGGAAGGGAAATGGACAATATATCGATTTGGACACACTACCATGGGGGCATTAATTTATCCAGCTCAATGGAAAGCAGCTGGATTTGAATGCGATAAAATGAATCCAGATGCTGTTTCTTTTCATCTGGATCACATTATCAGTGAATCTAAGAAACATCTAAAAGATCTTGTTGGTAATACCTTCTCGCATTTTCACTTCGACAGCTATGAAGCAGGAAACGCCAACTGGACACCCCGTATGAAAGAAGAATTTTATGCCAGAAGGGGATACGATCTCACGCCTTATCTTTTGACTTTTGCTGACAAAATTTTTGTAGACAGTATCAAGACTAGACAATTCAAGCAAGATTTTAATGCCACAGTGAGAGACCTTCATGCAGATGTCTATTTCTCTATCATTCAGAAAAAATTACACGAAGCCAATCTCATCTTCTCGAGTGAACCGTATGGAGGTCCCTGGAAAGAAGAAGATGTTTTGCCGAAGGTAGATCGTGTTATGACAGAATTTTGGACAACGAATAACCGATATACTCCCTACAAGGTTAAACCCACTATCGAAGCTGCCAGGAAGAGCGGACAAAATCTTATAGAAGCAGAAGCTTTTTCAGGCCAGCCATCCATGAGTATGTGGTCAGAGACACCTCACGGGCTCAAAGCAATTGGCGATGAGGCTTTTTGTGAGGGTATCAATCGATTCGTTCTTCACCGTTTTACGCAGCAACCCTATGCGGAGAAATACAAGCCCGGTGTCTCTATGGGACAATGGGGTACACATTTTGACCATACTCAAACATGGTGGGAACACGGTAAAGCAATGTTTAAATATTGGCACCGCTGTCAGGCCATGTTACTCTACGGAAAGAACGTTGATGACCCCAATGCTTTTAAAGTAGTCACAAATGAAAGCAATATATCACTGAAGTCAATCCAACGGAGCCACCAAACAATCCACTTCTTTTTTGTTGCCAATGTTTCACGGGAACAGGGAAATGTCATATGTTCGTTTCCTTATGCCGGTAATAAACCAGAACTATGGGATCCTGTCACAACCACTATTCGTGATTTACCAGCGTACACAATTGAAGATGGAAGAATTCATATACCCCTCAATTTTTCACCATCACAGAGTTTTTTCATTGTATTCAGGACACCCCTGTCTCATAAATCTTCAACCCTTTCCCTTAAAAATTTCCCGAATCATAAGGTTGTGAAAGACATCTCACGTGATTGGTCGGTAACCTTTGACCATAGATGGGGTGGTCCGGAGAGACCAGTCCTCTTTTCAAGATTGGAAGATTGGACAGAAAATACTGATAAGAGGATTAAATATTATAGCGGTACAGCTACATACCACAAGTTATTCGATTGTGAAGAAACGCTTTTGGGAAAAGATATTTTCGTCGATTTAGGTCATGTCAAACACATTGCCCGTGTTCGTGTTAACGGCACAGATTTGGGAGTAGTCTGGTGTGATCCATGGATGACAAAAATCCCTGCAGAAATATTAAAAAGGAACAATAACGAAATACTAATTGAAATTACGAATGTGTGGGCAAACCGGTTAATTGGAGATGAACAGGAACCTGAAGATATGGAATGGGGTATGGCTGACTTTGGTTACGGCAAGTTTCGTTACATGAAAAAGTTTCCGGATTGGTTTTTAAACAACCAACCAAGACCTTCAAAAGGAAGATATTGTTTCACAACTTATAATTATTTCACAAGAGAATCCCCATTAATACCATCAGGCCTGATTGGTCCGGTCCGTTTACTTTTAATTGATGCTTCTACAACTGTTCCATTAAGTTAATTTAATGATAGTATAAGGAAATGAGAACATTTAAATTTTCACTTAATCTCTTCCTGTTTTTGGTTGCTCTTCTTATCTCTTCGTGCACAAGCAACAACAGGAAAAACAACGGTCAGGAATCAGAATATATTCTGGCAGCCTTTTACTGGCCGGCATACCATTACGAACCGCGCGCTGAATTTCTGTTCCCCGATAAAAAAGGGGAATGGGAGATCATTTATAATGCTGTACCTAAAGAAGAAGGCCATCAACAACCGAAAGTCCCTTTATGGGGATACCTGGACGAGGCAGATCCGGAGGATATGGGCAAAAAGATTGATGCCGCACTCGATTACGGAGTGAATACTTTTATTTTCGATTGGTACTGGTACGAGAATAAACCTTTCCTGGAGGATGCCGTAAACAATGGATTTTTAAAAGCGAACAACAATCGGATGAACTTCTACTTAATGTGGGCCAATCACGATGCAACAACATATTGGGACGTAGATAATCCCAATATAGATTCAGTTATCTGGGATGGAGAAGTGAACAGGGAACAATTTAACATTGTGGTGGACCGGATCATTTCCCGCTATTTTAAAGAACCTTCCTATTTAAAGATAAACGATGAACCTGTCTTCTGCATTTACGAGTTAAATACACTCATCCATGGTTTAGGAGGGGCTGAAAAAACCAAAGAGGCGTTGGATTATTTCACCCGGAAAACGAAAGAGGCCGGATTTTCAGGACTGCATTTGCAAGCTGTTTTATGGGGAGCATTACCCTCAACCCTTGTGGGGGTACCCGGAGACAGTATAGAGAGTCAGAACAAAGTACTGGAATTTTTCGGATTCAAAAGCTTAACAAACTATTGTTGGGCTCACCTGCAAAATCCTGACGGAGATTACGAAGTGTGGGGAGATGCATCCACCGGTATGTGGGATAAATTCAACAACGACTTTTCCATGACCTATTTCCCAAATGTAACAATCAGCTGGGACGCCAATCCTCGTTTTCTTTTTAAAGCAGGATACATAGATAACTCCACACCTCAAAAGTTTGAGAAGTATCTGATTAAAGCAAAAAAGTTTGTCGACAACAACTCCATCGAACCCAAAATAATTACCTTAAACGCATGGAACGAATGGTCGGAAGGGAGTTACCTGGAACCGGACACTGTTTGGGAATACGGATATCTGGAAGCTGTAAAACATGTTTTCCCCGGAAATAATAACCAATGACCTAAAAGAAAGAATGAGACCTATTTTAATCGTTTGTATTTTAACTATTAGCTTGTTCAGTACCTATGCTCAGGAAGATTTCTATAAAGCGTACCGACAAGAATGGCTCCAAAAGGCTGAAGACAACAAACCCCAGCTAGTGATTACTGAAAAGAAACCCGTCCGGGTAATCGACATTGTCCGCGATGAAAATTCTTTTCAACACTGGAAAATTGTTCCTCATTCAGCTATCGATTCATTTTACTCCACCACATTCAAAAAAAATCAATCGACGATCCTCGATTTCAAGGAACATATAACCGGTTATTTTACGTTTTCTATTCGCCCTACCAACATAACCCCGGATGCTCCATTGCGGTTAAAATTCACATTCGGTGAAGTGCCATCGGAACTGGCAGTATCCTTTGAGCCATACACGGGTAGTTTAAGTAGAGCCTGGCTTCAGGATGAAACCGTCACGGTTACTGCCTTGCCACAAACGATAACCATACCCCGGCGCCTCTCTTTCAGGTATGTTAAAATTGAACTGATCGCGTCACCTTCGTATGATTTTTATGTATCGGATATAAAATGTAACGCCGGTACTTCAGTAACCTCTGTACCACAAGAACTGGCTCCCTCTACTGAAGAAATAATAAAAAAAATCGATCAGACAGGGTTAGCCACTCTAAAAGAATGTATGCAAACGGTTTACGAGGACGGGCCCAAAAGAGACCAACGGTTATGGATAGGCGACCTGTATTTACAGGCGATGACCAATAATTATTCTTTCGGGCAACATGACCTGACAAAGCGTTGTCTGTATTTGTTAGCAGGCCTGAGCCACCGGAATGGCTACCTGCATCCCTGCATCTATGAAACACCGGAACCCCGTGGTGATGAACGGCTGTTCCTATTGGAATACGCCCTTCTCTTTAATGCAACCCTTAAAGATTACCTTCTGGCAACCAACGACAAACAAACTGCTTTGGATTTATGGCCAGTAGCCAAAAAACAATTGGACATCATCTATCAATATGTAGACAAGGATGGATTGATGGATTTTGCCAGAGCAAACAGGGAATGGTGGATCTTTATTGACTGGCGTGAAGGATTACACAAAGAAGTGCCTTTACAGGGAGTGTCCATTTTTGCTTTACAAGAAACGTATAAGCTGGCACAACTGATCGGAAAGGAAGATGAAGTAAAAAATGTTCCTCCGTTGATAAAAAAAATGAAAAGCACGGCACGTAAAAAATTTTACGATAAGAAAACCGGTTTTTTTGCCGGCACAATCAACCATCAGGTTTCTTATGCGTCGCAGTTATGGATGATTTTAAGCGGTGTAGCAACTACAAAAGAAGCGCAAACTGCACTATTGAATCTCTCCCATGCCCGCGATGTAAGTTATCCGGGAACTCCCTATCTTTATCACTATTACATTCAATCGCTTATAAATAGCGGGTTACACAGTCTTGCAAAACAAGAATTAAAAAAATATTGGGGCGGGATGCTAGAGAAGGGAGCTGATACCTTTTGGGAGGCCTATGATCCTAATGACGATTTTCTTTCCCCTTACAATTTTTTTCCGGTGAATAGCTATTGTCATGCTTGGAGCTGTACTCCGGTCTATTTCATCAGAAAATATCCGGAAATATTTCAGCTAAAATAAATCTACACACCAACAATAATTTTATGGAGAAAAAAGAAAAAACGAAATTATCCGTCACAGGCAATCACTGCGTAATTAGTTATTTTTACGTCATCGTGCTCGTCCTGTTGCTGGGAAGCTGTGTCGCAAACAACACTAAAGGAGAGGAATCGGCTGAGCTGATGAGCAAAGCTGTCCCGGTATGGGCAGAAGGCCGCGAAAAAGAGATGAACCTCACCCTGGGATTCCGGGGTACCTTCAACGCAGACCCACACTCAGAGGCCATCCTGCGAGTTGCGGCTTCTACTGTTTACAGGCTCTTCCTCAACGGTGAGTTTGTGGGATCGGGACCGGCCCGTGCCGGGCACGGTTATTTCCGGGTGGACCGGTATGACCTCTCGGAACGCCTGAAAGCGGGAGAAAATATCGTGGCGATCGAGGTAGCCGGGTACAACGTAAACACGTATTACACCACCGACCAGCCCTCCTTTCTACAGGCAGAGGCAACGGTGGATGGCAAGGTGGTGCTGCATACCGGTGAAAACGGCCGTTTTGAGGCCACCGAAATAAGGGAACGCCTGCAGAAAGTAGAGCGCTATAGTTTCCAGCGTCCTTTTACCGAATATTACCGGTTGGAGGAGGGATACGACCAATGGCGTTCGGACAAGACCCGGACCCTGGAAACGGTCAAACTCGTTCCGATGCCCTTAGTAAACCTCTTACCGCGGGGAGTGGACCAACCTGCCTACACTCTGCTGAAACCGGTACAACTCTACTCCAGGGGCACTTTTGCCAGCAAGATACCGGGGCAATACTACAAAGACCGTTCGCTGGTAAATATCAGCGAACAATTCAAGGGCTATCCTGAAACAGAGTTGGAGGCCGTACCGTCACGGCACATACAGGAGTTGCAGACGGTGACGAAAGAATCGTTGAACACACCTTATGTTGGTTCAACCACGATCGATCTGAAAACGAATGAGTTCTCCATCCTCGACTTCGGCATTAATCAGACCGGATTCATCGGAGCCGTAATTCGTTGTACGGAACCCACCGAGGTGTGGTTTCATTTCGATGAGATGCTGACAGACGATGATGTGATCAGCAAGAAACGGATGGCCGACGTCAACAACCAAGTAGTCTACGAACTTCAGCCGGGAGAATACCGCATCGAGTCGTTCGAACCCTACACCTTTAAATTTCTAAAGATACTGGTTACACAAGGTGACTGTCGGGTAGAAAAAATCTTCCTCAGGGAGTTTGCAGCACCCGAACATCCGGATGCTGCCTTCTCCAGCAGCAACGAAAAATTAAACCGGATCTATGATGCGGCCAAACAGACATACCGGCAAAACGCCCTGGATGTTTTTATGGATTGTCCCTCGCGGGAGCGTGCCGGCTGGCTGTGTGACAGTTACTTTACCGCAATCATGGAGAAAGAATTCACCGGGTATTCAAAAGTAGCCCATAATTTTTACGAGAACTATGCATTGCCGGAGAAATTTGAGTTCCTTCCGGAAGGCATGATCCCGATGTGTTATCCCGCCGATCACAACGACGGCGTATTTATCCCCAACTGGTCACTCTGGTTTATCGTTCAGATTGATGATTATTCCAAACGCGGCGGCGACAGGCAACTGGTCGCTGACCTGAAAACACGGATTACCGATCTGCTGGCATATTTCGAAAAGTTCGAAAACGAAGACGGACTGCTGGAAAAACTGGAAAGCTGGATCTTTGTGGAATGGTCCAAAGCCAACAGCCTCGTACAGGATGTGAACTATCCCACGAACATGCTCTACAGCGCTGCACTCCAAAGTGCGGCGCGTCTCTACGACAATGAAGCGTGGCAAATGAAAGCGGACCATATCCGCAGTCAGATACAGAAACAATCCTTCAATGGCGAGTTTTTTGTGGACAATGCAGTAAGAAAAGACGGGGTTTTACGGGTAACCGACCAGATTACCGAAGTTTGCCAGTACTACGCTTTCTTTTTCAACATCGCAACCCCGGAGAGTTATCCTGCCTTGTGGAAAAAACTGACCGATGAATTCGGGCCGCACCGCAACACCGCCATCACCTATCCCCAGGTGGCCGTTGCCAATGCATTTATCGGCAATTATCTCCGGATGGATATCCTTTCCCGGTACGGACTCCAGTCCCAACTCATCTCCGAAATCGAGGAGTACTTCTTCTATATGGCCGAACGTACCGGAACCCTTTGGGAGAATGTACACAGCCAGGCCAGCTGCAACCACGGATTTGCCTCCTACATCGGCCATGTGCTTTACCGTGACGTACTGGGCATCAGTAACATTGACTATGAGAACAAGAAAATCGTTCTTCGCTTCACCGATCTCGACCTGGAACAATGCAGCGGTTCCATTCCTGTGGAAGATGAGGTAATCCGGCTCGAATGGAAAAGAGTGGATAACCAAATACAATATCGGTTGGATGTACCCGCAGGTTATGAAGTAACGATAGAGAACCGGAGCAAAAACCAGCTTGTCGACCTGGATAAAATCAGCACTTACCGACAAGGATAGGTTCAATCTGAAAAATAATTTTAATCATATGAGAACAAGAAACTTACTTTTAATAGTTATTTTTTTATCAGCCAGTTTTTCAATATTTTCCCAGAAGCAAGGTGCTTTATATCCTATGGAATTAACCACAGAATACCTTGTCGACCCCACAGGATTGGATGTCCGACAACCACGGTTTAGCTGGAAGTTGGCTACTGCAAACCCGCAAGTTTTCGGCCAGGCGCAGACAGCGTACCGCATTTTGGTTAGCTCGACGAAACGGGATCTCGATAAAAACAAGGGCAATATTTGGGATACGGGATGGATCTCTTCAGATAACATGCAGCTTGTTGATTATAAAGGAAAAGAGCTAGAATCTGATCGGAGTTACTTTTGGAAAGTTGCAGTAAAAGACGAAAAGGGTAACCCATCTGCATTCAGTAAATCAGCGTCTTTCACCACCGGGCTGTTCGATGATGCTGAATGGACAGCAAAATGGATCGGCACCACGGAAATCTATGACCCTTCGGCAGGACCCAACAAAATTTCTGATCCGTGGTTCAGAAAATCTTTCGATTTAAAACAAAAACCCTCCAGGGCAACCCTATTTGTAGCATCGGTAGGTTATCACGAAGTGTATGTGAACGGCCAAAAAATAGACGATCACGTGTTGGCACCGGCTGTGACCGACCACACACAGCGCGCCCGATACATTGCCTACGACATCGCTCCGCAGTTAAAACAAGGGAAAAATGTCATCGCGTTGTGGCTGGGAGCATCCTGGGCAATCTACGCACCCTATGCCACTCCCGATAAACCCAGGACACCCATTGTGACAGCCCAAACCGATATTTTCGGAAAGAACGACCAAAAACTGGTGAGGATCATCACCGACGAGTCGTGGAAAACACATCCCAGTCCCAATAAACTCATCGGAAACTGGGGGTTTGGCGTTGGCGGATACGGTGGTGAAATTTGGGATGCTAACAAAGAAATCGACAACTGGAACCTGGCGACCTATAATGATCAGGTATGGAACAGGGCAACGGTTTATACACCGGCACTAAAACTGTCCGCTCAACGCGTGGAAACAAATACCCTGTTCGACGAAATTCAACCCGTAGAGATCGTAAGCCGCCCCGATGGGACATTCCGGGTAGACATGGGGGTAAATTTTGCGGGATGGACGCAGATCAACGTTGACGGAAACCCCGGCGACACGGTTCGTTTCCAATTTTCTGAACGCCAGCAGGACGATATGACCTTTGGGTTATACAACTTATACGTCATCGGCCCTTCCGGGAAAGGCACATTCAAAAACCGGTTTAATTACAGTTCCGGTAGATGGATCACCCTTAAAGGCCTGAAATCAGCCCCGAAGAAGGAAGACATAAAAGGTTGGATGGTTCGTACCAACTTCGCGGATGCTACCTCGTTTGAATGTTCCGATCCGTTGCAAAACTGGATTTACAATACCGTAAACTGGACATTCGAGAATCTGTCTCTCGGCGGGTACGTTGTTGACTGCCCGCAACGTGAACGGTTCGGCTACGGTGGTGACGCCCACGCCACATCCGAAACCGGAATGCTGAATTATCAGCTGGGCGCGTTCTACAACAAATGGCTCGAAGATTGGCGGGATGTACAAGGGACCGAACCGATGGTCGGAAACATGAACGATCCAGACTGGGCGCGCAAGAAGGAAGGCAGCGGCAGAAGACTCGGCGGGGGTATATTGCCCCAGACGGCACCCACCTATCACGGCGGCGGCGGCCCTGCTTGGGGCGGAATTGTGGTTACCCTACCCTGGTTCATGTACCAATACCAGGGTGATGTGCGGGTACTTGAGGAAAATTTCGAGATGATAAAAGGCTGGCTCGCTTTTCTGGACACCCATGTGGAAAATAATCTACTCAAACGATACGGCGGCCGGTGGGATTTTTTGGGCGACTGGCTTTGGCCCGGTGCAACCACACAAGGGATGAACAACTATTCCGACGAAAACCTGTTTTTCAACAACTGTTACTGGATTTACAACTTAAAGACAGGTGCAAAGATAGCCGAAGCAATCGGAAAAACGGCCGAAGCGCAAAAATGGAAACACCAGGCTGAAGTATCGGGCAAAGCCCTTCACGACAAATACTTTCACGCCGATGACCACAATTATTCCGATAAAACCATGCGAAGCCTCTCTGCAGCGTTATACGGAGACATAATGCCAGTGAAACTCCGTCCGTTGGTAATGAAACGGCTCGAAAAAGAAATCCTCGTCAACCGCAACGGCCACATCGATGTGGGAATTACCGGCGGTGCGATGCTTTTCAAGGTATTGCGCGAAGAAGGCCGCGACGACCTCATCTACTCCATGACATCACAAACCACCTATCCCAGCTGGGGGCTGATGCGTGAAAGCGGAGCTTCCACCATGTGGGAAATGTGGGAGAAAGACTTACCCGGCCATTCACTTTTACACAGCTCCTATCTCTATCCCGGCGCATGGTACATAGACGGTGTAGCCGGAATCCGCAGAAGAGACGATTCGCCTGGATTCAGAAAGTTCGATATCCGCGTCCCAAAATTTGCAGAAGAGCACGTTTCATGGGCAAAAGCAGGCTTCAACTCTCCTGCCGGTATGATTCAATCACATTGGAAAAGAGAAAACGGTAAAACGACGCTCTCCGTTACCATTCCACCCAATTGCGCAGCAACCGTTTATTTCCCCGATGAATCCGGTAGGAAAATACGTGAAAGTTCTGGTTTTGCAACCGAAACGGGCAAAAAAAACGGATACGTTCTGTTTGAAATTAATTCGGGAAACTATATCTTTGAGAACTAATAACATATCTAGAACTAATTTTTCTTATGAGACACACCCTTTTATTCACCGTAATTTTACTTTCCGTCCTGTTGGCCGGATGTAAAGAAGGAAAGCTGAATGTAGCTTCCCTGAAAATTGAAATGCAGGAAAATCCGGAAGGATTAAGCACACTTACTCCACGGTTTTCGTGGCAGATTAGTTCCAATTCTCCCGATCTTATCCAACAATCGTATCAGATTCAAGTTGCCCGGTCGGAAGATGATCTAAAAAAAGAAGTAAATCTTTTGTGGGATTCGGGAATCGTCAGCAGCGACGGGTCGGTACTCATTCCTTACCAGGGCCAACCCCTCTCGTCGGGAAGCAAATACTTCTGGCGCGTAAAAATCAACACCAATCAAGGCGACGGCAACTGGAGCAAAGTCAATTATTGGTCGATGGCTCTATTGAATGATTCGGAGTGGCAGGCAAAATGGATTGGTGAGGACTCATTGTCCAATCCCGGTGAGACGGATAAGGACAACACACGCCTGGCCGCACGTTACCTGAGAAAGTCCTTTGAGACGAGAAACAGTACAATCCATCGGGCCGTCCTTTATGTTGCAGGCCTCGGAGCGCATGAAGCTTTCCTGAACGGGAATCGGGTTTCGGAAGATGTCTTTGCCCCAACGGTTTCCTGGTATCCCAACCGGGTTTATTACAATACGTACGACGTAACCCCGCTCCTGCAGAAAGACAAAAACCTGCTGGCCGTTAAACTGGGCAACGGCAGGTATTTCGGAATGCGGGGATCACGCAGCCAGATGTTCGGGTTGCCCCGTTTGCTGGCTCAACTCGATATAGAATATGCCGACGGGACCAAGGAGGTGATTGCCAGTGATGAATCCTGGAAAGTTACTTCAAAAGGGCCCATCGTGGCCAACAATGAGTTTGACGGAGAAGAATACGATGCCCGCCTCGAACTGACCGGATGGGAAACAGCCGGCTACGATGATGCCTCGTGGCAACAAGTGGACATAATGACTGCTCCCGAAGGCAAACTCACGGCCCAACCCAACCCGAATATCCGGGTGATGGAAGAGATAAAACCCGTCCGGATCTCCAAGCTTGCCGATGGTAAATTTATCCTCGATATGGGCCAAAACATGGTCGGGTGGCTGAAGATAAACAAGTTGAACGGGAAAAAGGATCAACCCGTGACGATGCGTTTTGCTGAGATACTCAATCCGGACAGCACCATTTACCTAGCAAATATCCGCTCCGCAAAGGTAACGGACATCTACACCCCTGCGAAAGACGGAGCGTTTAGCTGGGAACCTTCCTTTGTTTATCACGGCTTCCGTTTCGTTGAAATATCCGGATTGAATGAACAACCCGAATTATCCAGTTTTACCGGGAAAGTGGTGTACGACAACATGGAGACCACCGGACAGTTCGAAACTTCCAACAACATCATCAACCAGACCTTCAAAAACGCATATTGGGGAATTCGCGGAAACTACCGCGGAATGCCCACCGACTGTCCGCAACGCGATGAACGCCAGGGCTGGCTGGGCGACCGGGCAACCGGATGCTTCGGCGAAGCGTTTGTTTTCGACAACGCCTTGTTGTACAGCAAATGGGCACAGGACATAGAGGATTCTCAAAGTCCGGAAGGAAGTATTTCGGTGGTTTCACCCCGTTACTGGACCATTTACAACGACGACGTAACCTGGCCGGCTGCTTATTTCTATGCAGCAAAAATGCTTTACCACCAATACGGTGATACGGAACCCATCAGAAAACATTATCCCTCCATGAAACGTTATCTGGAGCGTATCCAGCAGGTATCCATGCAAGACTTTATCCTCACAAAAGACACCTACGGCGATTGGTGCATGCCTCCCGAAAAACAGGAGCTGATCCACTCCCAGGATCCTTCGCGCAAGACAGCGGGAGCGATTCTGAGTACAACCATGTATTACAGCCTGCTTAACCTGATGGTTGAGTTTGCAGAATTGACCGGAAATCAGCAGGATATTCAGGGATTTAAAGAGCTGGCAGGCCGGATAAAAGAGGCATACAACACGACGTTCTTCAACACTGACTCGGCAAAATACGACAACAACACGGTAACGGCAAACATGCTGTCACTCCGGCTGGGCCTGGTTCCCGAAGGAAAGGAACAGCAAGTGTTTGAAAATATCGTTCAAAAAACAGAAGTCGATTTTAACGGACACGTCAGTACCGGTGTGCTGGGGATACAGCAGTTGATGCGTGGACTTACACAGTACGGAAACGTGGACCTTGCCTACAAAATTGCGACAAATGAGACCTATCCGAGCTGGGGGTACATGATCAAAAAAGGTGCTACCACCATTTGGGAACTTTGGAACGGGGATACAGCCGACCCGGCAATGAACTCCGCCAATCACGTCATGTTGCTCGGAGATCTCATCATCTGGTATTACGAAGATTTGGCCGGAATTAAAAATTATCCCGGGAGTGTAGCTTACAAAAAGTTGTGGATGGAACCCCGGTTTCCTGAAGGACTTTCACATGTGAAAGCTTCGTACAAATCGGTTTACGGAGAAATCAAGAGCGAATGGACAAAAGAAAACGGGTCGTTTAACTGGAACATCTCTATTCCGGGAAACACTTCCGCTGTGGTGAAATTGCCGAAAGAGCTACAAATCATAAAACCGGGTCAAAATGGCGTAAGAAGCTTTAAGGAAACCGACTCGGGAGTTGAAATAGAATTAGGATCAGGCAACTATACCCTGTCCAACCGGTAACCGGTAGTTTGAATTGAACAAATCGTTAATAAAGGAAATAAACTGACTTTTAGACAGGGGCAACGGCTTTTATTTAAATATTTTCTTACTTTTGTAAGTTGAATATCGAATTATAAGTAAGAATGAAAAGGTTACCCGCTGAAATTACAATAACGGTCACTTTATTTTTAACGATTTGTTCAATTTCGCTTTCTGCTCAGGAGAGTACGACAAAATCCACCAATCAAGCTACGCTTCTGGGAGTGGGCAAATCTTTTCTGACTGACACCTATTTATCTCCTTTAGAGTACAGAGGGTTGACTATGTCTTTGTTGCACGACCGCATCAGTCCCACCAAGCACTTCAACGAAAAGTTACTCCTGCAGCAGCAGTTTCAAATACAACTGGCATTTACCAAAAATCCTTCTGCATCCGCATCGGAATATGCCGGCGAAGTTTCCTACAACGTCAACGCTTTCTATCCCTTTTTCAAAAACACGAAGTTCAGCCTTCTCGCTGGTGGCGGAGGAGATGCATCACTGGGAGGTATTTATAATGTACGAAACTCCAACAACCCGGGTTCACTGAAAGCTTCCGTGAACCTTGACCTCTCGGCAATGGCAAGCTATAACTGGCGAAGGCTCACTTTTCGCTGGCAGGTAAGCACACCGTTTCTGGGCATGTTCTTCTCTCCCGCATACGGACAATCCTACTACGAGATTTTCTCCCTGGGCAACGGAAAAGGAACGGTAAGGTTTGCCTCGTTCCAGAACCAGTTGGCGTTACGTAACTATTTCACCGTTGATATTCCCCTCAACAACCTGACTATCCGTACCGGATACCTGGGTGATTTTTACAGAACCGATGTAAACGATATTGTTACAAACATTGTTTCGCACCAGTTTATGGTCGGGTTAGCCGTCGAGTCGCTTAATTTTGGCGGGCTGAAGGCAAAAAACAGTAAACTAATAAAAAGCAGCTATTATTGATATGCAATATAATTTCGACGAAATCATCGACCGGTCAACCTCACACAGTGTAAAGCTGAATAAGCTGAAGACGGTTTTCGGGCGCGATGACCTCATCCCCCTCTGGGTGGCCGACATGGATTTTCTATCGCCTCCGGCAATTACCGAAGCGCTGATCGAGAGAACCCGACACGGTATTTTCGGATATACGGTTCCTTACAACGGGTATTTCCTTTCCATCATCAACTGGCTCAAAGACAGACACAGTTATGAAGTTTACCGCAATGAAATCACTTTCGTTCCGGGTGTAGTGAAAGGCTTTGCCTTTGCTATTGATGCGTTTACCAAAAAAAACGACAAGATAATCATTCAGCCGCCGGTTTATCATCCGTTTCGGATTGTTCCCGAAGCGCTTGAAAGACGGGTTGTAAACAATCCTTTGCTTTTGGAGAACGGAAAATACTCTATCGATTTTGAAGGATTAAAGGGAATTATCGCCGAAAACGATTGCAAGATGCTTATCCTCTGCAATCCTCACAATCCTGTAGGAAGAGTATGGAATGAAGATGAACTGATACAACTGGCAGAAATCTGTTATGACAACAACATCCTGGTTGTTTCCGACGAAATTCATTCCGACCTGACCTTGCCCGGGTTCAGGCACCGACCCTTTGCCACGGTGTCGGAAAAGGCAAAAGAGAACAGTATCACGCTGATGGCCCCAAGCAAAACCTTCAACATTGCCGGGATTGTCAGTTCTTTTGCCGTTATCCACAACCCGGAGATAAGGAAGCAGTACTTGAATTACCTGGCTCCCCGGGAACTCGACCAGGCAACTATTTACGCACTGGCTGCTACCGAAGCCGCATACAATTACGGTGAGGAATGGCTGGATCAGGCACTGGCATACATTCAGAAAAATATCGATTTCGTTGAAAATTACCTAAAGGAATACATTCCGCAAATCAACGCAGTGAAGTCTGAAGCTACCTTTCTCGTCTGGCTGGATTGCAGGGCGTTGAACCTTACGCAGCAGGAACTGGTTGACCTGTTTGTCAACAAAGCAAAACTGGCGCTAAACGACGGCACTGTTTTCGGGAAGGAAGGAGAAGGATTTATGCGGTTGAACGTGGGTACACCCCTTTCGAACATCGAGAAAGCACTCGATAATCTGAGAAAAGCGTTAAACAGCTAAAACTATTTCCCCCGCACATTGTTAAAATTTCACACACTTAATCATATAAAAACAAATTCAATGAAAATTTCTGACAGCAAATATGTAACCCTGACATACGATCTAAACGTAGGCGAAGGGGACGAACGTGAACTCATGGAACAGGCCACTCCCGAAAAGCCGCTCGAATTTATTTTCGGCACAAACTCGATGCTGAAAGCTTTCGAAGACAATATCTACGGGCTTTCGGAAGGCGATCCATTTAAGTTTACACTGAGTCCTGAAGAGGCTTACGGTGATTTTGACGAATCAAGGATCATTGACCTCCCCAAAAACATTTTCGAGGTGGACGGAAAGATAGACAATGAAATGCTTTTCGAAGGCAATACATTGCCCATGATGGATACCGATGGAAACCGGCTGATGGGATCGGTTGTCTCCATTACTGGCGACACGGTAACCATGGATTTCAACCATCCCCTGGCAGGCGAAACCATGCATTTTGAAGGGACTGTGCAAGGTGTACGTGACGCCTCTCCCGAAGAGATAGCGGCCCTGTTTTCCGGAAGTGGATGCGGTTGCGGAAGTGGAGGTTGTGGCGGTTGCGATGAGGAAACCGAGTCCGGAGGCTGTGGAAGCGGATGCAGCTGTTAATTTTCTATCCGGACTGCCGGTAATACTAAAACTCAATGAATACTTTCGGAAATATTTTCAGGCTTACATCGTTTGGAGAGTCCCACGGTGAAGCCGTGGGGGGAGTTATTGACGGTTGCCCGCCGGGGATCGAGCTGGATTTGGAATTCATCCAAAACGAACTCGACAGGCGACGCCCGGGACAATCGCGCATTACCACACCACGCGTCGAATCGGACAAGGTGGTTTTTCTGTCCGGCATCTTCGAAGGCAAAACAACCGGAACCTCCATCGGTTTTATCATTAAGAATGAAAATCAACACTCGGCCGATTATAACAACCTGAAAGATATTTATCGCCCTTCACACGCCGATTATACCTATTTTCAAAAATACGGCATCCGCGATCACCGCGGCGGTGGCCGGTCATCAGCACGAGAAACCATAGCCCGAGTAGTGGCGGGAGCTGTGGCCAAATTGTACCTGAAGCAGGCCGGTGTATCGGTTACCGCCTACACTTCACAGGTAGGTGAAATTAAACTGGACAACAACTACAAACAATACGACCTTACCACTATCGAAGACACGCCCGTTCGATGCCCCGATACCGAAAAGGCAAATGAGATGATCAACCTTATCAAGGAAGTCCAGTACAAAGGGGATACCATCGGGGGGGTGGTTACCTGCGTTATACAGGGGACACCCGTAGGCCTTGGCGAGCCGGTCTTTGGGAAGCTGCACGCGGCACTGGGCTCGGCCATGCTCAGCATTAACGCCGTGAAAGGATTTGAGTACGGACACGGCTTCGATGTGAGTCGCCGGGGTTCGGAAATGAACGATTCATTTTTCAACGACAACGGGAAAATAAGTACCCGCACCAACTATTCCGGCGGTATCCAGGCAGGTATTTCCAACGGACAGGATATTTATTTCCGGGTGGCCTTCAAACCTGTTTCCACCATTTTAATGGAACAGCAAACCGTGGATGTCCACGGAAACGACACGACCATTAAGGCCCGCGGGCGACACGACGCATGCGTTCTTCCCCGTGCTGTGCCCATCGTTGAGGCTATGGCCGCCATGGTTATCCTGGACTACTACCTGCTGGCTAAAATGTAATTTTCCTGTCGCCCATTTGCCTTTACAAAGATTTTTTGCATCTTTGCAAATTATTGTATTTTAACAACAGGGTCTGTCCCAAAAATAAAAAAATGATTTTCACAATCCATAATATACAGATAATCAGATTATGCTTGTTGGCATTTGAGGTAAAAATCACTTTTTGAGGAGACTAAATACAAGATACCCTACTGTAAGTGATGAACACGGATTTGATGTGGCAAAAATTTATCAAAGAAAGAGACGATCTTTCTTTCTCTCTTGTATACAATACCTATGTGGAAGTACTATATGCCTACGGAATTCACTTGGGCTTTCGTGACGAACTATGTAAAGATGCCATCCAGGATGTTTTTTACAACATATATGTAAAGAAAAGCGAATTAAAAAAAGTTAAAAACCCCACGGCATATCTTTTTAAATCTTACAAATACCGCCTTATCGACCTTGCCCGTAAAGAAGCAAAAATTGAAACCATAGACTCGTGCAGCGATTCTTTTACACTAGACATCACCATTTTAGACAATATAATCGATGCGGAAGAATCGATCCTCCTGAAGAACAAGGTTAAAAAATTGCTGGAATGCCTGTCGGGGCAGCAGCGCGAAGCCGTGTATATGAAATACATGCTTGGCCTGGGTTACGACGAGATAAGCGAAATATTGCAGATTAATCCCGATTCCGTAAGAAAATTAATGTACCGCTCCATGGAAAAAATAAGACAAAACATCGATAATGACCACCCCGAATGGCTACCCTTGTTCATAGTCCTGTTCCTCAGCTTTTAGCTATCCCTACAGGTTCCCCTCCCCTAAAAAACATTAATTTTATATTTTTTTCATTTTTTTTGTCCACAAATGAAAAAAATAAACGTCCTATATATAAAACAATATATGTGAAAAACGATCGGTATTTTCTTTTCAACGAAGATTTTATACAATGGAGACTTTTCCGGACGGAGGAGCAAAACAGACAATGGGAGAAGTTCAGGTTAGAGAATCCGCATCTTAAGGAGGACCTGGACGAAGCCATAAGACGGTTCAATGCCCTGGGAATGAATCGCGTCTCTTTGTCGAAAGATGAAAAAGATGCAATTTACTCTGCCGTTATGCAAAACATCCGTAAACACGAAAAGCGGAAGCACCGACTGCAAGTCTGGTTGACGGCAACTGCAGCTATCCTCGTCATCACAATCCTGTCCACCTTGTTTGTTCGGTTGAATAAAGACAATGGATCGGCTTTTTTGACCGAGAATAGCAGCATTATAGGAGAGACTCTGCCTAAAGAAGAAATATGTCTCTTCTCAGGTGGAGATAAAATCAATATTGCCAACCAATCGGACATCCAGCTGCAAAAGAATGCCAAAGTTCTGATTACAAACAATACTGAAGCAAAAAAAGAGTTGGTATTGAATTCCGTGAAAATGAATAAGCTGGTGGTCCCTTTCGGCAAGCAATCAACGCTTATGCTGGCCGACGGAACGAAAATCTATATAAACTCCGGGACACAGGTCGATTTTCCGTCCGAATTTAATGGAAAAACAAGAGAAATTCATGTTAACGGCGAAGTTTTCATTGATGTTGCAGAAGATACAAAAAAACCGTTTATCGTTCATACCGACCGGATGGATATCCGTGTACTCGGCACATCATTCAATGTTTCGGCCTATCGCGACGATATGGAAAAAACAGTCGTTCTGGTAAAGGGAAAGGTCTCCGTAAAAACGGAACAACAGGTAACAGAGATGCTTCCCAACGAAAAAGTGGAATTGACAAACGGTCAGATAACAAAAGAAACGGTGGATGTCTCTGAATACATCAGTTGGACGAATGGCGTACTGGAATTTTACGAAACCCCTGTTTCGGAAATACTAAAAAAAGTAGGGAGGTATTACAACGTGCAGTTCGAAAGCAGTCCGGATATTCCGCTCAGTGCCCGGACCTGTTCGGGAAAGCTTTTTCTATCGAATAACCTGGACAGCGTGATGACCTCGGTCTCCGTTTTGTCGTCAACTAACTATCACCGCGAAAATAACATTATTTATATTACTAAAAAATAGATTGCCTATGAAAAAATAAAAAAAGAAAATCGAGTAGGTAGGGGGATTACTCCCCCGCCCTCTCACACCACCGTGCATGCTCTCGCACACGGCGGTTTCTTTTAATGGTTTAACCTTGCATAATTTAATGAGAGATTGTAAAGACCTACATC
>Ga0228535_1000768_pt1 | contig 73466 bp, 65 predicted proteins | sample SJ1metagenome_FD_168457 | JGI IMG/M metagenome (GOLD analysis project Ga0228535, IMG submission 168457) | Enriched culture of PCE-dechlorinating microbial communities from Ithaca, New York, USA - SJ1 | ecosystem: Engineered > Modeled > Simulated communities (microbial... > Unclassified | place...
TCATAGGAATCCCGCACCCGAAGGTGCGGGCTGCTATACTTCAATAGTTCGCCCTGTCATTCCTCGCAAACGAACGTAGCTTTTATACTACTGTTCATCATTTCTTAGGTAATTGACTGGGAAGCCCCTTGCGGTTGCTTCCTTCTCTTTCTCTTTCCCTTCCCTAACGCTCGTTGTTTCATAAATCCAGGGTAAGCCGGCACCAGCCTGCTTCCCGCTCCCCACTCTCTGAGGCGCTCGACCAACTTACCCGATTCGGGGCCCTTCAGTCAAGGGCTTTCCGCCCTTTTCTTCATTTTCCCTCCTCGGCGCCGCCGGCCGACAAGAAGGCACTATACGGGCTTTCAGACCTTCTGTCCAGTATTTATAGGAAAAAAGTGTTAAATCGCAAAACCTGCCGCATAAGAGCAATTCCTGTCACGTTTCTCTGCTTGCCCAAGGGAAGAATCAGCGATACGATGCATCGCAGGAGAGCCATCCATGGAACACGACATGAGCAGCGGTAAACCCGCTCGCTTGTTATTCTTCTTTATGCTGCCCATTCTCGGGGGGAATCTTTTCCAACAATTCTACTCAATGGTCGACACCTTCGTAGTCGGGAGGTATGTCGGCGTCGATGCCTTGGCGGCAGTAGGCGCAACAGGCTCCATGACCTTTCTCATCCTGGGCTTCGTCGTCGGTCTTACCGCCGGATTCTCCGTCATCATCAGCCAGAAGTTTGGAGCAAAGGACCCTTCAAGCATGCGCAAAGCCGTCGCAATGAGCATACTCAGTGCCTGCTTTCTCTCCATCGTCGTCTCTACGATTGCCATACTGACGGCAAGGCCTCTTCTGCTTATGCTCAAGACTCCGCACAACATCATCGACGATTCGCTCTCCTACCTGCTTATTATCTATACAGGCATCGTAGCCACCATCTACTACAACCTGCTTGCTGCAATTCTCAGAGCGCTTGGTGACAGCCGTTCTCCTTTATATTTCCTTTTGATAGCATCGGCGCTCAATATTGCAGGAGACCTGATCGCCGTCGTCAACTTGGGAATGGGAGTGAAAGGCGTTGCATTGGCCACCGTTCTCAGCCAGACAATCTCAGCATTGCTGTGTCTTCTCTATATCTATAAACGGTATCCGAGCCTGCATCTGTCCAAGCAGGATTGGAACATCGAATGGCCCATGATCAGCAGATTGCTGAGAATAGGATTGCCCAGTGCATTACAGTTCTCTGTATGCGCCATCGGGGTAATGATCGTGCAATCGGTAATCAACCAGAGCGGAAGCAACACGGTTGCAGCGTACTCGGTGGGTGTGAGAATCGAGCAATTGGTCACCCAGCCTTTGGTAACCCTGGGTCTTGCCATGGCAACGTTCAGCGCCCAGAACCTTGGCTCGGGTCACCTTGAACGTGTACGAGAAGGGGTGCGCAGTGCTGTTCTCTTATGTATTCTTTTCAGTGCAATAGCCTTGGCGTTGATATTGCTCTTTGGCAGGCAGCTCGCTCTCCTGTTCATTGACCAGTCAGAGCAGCAGGTTATCGGGCAAACGGTCCAATACCTGCATACCATCTCCTATTTCTTCATACCGCTCGGGCTGATCTTCGTTTTTCGCAATACATCCCAAGGCTTGGGCTCCGGACTCATACCCATGCTCTCTTCCATTCAGGAACTTATTTTCCGTGCATTGGTGGCCCTTACGCTCCCCCCGGTGCTTGGATATGTCGGCATTTGTCTCTCCAGCCCCATCGCATGGATGGCGGCCGCCCTGCTTTTGCTGATGGCGTACAAACTCCAATACAGAAGAATCTCCTGTCTCTTGAAGCAATAGAGCCGTCCCCCACCCTTACAGGGCATGCTGATCTATGGATATCAAAGCAACGGCTATCGAGGCGGCCTCGTCCCCATTGAACTGGCCAAAAGCAATCATGAACTGACCATCCTGGGACTCTCATCTGCAAAACAGCGAGATCTTAAGGTATTGTTGCGCTCATTCCTCGCCTCGTTGCCCAAGGCAACAGTACAGCTGCCGCATCTGAGCACCATTGAAGAGATGGCTGCTCCGCTCGCCCTTGCTCTACTCGCATATGAGAAACACATTCTTGAGCTGCAAGCACCGTCGGTACTTTGTTTCGGTCCATTGGGACTGGGCGGCGTACTCAAGGCTACGCCGTCGCTACGGGACATTCCATCACTTTGCAAGCGGCAGGGTATCGGCTTGGTACTGATAGGTCGCAGCACACAGCTGCCCGATGCAATCGAAGGCATACAGTTCCATGAGTGCGACACGCTTGATGAAGCAGGTTCCCACCTTTGCAAATACTGCGTCCTGCATCAAGGAGAGCAGATGCACTTCAGTGAGACCGATGATGCCACAGAGACTCGTGACGACCCCTTCGTAAACATCATCGGCCTGAAACAAGCCAAACAGGCCCTCATATATGCCGCCGCCGGCAACCTGCCGATTCTCCTCTACGGTCCTCCTGGAGCGGGTAAAAGCCTTCTACTCAGCCGTATCGCATCTCTGCTTCCTTCGCCCGGCAGTGAAATCAAACAGGAACTATCGGCTCTGCATGGTCACCGCGTAGAAAGAAGACCTTCTTTTTCCATAGATGTGGGGATGAGGCAAGCCGATTTGTACAGGGGTTCCGTTCCCTCGATTTGCAAAGCACACGAGGGGGTGCTCATCGTAGACGAATTATCCCATCAAAAGCCCAATATCCGCACTACACTCACATCGGTGATGGATGTTCAAGCTTTCGGCGGCTATCCTCTGCGCACCTTGGTCGCCAGCGCCACCAATGCATGTCCTTGTGCAAACCTTGGTTCTTTGGACAGGATATGCCGTTGCAGTGAACTGCAAATCGACGCATTCTGGGCGAAGCTCGGACACCCTCTCATCGACCGTTTTGCCATAGCCATCGCCGTGACCAGTGAAAATCTGTTGACCAGTGAAGTCACCACGACATTCATAGACCACGAACGAATCGAAACAGTACGGGCTCTCCATATGCATCGAAGCGAACAGGAGATCCTGGGACTGCTGCCGCTGTACACCAAGGTTGCAGGCTCGACCCAACAAAGTTTCAGACGCTCGTACCTGTATTGTAAAGTGGCGAGAACCATAGCGGATTTTGAAGGAAAAGAGTCGGTGACACAAGCAATTATGGAAGAAGCCATGCAACTCTACCTCCTCCCAGAGGACCGGCACTATCACTAGAAAGCTCTTCATCCGTCTTTTTTCCTTCAAGGTAGTTGACACCCTTTCTTGCTCTCTGCTATAGTCCTTTACGTTGCAGGGGCCGCTAGCTCAGTTGGTAGAGCAACGCCCTTTTAAGGCGTGGGTCACAGGTCCGAATCCTGTGCGGCTCATCTTGCCTCTGTTTTTTGGAACACGCAGTAATGTCTCCTTCGTCTAGTGGTTAGGACAACGGGTTTTCATCCCGTCAACAGGGGTTCAATTCCCCTAGGAGATGGTATACCGGGAGCCTGTCATCGTACAGGTTCCCTTTTTTATTGCTCCAAGGCATGGTGTTTGCTCTCTGAGAAGCTTATCGAACAGAGCGCAAAGCCGCCCCCTTGACTTCTGCTAGAACACGGTATACAAAGAAGATACAGGATGGTCTAATCGATAGCATCATATCTCCCAATCAGCTACCTGCCATCCTTGTGATGTACCCTTCTTCCGGGCTGCAATCTAAGGTTGTTGTATCCACACCCGCAGCGCTTTAGGTTGCAGCTCCCTCGTTCACCGCCACCGAACTACTGAAAGTATCTCTTGTATCAACACTCAGAAGATGATGTGCCGCCCAATCAAGGGCGATTGCTCCCAAGGGGGCTGTCAGGATGATGCTCATCACTGCGACAGCCAAAATCACCTGTCCCGCCCTGACGGGCATGCCGTGCATGCCCATTACCGCAAGCGGTGTGGCCCCGATGGCAGCCTGGACTGTAGCTTTCGGCAGATAGGAAATTACAATGAAAGCCTTCTCCTTTGCTGTGAAGCCGCCTCCAAGAGTGCACAGATACGTTCCCATGCTCCGTCCGATAAGCGCGATGAGAATCAAGAGTATCGCATCCAGGCCCACTTCCCATGCTGCAGTAAGATCAACTTGCGAACCAACCATGGTAAAGAGCAGTATTTGGGCGAAAACCCAAATTTTCCCTAGCTTCGCCGAAAGCTCATGAGCCATATGCTCTCGCTTCTCCAAAATTATGAAGCCGATGGACATTACCGCAAGCAAGGCTGCTAAGGGGATATGAAGCGATTCCAGGACATCGCCCAGCTCTACGAGAAGAATGCAAATCATCAGCATGGACAATACCCGTTTGGTTGCCCGCGGATTGAACCGCACGAATATCCGTATCAAGACAAGCCCGATGGCCAAACCTGCAGCAATCCCAAAGATTATGGAAAGAGGTATGCCTGCCAGGGTCCATGCCAGATTCATGGTATCGCCGACATACAGGCCGAGAACGATACTGAATGCAACAATGACGGTGACATCATCCATGCTGGCACCGGCGAGCACGAGTGTTGGGATGCCTTTCTCGGTACCACGTTTCTCCTGGATGCAGGAAACCATCATCGGCACCACGACAGCCGGCGAGACAGCTCCCAAGACACACCCAAGGATTGCACTTTCAAGAAGCGAAAGGCCCAACAAAGGAGGCCCGATGAGCATGACGGTCGATGCTTCAAACAAGGCGGGAAGAAAGGAGAGAAGAATTGCATGAAAACCGACCTTATGCAGACTTTCTCGCGAAAGCTCCAATCCTGAACGAAGCAGGATGACGATCAATGCAATCATACGCAGATCGGATCCCACAGCAAGCAAGGAAGGATCCAAAAAGTTCAGGACCGCCGGTCCAAAGAGAACTCCCACAAAAAGCATGCCGATGAGGGCAGGAATACGCGCTTTGGACAAGAGCCAATCCAAGAACAGACACAGCAAAACCACGGCAGCAAGACTGAAAGCCATACAAACCTCCGGCAAGAACGTAATCTATTCCAGGAGTCATCAGCAGCTTTCAAAGCTCTGCGGTTTTCATTATGAAGGCGAACCCCATCACCATCTCTGATTCTAGAAATATGTTCGGCTGCAGTCAAGTCGGTATACAAAAACCAGTATCTATGGATAATTATGCATTGTTATAGGAGCATGCATATGAGTCAACTTTCCAGAATACAAAGAATTTGTGATGCCAACGGCATCAGCGGCTTTGAGGATGATATCGTCCGGGCAATCCGTGACGAAGCAGGAACACTCGGTCGATTCGCCGAGGATTCACTGAGAAACCTCTACCTCTATAGAACAGAGAACCAATCCGATAAACCTGTAGTCCTGCTTGATGCCCACACCGACGAGGTAGGTTTCATGGTCAAATGCATTCGGCCCGATGGAATGCTTGAATTCATCCCCATCGGCGGCTGGGTTTCCTCCAACATTCCCGCCCATTTGGTACGTGTGCAGACCTTTGACGGAAAAACCATACCAGGCATCGTGGGATCAAAACCCCCGCACTACCAAAGCGAAGCAGAGCGGAAAAGTGCTCCCGATATCGCTTCCATGTATATCGACATCGGGGCCTCAACCATTGAACAAGTCCTGCAAATGGGCGTCGATGTTGCAAGCCCGATCATTCCCGAAGCCAAGGTTATCTACAACGAGGAAAACGGGTTGCTGTTCGGAAAAGCGTTCGATTGCCGTCTGGGTTGCACTACCATCATCGATGTGCTTGATGCACTGAAAGGAAAGCAATTGGATGTCAACCTGGTTGCAGGATTTGCAAGTCAGGAAGAAGTCGGCTGCAGGGGCGCCCAGCTGACTGCCCGCAAAGTAAAGCCTGATGTGGCGATTTGTTTTGAGGGAAGTCCCGCCGACGACACCTTCCTGCCCGCCTACCAACAGCAGACAATCGTAGGCAAAGGACCTATGCTCAGATTCATCGATTCGAAGATGATCACCAACCCACGTTTCCAAAAGTTTGCGTTGGACATCGCAGCAAGATTTGACATCCCAGTACAGAAAGGAGTGCGAAACGGAGGGGCGACCAACGCCTCTGCTCTTCATCTTTCCGAACAGGGAGTGCCCACCATCGTCATCGGCATCCCGGTGCGTTACGCCCACACCCATTGGGGGGTATGCAGCCTCGATGATGTACAGAACTCGATCAGACTTGCCTCAGCGATGCTGACTGAATTGAACGCACAAACCATCGCAACATTTTGACAAAGCCACCCAGAGGGTGTCATACTGGCTGAAAGGGGGGGAAGCATGAATGAAATCCAGCTTTGCCTGAGCGAGATGCAGGCGTTTTTCCAAAGTGGAACCACACTTGGCATTTCATGGAGGAAAGAACAGCTCAAGCGTCTGAAAGACGGTATTCGTTCCTATGAGAAGCAAATTCTCAATGCGCTCTATGAGGATCTGGGGAAAACCGACTTTGAAGGATTCGCCACCGAGCTGGGTATCGTCTATTCGGAAATCGACGAACATCTGAAGCATCTGGAGGCCTGGGCCGGCAGACATCGGGTCAAATCCAGCCTCCTCTCCTTTCCCTCCAAAGCCTATACCATCGCCCAGCCGCTGGGCATCGTGCTGATCATGAGCCCTTGGAACTATCCGTTCCAACTCACCATCGCACCTTTGATCAGCGCCATTGCGGCAGGCAACTGCGTCATTCTCAAGCCTTCCCGATACAGCGGCCACACCGCCTTGGTGATCGAGGAACTGCTCTCCAAGCTCTTTTACAGCAACCATGTGGCCACCTTCCAAGGGGGAGCGGAGATGAACCGTGAACTCTTGCAGCATCGCTACGATCACATTTTCTTCACCGGCAGTCCCCAAGTGGGTAGATTGGTGATGGAAAGTGCTGCAAAGCATGTCACCCCGGTCACCTTGGAACTGGGGGGGAAAAGCCCGGTCATCGTCGAGGCCGATGCCGACATCGGCTTGGCTGCACGAAGGATCATCTGGGGCAAGTGCCTGAATGCAGGACAGACATGTGTAGCCCCCGACTATGTTCTGGTCGAACGGAAAGTTGCCAATGCCTTGCTTGAACAGATGAAAAGCGCAATTACCTCGATGTTCGGATCCGACCCCCTGCACTCCAGCGACCTGGGCAACATCATCAACGAAAAGCACTTTTCCCGTCTCATCGAGCTCTTTGCATACGGAACTCTTGCCTGGGGCGGACAGATAGATCCAAAAACGCGGCGTATCGCCCCCACCATCATTACAGATCCCCAGCTTGATTCAGCCTTGATGCAGGAAGAGATATTCGGACCCATCCTCCCCTTGGTCCCATACGATACGTTCGAACAAGCGCTGGCTTTCGTCCAAAAGCGCGAACATCCGCTGGCATTATATTGCTTTACAAACAACAAGGAGCACCAAAAGCAAATACTTCGGTCTCTCAGTTTCGGCGGCGGATGCATCAATGATGTGGTCATGCATCTTTCCAATTCCGCCCTCCCCTTCGGAGGCGTCGGAAACAGCGGCATGGGAGCCTATCATGGGAAAGAAGGGTTCAAGACCTTCAGCCATACAAAAAGCATCCTTGAAAGCAAGACCTGGCTCGAAATCAAGCTACGGTACGCTCCCTATCGGGGCAAACTGGCCTTAATCAAGCGACTCTTTTCCTGACATACACAAGGAGGTTCTATGCGTGTGAAACGTCTGGTGGCGCTGACTGCAATCTTATTGGTCTGCAGTCTCATTTTTTCGGCAATTTCGGTTACTGAAGCCGATGCCCTCTACGATCGGGATGCTTTCAGCGAAGCCGAGCAGGAACTGCTCGTCCAGCTCGGAAAAGCCTCGAACGCCGAGGAGGAAGCTCAGGTTTTATGGCGGCTCGCCAGAGTGATGGTCTCCCTCGGAGACGACCTGGATGAGAATGACAAGACTGGACGCTTTGCTCTGTATGAGAAAGGTGAGACATATGCCCTTTCATCCATCGAGAAGCACCCCACCTCTTTGGGATATCTTTGGAAATCATCCAATATCGGTCGTTGGGGTCAGACGAAGGGCCCGCTGAACGCCCTCGGGAAAGCCAAGGGCATGCTCGAGGACCTGACAGTCATCGTCAATGACTTTAAAACTCTCGACTCGAGCGAGACATGGTATGTACTCTCAAGCCTGTACGACGAGTTGCCCGGAGGAATAATTTCCTTTGGAAACAAGGATTGGGCGGTAAGTTACATGCGTATGGCCCTCGATACCATCCCCTCGCACCTGTTGTATCCCGGACACTACAAGAAGCTGGCCGAAGAGTTGTACGCTCGTAATTGGAGTGCTTCCAAGCGTTCCAAGGAGTTGCCAAAAATACAGAAGGATTGGCAGAAGGCTGCTACCAACCTGGAGAAATACCGCTACTATGAAGGTAAGGACGGCGGGGCGACCAAGCCCTTCTACTCATCCGTCGACCTGACGAGAATGAGCGACCGCCAAGAGGCGGTGATGGTGCTCTCCTATATCTTGGAGAAAGCCAAGGTGTTCAGACCCATCAAGGCAACCGACACCAAGGAGCTCCAGGAAATCGAGGCGTTGAGAAACTCCTGGATCTAAAGAAAATCAAGTGACGGCAAACATCCCTTCAAGCTCAGTGCTTGAAGGGATTTTCATTTGCATAGAGATGACCCGGTTTCTGGTTGAATGCAATATCCTCAATGCCCAGATAGCGGAAAACCTCAAACAACGCTTTTCCGGCATGCCTGAAGGCAACTGCAGTGTGATGAGGATAGGCTTTCGCTAGAAGCACATAGCGATAGAAGCGTGCCATCTCGTCAATGCCGATGATCCCGATGCTGCCGAAACTGGAAGGAGGAACATCGAGGACCTCACCTTCGGCTATATAGGCTTTCAACTGTCCGCGGGCATTGGATTGCAACCGATAGATGGTCACAGGTCCGCTGATGAGATCGCCTTCCATCGTTCCTCTGGTAATATCCGGATGCTTCAATTCGGGTTCCAAATCCCGCTTCATGATGAGCTGATAGCCCATATGGGGATTCTTCAGCAGCGAACAGGCGGTGTTTCCACAGTGAAAGCCCATGAACAAGTCGTCGTTGCGGTAGGGTCGCTTGGTCCTGATGTGCTGCTCATACATCGGGGCGGGCACGGTGTTGTTGATATCCAGCAACGTCACCGGCAGCTGGGTGACACACAGGCCGATGTACTCGCTGAGCGCGCCATAGATGTCGACTTCGCAGCTGACGGGAATACCCCGCTCGGTCAAACGGCTGTTCACATAGCAGGGGACGAATTTGAACTCGGTCTGGAATGCGGGCCAGCACTTGTTTGCAAAGGCCACGTAGGAACGTTCTCCTTTGTGCTCTTCAGCCCAGTCAAGCAAGGTCAACTCATATTGGGCCAACCGGTCAAGGATGCCGCTGTAAGGGCTTGAGCCGATTTGGTTTTGCATCTCTTTTACCAATGAGGGTATCCTGGAATCATCGGCGTGCTTGTTGTAGGCAACCAGCAGATCGAGCTCGCTGTTCTCCTCGATTTCCACTCCCAAGTCGAAGAGACCCTGTATTGGGGCGTTGCAGGCCAGGAAATCCTGGGGTCTCGGCCCGAAACTGATGATCTTGAGCTTTTTCAGAGAGAGTACCGTACGGGCGATCGGGATGAAAGATTCAATCATATCCGCCACCTCCCGGTCACTACCTATCGGGTACTCGGGAATATAGGAGCGCAATGAACGCAGACTCAGGTTGTAGGAACAGTTGAGCATGCCGCAATAGGCATCTCCCCTGCCGTCATGCAGATCCCCATCGCCCTCTGCAGCTGCGACATACATGACCGGACCTGGAAAACGCTTTGCAAGCAGGGTCTCGGGTGTCTCAGGTCCGAAATTCCCCAGGAACACCACCAAGGCATTCACCCCGTGGTCCTGTACATCCTTGAGGGCGTTGAGCATATCCCGTTCATTCTCCACAATGACCGGACACTCATAGAGCTCATCCTTATAAGAGGCTTTCACCGCCTTGCGCCGTTTCTCGGACAATGTACGGGGAAAGCAACTTCTGCTGACAGCAACCATACCCAATCTGACCGTTTCCATGTTGTTCATAGCATTACTCCCTATTTACCAATCTGACCGTAATAGGCATGAGAGCCGTGTTTTCGCAAATAATGTTTATCAAGCAGATGCCCATCCATCGGCATGTACGTTGCATCGCCGAGCAGCATCGAATGGTAGGCCATCATCGCCACCTCCTCGAGCACCACCGCATATTCAACAGCCTTGACTGCATCATCGGCCCAGCAGAAGGGTCCATGACTGTTCACCAGGACGGCAGGGATGCTTTTGGGATCAATGTCCAAAAAGCGTTCGACGATTACCTTGCCCGTCTCCATTTCGTACTCTCCCTGTATTTCGGCAGGCGTCATCGCCCTGGTACAGGGAATCTCCCCATAGAAATAGTCGGCATGGGTTGTTCCCAATGCGGGAATTCCTCGTCCTGCCTGCGCAAAAATGGTAGCCCATCTACTATGGGTGTGCACAACTGCATTGACCTTTTCGAAGTGATTGAACAAGTACCGGTGAGTCGGGGTGTCGCTCGAAGGATTGTAGGAACCCTCAACCCGTTTGCCGGTAGCCAACTCCACAACCACCATCGAAGAGGGAGTAAGGTCGTCGTATGCAACACCGGACGGCTTGATTACCATCAATTCGCGATTATCGTCCACTTCGGAGACATTGCCCCAGGTAAAGGTGATCAACTTGTGTTTCTGCAACAGCAGATTTGCTTCACATACTCTCTCTTTCAACTCTTTCAGCATAGATTCTCCTTGCGTACCAAAAGCAAGTGTGTGCCAACCTTTGTGTGTTGTCAAGGCAAAGTAGCCTCACTTGAGGTTCCAAGAATCGAGAAAAGCTCGTATGATGGCAACATGAACCATAGAAGACGTCATTTCTCAATTCCCATCCTGGCTTGGACGGTCCGAGCCATTCTGCTCGGACTCCTTATCGGACCGGTCATCAGCCTGTTGACCTTCCTCGTGGCAATGGCAGGCGAGATCAGGACCCACCATCAGTGGATCCTCCTGCTCATCCCCCTCGGGGCTCTTGTTACCGCGCTGCTCTATCAGAAACTCGGTCCCTATCTGAAGGATGGAGGTTCGCAGGTGATCGACTTGATCAATCAAGGAATTCTCGATATCGCCCACCCTACCAGTATCGGATATGAGAAGGACCGCGATGCCCATAAGCAAAAAATTTCCACCAAAATGGCTCCGTTGTTGCTGCTCAACACCTTCATAACCCATCTGGTTGGGGCATCGGGGGGAAAGGAAGGGGTCGGCGTACAGGTGGGTGCTTCCATCGGCAGCTACTGCTCACGCCTGGAAACCCGATTTCTGCATCGCCCGCAATCAATCCAGCAGAAGGGGATCTGGCTGATCAGTGGAGCAGGGGCGGCCTTCGGAGCCCTGTTCAACGCCCCGATAGCAGGCACTTTGTTCGGGATGCAGTTCTCCAACCCCCGGGTAAACAGAACCGACGCCCTGCTTCCCTGTCTGACCGCCTCATTCACAGCCTGCATGGTAAGCCAGGCGCTGCAGACGCACACTTTGGTTCCGGTACGCGCCGAGGCTTTTCCTCTCGATTTCCCCACTCTCTTGATTTTGTTGGCACTATCAATCCTGCTGGGCTTGGCCAGCCGGCTTTTCTGCCACCTGATCCATCTGACAAAAACCCTTTTCTCCCGCATTACTGCAAACCCGTACAAGAAAGCCTTGCTTGCCAGCACGTTGCTGCTGCTTGCATCCCTTGGCATCTTTGCATTGACAGGCTCGTTCGCCTACAACGGACTCTCCCTCGACCTAATCATCGAGGCTGAGTACGGCACCACCAGCAATTTTGCACCGCTTTTTAAGTTGTTGCTGACGGCGCTGACCATAGGGAGCGGGTTTGTCGGGGGTGAAGTCATACCAATCCTTGTCATTGGAGCCACAAGTGGAGCCATTTTCGGCCAATTTCTTCCCATCCCCGTCTCCGCTCTTTCAATGTTCGGAGCCATCGGAATGCTCAGCGGTAGTACAAAGCTGCCTCTGGCCTGCTTCGTGTTGGGGTTGGAGCTGTATGGATTCGGCAATCCAACATCGCTTTTCTTTGTGTGCAGCGTCGCCTACCTCTTCAGCGGAAGACTCTCCATCTATGAAAGGCAGATTGTTCCGGTTGTAATCGATCCTGCATGGGATGTCTGATTAAACCACTTGACAGGAAAACCAATACTGCCTAATATATGAATATCTATTCATATATTGATATATTAGGAGTTCACTCATGGCTATACCACACGCAAACGACACCCAGAGTCCCACCTGCACCCGCAAACAGGCATATACCTTTGAGGGTGTTGACTGTCCTGTCTGCGCAGCAAAGATTGAGGACCGCATCCAGAAAATCGGAGGGGTTGCTTCGGTGTGTGTGGATTTTTCCCGTAAACAGATACGTATTACCACCGAGGAAAAGCAGCAGGATTCCTTTTACAACAACCTCATAAAAGAAGCCAAGCGGGTCGAGCCGTCGCTGCGGGTCAAACCGTTGCAAAAGCAGGACAAGAACCCGGAGGACTCGCTATCCTTCACACTGACCAGGATCGTAGTATCGATACTCGGTTTTGGTGCAGCCATGTTCTTTGATATTCCCCATCTCTACTTCCTCAGCTTTGCTGTCAGTGGTTACGATGTACTGCTCAAGGCCCTCAGGAACATAGTGCACGGTAAAATCTTCGACGAGAATTTTCTAATGAGCGTCGCTACACTGGGAGCCCTGGCAATCGGAGAAACAGGAGAAGCTGCAGCTGTCATGCTCTTCTATTTGATCGGGGAGTATTTCCAGGCCCGTTCGGTGATGCAGAGCAGAAGATCCATCCTTGGGGCCCTTGACCTAAAGGTGCAGCAGGCAAGGCTGGTACAGGGTCTGGACACCACCTTGATCGGGGTCGAGGACGTTGTTCCAGGAGCTCTCGTCAGAGTACTTTCAGGCGAGAAAATCCCTCTGGACGGCATCGTTGTCAGCGGCAGCTCAAGTGTGAATATGCAGCATTTGACCGGCGAGTCGATTCCCCGGTCCGTGAAAGCAGGCATGGAGGTGCTGGGCAGCTCCATCAACCTCGGAGGAACACTTGATATCCAGGTCAGCAAGGAGTATGACCAGAGCACTGCAGCCAAAATCCTGCGCCTCGTTGAGGAGAGTGCAAGCAAAAAGGCACAGACCGAGCGGTACATCACGTCGTTTGCCCGATACTACACCCCTGTCGTCGTGTTCCTGGCATTGGCGCTCGCCGTCATTCCTTCACTGGTAACCGGAGCCTGGCAGACCTGGATCTACCGCGCCCTGGTATTTCTGGTGGTAAGCTGTCCCTGTGCTCTGGTCATCAGCGTTCCGCTTTCCTACTTTGCAGGTATAGGAAGAAGTGCAAAGAGGGGCATCCTGGTCAAGGGAGGCAACTATCTGGAAGCCCTTGCGAAGACCGATACCATTGTCTTCGATAAAACAGGAACGCTTACCAGCGGTATGTTCAGCCTGATTGACGTACGCTTGACTGCATCGGCGAGCCTTGACGCAACGTACATCCGAAAGATTGCTGCCTCCTTGGAGAGGAACAGCACCCACCCGCTGGCAAAAGCCTTCCTCTCCCTCGATGCTCCCTATGCCGCCATGGATGTACAGGAGGTAGCGGGAAAAGGCCTGTCAGCCTACATCGACGGCAGGTTCGTAGTAGCGGGCAATACAGCACTTCTTCAGGATCTTGGAATCAAGGTGTCGACTCAATCAGAGGACGAAGCAACGGTCCTGCTGGCCGTAGACGGCCGCCATGAGGCCTCCTTCATCCTGCAGGATACAATACGATCTGAGGCAGGACCCTTGATCAAGCAGTTGCGGGCCTTGGGCGTCAAGCACCTGGCCATGATCAGCGGAGACAGCCAGGTGCATGCCGAGCGTGTGGCGGCCGAGCTTGGCTTGGATGAAGTGCACGCCGCCCTGCTGCCGCACCAGAAGCAGGAACGTATGCTCGAGATTGCAAAAGAGCGGGAGAATCTAGTCTTCGTTGGAGACGGGATGAACGATGCACCTGTCCTTGCTGCAAGCAAAGTGGGTATCTCCATGGGCAGCAAAGCCAGTGACGCCGCCATGGAAAGCGCGGATGTAGTCATCCTTGCCGACGATTTGCACGAGGTTGCCAATCTCTTGCAAATCAGCAGGAGGACTGCAGCCATCGTAAGGCAGAACATTGTCTTCGCCCTTCTGGTGAAAGTTTTGGCGCTCTGCCTTGGAGCATTGGGTTATGCCTCCATGTGGATAGCGGTACTTGCCGATACGGGGGTCACGATCATCGCAATTCTCAATGCCTTGAGGATTCTCCTCTACCGTCCTTCACGTTGATTATCGAATCCATCTATGGTATTGTTGCACAGATTGTTTGAAGGATTTATAGCATGAACGAGAAGATGACACGCAATATCGGCATTATGGCACATATCGATGCAGGCAAAACCACCACCACCGAGAGGATTCTCTTTTACACAGGGGAGAATCATAGGATCGGGGAGGTGGACAACGGCGAAGCAACGATGGACTTTCTTGAGCAGGAGCAGGACCGCGGCATCACCATTGCAAGCGCAGCCACTACCTGTTATTGGAAGGAGCACCAAATCAACATCATCGATACTCCGGGCCATGTGGACTTCACCGCCGAAGTCGAACGTTCGCTCAGGGTGTTGGATGGGGCCGTCATGGTGGTATGCGCCGTCGGCGGGGTTGAACCGCAGACCGAGACCGTCTACCGGCAGGCCGATACCTACCGGGTTCCCCGTATTGCTTTCATCAATAAGATGGACCGCCTTGGTGCGAACTTCGAGGAAGCAGTCAATGAACTGAAGGTCAAGCTGGGGGCCAATCCCATTCCAGTGTTCATTCCTGTCGGCACGGAGAGCAATTTCAGCGGCGTCATCGACCTGATCAAGAAAAAATACCTGGTTTTCAGCAATGAAGACCAAGGAAAGACAATCACCGAGCAGGATATTCCCTCCTCGATGCAGAGCGAAGTGGATGCTTGGTATGAGCGCTTGATCGACAGCGTCTCCTCCTTCAGCGACGAGATAACCGAGCTGTATTTCGAGGGAGAGGAGATCGGCAGCGATCTGCTCAAGAGAACCTTGAAGAAGGCGACGATCGCCCGCCAGGCGTTGCCGGTCTTTGTGGGGTCTTCCTTGAAGGACATCGGAGTTCAGTCTTTGCTCGATGGGGTCATCGACTATCTTCCCTCGCCCTCGGAGGTGCCGCCGATCATGGGCATCCACCTCAAGACCGAGAAACAGGTCGAGGTTCCCTACGCCAAGGACAAACCTCCTTTGGCCTTGATTTTCAAGATACAGGTCGATCGTGAAGCCGGTGCCATGGACTTCGTCCGTGTGTACAACGGAGTCATCCGCAAGGGCACGGCCTTGATGAACATCTCCAAGAAGAAGCGTGAACGGGTCAATCGAATCCTCAGGATGCATGCGAACCGTGCGGAAGAAGTCAGCGAGCTTGAAGCAGGCGACATCGGGGTGATCATCGGCTTCAAGGAAGGAAGGACCGGCGATACCATCGGAAGCGAAGGAGCCCAGATTCTGCTTGAGGAGATGCATTTCCCAATCCCCGTGATTTCAGTCGCCATCGAACCGAACACCCTCAGCGACGGAGACAAACTGCGCGCAGCACTCTCCACCCTCGCCCAGGAAGATCCCACCTTCACCTATCGCGACGATGAGGAAACCGGCCAGCTGGTCATCAGCGGCATGGGTGAGCTGCACCTCGATGTGTTGGTCACCCGCTTGACCAAGGAGATGAAAATCCAGGCCAGGGTCGGCAAGCCCCAGGTGACATACCGTGAATCGGTAAGCAAGACCGCCAGCGGTTCGGACACTTTTTCCAAGATGCTGGCGGGTAAGGAACATGCTGCAGGAATCAGCATGACGGTCAAACCGCTGCCTTCGGGAAGTGGAACGAAGTATAGACTGAGCGCCAAGACACGCGGCATCGATGAAATCTATCTCGAGGCGGTCAAGCGGGGCGTCACCAATGCGTTCAGAGGCGGAATTCAGTTCGGCTATGAAGTGTGCGATCTCGAAGTGGAGGTCACCGACCTTGTTTATCACGAGCTGACGGCCAGCGAATTCGCTTTTGAAGCCTGTGCCGCCATGTGTTTTGACAAGGTGGCCCAGTCGGCAGGACCGATGTTGATGGAACCGGTGATGAAAGTCACCGTCGTGGTTCCCTCCCAATATGTCGGCGAAGCCATTTCAAGCATCACCAGCCGTGGAGGCTTGGTACACAGCATTGAGAGCAGGACTGCAAGCGAGCACATCCATGCCCAGGCACCGCTTTCCCAGCTCTTCGGGTATTCCACAGCCCTGCGGTCAGCCACACAAGGCAGAGGTACATTCTCCATGGAGTTCGACCATTACGAACAAAAAACCCGCTAAGGGTATGGAATACTTGAAAAATGTCGGGTTGAAACCTTGCGAAAAGAGTCGTTCCATGCCTAAAATGTATTGAAACTGTTCAGATTTTTAGACTGAAGGAGCATGTTTACATACTCCTTTGAACATAGGTCTCTGGTATTGCAATTACTTAAGAGGAGTACAACATGGCTAGAACTTACAATTTGCAGGACATTTTCGCGCGCAATCTCAAGGAGCGCAGACGAAAGCTCTCCTTGACCCAGGCTCAGCTTGCTGAGAAAATCGGGGTTTCCACTTCCTTCGTTACTGAAATCGAAACTTCGAGAAAGGCTCCTTCCTTTGCCACCATCGAGAAAATCAGTGCTGCATTGGATGTACCTTGCTGGACGTTCTTTTGCGAGGATGGCGACAAGCTTCCCAATGATGTCACGGTGATGGATCAGTTTGCCTACAAACTGAAACAGGATATCAGCCACATCATCGATGTGAATGTAAGCTTGACTCGCTGATCATACATTCTCAATTCCTTTTCCCTGCATTTCCAGGCAGATGCTCGTTATTGGGTGTCTGCCTTTTTTCCGTCCAAAGAATTCTTTTGACATATGAGATTATGGGGCGTACCATTGATGCATGCGTTCTGGATCACCACACAAGACACAGAGGTGATCGAAGGAGGAATTATGAGCGTTGTCAGCACTGACTTAAGGAATGTTGCCATCATCGGCCACAATGAAACCGGGAAAACCACCTTGGTTGAACAGATGTTGTTTTATGCCAATGTGATTTCCCGGGCAGAAACCGTTGCAAGCGGTAAGACCACCAGTGACTATACGGAAGAGGAGATCAACCACAAGATTTCCATTCACGCTTCACTTGCTTCCCTGACCTGGGATGGCAGGACCCTCAATATTCTCGACACTCCGGGAACAGCCGGCTTCATCGGCGAGACCATTTGCGGATTCCGCTCCTGCGAATCAGCCCTCATGGTCGTTGACGGACGTGATGGTGCACAAATTGAGACCATCAAGCTTTGGCGCTATCTTGACGAACGCAACAAGCCACGAGCTGTGTTCTTAAACAAGATGGACCGTGAACGTGCGGACTACACTCATGTATTGGACAACCTGAAAGAGACGTTCAAAACAACCTTTGTTCCTGTTACCATCCCGATGGGAAGCGGTAAGGACTTCAAGGGAATCATCAACCTGATTGAAAATAAAGCTTATTTCATAAACAGAGGCGGCAAGGAAACCATCGGGGACATCCCTGCCGAATATGCTGATTTTGCAGAAGAGTACCGCAATGCCCTTATTGAGAATGCTGCCGAAGGCGCCGATGACCTGATCGAAAAGTATTTCGATGCCGGCACCCTGGACAGTGAGGAGATTCGCCGGGGTCTTCGTGAAGGCATGCAAGACAACCGTGTAGTCCCTGCCTTCTGCGGTTGTGCAGAGGGCGGCAGCGGAATCACCAGCCTCCTCACTTTCATCCGGAACAACTTCCCCAGACCTCTTGGAAAGATCGATTGGACGATCGCAGAGGACGGCTCGAGCAAAGACTTTGTAATTACCGCCGAAGGAAGCGCTGCCGCTGTAGTATTCAAGACCACCATCGATCAATTCAGCGGCAAGCTCAGTTTCATCAAGGTGCTCAGGGGTACGGTCAAGGGCGATACAGAGTTGTATAATCCGGATCTTGGAAAGAAAGAACGGCCCAACAAGGTATACCGCATGGTCGGCAAAAAGTTAGTCGAAACCGATAGTCTGCCTGCCGGTGACATCGGTGTGATCGCCAAGAGCAACATCGCCTTCACCAACTCCACGCTCGTAGAGGGAACCGATCAGAAACTCAAGTTCAAGCCTCTGGCCTTCCCCCAACCCATTTACAGCCTGGCCATCAGCAGTGATGACAAGAAGAGTGAAGTGAAGATGAACGAATCCCTGCACAAGGTCACCGAAGAGGACCTTACCTTCAGGATCAAGTTCAATGAGGAGACCAAGGAAAATGTGGTGGCCGGAATGGGTGAGCTGCATTTGAATATGATTCTCGACAAGGTGCGGGAGAAGCAGAAGATCAACATCGAAACCAAGCTTCCAAGGGTTGCCTATCGTGAAACCATCAGCCGTAAGAGTGGGATTGCCGAGTATTCACACAAGAAACAGAGCGGCGGGCATGGCCAATATGCTCGTGTACTGATTGAAATTGAACCGCTTGAACGGGGAACCTATTACTCGTTTACCAATGCCATCAAGGGCGGATCGGTAAGCAAGGGCTATATTCCCGGTATTGAAAAGGGACTGCATGAGCAAATGGAGGAAGGTTTCTTGGCCGGCTATCCGATGATGGATATCGGAATCACCCTCATCGATGGCAAGGAGCATCCCGTCGATTCCAGTGAAATGGCTTTTAAACTCGCTGCAAAAGGAGCCATGAAGGCCGCACTTGAGAAAGCCGGGGCTGTACTACTTGAACCTATTATGAAACTTAGTGTATATATTGAGAACGATTATCTGGGCGACATCCTTTCCGACCTCAGCGGCAAACGAGGAAGAGTGCTAGGTCAAGAGGATATGGGGCATCTGCAGTTGGTCAAAGCATTGGTACCCCAGTCCGAACTGCTCAACTATGCCATCGATCTAAAGTCGATGACCAGTGGAACAGGAAGTTTCGAAATGGAATTCGACCATTATGAACCACTGAGCGGCAAATTGGCCGACGAAGTGATCAAGGCCTACAAGGACTCCGTAAAGGAAGAACAGGAGTAGGCAAGGTGGGACAATCAGAAGGATTCTGATTGCTTGAGAGTGAATTTGTGAACCTTGGAAGGGAGCGTGCGGCGGCAAGCTCCCTTCCCTCTTTTTTTACCGCTTCTCGAACCAAACCTCATTGATGGGATGCTGTTTGGCGAGCCCCTTTTGTTCAAACTTGGTGGTATCCCTCCAACCTACGGAGGGGCAGAACCCTGAGTAGGGATTGGACAGTCCTTCGGTATGGGAGAGAACATCCAGCATCTGCTGTGCATACTCCTCCCAATCGGTGACGCAATAGATGTAGCCTCCCGCCTTGAGCTTGGAAGCAAGCAGTCGCGCAAATGGCGCTTGAATCAGGCGCCGTTTTTGCTGGCGCTTCTTCGGCCAAGGATCTGGGAAGAATATATGAAACCCTGCAACACTTGCGTCTTCAACCATGTTGGTCAGCACCTCTACGGCATCAAAACGCATCAATCTTACATTATCCAGTTTTCCTTCTCCCACGGCATGGAGCAGCTTGGCGAACCCCGATAGAAACACCTCCAAGCCGAGATAGTTGTACTGGTTGCGCTCTTTCGCAATCCGTGCGGTCGCCGTTCCCATCCCAAAGCCGATCTCGATTACAACGGGTTTGTCGTTCCCGAAAACCTGCTTCCAATCGAGCAGGCCCGGCTTGAAGGGGATGCCGTAGGTGGTATAGTAGCGACGGATGGCCTCCGTCTGGTAGGTACGAAGGTAGGCCCCCCTGAGCACATAGCTCTTGATGGGTCTCGCCTTCCCTTCCTCCTTGGTTTCCACCCACTCCAACTCCGGGATATCATGGAAAATCGTTCCTTGGTTTTCCTGCATCATTACTCCTATAGCAACCTTTGCAGCTTCTCCATCAGGAACAACGCCTTGTCCTTGAGTGAAACCGCATCGGTTTTCAAATACATGACATTCATGCGCCTCATATCAAGCCATACGCTCTTGTTGCTCAGGGCGATGAGATTCATGACCTTGTTCACATTCAAATCCGCTACCTTGCCGAACTCTACGGAAACCACACCCTTGCGGTCGGAAAGATGGATGATGGAGAGCTTGCGGCAGATGATTTTTATCTCGGCTATATAGAGCAGGTTTGCAACCTCGACCGGAGGAGGTCCGAAGCGGTCGGACAGTTCACTCGCAAGGCCCTGCAGCTGTTCATCGTTGACAATGGAGGAAATCTTGCGATAGATGTCAAACTTAACCGAGGGAGCCTTGATGTAGGTATCGGGAATAAAGCCTGTATAGTCAAGCTCCAGAAACACTTCCTTGTCCTCTTCCCTGACGCCTTCTGCCTGCAGGTCCCTGATCGCCTCATCGAGGATGCGGATATACATGTCAAGACCGACCGAAGCCAGATGTCCGCTCTGCTCACGCCCGAGCAGGTTTCCCGTCCCCCTGAGCTCCATGTCCTTCATAGCCACCTTGAACCCGCTGCCGAGCTCGGTGTGCTCGCTGATAATCTTCAGCCGTTTCAAAGCGATCTCACTGAGAGCGCTGCCTTGAGGATAGAAGAGGTAAGCATACGCTTGGCTGTCGTTTCGCCCCACTCTACCGCGCAACTGGTACAACTGGCTCAGTCCGTAACGGTCGGCACGATCGATGATGATGGTGTTGACATTGGGAATGTCGATGCCGTTCTCAATGATGGTAGTGGAAACAAGCACCTGGATTCCCTCATGGATGAACCTGCGCATCGTATCCTCGAGCTTGGTGCTGTCCATCTGCCCATGAGCGCTCTCGATAATTACATCGGGCAATAATTTGGTCAGTTGGAAAACCACCTCGTCCTGACTCTCGATGCGATTGTGGAGGAAGAAAACCTGCCCACCCCGTTCGACTTCGTCACGGATGGCCCGCACAATGGTCTGCTCGTCATACTCGCCGATATACGTCTGAATGGGCCTTCGTGCGATAGGAGGAGTGGCAAGCAGGGACATATCACGGATCTTGAGCAGCGACATATACAGAGTTCGGGGAATCGGGGTTGCGCTCAGCGACAGCGAATCGATGCTGGCTCTCAGAGTCTTGATCCGCTCCTTGTCCTTGACTCCGAAGCGCTGCTCCTCATCCACAACCAACAGGCCCAGGTCACGGTAGATGATGTCCTTCTGTAAAATCCTATGGGTTCCAAACAAAACATCGACCTTGCCTTCTGCAACACCAAGGAGTGTCTGCTTCTGCTCTTTCTTCGCTACAATGCGCGATAACTGCGCACAGCGTACCGGAAAGGTTCCCAATCGCTTGAGAAAGTTCTGGTAGTGCTGCTCCGCCAAAATGGTGGTGGGAGCAAGAAAGGCCACCTGCTTGCCGCCCATCACTGCTTTGAAAACAGCGCGGAATGCAATTTCAGTTTTTCCATACCCCACATCACCGCAAACCAGACGGTCCATGACGATGGGTTTTTCCATATCGTCCTTGATGTCCTCGATACAGGTGAGTTGGTCCGCCGTCTCATCAAAGGGAAAGGAGGCTTCGAACTGCAATTGCCAGTCGGTGTCCTTGGGAAAGGCAAATCCGACGCTGTTTTTTCGCTTTGCATAGAGGGATATCAGATGTTTGGCCAGGTCCTCGGCGTTCTTGCGGGCCTTGGCTTTCTTGTTCTCCCATCCTTGGCCGCCGAGCTTGTCCTTTTTCGGAAGACCGGTGTCGCTTCCGATGTAGCGCTGAACCAAGTTGGCCTGCTCGATGGGGACGTACAACATCTCGTTGTCGGCATAGGCTATCTTGATGAAGTCACGCTCACGGTCGAAGCTGGAAACACGGTCGATTTTCACAAATTGGCCGACTCCATAGTTGACGTGCACAACATAGTCGCCTTCATTAAGATCCACGAAGGAGTCGAGCGGAGAGGTCTGGGTATGCTGCAGCGTTTTGACGACCTGACGCCTGCGTCCGAAAATCTCGTGCTCACAAATGGCAACCACTTTCAGCGAGGGGATTCCAAACCCGCCGCTGATGGCCCTGTCCTCCCAACCGAGGAACGGAAAGGCGCCGAGCATCTGCATCAGGCGCTGTTTCTGCAGCTGGTTTTCGGTAAAAACCACAACACTCCAGCCCTGCTTGTGAAGACTCTTCAGGTCCTCCTTGAGTAAGGTGAAGTTTCCGAAATACGAACGGGGGCCTTCGATATCGAACCGAAAAGCCTCCGGATTTTGTCCTGCAATGTCATGTATGGTCATGCTGCTGGAGCACTCTTTCTGAAAGGAAGGGAAATCAAAGAGCAGAGCATCGGGCTTGACGGCCTCACGGTCTTGGAGAAATGCCTGTCTGTAAAGGGCTTTTGCTTCCACTTGGAGACTGTGAAAACTGGTGGCAAGCCTCTGGTCACCGACGAAGCAAAACAGGTCGTCTTCACTCAAATACTCTCCGATCGAGCAGGTTTCCAGATTGCTGGAAGCATCCACCAAGGAGAGGGTGAGCTTGCCTGTCGTGCTGAGGCTCTCCTGGGTGATGGGATTGTATCGGGCGATCTTGCCCACCGTATCCCAGTCTGCATATATTCGATAAGGATACTCGCTCTCATAGGGGAATATATCCAGTACTTCTCCGCGCAGCGAGTACTCTCCCATCGTTGAGGTTGAAACCGTATGCACATACCCTGCATTGGTGAGAAGCCGGGAAAATGAGGCACTATCGAAAGTGGAGCCAACCTTGATGGTAAGCGAGGCATTCTTCAGCGTCGCCGGACTTACGAGCGGGGAGACAAACGGCCTGAGGTGGGTGATGACCATCCCCTCCTTCATCTCCTGAATCTGCATCAGCCGATTAAGCTGGTCATACTCTACATTATCGGCACTGAAAGGGGTGTACAATGTTCGCCCGTTGCCGCTCAGATACACGATTCTGGTTTCATCCTTGGAAAGGGGTGTCTGCATGACTTCCCCTCCGTTAACGGCAAACCCGCTGTCCTTGAGCAGTTGTTGCGCACTCTCCTCGGTTGGACAGACCGCCCACACCCTGCCCTTCTGCTTGCGGCTGAGCAACCTGAGAAACTGGGCCAAGGGATAGCCTTCAAGACCTTGGATATGGATGTGTCTGGTCTGTACTCCATATGCCTTGTATGCACTGCTGGTTTTGATATACGATTGGACAAGGGTGGAAATTGGCGTTTGCATAAGCGCCATTACCCTATCATGAGCAAGAAGGTTATGCAAGACAATGAATACAGTACTCGACCAAAAGGCATTGGATATACTGGCCGCCGCTGTACAGGACGCCGGCAGACAAGCAAAACAGCAACAGATGTTCATTCATCGTTCCTACAAAAGCGATGGAACGGTCATCACTGAAACGGACTTGGCCATATCGCGTCGGATTCTAGGCGTGGTAGCCGATCTCTTTGAGGATGTGAACATCATCAGCGAAGAAACGCTCACCCCCTTCAGGGAGGACGCTCAGTACACCTTTGTCCTGGATCCGATCGACGGGACGGATGTCTACTCGCAAGGCCTGCCTTCCTGGGCTGTCGCCCTGGGCATCCTGGACAGGAACAGAAAGCCTGTCGGGGCCATGATCAGCGCACCGCGCTGGGGAATCGGCGAGGAGGAGCTGTTTTTGCGTCTGGATCCGGGCAAGGAGCTGACCATCAACGGCAGGAGGTTCTCCCCTTCCACCGACAAGGATTTCCCCCACCAGATCACCATGGGCTCAAGCGGCCAGCGGCTGATGGATTTCTCCCGTTTTGAAGGAAAAATCCGAATATTCGGCTCCTCGATACTGCACATGCTCAGCCCGGTGCTCTATGACCACATCCAAGGGTGTGTGAACCAGAGCTGCTATGTGTGGGATATTGCTGCCGCTCATGCCGCACTGCTCAGCGTGGGCATGGATATCGAGTATGTCGACGGGACACCTTTCATCTATGATGATGCATTCCTTTTGGAACGAAAACCCTTCTCCCCTTCCTTTTATGCAGGTACAAAGACTTGTATCAAAGCGTTGAGGGACGTTCTGCCTGCTAAATAGGGCTTGCAGGCAGCTTTCCGTTTTCGTACCAGTGCCTGGCAAGGTACATGAATGGAGTATCCAGCATTGCAACCACCCATTTCAGCAGATAGGTCGAGAGCATGATTTGGATCAGGACAGCGGTCGGGTACACACCCCAAAACGCGATAAGGGTGAACACCAAGGTGTCGATCAGCTGGCTTGCAAACGTACTGAGATTGTTGCGAAGCCACAGCGTATTGCGTCCGGGCCTCTTCCGTTTCCAGAAATCGAAGGCCCAGATGTCGTGCAGGTTGCTGATCACATACGCCACCAACGAACCGAAGGCTATGCGAGGCATCAAACCGAAAATCACTGACAGGGAAGGTTGGGCGATATCCGAGGTAGCAGGCTCAAAGAAAAGGGCCACCTGCATCAGGACCGTCATGGTGAGCAGACTGAAAAACCCGATGGCCACCGCTTTTGCCGACTCTTTCTTTCCATAGAATTCAGTGAGGATATCGGTTGCCAGGAAGCCGGTGGCATAGACGATATTCCCCAGCGTCGCTTCCAAACCGAAGAGCATGACATTCTTGGTAACCTGAATATTCGCCACGATTACGCTGATGGGAACCCAGATGAAAAGCCCGAGCTTTCCCCATCGCCGGAAAGCGAACATGATCAAGGTGAAATTACAGAGCAGCATTACAAACCAAAAGAGTTCATTCATTCGTTCCATCTTCCTTCTTCACCTGCACCAGAGTCAGAGCGGATGCTTCAAGACCAAAGTGATTCATCACAACCTCGACATGAGCATCCCGTACTGCGGCAAGGATGATCGCCCTGTCCTGAGCGAGCGCTTTATGAAACGAAGGAGCCAATCCGTGCTCCTCCATCTCCAGCTTCCCGATCTCATCAAAGACGACAACATCGGCAGTCGCCAACGATCGTTCGATCAGTGCGTTCGCCCAAGCAAACGCTTCTTCATCAATAAAGAAGCGGCCGATGCGACCCTTTCCCGATTCCTGCTTTTCGCTGAGGGCGAGCCTGGACTCTGTAGTTGACAGGTCTTTGAGTCTATACCAAGTTTTTTCAGGATTTGCAAGGGCAAGCACCCCGCTTACCACAAGACCGTCTCGTTCTGCGGCATCAATCAGTTTCACCAAGTGGGTGGTCTTTCCCCCGTTCAGTGGAGCGACCACCAGGGTCAGCCTAGGTTGCACTCAAAAAGCCCTGCAACACATCAAACGCTTTCATGGAATCCTCACGCTTGATGACAAAGGTTAGCTCATTCATCGTCGAAACGATTTCTATCACATTGATCTGCTCCCAAGCCAAGTGCCTCACCGCCTCATAGACTATGCCCGGGGTTTGGAGGAAGTCACCGGTAAACACCAAGGAGAGGGCGACCAGATCATCCATTTGGTGCAGCACTTCCTCATCCTTGGCAAGCTCGCTTACCAAGGAGCGATACTTCTCACTGACGGCCAGTGAAACCTCATGGCTGCCCAGGGTGATGTTCAAAAAATCACCTTTTTCGGTGGAAATCTGACCATACAGGGCTCCCAGCTTGCTGATGAAGCTGTCGCGACGTACCAGATTGAGGTCGAAAATATTGGTCTTCATGACAATGCCGTATTCCACATTGCCCACACTCTTCTTGTGACTGCCTTTACGCAACTCTTCTGCATAGCGCCGCAGCGCCATGACGATGGCGCTTGCCTTCACTTCCTTGCCGTATGCTTTCTGAACTTCGCCTTGGATCGAGGATGCGTAATTGCTGAACGAGAGAATCCCATTGATCAGCATCTCGTGGATAAAGGGTGATTTATCCACAATCCGTTTTACACAACTACTCACTGAATCAGCCATAGAGCCTCCGTTGTGTTATTATTATCACAAGAGGCAATTTTTTACAACAAATATAGGTACCATAGTTGGAAAATCGTACATATAAATAAATCGCATGGTTTTGCCCTGCACTATCCACATCTAGTGGAGGGTCTGGGAAATTGCATTGAGAATAACACCATTGTGACACTATTTTGGTACTATATCGGCACTATTTTTGTTGAGAACGCTACCAGCAGTGTGTATACTGTTTTCTTGAGGAGAAAGCTGCATGAGATGTCCCCACTGCTCTCAAATGGACGACAAGGTTTTGGAATCGAGGCAGAATTCCAGCGGTTCGTCGATCAGACGAAGAAGGGAGTGCAACTCCTGCGGATATCGCTTCACCAGTTACGAGCGAATCGAGGACAAACCGTTGATGGTCATCAAGCGTGACGGCAGGCGTGAACCCTTCGACTTGAACAAGCTGGGACGAGGAATTCGTTCGTGCACCGAGAAATTGAAAATCAGCGAGAGTCAGATTGACACCCTCCTGCAAAGTATTGAGGATGCCATTATGCTCAAGGTGGGCAGCAAACGGGAAATCGCCTCTTCCGATATCGGTGATGAGGCGTTGAAACAACTCAGGGAAGTGGATTTAGTCGCCTACGTACGCTTTGCCGCCGTCTACAAGGCCTTCAACGACCTGGGCCAGTTCATCGCTGAAATCCAGAAGCTGGGTAAGGAACTTGCCTAGCGTACGTCAAACCATTTTCCGGTAAGCGAATGTTCGATGCTGTCGTTGAGGTGCTCGGGCTTGAGTATCTCATTGGCGCAATCGAGGCAAAAGGTATCGCTCATCCCCCCGATGTAGTCGAAGATCAGGCGGTCAAGGTTTCCGTCCTTTTGCAGATACGCATCCTTCATATCCATCAAGTGATGATAAAAACCCATTGCTAGCATGTTTTTTTCCTGGGTATACAATGCTTCTGTGAATTCATAGGTTCTCAATAGATTTCCCAGATAGTCCAGAATAAGGGAGAACAAACGGGTGAAGTACCGTTCATAGCCCTCAAGCATGGGACTCTTATAAATATATTCATAGTTGAACGCAATCATTTTTTGGACGGCAGGGAACAGCTCGTCACTGAAACTGATGCCCTCCTCGCTGTTTGAATGCTCGATGACATCAACTACCAGCGTGTCGATGATCTGGGCGTTGCGGTTGCCCAAAAGCTTCTCCACATCCCCGGGGAGATCCTTTTTGGATATGAGCCCCAAGCGGCAGGCATCCTCAAAATCGCGGCCTAGATAGGCGATGGTATCACACAGCCGAACGACGGCAGCCTCATAGGTTGCCGGCAGCAGGCCCTTGCGCTCATGCACAACATCCAAATCCCTGACAGTAAAGGTCGGCTTGATGGACTTCACCAGTTTCTCGCCGTTATGGCAGACGATTCCATCCCGTACCGCATAGGTCAGATTGAGGCCTTTTCCTTGGTTGGAGAGAAAATCGACAACCCGCAGGCTGTTTATCTCATGCTCGAAAGCCCCAAAGCCCGCCTGCTGCATTTTGGAAGAGAGGATCTTCTCCCCGGTATGGCCGAAAGGCGTGTGCCCCAGGTCATGCCCCATGCCGATTGCCCAGGCCAACTCCGAATCCAGCCCCAGCCCCCTGCAGATGGTTGATGCAATCGAGGCTACATGCAGGCAGTGCTCCATTCGGGTGCAGATATGATCATTGCTCGGGGCGAAGAAGACCTGTGTCTTATGCTTCAGGCGCCTGAAAGCCGAAGAGTGGATGATGGCTGTGGTGTCGCGGTAATAAGGGCCGCGCACATCCTCCTGTTTTTCGGTTTTTCGCTGCTTCAGCAACTGATCGGAGATTTGATTCTGCAATTTCATAGTTATTCCCCAAATTGTTGGCCTATGGTATCATAGGAAAAGACTCTTTGGATAGCGGAGGTTCCATGGTTGAATTATATGCACTGCCCTTGGTATGCCTGCTCTTGAACTTTCTCGCCTTCGCCGCCTGCCTTCGCTTTCTCTTTTCCAGACAGGGCCTGTACTGGATCGTCCCGCTTTTGCTGACCATGTTCATCCTCTGGCCGAACGCCCTCACGCTCTACCGTGTTGCAAGCAACCCTGCATCAGTTACGTTGCCCTACACATATTTCGATCTGCAACCGCTTCTGCTCTCGCTGTTCTGGTATGCGATGATCGTCACCTTTCACTTCGCCCTAAAAAAAACGGTCCGCATCAATCACTACGAGGAGCAAGTGCGCAAGAACCTGCATGAGGCAAGATACCAGATGACTGTCGACACCCTCATCCATCAGCAGAAGGAGCGACGCAGGAAACAGTACGTTACCAAGACAGCGGCTACGGTTCCTTCAATCGGTGCTTATGATGAGCAGTGGACAGAACTGTTCGACCAGCGATGAGTATGGACCACCTCTTTTTTTGCGGCATCAAGCACAGCGGAAAATCCACGCTCGGCCGCTTGTATGCCAAAGCGAACAAGCTTTGTTGGATAGACTTGGATGATTTGATTCTTGAGGCCATCACTCCCTACCCCAGCATACGTTCGTATTACAAAGAGCAGGGGCAGGAGGCATTCCAAGCGCAGGAAGTCGCCGCGCTGAGAACCTTCCTCTCTCTACAAACGCAGAGAACGGTGATAAGTCTTGGAGGCGGCGCCTCGGATAACGAAGCCTTGCTGAACCTTGCAAAAACCCATGGAAAGCTCATCTACCTGATGGTCGAGGAATCGGTGCTCCTTGCCAGGATCCTCAACGGCGGGGTTCCTCCCTTCCTGGACGAGACGGACCCGAAGGGATCATTCCATGCCCTGTATGCAAGAAGACATGCAATCTATGGAAACATCTGTGATGTTTTGGTACAATTACCCAATTATCCCGATATCCGCGATACAGCGAGCTTCCTTGTCAAAACACTCAAGAGCGAGGTATGAAATGGGTCACAACAGCTTTGGAAATGCCTTTACCGTCACCACTTTCGGCGAGTCCCACGGACCAGCACTCGGTGTGATCATAGACGGGGTGGAAAGCGGCTTTAAAATCGATATGGAAGGCTTGCAGGCTCAGATGAACCGTCGCCGTCCCGGAGGAAATCCTACCGGAACAAAGCGCAACGAAATCGACGAGCTCTCGATTCTCTCCGGAGTGTACGAAGGGTATACCACCGGGACCCCGATTGCCATGATCCTGTATAGCACCAACCAAAAATCCGCTGATTACGAACATCTGAAGGATGTATTCCGCCCCGGTCATGCCGACTGGACCTTCTACAAGAAGTACGGCATCCGCGACATTCGCGGTGGAGGCAGATCCAGTGGCAGGGAGACAAGTGCACGGGTTGCTGCAGGAGCTTTAGCCATGCAATTGCTTGCCAAACGGGGAATCTCCATCCAAGGCGGGACGGTGCAGGTCGGCCCGATTATCGCCCGGGCGCGAAATTGGGATGAAGCTGACAATGTCATGCGTTGTCCCGACCGTTTTGCTGCACAGCAAATGGTGGACTTGATCGAACAGGTCAGGGTGGAGAACGACAGCATCGGAGGCATCATTGAATGCAGGGTCAACGGTGTGCCCGCCGGTCTCGGCGAGCCGGTCTTCGGCAAGCTGCAGGCCCTGCTCAGCCATGCGGTGATGAGCATCGGAGCAGTGAAAGGCATTCAATTCGGCTCGGGATTCGCTTCTGCCTTTATGCGCGGCAGCGAGTGCAACGACCAGAGAACCAGCAATGGTTTTCTCTCAAACCATGCAGGAGGCATACTCGGCGGCATATCCAGCGGACAGGAGATTGTGCTGCAGGCGGCGATCAAACCCACCTCCTCAATCTCCAGAGCTCAGCAGACGATAAATAAAAACAATGAGACGACAACCTTGGTGGTGGAAGGCAGGCACGATCCCTGCATCTGCCCCCGGGCTGTCGTAGTGGTTGAATCGATGGTGGCCATAACCCTGCTTGACCTCTATTACACCGCATTTGGAAGAACATAATGCAAGATACCCCGCTGATTGTACAAAGTGACAAGACCCTGCTTTTGGATGTCCACCACAAGGACAGTGAAGCTTGTCGTGCCGATTTGGTACGATTCTGTGAGTTGATCAAGAGCCCGGAGCACATGCATACCTACGCACTCTCCCCAATTTCGCTCTGGAATGCTGCATCTTCCGGCTTCAAGGTTGAGTCGGTCGTCGATCGTCTCAAGGCATGGTCACGGTTTGCGGTACCGGAAAGCATCCTGTTCTATGTAAAGGACATTGCATCTCGATGGGGAAAAGTGCGCCTTAGCGAAAGCGACGACCCCCGTTATTATCAGTTGCATGTTGAGAGCCAAAGAATCAAAACGGAGCTGATGCAACGCAAGGTGCTTTCCAAGCTTTTGGTGGTCAAGGATGAGCACTCCTTTCTGCTGGAAACATACGCCCGTGGTGAAGTCAAGCTGCAATTGATCAAAATAGGCTATCCAGTCGATGACCAGGTTCCGCTCAAAAAGGGTCCGGATGTCCAAATCGCCCTGAGGACTGAAACAGTCGGCGGCAAACCTTTCTCCGTCAGACCCTACCAGCAGATGGCCTCCGATGCCCTGCTCGGGGATTTGGGACCTGGCTGCGGATTCGGCACGATTGTGCTTCCCTGCGGTTCGGGAAAGACCGTGGTAGGGATGCAGATCATGCAACGCCTGTGCACCCGAACCTTGGTGGTAACCACCAATGTGGCGGCGGTGCACCAGTGGATGCAGGAAATCCAGGACAAGACCACCCTTGCGAAAGAGCAGATCGGCGAGTATACCGGCGAGCGCAAGGAACCCAAGGATGTGACCGTTTGCACCTACCAGGTGCTTACCTACCGACCCGACAAGGAAGGGCCGTTTCCCCATCTTGAACTCCTTACCAAGGGCGAGTGGGGCCTGATCATCTATGATGAGGTGCATATGCTTCCCGCACCTGTATTCAAGGTTACTGCGGAGCTGCAGGCCGTCTATCGTGTCGGATTGACCGCCACGCTGGTCCGGGAGGATGGAAGGGAGGACGAGGTATTCAGTCTCGTTGGTCCTAAACGCTTCGACGTACCCTGGAATGAACTGCAGCAGCAGGGCTTCATCGCCGAAGCATACTGCCACGAAATCCGCCTCGATCTTCCCAAGGAGCTTGAGATTCCCTATGCGCTGGGCAGCAAGCGGGAGAAATACCGCATGGCCAGTGAGAATCCCATGAAGCTTGAAGTGGTAAAGGACTTGGTAAGCCGGCATCCGGATGATTTCATCTTGATTATCGGCCAATATCTGGACCAACTGAAGATGATCGCCGATGCGTTCGGCCTTCCCATCATTACCGGCAGCACCCCGAACTCAAAGCGCGAAGAGCTGTACAAGGCCTTCAAGGAAGGAGATTGCAGAATCCTGGTCGTCAGCAAGGTGGCCAACTTCGCCATCGACCTGCCTGATGCATCGGTGGCCATCCAGGTTTCCGGGACCTTCGGAAGCCGCAGCGAGGAGGCTCAGCGGCTGGGGAGAATCCTCAGACCGAAAAATCGTTCCAGTTTCTTTTACTCGGTGGTGACCCGTTACTCCAATGAGGAGGAGTTCGCTGCAAACAGGCAGAAATTTCTTGCCGAGCAAGGCTATTCCTATGAGATAGAGGTATGGACCAATTGACTGATCATACACAACAGCAATTCATGAAAATACTCAGCCGATACAGCGAGGACACCTATTTCTATTTGGTGCGGAATTACCTCGGTATCGTTACGACTCCGTTTCACAAACCCCAGTTGACTGCAAGGCTCTCACAGTTCTTCAGCCAGAAGGCGCACCGGAACCGTATGCTCGAAATGCTGGATGAGTTGGATTTGGTCATTCTCAGCCTGCTTTCGGTCACCGGTCCCCTTGCCTCCGAAGCTGTCATGGACCTGCTCAAGGGATCTTACAGCTATGGTACGGTTCTCAGACGGGTTGCCAATCTACAGGAGCGCCTGGTGCTGCTCACCGATGAAGGCAATCTCATATTCAATCCGATTCTCAGCGATGAACTCGCTGCGCGCTGCAGCCTCAGGCCCCTGTTCGGTGAGGGTGAGCAACAACTATCCGACTCCCCGTATTGCGGTACTGAATTTATACGGGCCTACCTCTCGCTTGTCGCCAAGGAGTCCAAGGCGACATACCGTGACGAGTACACCCGTCTGTTCCCCAGCTTTGAGCCGGAACGATTGGAGCAGCTCTTCAATGCACTCACCCAGGTGTTGACACAAAACCTCATTCTCACTGTGGAGAAGAAAGTTTCGATCGACTACAACAAAGCCCACGCTCTCTTGCGGTTGGACGACCATCAGCTCTTGTGCCTGTTGCTCTGCTCTCAGTCGAGTGCGGCGATGAAAGAGAATACGTTCTCGTTTTGTTCGGACCTGCTCTCCTACCTCAAGGCGCTCACCCAGGTGGACACAAACTCGCTCAAGCTCCTGATCCGCGCTCTTTCACTCAAGCACGGCATCGCCTATGACAGCGAGGTATTGACCAATCTGTCCACCTGGGGTGTGATCTCTCTAGACGGGGTATGGAAGGTTGCCGATGTTGCAACCGAACAGCCGTCCAATGCCTTGTTGATTGACAGCGACCAGACGATCAGCTACCAGGGAAGCCGCCCCAAGGACGATATTCTTTATCGATTCAGCTTCGTAGAAGTATTGGACCGTCAGAAGCGGTACCATATAACGAAGGAAAGTTTTCTTTGGGCGTTGGACTCAGGCCTTTCCTACACGGAAATAGAGCAGTATCTGCAGGAGAACAGCAGCTCTGCCATGCACTCATTGCTGCTCAAGCAACTGGGAATGCTCAATGAACGATACCAGGCCATCACCGTGTATGATGCGCTGCTGCTCAACTGCGACGAGAGAACCGCGCATATCGTGCAGAATCTCCCTTCGCTTGCCGAGCATCGGTACAAGAACATCAGCCCCACCCTGTTTCTCATGCGACGCGAGAGCGAAGAGACATGGCGTCAAATACTGGTTTCTGCAGGATTGCTGGTGGGGGCGACCCGGTCGTATGAGAAAATCGAGGTGCAGAAACGTAAGGAGGCTCTCTCGTTCTCCTTGCTGCTGCAAGGCTCCGAGCGGTGTCGACGCTGTGATTTACCCAAGGTGAACGGACAAAAGCCCCAGGTCTCTCCCGATGAGGCCTTGAAACAGGAAATTGAGCTGGCTCCGTTCACCAGTGCACAGAAGCAGGATTTGCTTCACCGCTTCCAAGCCAAATTGATTCTCTCGTCAAGCCAGATTGTAGCTCAGGTGATCAATACGGCCATTGAGGCCGGTGGCTTCGATTACCAAGGCAAGGTCAGTCTGGCCCGTCAGGCGGCCGGCCGCAAGGATGTTGCGTTGCAATTGCAGCTCACCGACCAGGAGTTGGTCGTCCAAGCCCTCGAGGTAGCCTACACGGTCCAACGGGAGGCCCTGCTGAAAGTTGCAGTGATGCCCACCATGGAAGTGAAGATCCTGCCTATCAGCAAAATCTTCCTTATACGTTTGGTTCGCTTTCATGTCTCGTGAATCAGATGTCCGCCTGGATCCAGTGGGGATAGTGGTAGCCTGTAAAGGCTTCAAACTGAAGTTTTCCCTGCTCCATCAGCATTTGTGATCCCCCGATTATGGTACAACCGGCTTCCATGGCCCGTTTCAGGAAGCGGGTCTCCCTGGGGTTGTACACCAAATCGTAGGCGATTTCCCTTCCGCTGAAACTGAATGAAGGGATGCTCTCCTCGTTCCCGTTGTTTCCCATACCGACACTTGTCGTCTGCACGACCAACTCAAAACCGCCGTTGTACAGGTGGGCGTTCTCCAAGGTGTCAAACGAGCTCATCGTCTCCGAAGCAAGCGTTCTGGCATGTTCGAGACTTCGATTGAGGATGGTGACCTTCACTCCATGGTTGTGAAGAGCCCACACCACAGCCCTTGCAGCACCTCCGGCTCCTACGACGAGGGCGTTCTTGATCTCCCCCTTGCCAAGCGGCTCGGAAATCGGGGCCAAAAACCCATAGTAATCAGTGTTGATCCCCTTCCACATGTTCTGTATGCGCACTACGGTATTGCAAGATCCGATTTGTTTTACCTCGCGGGTGATTCTTCCGAGGTACGGTTGTACACTGCGCTTGTGGGGGACCGTCACCGAGAAGCCGTGAATCTGAAGCATCTCAGCCAGCTTGAAGAAGGCACGCACCGAATCGACAAGGAAGGGAACATAGACGGCATTGTACCGGATTGCTTCGAAACCGGGGTTGTGGATTTTCGGACTCGCCGTATGATAGACGGGGTTGCCGATGATACCGAATATATGGGTGTTCCCGTCAAGCTTGTCCGCTCGGTATAATTCGCTCATCGTCTGGGCCCCGAGGTGCCCGGGAGCGGCTTGGCTGTCGGAGCAGAAGCTCAACATGGACCCGCATTTTTTATACAAGATGCGGGTGCATACACCGTAATCGCCCATTCCGATGACAATCTTCTCCTTGATGTTTCCCAGTTCCTGCTCCACTCTGAACAGGGTGATGACATCCATCATGCTTGTAGGAGTAACAGCCACCTTGGGGATGTCGCCTCTCGCCGCCAGCTTGCTGATTCTTCCATAGATATCGGCGGGAACACACTCAAAATTGTGGTATGACCGAATGATTTTTATAGTGCGTTGTCTCAGGCTCTGCTCAAGGTCCACCTTCTGCTCGAACAATGGGTCCTTGAACTTAAGGTCGGTTTTCTTGACATCCTCTTCAATGTCGACATAGGCAAAGTCGCCTTTGGCCGCTTCATACAACAGTTGCAGCCGCTGTTTTTCCGCAAGCATGCACATGCCCCCGTCGCTGCTGCGCCGCAAGGTCAGAATCACCGGCAGGTCTACGGTTGAAGGGAAAGAGGATGCAATCTTCTGCTCATCCGGATGCAGATAATCGAGACGAAGCTCTGCAATGGAGATCCATTTGCGGTTGCGTTCAACTAATGCCCGGTTCTCCTCCAAGGTTGAGCCGGTAAGTGTAAGGCAAAGCACTGAAGACCTCCTGACTTGGGGTGGATTGTCACCGAATACACGCTTGTGCTAAGGTAATCATAACGTCATTCAACGGGCTTTTCAACACCCGTTTGGAGAAAGGGGAACGAGTGTGGCAACCTTGCAGGTACAACGGGTCCAATTAGCTTTTGCCGATAGGGATATCTTATCCGATATCTCCTTTACCTTGTCGGAAAAAAGCCGTAGTGCGCTTGCCGGAGGCAATGGGAGCGGCAAGTCCACCCTGCTGAAGGTGATCAGCGGCCACATGAGTGCAGATGACTTTGCATACTCGGCTACCAAGGGCATGAGAATCAGTTACCTGCCGCAGAGCGATATAGTCTTTGAGGATGGTACTGTTTACGAAGAGGTCGAGAAGGCCTATGCACGTTTTGATGAGATGCTGCTTGAGTTGCACGATCTGGAAATAAAACTCTCCAGCGCAAGCGAGGAGGATAAGACCGAATCGCATCTGCTCCGATTGCATGAGATCCAGGAGGTGTTGCTCAACGACGGGTACTACAGCCGGAAGGAGTTCATCCAGCAAGTGCTGTTCGGACTGGGATTCTCAAATACCGATATGGACCGCCCGTCGAAGGAGTTCTCCGGCGGCTGGCAGATGCGCATTGCCTTGGCAAAAATTCTGGTGGAAAACCCTACGATCATGCTCTTGGACGAACCGACCAACTACCTCGACATCGAGGCTCGTTACTGGTTGAAGAACTATCTGAAAGTCTTCGAAGGCGGTGTGATGATCGTCAGCCACGACCAAGGGTTCCTCGATGAGACGGTCAATGAGGTTTACGAACTGTTCCAAGGAAAATTGCACCGCTACAGCGGCAACTACTCCCAATATGTGAAACAGAGGGAGTTGGAAATCGCCCAACTCGAGGCTGCCTACAAGCTGCAGCAGGACCAGCTGGAGAAGACCGAGCAGTTCATCGAGAAGTTCAGGTATAAGGCAACCAAGAGCAAGCAGGTGCAAAGCCGAATCAAAATGCTCGAAAAACTTGAAATCGTTGAAGTTCCGTCGCACCTGAAGCAACTTTCCTTCAGTTTCCCCCCCGCACCCCACAGCGGCAACGATGTGCTGATCATCGAGCACCTTGTCAAACGCTACCCCGCCTTGGAGATTTTTTCAGATTTCTCCCTGCTGATCAATAAAGGCGAAAGGCTAGCTGTCACCGGAAAGAACGGGGCCGGTAAATCGACGTTGCTGAGAATCCTGAGCGGACAGGATTCCGACTACGGTGGAGTCGTACGGCTGGGAAGCAATGTCAGTGTCGGATACTTCGCCCAGGATACCGAGAAAACACTCAATCCAGATAATTCGGTGCTGGAGGAGGTCTCCGGCATTGCCGCTACTGCAGATCTTCCGAAGCTGCGCAACTACCTCGGCTCATTCCTTTTCAGCGGTGATGATGTATTCAAACCGGTGTCGGTGCTCAGCGGTGGAGAGCGCAGCAGGCTCGCCCTGCTCAAGATCCTGCTGCATCCGGTGAATCTGCTCATCCTCGATGAACCGACCAACCACTTGGACATCAACGCCAAGGAGATGTTGCTCAAGGCTTTGAAACAGTATGACGGAACGATGGTTTTTGTCAGCCATGACTCCTATTTCATCGAACATATCGCCACGAAGATTCTCTATCTGACCGAAGACAATCCCCCTGAGCTGTTTGATGGGGATTATGAATATTTCATTTACAAGCTTGAGCAGAAGGAGAAGGTCGAAGATCCCAAGAAAGGCTCTACATCCGTCGCTTCACAACCTGTTGCAGCGAAAGCCGCCCTCTCCTACAAGGAAGCAAACCGTAAAAAGAACCGGCTTGGCAGCCTACGCAGACAGAGCGAGGAGTTGTTGAAGACCCATCGGCTTCTGATGGAGAAAATTCAGCATACCGAGCAGCAGATGGCGCTTGTGGAAAACTACAGCGATGCCGAAAAGATAACCGCCTTGGTCCAGAAAAAGGAGCAACTGCACACGACGATGGAGCAGCAGGAAGAGGCTTGGCTCTCCTTGACGATGGAAATCGAGGAATTGGAGGACGAACTTGCCTGATTTAGCCTACATGCTTCCCCGTCTCATCCTTGCCAGCCAGTCGGTGGCACGCAGGGCTCTTCTGCAGGAGTTGGGAATTGAAGTCACCACCTGCCCCACCCACAGTGATGAGTCTTTCGAGCTCTCCCATCCTGCAGAGGTGGTGGCCATGCTTGCCAGGCGAAAACTGGAAGCGTACCGCAAGGAGCATCCGGCCTATACCCTGCCGGTGCTCTGCTGCGATACGCTCATCTTCTTCGAGGACAGGCTCATCGGCAAGAGCGAGGATCGAGCACAGGCAAAAAGCCAGCTGCTCGACTTCAGCGGAAAGGCGCAGCAGGTATACTCGGGCTGGGCGTTGTGGTATGGGAATAAGATATTCTGCGATGCTGACAAGGCCTTGGTATGGTTCAAGCAATTGGATGAACAAGATATCGAGACGTATTTGGACACCCGAGAATGGGAAGGGGCTGCAGGTTCCTATCGCATTCAGGGTTTGGGAAAACAATTGATCGACCACATCGAAGGAGACAGGGGGACGGTCATCGGCTTGCCTGTGGAACAAATACAACGAATTCTAGGAGAAAAAGCCTGACAGTTGCAGCTACGGCTTCCATGATACTTGTCATACTTTTTAATTTCTGAAATACTTATCGATACCGGTCTGCGTATGCAGAACGGAATCTCCGCCCCCAGGGGTGAGTAAGAGTAGAAGGGTGACGCACAGTCAAACCTGTCCCGTTGGGAGAGGTGTGTCGTCAGACAGGAGGATTATGTCCGTAGTTACCATGAAGAGCCTGCTTGAGTCAGGCGTGCATTTCGGCCACCAGACCAAGAGGTGGAACCCCAAGATGGCCCGTTTCATTTTCAGCCAGAGAAACGGAATTCACATTATCGATCTGCAGAAGACCTCTGCTTGCATCGTTGAAGCCTACGACGCTGTTCGTGCAGTCGTCAAGCAGGGCAAGACGGTTCTGTTCGTCGGAACCAAGAAGCAGGCCCAGCAGGCTATTGAAACAGAAGCCAAGAGATGCGGCATGCCGTACATCAACAATCGTTGGCTCGGTGGTATGTTGACCAACTTCACCACCATCAAGAAGTCCATTGCAACCCTGAAAAAGATTGAGAAGATGGAAATCGATGGAACTTTCGATTCCCTTACCAAGAAGGAAGTTTCCCTGCTTACCAAGCAGAAGATCAAGCTGGAGAAGAACCTTGGCGGCATCAAGGACATGAAGGATCTCCCCGGAGCCCTGTTCATCATCGATACCAAGAAGGAAGCCATTGCCGTTACTGAGGCAAAGCGTCTTGGTATTCCTGTCATTGCCGTCGTCGACACCAACTGCGACCCTTCCGATATCACCTACCCCATTCCGGGCAACGATGATGCAATTCGTGCCATCAGCCTCTTCGTCGAGATCATCGCCAACGCAGTGGTTGACGCTGACAATGAAGCCGGCATCCAGATCATCGAGACTCTGGGCAACGAGGATGAGAGCGAAGAAGTAGCAAAAAAGGATGAGGAAGAGGAAGCCATTGTCTTCTCCACCGACGAGAATGCAGATTTTTCCAAGTTCGAGGAGAAGGATGTAGAGAAGAAGGATGAAGAGGACGGCGAAGAAGAGGACCTTCTCGTTGATGAAGAGACACTGTACAAAGACTAAGGAGGACTAGCATGGCAATTACTGCTGATGAAGTAAAGAAGCTGCGTGAGATTACCGGCGCAGGGATGATGGATTGCAAGAAGGCATTGACCCAGGCAAACGGCGATTTCGCCGCTGCTGAAAGATTACTCAAGGAGATGGGGCTTGCTGCAATTGCAAAGCGCCAGGACCGGGCAACCGACAACGGTCGTGTATTTGTTAAAGTAGAGAAGAACAAGGCTGTAATGGCCGAGCTTTCCTGCGAGACCGACTTTGTTGCCACCAACGAACAGTTCGCCGAGCTTGGAAACAAGATTTGTGACGTCGCTCTTGCAAAGGGCTATACCGAAATAAACGATGAGTTGACCGGCATGGTCAATGACTTGATCGCCATCATCAAGGAAAACATGGGTCTCAAGAACCTGTGCGTCTTTGACCTTGGTGCGAATGAATATGCTTCCAGCTACATCCACGGCAACGGTTCCTTGGGCGTGTTGGTCATGTTCAAGGCCGACAAGGCCGAGTTGTTCGAGAACGAGCTGGTCAAGGAGTTGACCAACGATTGTGCACTGCACGTCGCTGCCTTCACTCCCTCCTATCTCAACATCTCCACCGTTGATGAGACTTATATCAAGGAGCAGACCGAGATCTTCACCGTTCAGGCTGCAAAACTCGACAAGCCCGCCAAGGTTCTGGAAGGCATTGTAAAGGGCAAGCTGAGCAAGCACCTCGCAGAAATTTGTTTCCTGCAGCAGCCGTTCGTGAAGGACGACTCCATGAGTGTTGAGAAGAAGGTCGCTGAAGTTGGAAAGAGTGCGGGCGGCAAGCTCGAGATCGTCAACTTCTCCTTCCTTCGAGCCGGCGTCGCCTCCTGCAGTAACTAACTGCAATCGTTCTATACCCACCGCTCACCCCTGTGAGCGGTAGTTTTATTGGAGATATCTATGCAACAGGTACTTGATACGTGCGAAAGCAAGATGCTTAAGAGTCTTGAGAGTCTTTCCAAGGATTTTTCCGGCCTCAGAACCGGTAGAGCTTCGGCTTCCCTTCTGGACAAGATTCGTGTCGACTACTATGGATCTGAGACACCCATCAACCAAGTCGCGACCGTCAGCGTGCCGGAGGCAAGGATGATCGTCATCCAGCCTTGGGACAAAAGCGTATTGAGCGCTATTGAGAAGGCTATCCTGAAGAGCGACCTGGGTCTCCCACCGAACAATGACGGCAAGCTGATTCGTCTCAACTTCCCCCCATTGAACGAGGACCGCCGCAAGCAGCTGGTGAAGACGGCAAAGGCGACTTCGGAGCAGAGCAGAGTGGCTATGCGTAACATCAGGCGCGAGGCTATGGACGAGCTGAAGAAAATGCAGAAAAACGGAGACATCAGCGAAGATGAGCTCAAGGATGCAGAAAGCAAGATCCAGAAGATGACTGATTCCTACATCGCCCAAGTCAACTCCCTCTCTGATGAGAAGGAGAAGGAAATCATGGAGATTTAGGATGGAAGATAAACCCGTTGTCCCTGCCCATCTTGGCATCATCATGGATGGAAACGGCCGATGGGCGAAGAAGCGGTCGCTTCCTCGCACTGCCGGACATGCTGAAGGCTTGAAGGCCCTCAAGCGAGTGATATGCGAAGCAGCAAGGCAGGGCATCGGGTATGTCACCTTCTATACCTTCTCCACCGAGAATTGGAAACGAAGCGAGCAGGAAGTAAAGTACTTGATGCATCTCTTCGTTTCCAAGATTCACGGCGAACTCGCTTTCTACAACAAGCATGGTATCCGCATCCTCGCTCGAGGCGATCTCAATGGCTTGCCCGAAGAGGTTCGGCATGCAATAGAGCAAACCGTTCTTGAAACCAGTAACAACACTACCATTACCGCCATAGTCGCTATAAACTATGGGGGAAGGGATGAAATTTGTCGCGCTGTAAACAAATTCCTCTCCAAGAATCCAGGACAGGGCATTACAGAGACCGCCATCGCTGCTAATTTGGACTTGCCTCAGGTGCCTCCTGTCGATATGATAGTGAGAAGCGCAAATGAGAAGAGACTGAGCAATTTTCTCTTGTGGGACAGCGCATATGCTGAGCTTGCTTTCTATGAAAAATTTTGGCCTGACTGGAACGAAGAAGATATCCGAAAAGTCTGCCACGATTATAGCCAGAGGGTAAGGAAATTTGGGGGAGTAGAATGACATCAATGGCGAAGCGGGTTCTTACCACCGTAGTTACACTTCCAACCTTATTCTGCATTATTCTTTTTCTTCCGCACAACTCTTATATGGCCCTCTCCTTTCTCGCAATGCTTACGGCAGGCTGGGGAGCAAAGGAGTTGAAAGATCTCTATCAAAAAAGTGAAAACGTCAAAGTCCATCTCCCCTCGTATGTAGTAGGATTGCTTCCGCTTGCACAGTGGCTTGAGATGGCTTATTACCCCAATCTTCCCTTGGTTGACTTGGCTGTCGTACTGATGGCTTTGGGTCTGTTTTCCAATGAATTGTATTATGGGGTCAAGGACTCGTTTCAGAAGTCACTCTCTCGCATCGCCGCTCAGAGCCTGCTTCTGCTCTACCCCGGCCTCTTGATCACCTTCATCCAACGAATCTCATTGCTCGCTTACCCGACGCAATCATTTTTGCTTTTCTTTCTGCTTGTATTCGGCAACGACATCTTTGCCTTTGTCTTCGGCATGTCCTTTGGGAAAAACAACAAGGGTTTTGTTAAAGTCAGTCCGAACAAAAGCATGGCCGGCTTCGTGGGAGGAACCGCAACAACAGTACTCCTGTCGGTGCTCTTCTGTGCATTCGTACCCGGCATCAAGGATCAGGTCTCCTTGTCTCAGGCAATTCTTCTCGGTCTGGCAACCAGTACTGCATCAAATATCGGTGATTTGATCGAGAGCGCGTTCAAACGTTCCGCCCATATGAAGGACAGCGGGACGTTGGTCCCCGGCCGCGGCGGCTTATTGGATTCCATCGACTCAATGTTGGCCAGCGCTCCGATTTTCTGGATTCTGCTTTCGTTCTTCTAGGAGTTGTATGAAACGGGTCATCATCCTCGGGTGTACGGGAAGCATAGGCAGCACCGCACTCGAGGCTATCAGAACGAAGCATCTCGACCTTACGGTAGTTGGGTTGTCAGCCAACTCCAATGCACCGCAATTGGTTGCGTTGGCCCGTGAGTTCTCATCTGAAGCGATATGCCTTACCGGTATGGCGATCGAATCGGTTTCCGGTTTGAGGACATACTCAAATTTTACGGGGCTTGAGCAGATGCTACATTCTCTGGATGCCGATATCGTTCTTAATGCAATATCCGGATTCGATGGGCTTCGCGCATCCCTTGCAGCCCTCTCTTGTGGCTTCGACCTCGCGCTTGCCAACAAGGAAAGCGTCGTATGTGCCGGTTCCTACCTCTTTGAGGTTGCCAAGGAACATAATGCCTCGATTATTCCGGTGGACAGCGAACATTCGGCCTTGGCTGAACTGCTCAAGGGCCATGACCGCAAGCAGGTACAGTCACTCATCATCACAGCCAGCGGTGGGCCTTTCAGGACACTCGATGCCTCACGATTTGCTGGGATAACCGTGGAACAGGCACTGGCCCATCCAACCTGGAATATGGGAAAGAAAATCAGCATCGACAGTGCAACCCTTGCGAACAAGGCTTTGGAAGTCATTGAAGCCTCCCATCTCTTCGGATTTGATGCCGATCACATCGAAGTGGTCATTCATCCCCAATCGATCGTCCATTCAATGATCCGTACCTTCGATGGTGCCGTTTATGCCCAGCTTGGCAATCCCGACATGACCTTGCCCATCATCAATGCACTGTGCGAGGGAGCGACCTCGCTGGTCAGGCCGCTGGATTTCACCAGTTTGTCCCTCAGCTTTGAACAACCTGATTTCAAGCGCTTTCCCCTGCTCGGTCTCGCATTCGAAATTCTCAGACGCAAAGGCTCGAGCGCCCTGGCTTTCAATGCAGCCGATGAAGTGGCGGTGCATGCCTTCATGCAGCAAAGAATCTCCTACCCTAAATTGATTGAAGTGGTCCTGCGAACGCTCGATCAGCGGTGGGATGAAGAGGTTTCCTCCTTTTCTCAGATCCTGGCTCTGGATGCGAAAGCCAGACAGATTACAAGCAGTCTTTTATGAGTGAATTCACCTCCCTTCTGGTGAAGTACCTCATCGGCTTGATGGGGATTACCATTGTGGTGGTCATCCATGAAATCGGGCACTTGGCAGCTGCAAAAATCCACGGGATAGAAGTTGAGGTTTTCTCCTTCGGTCTTGGACCGAAGCTGTTGGGCAAGCTGTATAAGGGAACCGAATACCGCATCAGCATGTTTCCCATGGGCGGCTACTGCCGTCTCAAAGGATCGGACGACCTCAGTCAAGCCCTCATCGGTGGACAGCGCACATTCACCCACACCGAAGAAGGTTCGTTGTTCTCCGTCCATCCTTCCAAACGGGTGGTCACCTACCTTGCAGGACCCTTCGCAAACCTTTTGTTCGCCATTCTCCTTTACGCCTCTCTAGCCACTCTTCCTATGCAGGTGGTGTCGACGCCATCCATCGTTGCAACGGTGGATGACTATCCAACCTTATTCGCCGATGCTTCCAGCCCTGCTTCCGAGGCGGGAATACAAAGCGGAGATCTTGTAGTCAAACTCAATGGTGTGGATGTTGCCGATTGGGAGGATTTGGAGTCCATGCTCAGGGAATCGTCGGGCGTTGAAGTCTTCACGGTCATGCGCGGGGATACCGAAATGGAGTTCACCGTTGCAGGCCAAGAAACCCAGGACTGCTCATTTCGGTATGGGCTGACGGCACTCCAGCAGGCGCTGGTAGGAAGTGTCAGACCCGACTCCGAGGAGTATCGCGCAGGCATGAGAAATGGCGATTTGATTATTGCCGTTGATGACGTACCGGTCTCCAATCATCTGGAACTACTGGAGCTGATCAATGCCGCCGGGCCCTCTCTTCAGTTGACTGTCCTTCGCGGTACCACTGAAGTCCTCATCCGTTTTACTCCCGGACATGATGAACGAGGCATGAAGGACTTCCAATTCTCCATCGCCGCGCGGACGGTGAAGCGAGGCGGCAAGCCCTTCAGCCTGCTGGAAGGCTACAACCGCACCAAGCTCATCGTAGAACAGACTTTCGCAATGATAGCAGGTTTATTCTCGCGTGATGAGGAGAATCTTCGCAGCTCGGTTACCGGGATGGCCCGTTCGGCCTTGCTCATCGGTGATATCACCACCCTGGGGCTTGAGCAGAATACACACAGCGGCCTGTATGCACTCTTCTACTTGATGGGAGGAGTCTCCATTTCCCTCGCGATAGCGAACCTCATTCCCCTGCCGGCGTTCGATGGAGGACAGGTTCTCATAGCCTTGGGTGAATGGGTGAGGAAAAAACAGATACGACCGAAGACGTACTACGTGCTTCAGCTGCTGGGTGTTGTCTGTATTATTGGGATTTTCCTGCTCTTGACCGTTGTTGATGTTCGCCATCTACTGGCAATCAGGCATTAGGATTATTACCGGCCACATATTTGCGGCTGAATTCCATCTCCTCAAAGCGAACAATGTTGCTGACAAAAGCAAGGGAGAATACACCGGTTTCACCGTTTCGGTTCTTGGCCATGATGATCTTGGTTTCCTGGATATTGTTCTTTTCACGCTCAGACTCATCATCGGTACGGTTCTTGCCGACATCGCGGTGGAGCAGAATGACAACGTCTGCGTCCTGTTCGATGGAACCACTGTCACGCAAATCGCTGAGCTTGGGCTCGACACCGTCCGCCTGACGACCGACCTGACAAAGACAGACCACCGGCAGATCGAGTTCACGGGCGAGTTGCTTGAGCGAACGGCTGATGATGGAAATCTGTTCATGACGGGGAATGCGGGCATCGGCTTCGGCATCGATCAATCCGATATAGTCGATGTATATCACCTGGATGTCATGCTCAAGCTTCATCCTTCGGGCCTGCGCCCTGAGCTCCATCAACTTCATGTTGGGAGTATCCTGGATGTAGAGCTCAGCTTCATACAAGGCTCCGGAGGCATCAATGATGGCGCTCATTTCACTGTTCTTCAGGGTTGCCTTGCGGATATGTGAGAAATCGACGCGGCTGTGACCGGTCAGTAGTCGTTCCATGAGACTGGCTGCACTCATTTCAAGCGAGAAAAACCCGACTCGATACTTTTTCTTGACGATCATGTTCAACGTCAAGGAGAGGGCGAAGGCTGTCTTACCGATGGAAGGACGCGCCCCTACGATGATGAACTCCTGCTTCTTGAACCCGCCGGTGATGGAGTCCAGAGGAAGATAGCCCGTCTCAAAACCATTCTTGATGCCGCTGGTGCTGCGCATCTCGATATCACTGATGGTATTGGTGATCAGATCCTTGATCGAGTAGTAGTTGTCGCTGCCTGCGGTCTCATTGCTCAAGGTTGACAGAGACTGTTCGCCTTCATCAATGACTTTCTGGATATCCTGCGACTCATCAAAAGCATTGTCCTTGAGTTTGGAGGCAAACAACAACAGCTTGCGCCTCTGGCTCAAGGCTTTCAGGATCTTAGCATAATACGCGGCGTTCGTCGTAGTGGGAACGTCGCTGGTGAGGGTGGAAATGTAGGAGAGTCCGCCGCACTGCTCGACAAGACTTTTACGCTTCAGATAGGCACTGAGTGTAATAAGGTCGAGGGTTTCCGAACTCTCCTGCCTGAATGCAACAATGGCCCCGAACAGGTGCTGATGGGCGACTTTATAGAAGTCATCCTTGCCCAAAAAGTCGGTCACTTCTACAAGGACCTTCTCATTGAGCAGAATTGCGCCCAATACAGCGCGTTCTGCCTCTTCATTCTGAGGGGGAACGCGCCCCAGCATGCTATTCGATGCCATCTACTTACTCGTTGGCTTCGGCCTGTGCCTCTTGGGCAGCAGCCTTGGCAGCTTCAGCTTCAGCCTTGGCGGCGGCTTTTGCAGCTTCGGCGGCAGCCTTAGCCTCGGCAGCTTGACGAGCCTTCACTGAAGCCTCGCTCTCGACGACCAACTTCACCTCGGCACTCTCGTCCTCATAGAGGCGTACGCGAACCGAGTAATTGCCGACCATCTTGATTGCATGGGTGGGAACCTCGATTTTCTTGCGCTCGACCTCGATACCCTGCTTTGCAAGGGCATCCTGAACCATGGAGGAGGTGACCGAACCGAAAAGCTTGCCGCTTTCACCAGCAGACACAACCATGGTGAGGACAACCTTGTTCAGTTTCTCCCTCATGCTTGCACTGGCACTGCGCTTCTCGATCTTACGCTTCTCGATGGCAGCGGTACGGGAAGCAAAAATGGCTTGATTGGTCTTATTGAACATCACAGCCATGCCGGTAGGAAGCAGATAGTTACGGGCATACCCGTCCTTTACAACTACAACGTCTCCCTCTTCACCGAGGTTAACGACATCCTGATTGAGAATGATTTTCATAGGGAAAACTCCTTACTCATTACGTCTATACACAATCCAAGTCTCCGTAACACCCAACAAAGGCAGTACAAAGACAACCAGCAGGTTCACCCCGGGAATCAAAAAAGCCAGCAGGAACGTGGTGGTAACCAACCTTCCAGTATTGACGGCGATGCCTTTTCGCAACATGAAATGTGTTACGATGGCCATACCTTGCACAGCATACAACACGGCACTGCCCAGGGCAACCTGCAGGGACAAAGCCCTTGCCAAATACCCTGCCTTGGCAAGAATCAGCAGCAATACCACTGTCCAGGAGCCCAGGAAAATCCAAATCAAGTGATCGGGGACCTTCCATTTCGAAACCCGGACGGAGAAGCCGCCATCAAACCGTGCCTGGTAGCTCATCGCCAGAAAACTGGCAAATCCCACCAATGCCATACACAGCGGAGCAAGTACAGCTCCTATCATCAATACCGACATATGATACGCTCCCTTGATGGCATCCTCGGCCATCGGAAGGACTGAATCCGTCGTACCGGAAGCCTGTCCGAGAATAAGGCGGAATGTCTCATACATTACTGAGTTCACCCGCATCAACGGCTCGGTCGGCTTTGAAAACCAGATAACCACCGCAAAAGAGGCAACCACCCCAAAGAGGCATGAGGCCAGATAGCGGTACACTGTCCGTTGATTAACCGATGCGATCCATACCGCAGAAGCAACCAACAACACAGAGGGGATGAACAATCCAATCACAAGCAGAATTCTTCCTTCCTCACTGCTCAAGGCATTCCTCGAGCGAATCAACTCGGTAAGCAGAATCAATGCACCTACCAATATGACAGGAAGCAGTTCTCCTTTACGATCGGAAAACTTTGGGGCAAGAACCATCAAGGGAATGGTGAAGAGAAAATTGCCGACCATCAAGCGGGAGAGCACAAAACTAACACCCACTGCAATCAACAAGTACTTTACTGCTTCACGATTCTTCTGGTTCATGCTGCCCAACACAGATTACTTCTTCTCAAACGGAAGGTACGCGAGTACGCGGGCCTTCTTGATCTCGTTGGTAACTGCTCTCTGGTGCTTTGCACAGCAACCAGTGATGCGGGCAGGAAGAATCTTTCCACGCTCGGTGATATAGCGCCGGAGCATCTCAGGATTCTTGTAGTCGGGAGTAAGGTTTTGGGTGCAGAATTTGCAAACCTTCTTACGGAAAGCAGGCTTGCGGCCCCCCATCCGTCTGTCTCTTCCACCCTTTCCATCCATATCATTCATCATGGAATCATTATCGTCATCACGCATGCATATTTCTCCTTGCAACATCGGCTGCCCTCGGGCAGCGTTTTAGAATGGGATCTGGTCGTCGTCAAACTGCTCGGGACCGGACATATCCATAACAGGAACCTGTTCCGGCCTTGCACTTGGACGAGGGTTGTACGACCCCTGATTTCTCGCTACAGGCTGTTCGCCGTAGCTTCTCTCGTTTCTACCATCGGTAGAAGCGGGACTTGAAAGGAGCTGTAAAGAATTAACGGCAATCTCAACCCTGCTTCGGCTTTGTCCGTCCTGTTCCCAGCGACTCTGCCTCAGTTCTCCGATGATGGAGACCTGCCTGCCCTTCTCCAAATACTGGTTGATGGACTCAGCGCTCTTACCAAACATCGTGCAGTCAAAAAAGTTGGCCTCATCCTCCCATCGATTATCAGCCGTCCTCTTTCTACGGTTGACAGCAATGGAAAAACGACAGATGGCCATGCCTCCATTGGAATAACGAAGTTCGCTCTCCCTCGTAAGCCGACCCACCAACGCGACTACATTCAAGTCATTTGCCATTCTTTTGCTCCATTTCTTTAAGATTATTTCTCAGTGTTTACAAACAGATACTTCAAAATGTTGGCGTTCAAGAGAAATCCCCGTTCGAATTCGAGGATGTTGCTCGGATCTGCCTTCAGTTCGAAGTAGACATAGTGCCCTTTTTCCTGTTTCTTGATGTCATAGGCCAGATACTTGACGCCCATGTCTTCCTGCTTGGTAATCTCTACCCCGGCAGTTGCGAAGGTGCTGGTCACATACTCCAGGCCAGCGGTTGTGTTCTCTTCATTTGCATTGAAGATAACGGTGAACTCATAATTTCTCATGGTTCCTCCTTACGGACTAAATGATCCGCCCTCAAGAGCGGATAAAGAGGTTCTCAGTAGAGTACCATACTTTTTACAACAAGGTCAACAAAACGGACAGCATATCCTACAATGCCATAAGGGCTTGGACAGAAAAAACCGCCGGAGCGACCGACGGTTTTCTTGCTTTGGCACCAAGCGTAAGATTAGCAGAAAAAACTATTTATTCTTATGTCTATTTTTTCTGAGCTTTTTCTTTCTCTTATGAGTAGCAATCTTATGCTTTTTTCTTTTTCTTCCACAAGGCACTGTAGAGCTCCTTACCTACCGGCTTTTTTTTCGGTGTTGGCCGAATCCGGGCGGTTTTGTAATTACCGTACCATTATGCGAGTATACCAAACCAAGGTCAAGGGGGATGAGTAGAAAAAACATTGCTATTTCTGAACACGATTTCCCTCGTAAATCGCACCGATTCGTCTTGCCCTGTTTGCACTTTCTTCCTACTATAGAGCCAAGGGGAGGTAGTATGAAGGTTCTCATCTTCGGATTGGGGATGCACGGAGGAGGCTATGCGGCTGCGTCCTATTTTCTCGACCATGGCGATGAAGTGAGGATAACCGATCTCAAGGGTGCTTGTGACTTGGGCTCCGAGATGGAATCCCTTACACTTCGGGGTGCCTTGTGTATATCGGGAACACACCGAAGCGAAGATTTTCTGTGGGCCGACATCGTCGTCAAGAATCCCGCTATTCCCCCCAATCATCCAATGCTCTCCCATGCCCGCATGGTGGTCAACGACTTCGCCTGGCTCTTTTCCTCCCCTTGGTGCGAGCAAGTGAAAATCATCGGTATAACGGGAACAAAGGGGAAAACCACCACCAGCGCTGCGGTTGCACACGTATTAACCCACCTCGGATATGAAGCGATGCAGTGCGGCAACATGGGCATCAGCGCCTTCACCGTTCTCAAGGAGTGGGAACGGAGGCATGAGCAAGGACGAAGGCTCCCCGACTATTTGGTGGTTGAATTCTCCTCCTGGCAGATCAGGGATTCAGTTCAATCCCTGCATGGGCAACTGCCGATAATGGAGGTATGCGCCCTCACGAATTTTTATCCCGACCACCTCAACTCCTACCAGTCCATCGAGCAGTATCTCGAGGACAAACTGGAGTTGTTCACCCCAAGCATACATACCGCCGTTGTACCCGACGTCATGATGAAAAGAATTCAGAAACAGACAAAACTCGACCGCCGGCACATCAGGGGTATCGACCGTTCCTGCCCGAAGGAGCTGGAACAACAACCGCACCTGCAGAGCGCCTATGCAATCCTGTTGGCCTTGGGACTCAAATACAAGAGCATCCTCAAGGCGCTGGAAAGTTTTCAGGGTGTGCCTCACCGTATCGAGCAGGTGGGAACACTCGGTTCCATCCTGTTCGTCAATGACAGTGCCGCAACCATCCCCGAGGCGGTCCATTTCTCCTATGCGAAATTCCGGTCCATGGCTGTACACTTGATTTGCGGGGGGACCGACAAGAACCTGAAAGCTGATGCCATGCTGGAGGAAGTGAGACATGCGAGCAGCATCTCGTTGTTGGACGGTAGTTTCACTCAGAACAAGCTGTTGCCGCTGCTTAAGGCGAATTCCATTTCATACATGGGGCCCTTCAAGTCCATGGGTGATGCCTTGCAGGCAAGTTTCGACGCAGCCCAGGCGAAACAACAAGACCTTCCGGATCTTCCACAGGCCATCCTGCTCTCACCGGGAAGCGCATCGTTTGAACTTTTTGCCAATGAATTCGACCGAGGCAATCAATTCAAGAATTTGGTTGGACTCCTTCTTGAGGCTTGATTCTTCGTTTCAATCGATATCGAATGTACTCGGTAATCGCATAGATTTTCCACGGAATGAAGGAATAGACGTAGTCGGTCGAAGGACTGCGGTAGTACGCCTGCCCGCCGAATGAGAGTTTGAATACCTCCAGCCCCGCCAAGTGACTCCCCCTTCCTTTCGGTCCCGAGATCCCGTACAAGTCGTAGATGGCACACCCTTTCTCACAAGCCATCCTGATTGCATAGTCCTGCAACACATGGGAACAGGAAAGTGAATCGAAGCGCATGGAAGCACCATAAAGGTATACAGCCTCGGTTTTGGAGAATAGAACAATGATCCCCCCGACAATCTTGCGTTTTTCCGTGGCCAGCAGCAGTTTACACTCCACATCGCCGGCAACCTTGCCGTCGAGAGTCAAAAGGGCTTTCAAATATTTAGCCGAGCGCGGGGAGAAACCATCACGCTTTGCGGTTTCCAGATAAATCTCATACCATCGCTTGAACGAAGCGTCATCACCGCTCCAAAGGCCCGCTTCAAAAGTTTGGCTTGCTTTGCGAAGTGCACGTTTAGCCCTGTCACGGTAGCCAAGTGTCACCGCATGATAGCCCCAGTGCAAGTCGATTCTCACGGTACCTTCAGGTTGCACGCTCTCCTTGCAGGTTCTGAAGCGGGGGGCGTTGATGACCATTACATTTTGATCATTGACTTCATCGAAAGGAAGATCGTATCGCAGGGCGAAGACAGAGGACGGAAGCTTTTTACGCAGCTCTTTCGCCAGTTGCCTGAGGAACTCACCCACCTGGGAGGAGAGAGGGGGACCGAACGGTATATAGGCAAGCTGCCACAACGGGAGGACCTGCTTGACGAGCACCAATACGGAAAAACGCCTTTGGTCATCCTCGACTTCAAAGGCATACGGTTTCCAGCCGGTCCCATGCTTGACTGCAGCCCAGTAGCTGCTTTGCATCACCGATCCGGTACATACGAATTTTTTGTAATCAATCGACCGGACAACCATCATTCCCACCTTCCCTTTATGAAACAACGGGGGCCCCCACGGCCCCCTTGCAATCTATGAACACCTGGCAGGTGATCAACCCACCGGACCATCCAGATACTGCTTGGAGGTAAGATACACCCCATCCCTGCCGACCGGCTTGCCGTCGATCTTCACCACTCCCCCTTCAGTTACGATGGGCATGGAGAAGAAATGATCCGCCTTCACATAGGGAAGGGCTTCTACCGGGGCTTCATACCCTTCGGGAGTGAGCATGGTGCCCACTTCGAACTGTGGTGCAAACAACACCTCACAGGTGGTATGCTCCTCGGCTTTCGGATCACTTGCGGCAAGCAACATTCCATAACTCTTAACGCCACGGAAATTAGCCGGCTTCAGGTTGCTCACCACCACAATGTGCTGATCCTGCAACTGTTCGGCTGTATAGTAGGGAACAATCGAGCTGACGATGGTCCTGCTCTCCTCTTCCTTCATATCGAGGGTGAGGATGTACAACTTATCACCCTGAGGGTGCTTTTCAACGGTAGTAATCTTTCCAACCTTGAGAATGACTCTCTTTGCAAACTGCTCTGCCAGGCCGACCTGGTCTTCTGTATGTTCCATTTCCTTCTCCATCTTGATGGTTTGTTCCTTGAGTTTACGCTCTTCCTGAGAACCGCTGAAACGAGTCCTCAGGCTGTCGATGGTTACATCCTCCAGCTTGGAGAACAGCAATTCAGGTTGATTGAGATGCTCGATGCCTTCCGTCTTCCCCAAATCCGTCCAACGGGCATTTTCAGAACCCAGGAAAGCGAGAATCCGAGCGCTTGTGGTGGGCATGTACGGTTCAACCATAATACCCAGATCCCTGATGAGATACATCAGCGTCTTGAGCAGGCTCTTCGCCTTCTCGGGATCGGTGTTCTTGAGCTTCCAAGGCTCCCCATCCTGGAATGCTTTATTTCCTACGGAAGAGAGGGCGAGAATCTGGCGAAGGCCATCCCGTTCCTCAGCACGCTCGAGAAGGGCGTCGATTTCCGCTTCCTTTTCCAAGACTTGTTTCCAAAGTTCTTCATCGATACAAGCATCGAGCAACGAGGCGTCCTCGGGATAGAAGCGCTTCACAAAGGTGAGTGTGCGGTTCACGAGGTTTGAAAGATTGCCGATCAGCTCTCCATTCACCTTCTCCTGAAAATCGGTCCAAGTAAAAGTGACATCGCTTTTTTCCGGACGATTGTAAAACATATAGAAGCGCCAGACATCGGCCGGGATGCCGGTGTCCTGTACATCGTTGCCGAAAATACCGATGCCGAGGCTCTTGCTGAACTTTCCCCCCTCATAGTTCAGGTACTCGGTGCTGCTCATATGATGAAGCATCGTCCAGTTTTCGCCGCTGGCCAGCTGACATGAGGGGAAAATCACGGTGTGGAAGGGAATATTGTCTTTTCCAATGAACTGGAACAGCTCGGTGTTCTTGGGTTCCTGCCACCATTTTTTCCAATCCTTGGTCGCGTTGGCACTTATGGAAACGTAGCCGATCGGGGCATCGAACCAGACATAGAAGACCTTGTCCTCATAGCCGGGCTTGGGTACCGGAATGCCCCATTTCAAGTCGCGGGTGATGCAGCGCTCCTTCAAACCATCGCGAATCCAGGATTTGGTCACCTGAATGGCGTTGTTTGCCCAGAAACCCTCTTTGCTCGCCTGCTCCATCCACTGTTCAAGCAAAGGCAGAGCCTTGGGAAGGTCGATGTACAGATGCTTGGTTTTCTTCGGAACGGGCCTGGTGCCGCAAACCCCGCAGCGGGGGTTGATCAGCTCAACAGGATCGAGGAGGGTCTGACAGCTGTCGCACTGATCCCCTCTTGCACCTTCTGAATGGCAGTGGGGACAGGTGCCTTCGACAAAACGGTCAGCAAGAAAACGCTGGCACGAAGGACAGTAGAGCTGCTCAAGCTCATGCTCGCTGATATACCCGGCTGCGTCGACTTTGGTAAAAATGTCCTGCACTATCGCCGTCTGCATTTCCGTGCTGGTTCTGCCGAAGTAATCAAAAGCAATATTGAACCAGGCATAAATATCCCGATGAATCGCATGATAGCGGTCACAAAGTTCCCGGGGGCTCAGCCCTTCTTTCAAGGCGCGGGTCTCGGTAGCCGTACCGTACTCATCAGTACCACAGATGTAGAGGGTCTCATACCCTTTGGAGCGGCAGAAACGGGCAAAAACATCGGCTGAGAGCACTTGGGTCAAATTACCCAGATGCGGAATATTATTTACATAGGGGAGTGCACTGGTTACAAGTCTCTTTTTCATAGGGGACATCATAGCCCTCAAAAGCGTTTATTTCAATGGCAAACCGGACATTGTTGCCAAGATTGCGAGCTTGACGATACCACTCTGTGTGGGTACATTGATAGAGTGCTACGGCACCAACAGGAGTTATTATGGATACCATGCAGCAACCACCGAGGCCTGCGCGAAAAGTGAACAATATCAGTCCGAAGCTTGTAATCTGGATTATTGTCGCAATCGTGCTTGTCATGTTGGTTCTCAGCAGTTTCTTTGTCGTCGACCAGACTGAACAGGCAGTCGTGCTTCGCCTCGGCAAGTACAACCGCACCGTAGGCCCTGGCCTTCAGACCAAGATTCCCCTGGGAATCGAGGCTAGTTACAATGTACCCACACAGGTCGTCCAAACCATGACCTTCGGGTATCGCCAGAACAACAGCACCTCACCATTGTTCGGCAACACCGACTACACGAATGAGTCGCTGATGCTTACCGGGGACTTGAATATCATCGATGTGCAGTGGATCGTCCAATACAAGATCGAGGATCCGGTGAAATGGATGTTCAACGTTGAATCGAGGGAGACCACCATTCGTGACATCAGTCAGAGCGTCATGAATAAATTGGTCGGAGACCTTCCCATCCTTGCAGTCATGACCAGTCAAAGAACCCGCATCGAGGTCGAGGCCCAGGACAATATGCAAAAACTGTTCGACGCATTCGGTTTGGGCGTGAGGGTGGTCACCGTCAAGCTGCAAAACATCGTACCGCCGGTCGGTCAGGTGCAGGATGCCTTCGAGGATGTCAACAAGGCCATCCAGGACATGAACCGTCTGATCAACGAAGGGAAGCAGAACTACAACAGAATCATCCCCTCGGCCCGTGGTGAAGCAAACCAGATCATCCAGGTCGCCGAAGGCTATGCTAGCGAGCGTGTCAACCAGGCAACCGGCGACGTAGCCCGTTTCAACAGCGTGCGGGAAGTCTATGAGAAGAGCAAAAACATAACACGAACCCGCCTCTATATTGAAGCTATGGAGTCGATCATCAACCCGACCAGCGAAGGCTCGGTGACCTTGGTTGACAAGAACCTGGCAAACTTCCTTCCGATACAAATGCTTGAAGGAGGTACGAAATGAAGGCGAAAACCAATAGGAAACTCATTACCACCTTGGTGGTTGTAGTCATATTCTTGGTGGTGTTCATCCTGCTCGGCCCCTTTTACATCCTGTACGAAGGTCAGCAGGCGGTAATCACCCGCTTTGGAGCAATCGTCGATGCAGAACAAGAATCCGGCCTGAAATTCAAGATGCCGCTTATCGACAACGTCATCATCTACCCGAAGAAGATTCTCAGCTGGGATGGTGCGGCGCAACGCATCCCCACCAAGGAGAATCAGTTCATCTGGGTCGATACCACCGCTCGTTGGAGAATCTCCGATCCTGCCAAGTACTATGAGACAGTCAACACCGTAAACAATGGTATTTCCAGGCTCAACGACATCCTGGACTCCTCGATCCGCACCATCATCAGCGAGAACTATCTCAACGAGGCCGTTCGGAACACCAACCAGATCAACTCAATAAAAGTTGAGGAGCAGACTCAAAACCTGGAAGTGGAGAGCAATGAGGATGCTGAAACGCTGAGAAACCTGACAGTCACCCAGTCCAGGCAGGAGACCATCGTCATTGGTCGTGATGGACTGTCGACCAAAATGTTCAATCAGGCAAAACCGTTTACCGATGGATTCGGCATCGAATTGATTGATATCGTGGTCCGTCAGATCCGCTACAGCGATGATCTGACTGAAAGCGTGTACCAGAGGATGATCAAGGAACGAAACCAGATCGCCGAGGCTTACCGCTCCTACGGACGAGGCCAGCTGGCACAGTGGCAGGGCAAGACCGAGAGCGAACAGCGTCAGATTCTCTCCGCCGCCTATGCGACCAGTGAGAAGACCAAGGGTATCGCCGATGCCCGTGCAGCAGAGATTTATGCCAAGGCGTATGAAGCAGACCCTGAGTTCTTCGAACTGTGGAGAACCTTGGAGTCCTATCGAAAAACCATTCCGGCTTTAAACAAGATTCTGAGCACGGATATGCAGTATTTCGATATGCTCTATGGAAAAGAGTTCATCTAGCATATCACATTCCCAGAATTTGGAGGAAGGGAGAGCATCCCTTCCTCTTTTTATACTCTCCTGCTACACTCTCTTGTATGAGCAAGAGAGCATGCATAACCTTTGATTTTGATGGAACACTCTACCCCATCGCCCCATACGACAGCGAACAGCGCTTGATACGAAAGGTCGCCTCCACCAAAGGAACGCTTTTCAGACAGAGGGCCAAGCGTCTTATCCTGCAAGACCAGAAAGGGACCTTGATCGGCGATGCATTCCACAAGCGATATGCCGATTTGGTACGAACGGCAAATGCCGGTATGATCGACGAGGTTGCCCGCGACATTTCCTTGTTTCTCTCTACTGAAGACATCCAGGCATTGGCTTGCCTTGGTGACATTGCAGACCTTGCCGTATTGACCTGTGGTACGGAGAACCTCGTCGAGTCTTTTTTGCAGCAGACCGGCCTGAAGCAGCACTTCTTTCTCATTCGCGGCAAGCGCTTGGTTTGGGATGAGGCAGGAAAGTCACGTATGGTTGTCGATATCAATGGGCCCCAAGCCAAGGCACAAGCCTTGGAGCAGCTGAGGCGTGACTACCCTACAATTCTGGCGGTCGGCGATGGGCCTACCGACATTCCCATGCTGAAGGCCGCTGACCTGGGCTTGGTCATCAACTGGAACCAGTCGCAGAGAGCATACCCATTTGAGACGCACACCAGTCTTGCCGATGTTTGCTCCCGCCTGGCATCCTACCTTGCAAGCGCTTGAGAAGCCTGGGTTACGACCAACCGATAGGTATACCTCAACGACAGGAGTGCAAGAGCACAGAGGATTGCTGCAAAGTAGATGAACGGAAGGCCCAACAGGACGGGTAGCACCAGAAAGGCGGCAACCACCACTTCGAGGACAAACGAAAGAGCCAAGCCTATCAAGCCGTTGGTATTGCTTTTCATAGCCTGTTGCGCCAAGGTCCAATCGAGCTTCGGATTATGGTAATCGATGCTCAGATGCAGGGTGGCACCAAGCAGGATAAGGGTCAGGGAAAGGGGAATCATCCAAAGCAGGTGGTACGGATTCAGACCGAAAAACATCAGAGACAAGCTCAGATAGATTATATTGGGAAAACCCACCAGACACATGTGCAAAAGCAGCTTCGCCTGTACATAGACTGCAGCGGATACAGGATAGAGCCTGTCGTAGACGAACATACGTCCCTGTCTGGAGACGCTGGTGGAGCTGAGCATCCCCAGATTCGCAACCAACAGCATGATTAAGAACAGGATCTGCTCAAAGAAGGGGAAATCCTTGAGGGTATCTGCCAAAACGGCCATCTCATCCATCACCCCGGTAAGCATATAGACAACTATCAGGATGACGGGGATGAAAAGCTCACCCACCAACTCGAAAAGAAAACTTGAATTGGACCGTATAACCACCAACTCACGCTTCAACAGGGCAGATACTTGGCTGTTCGCCTTGAATTCATACGCTCTTTTGCGTCTGCTTCGTGTACTCTGATTGCTCAACAATTTGGAAAAATTAGCTTGATACGTGCGTACAACAGCAATGCTCGTCAGCAGTACAAAAATACCGTTTATAGTCACCATCAGAAGGGAAGAGGAAAACGAGAACATCTGCTTTGCCTGAAGGGTGAACAGCGGCAGTTTTTCCAATAAGGAGGTGAGCAGCGGTGCAACAGTGGCCAGCATCGCCTCGTATTGGAAGTCCAGCAATGAATCCTCGCCGAGATTCCTGGTAAAGGATGCACTAATTCCTACAATGAACAGGACCAAAAGAATCATGGGTGCAATCTCTTCAAGGAACCGAAATCTTTTTCCTCTGCTGGCACCGATGAGTATAAGGGCGACAAGGACGGAGCAGCAGAGCGGGAGGATCGGTCCGAACAGCAGGTAAAGAAGAGAATACAGTACATAGGAAATTGAAACACCTTGGATGAACGAGCCCACCACAAGAGCCGGGAGGGTTAAAAACCAATACAGTGGTGCATAGTGCAGATAGAGGAGAATCAAGCGGCTCAGAGAAGCGGAAGCGTCCCCTACTTTGAGCGTACGCACCATGAGGATGTCCTTGGCGGTGTAGAGAAAATCGTGGATGGAGGTGAAACTGAACAAAAGCAAGCCGAAAAAGGATAAGGCCGATGCAATGAACAACCCCATCAGCGGCTGATCGATCAATAGTCCCAGTGTCTGATAGCTATAATAATTAAGGCCCAACAACAGCGAGAAGTAGACGAACATCACCAGAAGCATCAGACCAATCACGACCGAAAGCAGAGAGGACCTGCTTCCCTTCCTCTGAAAACTCAAACGCTCAAGAGCGCTGGCGATCGGCTTGTTGCCCAGCCAGTAGGCCTTGACCAACAGGTATATGGTTCTCCAGCTCATGAGGGTGTTCCCTCATCGGTCAACTCCAGGAAAAGCTGTTCCAGATTCTCCGTCCCCTCCCCTGCATCGGCCTGCAGCTGCTCGAACGTTCCGCAGTACAGCAGCCTGCCTTCCTTGATAATGCCCAGCGTATCACAAAGTTGCTGGGCGACCTCCAACACATGGGTGGAAAAGAACACGGTATTTCCAGCCTGAGCGTACGATTTGAGCAACTGCTTGAGGATGTATGAGGCCTTGGGATCCAGACCCACCATCGGCTCATCGAGTATCAGGAGCTTGGGGGATGGAAGCAACGCGGCGATGACCGACAGCTTTTGCTTCATCCCGTGCGAATAGCTGGAAATCTGATCGGAAAGGGCATCTGAGAGCAACAGTGTCTTAGACAGCTCATCGATGCGTGCCTTGCGCACCTTCTGTTCCACCTCATAGATATCTGCAATGAAGGTAAGATGCTCCAAAGCGGTCATCCGTTCATAGAAAACCGGCTCATCAGGAACATACCCGATGCTCTGCTTATACGAGAGTGCGTCGGTTTTACTGTTCTTACCGTCAAATTGAATGGTTCCTTGGTCGGGTTTCAAAAGGCCGACCAGCATTTTGATCGTGGTGCTCTTGCCGGCTCCGTTGGGGCCGAGGAAGCCGAAAATCCGGCCGCTTTCAATGGTGAGTGAAAGGTCGTCGACCGCATTTTTCTTCTGATTTCCGTACCGTTTATAGAGGTGTTTACATTCCAACATAGTTGCAGTATACGAGGGAACAAGAAATTTGACAAGTTCTATTTCGATATTTTTCGAATTAGTTTTTATGAATATTAATTCACCATATTTGGACCAAACTCACTCTTTTCTTGCATATTTCAGTATTTTATAGAATATTTATACAAAACCTCTTGTCATTCCTGTGTACGTTCACTACACTGCATCCAGATTGAACATACCGAGCAGGGAGAAGCAATATGAATAAGGAAAAAATCATTCTTGCCTATAGTGGAGGTCTCGATACCTCTGTAATCCTCAAGTGGCTGGCAAACAAGGGCTTCGACGTCATCGCCTATGTTGCGAACGTCGGTCAGAACGAGGATTTTGCCGCCATCGAGAAGAAAGCACTGGCTACCGGTGCCTCCAAGGTCTATGTCGAAGACCTGCGCAAGGAATTGGTTACCGACTATATTTTCCCTGCGCTGAAGGCGAATACCATCTATGAAGGCACCTACATGCTGGGAACATCACTGGCCAGGCCCATCATCGCCAAACGCCAGATTGAAATCGCCCGCAAGGAAGGAACGGTTTATGTTGCCCACGGTGCTACAGGAAAGGGAAACGACCAGGTCCGCTTTGAATTCGGTTATTACATGCACATGCCACAGGTGAAAATCATCAGCCCATGGAAGGACCCCGAGTGGCTGACGCAGTTCGAAGGAAGAAGCGATATGATAGCCTACGCCCAAAAGTACGGCATTCCCATCAAGGCTTCCACCAAGAAACCGTACAGCGAGGATGAGAATCTTATCCACATCAGCCACGAGGCGGGCATCCTGGAAGACCCCTCCAAGCGGTGCGAAGAAGATGTGTTCAGCCTGACGCTCAGCCCCAGGATGGCTGCGGACAAGGAGACGCTTCTGACCTTCGAGTTCAAGAACGGCCTTCCGGTTTCTGTTACCAATGAAGAGGACAAGACGGTCGTCACCGATCCTTTGCAGATGATTCTCTATCTGAACAAGCTTGGTCACGACAATGCCATCGGCCGTGTGGACATGGTGGAGAACCGCTATATCGGCATCAAGAGCCGCGGTGTGTATGAAACCCCTGGTTGTGAGATCCTTTGGAAGGCACATCACAATCTGGAAGGCATCACCATGGACAAGGAAGTGATGCACCTGCGTGACTCGCTGATGCCCAAGTATGCCCAGCTCATTTACAACGGGTACTGGGGAGCCCCTGAATTCGAAATGCTTACAGCCGCCTTTGAACAGAGCCAAAAGAATGTCAGCGGTACAAGCAAAGTGGTCCTCTACAAGGGCAATGTAATCTTCGCAGGAGTCTCGAGTCCGGTCTCGCTTTACAATGAGGCGCTGGGCTCCATGGACAAGGCCGGGGGCTATCAGCCGGTGGACTGCAAGGGATTCATCAATATCAATGCCATCCGACTCATGGCAAGCGCCAAACGGGATACCAACTAGGCAGCCGACCGCCTCCGATGGAGGCGGTTTTTTTCAAGGTCCATAGAGATTTTCTATGCTACACTATGCTGGTGAGGAGTGGTTATGGATGATCGAGCATACTTGCTGCAAGCAGTAGAGAAGGCGCGTAAGACAATGCAAGAAAATCTGGGTGGTCCCTTTGGAGCCCTGCTGGTGGATGACCAAGGAGAGGTGTTTATTGCATCGAACACTGTCCTCGGGAGTCACGATCCGACCGCCCACGCTGAAGTGAATGTCATCAGACAAGCCTGCAAGGAAAAAGGGACTCATGACCTGAGCGGCAGCGTCCTCTATACTACCTGCTATCCCTGTCCCATGTGCCTGTCAGCCTGCATCTGGGCAAACATCAAGCAGGTATACTATGGATGCACACCGCAGGATGCCCAGGCGATTGGCTTCCGCGATGATTTCATCTATCGGTACATCATCAGAGGATGCAGTGATGCCTCGGTTCTCTCCCTGCATCAGAGCGATCGATCGGCCTGCCTTCCTCTCTTCGAGGAGTACCAGGCAATGGACAAGGAGCTGTATTGAAACGTTACTGCAACTCCTGATAGTGCTCGATACCCAACGCAAGGATGTCGTGGATATGCTCATCGTTCAGTCGGTAGAGCACATTGCGGCCGTCCTTGCGGAATCGTACCAAACGACATGCTCTCAGCAGTTTGAGTTGCTGACTGATGGTGCTCTGCTGCATGCCCAGTTCTTCACTGATTGCATTCACTCCCCTCTCTCCTTGTTCGAGAAGGAAGAGGATTTTTAGGCGGGTGGGATCGCCGAAAACTTTGAAGAAATCGGCAATATCGACGATTTCCTCTTCCAAGGGGAGAACTATCTCTTCCGAGCGGTTGTCTGGGCTACGCATGGTAATAGTATATAGTGCGCAAAGTGAAATGAAAAGTAAAGGTTTCTGTGTCGCTGTATTTCCAAAAAGGGGAATATACGATACATTTTTGTCATATTGTCCGTAATCGAAGGCAGACGGTTCTCGCTGTTTTCGAAATTATATGCATCAGACCCCCTTAAGGAGGCACGTATATGGAAATCCAGAAAGAAGCTGCCAAGCTTGTACTTGGCGACAAGGAAGTGGACTTAACCGTCATCACGGACAATATGGGAGGCAAATCGATTGATATAACCTCCCTGCGCAAGCAGACCGGTTTCATAACGTATGACCCCGGCTTTGTGAACACAGGATCCTGCATGAGCTCCATCTGCTTTGTCGATGGAGAACGCGGCATCCTCCGCTATCGAGGATACGATATCGAGGACTTGGTGGAACATTGCGACTTCGTTGAGGTTGCACACCTGCTGATCAAAGGCGAGCTTCCCACGCTTGCCCAACGGCACACCTATGCAGAAATGCTCAACCGCCACTCACTGCTGCATGTGGATATGCGCAACTTCTTCCGGGATTACCCGCAGGAAGCTCATCCAATGTCGATTCTTTCGGCCATGGTCGCCTCTCTTTCGGCATTCTACCCCGAACTCGAGGATGCCGACCCTGAGGAAAACGTCGACCTGACCGTCAGCCGATTGCTCTCCAAAATGAGAACAATTGCGGCCTTCAGTTATCGGCAGATGAATGGTTTGGATTTCGTCGATCCTTCATACAAGTTCTCCTACTGCGAGAACTTCCTCAACATGCTGTTTCACACCCCGGTCAACGCATATATACCCGATCCATTGCACGTCAAGGCATTGAACATCCTCTTGATCCTCCATGCAGACCACGAACAGAACTGTTCCACCAGTGCGGTACGTTTGGTGGCCAGCAGCGAGGCCAACCTGTATGCATCGGTGGCTGCCGGTTGCTGCGCCCTGTGGGGTAGCAAGCACGGAGGAGCCAACCAGGCGGTCATGCAGATGCTCAACCAGATTTACTCCGAGGGGCTGAGTATTGAGAAGGTGCTGGAACTTGCCAAGAGCAAAGACTCCTCTTTCCTGCTCTATGGATTCGGACACCGGGTGTACAAAACCTACGACCCCAGGGCCAAGATCGCCAAGAAACTGTGTCAGCAGATCCTGGGAGCCGACAGCCAGACCGACCCCTTGTTGCAGATAGCCATGGAGCTTGAACAGGCTGCCCTGAAGGACCCGTATTTCATCGAGCGCAATCTCTATCCGAACGTTGACTTTTATACCGGCATCATCTTCCACGCCATGGGAATTCCCGAATCGATGTTCACCGTGTTGTTCGCCATGGGCAGGCTCCCCGGCTGGATAGCACACTGGTTGGAATGGAGGCACGATCCGTATCAGAAGATCGGCCGGCCGAGACAAGTATACTCGGGACCCCATGTACGCAAGGTGGTACCGCTTGAGGACCGATAAGGCCTTGATTTTCGATTTCAACGGTACGCTGTTCTGGGACTCCGACTACCATCGTGAGGCTTGGAGCAGCGTTTCCGTATTGTATCGGGGTAAACCCCTTTCACTTTCAGAAAGCTATTATCTGAACGGAAGGACCAACGCAGAAACCATCGTCTATATATTGGGATACATGCCCGAGAAAAAGGAACTGGAACGCCTGGGCGAGGAGAAAGAGCTGCTCTATCGAACAATTTGTATACGCAATCGACCGCTGAGGCTCGCCCCCGGCTTTCTGGACCTGGCCGCCCGTGCAAAACAGCTCAACATTCCGATGGCCATTGCCACCAGTGCGGGCAAGTCAAATATCGAACAATACAAAAAATGGTTCGATTTATGCAATCTCATAGCTGAGGACCTGATCATCTACGACAACGGTGTGCGTAAAAGCAAACCCGAACCAGACATCTACCTCGATGCATGCAAGGCATTGGGGATCGAACCGGCGCTATGCACCGTCTTCGAGGATACTAAAGCGGGTATACTTTCGGCGAAGTCGGCAGGAATTGGAACCATTTGGGCGGTTGCAAGCCCCGGCAGCGACCGAGAGACAATGCAAGCCATGGAGGGTGTCCATGGCTTGATCGACGAATTTTCCCAGGTAAAACTACAGTAGAGCTGCCAGTTGCCGTCCGAAGGCTTCCGTCCCTACAGCGGTGCAGGGTCTTCCTTCCTTGACCATCGCCTGATGGAAATCGGAAGTGACACTCCCTTGCTCGATCGCCTTACTGACCGCTTTCTTGATCATCGCGGCAGCTTCGCCCCATCCCAGATACTCAAGCATCATCACAGCCGATAATACCAATGAGAGCGGATTGACCATATCCTTACCGGCAATATCAGGTGCGGTGCCATGAGTGGCTTCAAAAATGGCATAGCCGGTTTCGTAATTGATATTGGCACCCGGGGCGATGCCGATACCACCGACTTCTGCAGCCAAGGCATCAGAGACATAGTCGCCGTTGAGGTTCAGAGTGGCTATCACATCGTAGGATTCCGGCTTGAGCAGGATGTTCTGCAAAAAGGCATCACAGATGCAATCCTGGATGTATAATGGCTTGCCGTCCTTGTGCACAATGAAAGTACGCTTTTTCTCATCCAAGCGGGCACCGAACTCTCGTTTGGCAAGTTCGTAGCCCCAGGCATTGAACCCGCCCTCGGTGAACTTCATGATGTTTCCCTTATGCACCAGTGTAACACTGCGCCGATTATGCTCAAGAGCATAGGTGATTGCGGCCCTGATCAGACGCTCGCTTCCCTCGCGGCTCACCGGTTTGACGCCGAGTGCGCTGCTTTGGGGAAAGCGGATATTCTTCACCTTCATCTCCGATGCGAGGAAATCCAATACTTTCTGCACATCGCTGCTTCCCGCTTCCCACTCAATGCCGGCATAGATGTCCTCGGTATTCTCACGAAACACCACCATGTCCACGTTCTCAGGATGTTTTACAGGGGAAGGAACTCCCCTGAAGTACTCAACCGGCCTGAGACAGACGTAGAGGTCCAGAGTCTGGCGAAGCGTTACATTCAACGACCTGATGCCCTTGCCGACGGGTGTGGTAAGCGGTCCCTTGATGGCAACCTTGTAGGTGTTGACTGCTTCCAAGGTTTCATCAGGGAGGTAGGTTCCCACCCTATCCTTGGCTTTCTGGCCAGCCAGCACCTCAAGAAAGTCTATGGAACGTTTACCCTGATAGGCTTTTTGGACGGCCTTTGAGACCACGCTTTTCATTACAGCGGTAATTTCCGGACCTACGCCATCGCCCTCGATGAAGGGAATGGTGACCCGATCGGGTACCGAAAGCCTGCCGTTTTCAATGCTGATAGCCGTATCCATCAATTCCTCTCCTTCAGTATATTGAGTAAACCGCCGCTGATGAGCATGCTTCGCTGCTCGTCGGTGATGTCGCATCGCAGGACGATCTCGGTGCTCTTGGTCCTGTTCTTGAGCACCACCTCACCTCCCTTGATCTGCTCCTTCACATTCTCCAGCAACAGCTCATCGTTGGAATCGAACTTTGCATAGTCCTCCTCGTGGACGAAGGTCAGCGGAATGATGCCGAAATTGCAGAGATTGTTCTGGTGGATGCGCTCGATGGAAACGGCAATGACAGCCTTGACGCCGAGGTACATCGGACAAATTGCAGCATGTTCGCGGCTGGACCCCTGCCCGTAGGAGGCGCCGGCAACGATGAAGTTGTCCTTTCCCCTATCCTGATTCTCGGTGCATCGCTGGCTGAAGTGCTCGTCGACAGGCTCAAAGACATACTTGGAATACACCGGTATGTTCGAGCGGTACTTGAGGCGGCTTCCAGCCGGCATGATATGGTCGGTGGTAATCTTATCCCCCACCTTGATGGTGACATACCCCTCCAGGTTATCCTTGAGGGCTGTATTTTTCGGGGGATCCCCAATATTGGGACCTCGGAAAATCTCAATATTCGAACCATCCTCGGGAGGAAACACGAACATTGAATCATCAATCAGAAACTGCGTCGGATGCACCACCCGGGGATAGCTGATACCATGATCTGAGAGTGGGTCGGTGAACACTCCGGTAATGGCGGCCAAAGCGGCGGTCTCGGGGCTGACCAGGTAGACCTGTCCGCTTTTCGTGCCGCTGCGGCCTTCGAAGTTGCGATTGCTGGTCCTCAAGCTCACCCCGTCCGTTCCCGGACTCTGGTGGTTGCCGATGCAAAATCCACAGGCGCTTTCCAGAATGCGTGCTCCGCTTTGGATGAACTTGCCCAGTGAACCATCCTGGCTGAGCATCAGAAATACCTCGCGGCTTCCCGGTGCAATGCCAAGGCTCACATGCTCGGCGACAGTGTGCCCGTCCAGTATATCGGCGACCTTCTTCATATCTGCATAGCTGGAATTGGTGCAGGAACCGATGAGCACCTGCTCAACCCGCTTGCCGGCAAGCTTGGAGACGTTTTCGATATTTCCAGGAGAGTGAGGACACGCCATTTTAGGCTGGAGTGTGGAAAGGTCGATTTCAAAAAGCCCGTCGTAGACGGCGTCTTCATCTGCAGACAAGGCAGTCCAGTCCTCTTCCCTGCCTTGGGCCCTGAGGAAGGAACGGGTCTTCTCGTCGGAAGGGAAAATACTGGTGGTGACACCGCACTCCGCCCCCATATTGCATATGGTCGAGCGCTCGGGGACCTCAAGGGTTGCAACCCCGTCTCCGGTATACTCGAAAATGCAATTAACATTTCCCTTCACCCCGTAGCGTTCAAGGACTGCCAAAATTACATCCTTCGCAGCAACCCAGGGTCTGAGTTTGCCGCTGAGTCTGATCTCAATCACCTTGGGACTGATGAGATGGAAAGGGCCTCCTGCCATGGCAACAGCCACATCCAGCCCGCCGGCTCCGATGGCGATCATGCCGATGCCACCCCCGGTCGGGGTATGGCTGTCGCTGCCCAGCAACGTTTTGCCCGGCTTTCCAAAGCGCTCAAGGTGCACCTGATGGCAGATTCCATTGCCCGGCCGGGAGAAAATGACACCCTTGGCGGCAGCGACGGTCTGCAGATAGCGATGGTCGTCGGCATTTTCGAAGCCGACCTGGATCGTGTTGTGATCGACATAGCTCACTGCAAGCTCGTTCTGCACCCGCTTCAATCCCATCGCTTCAAACTGGAGATAGGCCATGGTGCCTGTGGCGTCCTGGGTCAGTGTCTGATCGATGAGGATGCCGATCGGCTTTCCCGTCTCAAGCGTTCCTTCCTTCAGATGTGAAAGCAGTATCTTTTCTGTCAGTGTCTTGCCCATATATCCAACTCCTTGTGCAGATGATTACCCTATTGTATACGAATCGGAGGCCTTGTGTAAAACCTATTGCTTTCTTCGCCGCCATACAAATGCAATCGCCATCTCGATGCTCACCAGGACAAGGGCAGAAGACGCAACAACCAAAAGAAGCCTCGAAAAGGAGAGCTTTTCATAGATGTACCCTCCCCCGACGGCTCCTAGGATGGTGCCGATGGTCAGCAATACTTCATGGATGATCATCCGATGGGAACGGTTGATGCTGCCGCTCGCCCCATGGAACATGCTCTGGTCGTACGCGAATGCAAAGAGAAAGCCGAAGACCAAAAAGAAAAAGGCATAGGGAATCGGGGAAGTGAAGCCTGCAGCCAGAAGGCAGAACAAGGCAAACAGTATCTGGACGAGAAAAATGTAGCGTTTCTTGAAGTGCCAGAACTCAAGCCTGCCCAACGCCAGGAAAGAGAGACAGGTTGCCACTCCTCGGATGAGCAACAAGAGACCCGTCTGGCTTTCACTGATTCCCAGCTCATCCTGCGCATACAAAGGGAATATGGTGAGGATGACACTCATGCCGCTGTATAAGGCGATGATGCCGGCCCAGGCATAGAACCTGAGCGGCGTGCTTTGGTCAACCTTGGCGTTTGTCTTGTTGTCGGAGTGCTCGCTCTGTACAGCCCGTATGCCGGGCACCAAAGCGCTGCTGATGAATATGATGAGATACACTACGGCGAAAAGCAGCAACGATACATAGAACGGGATGGTGGTGGACAGCTCGACCAACAGCCCTGCTATGTAGGAACTTACTCCCACCCCGAACGACCATGAGAAATTAAAAGCATTCGCCACCCGATTGAGCCCCGCCCCCTCTTTTCCCCGGGAGAACCAGCCTTCAATCTGCGGCCACAGCAGGCTCATGAAGGCTCCGTAGAGTGCAAGGGCGATATAGGCAACGACCAAGGTATGGGTGGAGACGAACAGGAACACGGAAAAGCCCATCCCCGCCAATGACAGCTGGACCAGATGACGCGGTCGGTAATGGATGGTGTATGGCGCGAGAAGAATGCAGAATACCAGATAGGTGGCGGGACCGATCGAGGCAGCCAGCCCGATCCCGTCCGCCCCGAGTGCAAACACCCGCCTGAGGTGATAGACCAGGGCGAGGTTGACCATGGCAATGGTCAACTGTGCAAGAAATGAAGCGACGTTCAGGACCCAGAATTGAATGGTGTCCGTTTTTTGCGGGGAAAGATGCATGATTGGCTCCAGAAGGTGATGTGTGCACTGTATAGCGAACAGTGATTCTTGCGCAAGCAGGGAAAAACGGCTACTGTAGGGTATGAACAACGACTTGTTTGGCAATGCCCCCTTCTTATCGGCAGCCCTTTCATTTTTCCTTGCGCAACTGCTCAAGCCGTTCGTCAATGCCTTGTTCGAGCGTCGTTTTGCGTGGCATTTGCTCGTCAGCACCGGTGGAATGCCTTCAAGCCATACCGCCGGAGTCATTGCATTGGTGACCAGCATCGGCTTCACCCTAGGCATCGGGACTGTATACTTTGCCATAGCAGCCACCTTTGCAGCGGTAGTCATCCACGATGCCATGGGCATCAGGCGGGCGGCGGGCAAGCAGGCCGAGGTCATCAACGAGTGGAGCCGAATCCTCAGTGACATCCACCGGGAAGGCCAGTTCACCCCGGAAAATCTGAAGACCATGCTGGGTCACTCCTTCAGCCAAGTGCTGGGGGGAACCGTTCTTGGACTTGTCGTGGGTTTATTGGTGACAAACGCCATCGTTGGACTCTAGCTTCGTTTCTTGCATAGTTATTCACCTTTGCTTGACTTTCGTTGCATATGTATGCATGATGCCTTGTATACCAGCTATACAAGGAGTTTTTTCATGAAAAAAACCATACTCACCATTCTCATCATCGCCCTCGCGGCCTCCTTGGCCTTTGCTCAGGGTAAAAAAGAAGAAAAAAGCGGATATATTTTTGCATCCGATGCCACCTGGCCTCCCCTCGAGTTCGTTGAAAACGGACAGCTTACCGGTTTTGAGGTTGAGCTGATGCCGCTCATCGGAGAGAAAGTGGGCGTACAGATGAGTGTAAAGAATATTCCCTGGGACACCATTTTTGCAGGTCTCGCCAATGGAGCGTACGACGGTGTTGCAAGCGGTGTAACCGTCACCGAGGAACGCAAGGCAACCATGGATTTCTCTACTCCCATCCTTACTGCAGGCCAAGTGGTGATCATCCGAAGCAGCGACAGCAGCAAGGTCAAGGGAATCGGCGATCTTTCAGGCAAGAAAATCGGAGTGCAGATCGGCACTACCGGTGACTTCGCCCTGGAAAACTATCCGGTCCAGAGAAAAGCCTATGACGACATCGGCCTTGCCATCGAGGACCTCTTGAACGGCAACGTTGATGCAGCAGTATGCGACTCCCTCATCGCCAGCGACTTTGTGCTTGCCAACGATAACTACAAGAATCGCTTGGTGGTTGCCGGCGCTCCCTTCACTGAAGAGGATATCGCCATTGCCGTGCAGAAAGGTAACAAGACATTGCTTGACTTGATCAACAAGGGTCTTGAACTTGCAAAGGCTGATGGCAGCTTCGATGCACTGAAGAAGAAGTGGAATTTGCTGTAAGCAGACTTCACGTCCATTGGGGGGGCTTCGGCTCCCCTTTTTTCTGCATATAGTTCCATTGGACATGAAAGATTATTCAAATAATTCACTTTTTTCTGTATATTTATTCTTTAATGATTGACAATCAATGTATAAGTATTCATTATACGCATATCCATAAAGAAGGAGATATAGTATGAAAAAGCTTGGAACCCTTGTTCTGGTCATGTTGCTCGCAGCCTCGGCACTTCTCTTCGCCCAAGGGCAGAAAGAGAGCTCAAAATCGTATGTCTTTGCAGCCAACTGTGCGTGGCCTCCGCTCGAATTCGTCGATGAGAATGGGGACATCGTCGGTTTTGAAATCGATTTGGTCAATGAAATTGCAAAGGTGAACAATGTACAGATCACCATCCGCAACGTGGCATGGGAAGGTATTTTTGCAGGTCTTGCAAACGGAGCATACGACGCTGTTGCCAGCGGCGTCTCGGTAACCGAGGAACGCAAGGCCACCATGGATTTCTCCACTCCGATCATGATTATCACCCAGGCTATCCTGGCTCCAATCGCCGATACTTCACTCTCCAACACGGCAAGCCTCAACGGCAAAGTGGTAGGTGTTCAGCTGGGAACCACCGGCCATATCTTCCTTGATGACTTCATGAAGAAGAATCCCTCCTTCAAGGCCACCATCAAGGCATATGACGAGATCGGTTTTGCCATCGAGGACATGCTCAACGGCAACCTTCAGGCTGTGGTGACCGACAGTGTAATCGCCAGTGACTTCGTCCTGTCCAATCCCAACTATGCAAGCAAACTCAAGGTTGCAGGGAGCGCAAGCGACCTCGGCGACCCGGAACCGATAGCGATTGCCATGCTCAAGGGCAACACGGAAGTGCTCGACCTTGTGAACAACGGCCTGAAGCAAATAGAAGCGAGCGGCAAGATGGCTGAGTTGAAGAGGAAGTGGAACATTCTGTAACTGTTTGATTGCAATTGTTTCAAGCACAAGCCGCCATTGGGCGGCTTGTTGCATGATGAAGCAAAGAATCTTGGGATTGTCTGAATAATTATGCATCGTAGCTTGACTTTAGCTGTATAATTATGTAGTACTACCCTGTATCGAAAAATTTTCTCCTGTGAGTATATATGGAACATACACCTACTGATATTGACGAATACAAACTGCAGGCAGTTCGAAAAAAAGTTGTTTCCGTCGACCCGAATGCACAGAAAAAGAAACCTGTCACCATCCAAATGACCGACGGTGTGCTCATTCCGCGCAAGGATGACGGGCACATCCTTAATTCTTGGAGAATTACGTTCTTCAGTGCCATCGCCCTGTTGGCCTCATTGGTAATCTTCCAACCAAAGCCTTACAGGGATATCTTTCTAGTGACCATCAAAGGCGCCCCCGTCACCTTCCAGGCAACCATCTTTGCCATTTTGGGCGCGTTGGTGATCGGCACGGTCACCGGTCTTGGATCGGTGAGCAAACGGCGCTGGGTAAACATGGTCAGCGGAGTCTACGTAGAGCTCATCAGGGGCATCCCCCTGCTTGTTCAATTGATTTTCATTTATTATGCAATGGGAAGGTTCTTCAAGATTGAAGGCATGATTGCAGCGGTGGTAGCCCTCTCCATTTGTTTTGGAGCCTACATGGGCGAAATCGTGCGCGCCGGCATCCAGGCCATCCCCAAGGGACAGATGGAGGCCGCCATCGCGCTGGGTCTCTCCCGCTCCCAGGCGTTCCGTTACGTCATCCTCCCGCAAACCATCAAGGTTGTCTTGCCTGCAATCGGCAATGAGTTCATCTCCATGCTCAAGGACTCGTCGCTCGTATCCACCATTGCACTGAGTGATATCCTGCGCAAAGGAAGGGAGTACATCTCACGGACGTTCCTTTCACTGGAAACCATGTTGGTTGTCGCCCTCATTTATCTCATCATCACCCTCCTGCTCTCCCGTCTGGTAGGCATCCTGGAGGAAAGGTTGCACGAAAATGGCTAGAATACGCATAGAAGATCTTTCAAAAGACTATATAACCACCAACCATACAACGGTACAGGCCGTCAAACATGCCAATCTGACGGTCGAGCACGGGGAGGTCGTGGTGATCATCGGCCCCTCGGGCAGCGGCAAGTCGACATTGCTTCGCAGTGTAAACAAGCTTGAACACCCCAGCGGGGGACATATTTTCATCGATGACGATGAAGTGACCGATCCGAAAGTAGACCTCAGAAAGATTCGCGAGGAAGTCGGCATGGTATTCCAATCCTTCAATCTCTTCCCGCATCTTTCGGTGATGGACAACATCACCCTCGCCCCGCTGAAGGTCAAGAAGCTCTCGAAGAAAGAGGCTGACAAGAAGGCCATGGAGTTGTTGAAGATGGTGGGACTTGAGGAGAAGGCTATGGTGTACCCTCCCCAACTCTCCGGAGGCCAGCAGCAACGCGTAGCCATTGCAAGGGCACTGGCCATGCAACCGAAAGTGATGCTTTTCGATGAACCGACCAGCGCCCTTGATCCAGAAATGATCAAGGAAGTACTGGATGTCATGCTCAAGCTGGCCAAAAGCGGCATGACCATGCTTCTGGTGACCCACGAGATGGGATTCGCCAAAGCGGCGGCGGACAAGGTTGTATTCATGGATGAAGGAAACATCGTTGAAGTCGGCACACCTGATCAGATGTTCAGCAATCCACAAAATGAACGTACCAAACTCTTTTTGGAGCATATCCTCTGATTGAAGGGCCGCAAGGCCCTTTTTTCACACCTGATAGATTTCTACTAGAGAAGAAACAGTGCAAATCTACCATTGAACCAAACAGCACTGGATACTATCGTCTGCTTGTATGAGGAGATTGTGCACCATGAAATTCACTCAATGGCTTGAAAACCATATCACATTGCATACCTATGACGACCCAAGAGCGGAACGGGAAAACTCAGTTACCCATGTAGTGGGAGTTGCCTTGGCTGTGGTTGCCTTTGTGGCAATTCTGCTGAAACTCCCCTCCATTGAGTCTGCTTCACTGAAGGTGGGCATGGTCATCTGGGCCCTCACCATGATCATGCTCTACGGGGCGTCGGCTCTCTATCACAGCCTGCCTTACGGCAATGCCAAGCGCATCTGCCGGATTCTCGATCACAGCAACATCTATTTCCTGATCGCCGGAACCTACACACCCTTGATGCTCTCAATCGGTACGGGAACTGCTCATATGCTTGTCGGTATCGTGTGGGCGATCGCCCTGCTGGGAATCATCTTCACCCTTGTTTTCTGGGGGAAACTGAAGGCCTTGCATGTTCTGCTCTACCTGGCGATGGGATGGCTGATCGTCTTCTTCTGGAAGGACATCGTTCCCTTCCTGCCTGAAGGACTTCTTGGCTGGGTGATTGCTGCAGGACTGACCTACAGCATCGGGGTCATCTTCTATGCAAGCAAGCGCATCCCCCACTATCATGCCATTTGGCATCTGTTCTGCATCGGAGGAAGCGCACTCTTCTTTTTCGGCTACATGATTACTCTCTTGTAAGAAGCATATCCAGATTTTGTTGCAGGACACTCTCACTTACATAGCCCAAATACCCGTTTGCCAAGGTCCCGTCGGCGTTGATGAACACCGTGGTGGGAAGGCTGGTTGTCTGGAAAATGTAGGCAAACAGGCCTTCGTCGTAGTAGACCGGACCGGTGAACGGGAAATCGCGGATGAAGGCTTTCACCGTCTCCAAGGTTTCACGCTGGCCGTCCAGAGCATCGAGGAAGATGAAACTGATCTGGTCCTTATAGGTATCATAGGCTTTCTGGAAATGGGGAAGCTCCTGCTTGCAGGGAGGACACCATGAGGCGAAGTAGTTGATGACAGCGGGTTTGCCCTGCCTGACATCCTCGAAACTCGTCTCGCTGCCATCGAGATTGAAAAGAGGAATGTTCGGCATTCTGGGGGCACCCTCTTCAAGTTCCTCCTCGACGGCGGGGACTGCAGGCTCAGGCTCGGATGGCTCCTGTACTGCAGCGGGTTCGATGCTGGTTTGCACCTGCTTCTTCGCTTCCGTTTGAGGAAGAGCCTCAATCTGAGGAACAAAGGAAACAGCAGGAGTGCTGTCGCGAAGGGCATTATAGGCTACAGTGGCAACAACAATCAGGACAACAAACGAGAGAACCAATATGATGAGATTTCGAGATTTCTTTTGCATGGGGAACTCCTACAGGAAAAGTGCACCCGGATTGAATCCGAGGGTCAGGGCAACGCCGAAGACCAACAAGAACACGCCGCTGATGATGGTGATGAGCTTTGAGTGCTTCTTGATTGTCGTAAACACCCCTTGTACCTGATCGAGCAGCAAGGCTGAAAAGAGGAACGGGATGGCCAGTCCCATCGCGTAAAAGAAAAGGGTGAGCATGCCCTTGTGCACCAGCTCGGCATTGGCAGCCATCATGAGCGCCGAGCCTAAAAGAGGACCGACGCAGGGCGTCCAGCCGATTGCAAACACCAAACCAAACAACATCGATTTGGGAATGTTCATG